>PVBE012194683.1_pt1 | contig 28124 bp, 23 predicted proteins | sample 1631181 | NCBI WGS metagenome assembly PVBE01 (sample SAMN08397723, study PRJNA350692) | Marine metagenome, whole genome shotgun sequencing project. | isolation source: water | place: Pacific Ocean | collected 2012-04
GAGCCCGAGCGATTGGTAGTGGTGGGTGGCGCCCAGGAGGTCGGTGCCGAAACCCACCCGAACGCCCGCCTCGGCTGCGACCTCGATGGCGCCGAGCCCGCGGTCAAGGACGATCTTGAGTTTCTCCATGGCGATGTCGGGCAGGCCGAGCTCATGGCCGTGGCGGTCGGTCGCCTCATAGGCGGCCAGCGTCGGCACGAGAAAGGCGTTCTTCTCGGCCATGGCGGTTGCGGCTTCTTGGTCAATCAGGTTGCCGTGCTCGATCGAGCGCACCCCGCATCCGACGGCGTGGATGATCGCCTCGGGCGTGTAGGAGTGGGCCAAGACATAGGTGTGCCAGGCCGCCGCCTCCTCGACGATCGCGCTCAGCTCTTCGGCCGAATACTGCTTGTTGTCGACCGGGTCGTTGGGTGAGAGCACGCCACCCGAGACCATGACCTTGATTTGATTGGCGCCCTTGCGGAGCTCGTCGCGGGCGGCGCGGCGGACCTCGGTCACACCATCGGCGACGCGCATCAGATTGGTCAGCGTGTTGCCACAAGCGCACGGCTCGAAGCTTTGGGTGCGGCGGCGGAGATCGCCGTGCCCCCCGGTCTGGCTTAGCGCCTTTCCCGATATGAAAAGCCGCGGCCCCGGCAGAAGGCCGGATTCCACGGCTTGGGCGAGACCCCAGTCGGCACCGGCTGCGTCGCGCACGGTGGTGAAACCACGGTCCAGCATTCCCTTCATGATGCCCGCGGCCTGCGCGGTCATGTGGGTCAGCGGCTCGGCATCGAGGGTGAAGATATTGAGCTCCGAGAGCGTCACGTGGACGTGGCAGTCGATGAGCCCGGGCATAAGAACGCGGCCCGCGACATCGATCTCGGCGGCCTCGGAGGATTTGATCAGCTTGTCCGAAACCTCACGAATGCGGTCGTCCTCGACCAGCACGTCGAAACCCTCACGTGGTTCGGGCGCGGTTGCGTCCACGAGCCGGCAATTGCGGAATACGGTGGTGCTCATCAGAGGTCCCCGATATCGCGGTCAAGGCGCCATTCTATCGTCGGCGCCGCGAGTTGATCTACCATCGCTTATTGTGCACCCTACGCCGCAAGAGCCAACCGGCGAGGGAGGAGCGAGAATGGTTGACTGGAACGGCGTCTTTCCGGCGGTAACCACACAGTTTCGCCAGGACGAATCGCTCGACATCGAGGCCACGCAGCGGTGCGTCGAAGGGCTGGTCGGGGCCGGCATGAGCGGCCTGATCATGCTCGGTACCGTCGGCGAGAACTGCTCGCTGGATGCCGCCGAGAAGCGGACGGTTCTGCGCGCGGCGAAGGAGGCGGCGGGTGGACGTGTGCCGGTGCTTTCAGGTGTCGCCGAGTACACCACGGCGTTGGGCGAAACCTTCGCCCGCGACTGTGAAGAAATCGGCATCGACGGGCTGATGGTGCTGCCCGCCATGGTCTACAAATCGGACGGGCGCGAGACCGTCGAGCATTATCGGCGCATCGCGCGCGCGAGCAGCCTGCCGATCATGGTCTACAACAACCCGGTTTCCTACGGCGTCGACATCACGCCGGAAATGTTTGCAGAGCTTGCTGACGAGGAAACCATCGTCGCCATCAAGGAATCATCGGAGAACGTGCGCCGCGTTACCGACCTCGTGAACCTGGTGGGCGAGCGCTTCGTGCTGTTCGCCGGGGTCGACGATCTGGTGCTGGAAAGCACGCTTCTTGGCACCGTGGGCTGGGTCGCCGGGCTGGTCAATGTCTTCCCCGAGGAATCGGTGCGTCTTCTGGACCTCGCCCGCAAGGGCGAGTGGGCCGAGGCCCGCATTCTCTACCGCTGGCTCACGCCCTGCTACCATCTCGATACCTCGACCAAGCTGGTCCAGAACATCAAGCTCGGCCAGCATGTCCTGGGACTCGGGGCCGAATGGGTGCGGGCGCCGCGGCTGGTGCTCGAGGGCGCCGAGCGCGCTGCGGTCATCGCCCTCGTCGAGACGGCGGCGGACAGCCGCCCGGCGCTCAAGGGCGCGGCCTGAACGACGCCTGGGCGACGAGATGAACCACAGCTTCTTCTGCGTCGACGCACACACCTGCGGCAATCCGGTGCGGGTGGTCGTCGGCGGTGCGCCGGCGCTCGAAGGGGCAAGCATGAGCGCGTATCGCCAGGACTTCCTCGAGCGTTTCGACTGGGTGCGGCGGGCACTCATGTTCGAACCCCGCGGCCACGACATGATGTCGGGCTCGGTGCTGTATCGGCCGCTGCGCGAGGACTGCGACCTTGGCGTCTTGTTCATCGAAACCAGCGGCTGCTTGCCGATGTGTGGCCATGGCACCATCGGCACGGTAACGGTGGCGCTGGAGCAAGGGCTGGTCACGCCGCGCGAGGAAGGTCGGCTAGGCCTCGACGCCCCAGCCGGTCGAGTCGAGGTCGAGTTTGCCCGCAATGGCCGCTTCGTCGATTCGGTCCGGCTCTACAACGTCGCGAGCTGGCTCGAGGCGAGCGAGGTGCGGATCGAGGTGCCGGGGTTCGGCGAGCTGGTTGCCGACATCGCCTTCGGCGGTAACTTCTATGGGATCATCGACCCGCAACCGGGGTTCGACGGGCTCGAGAGCCTGTCGGTGGACGAGATCCTGCGCCTGAGCCCGATCGTGCGGCGTGCGCTGAGCGAGGCCGTGCGGCCGGTCCATCCCGAGGACGCGACCATCGCCGGCGTGAGTCACGTGATGTGGACCGGCGCGCCAAAAGACCCGCGCGCCCACGGGCGCAACGCCGTGTTCTATGGCGACCGCGCCATCGACCGCTCGCCATGCGGCACTGGAACCTCGGCGCGCATGGCCCAGCTCGTCGCCCATGGCAAGCTCGACACGGGTGAGGATTTCGTCAACGAAAGCATCATCGGCAGCCTTTTCGATGGCCGGGTCGAGGCGCGCACGCGCTTTGGCAACAAGGACGCGATTCTTCCGAGCGTCGCCGGCTGGGCCCGCGTTACCGGCCTCAACACCATCTTCGTCGACGAGCGCGACCCCTTCGCCCACGGCTTCCAGGTCGCCTGAGCGGCTACCAGGGGCTACTCCGCCGGCGGCGCCTCGATGCGATCGCCCGCAGTGGGGTAGGTCAAGCAAGCGAGCTGTGGCAGCCCGTTTACCTGGACCAGGCAGCGCTGGCATTGGCCGATGGCGCAGGTGAAGGGTGGTGCGGAATCCTCGCACAGAAGTGCGGCGAGGAGGCTTTGGCTGGGGTTCAGCCGGCGTCTGGCGCCATTGACCGTCACCGATACCGTTTCATCGGCCTCGGCGAGCGCTTGGAAAGGGGCCCTGCTCATTGGAGAAACCGGCCCGCGCCGAGCACGGCGGCGAGGTCGCTGGCTGGTTCACCGGCGATGAGGTCGGCGACGATCTCGCCGGTGACCGGCGCCAGGCAGTGGCCCGCGCCTTCGTGACCGGTGGCGACGAGGACCCGCCCGCTCTCGGTCACCGGGCCTACGATGGGCAGGCCGTCGGGGGAGTGGGGCCTCAAACCGGCGTACCCGCGGATCACGCGAAGCTCGCCGAGCGCGGGCACGAGGCCGACGCAATCGCGCAGGATTCGGCCCAACACGGCGGTGTCGACGCCGGTATCGAAACCAGCAAACTCGCGTGAGGAGCCGCACAAGATCGTGCCGCTCTGGGTCGATTCGATGACCGCCGCAGTCTGGACGGTGGCGTCGCCCTCGGCGGCATCTTCGACGGTGGATATGTAGGAGAAGTCGGTGACCTTGGTCCGGACCGTGAGCGCGCTCCGCTCCAGCACGCAGATCTGGCCCTTGCGAGGGCGCACGGGCAGGCGAACCCCAAGGGACGCCAGCACCTCGTTGGTCCACACCCCGGCGCACAGACACAGATACCCCGCCTCGATCCGCTCGCCGCTCTCAAGGACAGCGCTGACCCCCGACGGAGCATCGACGATCGAGGCGAGCGGCGCGTTGAGGCGATAGCTGGCACCTTTCTTGGCCAAGGTCCGGGCGATTTGGTAGCACGCGAGCATCGGTTGGACCTGAGCGTCGCCGGGCCACCATCCGATGGCCGTGGCGGCAGGCCCGAGCGCCGGCTCGATCTCGGTCAACTCGGATTCGTGGTGGCTGCATTCAACCCCGGCCGCGCGGTGGGTGGCGACGTGGTCTCGTAGGGCATCGGCCTGCGCCTCGTCTCGCGCCACCAGTACCGAGCCCTTTCGGTCGTACTCGCAGACATTGCCGTCCTCGGCGACCATGGCTTGCCAAAGTTCGAGACTGCGGCGCGTGAGGTCGAGCGCGGGCCCCGGCGGTCGGTCACAGGCGAGGAGATTCGAATCGCTCGCCCGCGATGTCCCGGGAGCCAGGCCGCCACGGTCGAGTACCAGCGGTGTAAGGCCGCGCGCAGAAATCGCCCGCGCCGCGAAACTGCCAATGATCCCGGCCCCGACGACGATGACGTCAGGACGCATCGGCGAGTGTCCGGGCGAGCACTGGGCGGACCAGCGCCTTCTGAGCGAACGCCGCGCTGGGCGCTAACCCCCGCGCGGCCAGGATGCGGCAGATCGTGGCCTCGCAGTAGCGTCCCTGGCACGGGCCCATGCCACATCGTGTGACCGATTTGATCGAGGAGAGATCGTGGAGCCCGAAATCCACCGCGGCCTCGACGGCGGCGGCGGGTACGCCTTCGCAGGCGCAGACGACCGCTGCCGGATCAAGCTGGCGCGGTGAGGCGCGGTTCATCTCGGCCGCGAGGTGCGCGGCGAAGCGCCGCTCCCGCCGCGCCCGCAACCGCAACACCGCCTCGACGATCGCCGAGCGATCGCCGATCCCGCGGTCGCGCAGAAACGCTCGCGCCGCGATACCGCCGCTGAGGTGCGCGTGACGCCAGCCGCGAATGCCCTGGCCCTCGCCACAGACATACAGGCGCTCCACCGAGGTACGTCCGCGGTCGTCGGCGAGCGTCGTGAAGGTCCGGTCCAGGGGCGAAAAGGTCAGGGCGCAACCCGCCGAACGAGCGAGCTGGCTTTGCGGCACGAAGCCATCGGTCAGCCCGAGATGGTCGAAGGGGAGCACCGAGCCGTCATCGAGCACCAGCGTCCGGTCCGATACCAAACGCGGCGATCGGCCGTGGATGAGGAGCGTGCCGTGGCGGCGCAATGCCACGAAGGCGCGCGCGAACACGACCGCGTTGGCCGGAACGGTGAGCCCGCGGGCGCCAAGCGCAAGGTAGCGCAGGCGCGGTATTCGATCGACCAGCGCCGTCACCTTGGCACCGGCCTCGATCAGTCCGCTGGCGACGATGTACAGAAAAGGACCAGACCCGGCGATGACGACGCGCGCCCGAGGCACTATGGCCTGGCCCTTCAGCAGCGCCTGGAGTGCACCGGCGGTGCTCACCCCGGGGGCCGGGGTTCCAGGCAACGGTTCGTAGGTGTCGTAGGCGCCGGTGCACAGGAACACCGCGTCGAACTGGCGGCGTTCGATCCCCTCGTCCGTTTCGCTCTCGACGGTGAGGTCGCTCCCGACGCCTAGCACCGCTCGTCCAAGGTGCAGCTTGACGCCGGGTCGTGCCGCCGCCAGCGTTTCGAGCGGACTCGCCGGGGCATCGAATTGGCGACGATGAATGTTGCCGCCCGGCCGCGCTTGTTCGTCGAAAATCTCGACCCCAAGGTCGGCCGCGGCCAAGGTTTGCGCCGCCGACGTGCCGGCGGGCCCCGCGCCGACGATGCACACGACCTGTTCTGCGCCGCCCATGGTAGGTCCAAGCATCACCAAATGGCGGCGAAAGTCGAGGTCGACGGGCATTTCGCGACGGCGCTACACTTTGCCGCTGGCGAAAGGAGATGCGAATGGACGAGATGAAGGCAGCGCGAGGCCGCACGGTGGTGATGCAGCCGTCCGATGGGATGTCGTTCTGGCAGCCCAAACCGGCCAGCGGCTACGCAGAGATCAAGCTGCGCCCTGCGGAAACCGGATTCGATGGGCTGTCGATGGGCTACCAGACCGTGGCGCCCGGCGGGCGGGTGCGTGCGCATTCGCACGATCGTCAAGTCGAGATCCAGATCTGCTTTCGCGGCGTCGGAACCCTTCTCGCCGATGGCGTCCGCCACCCGCTCGCTCCGGGCACCACCTGCTTCCTCGGCTGCGACGTGCACCACGAGATCGCCAACGAGAGCGACGGCGATCTGGTGCTGATCTGGATCATCTCGCCGCCGGGTCTCGAGGACTTCTTCGCCGCGATCGACCGTCCGCGTCGGGAAGGCGAGCCCTCGCCGGCACCGTTTGATCGCCCGACAGGCGTGGCCGCCATGGAGCGCGAGGCGGGCATGGCAGTGCCCGAGTAGCTACTCGATCACCGCAATAGCCTCGATCTCGATCATCAAGCCGGGAATCGCGAGCGCGGGCACCGGGATTCCGGTCGAGGCCGGCCCTGGCCCGGTAAAGTGGCGGAAGCGCTCGCGCACCGACAGCTCCCAGTCCTCTCGGGCGCCGCCACTGACGTAGAAGGTGGTCAGCTTCACGATGTCGTCGAGCCCGGCGCCGCATTCGGCGAGTACCTTTCGCAGGTTCTCCATGGCAATAGCGGTCTGCTTGGCAAGGTCACCGGGATGGAGGACGTTGAGATCGTCGTCGAGCGCACACTGTCCGGTAACATAAATGGTGTCGCCGCAGCGTACCGCGTGGCTGGCCGGCGCTAGCGAGTAATGGTCCTTGGGGTTGATGTGGCGCTTGTCCATTGGATCAGACCTTGAACTCGCGCACGCGCCCGCTGGTTTCGAGTTGGCCTGGAAAATGGCAGGCGACCCCGTGGCCTGGCGCTACTTCGGTCAGGGGCGGGCGATCATCGCGGCAAACGTCACGGTCGCGGCCGACCGGGCAGCGCGGTCGAAATGGGCAGCCGACGATGGACGACGCAACCGGCGAGACTTCGCCCTTCAAGACGATGCGATTGCGCCGGCGCTCGCTCGAGGGATCGGGGATCGGAACGGCGGAGAGCAGCGACACCGAGTAGGGGTGCAGTGGGTTCTTGAACAGCGTCACCGAATCTGCCGTCTCGGCCACCGAACCGAGATAGAGGACCGCCAGCCGATCGCAGAAGTACTCAGCTACCGCCAGATCGTGGGCGATGAATAGATAGGTGAGCGACAGACGCTCCTGAACCTCGCGAAGAAAGTTCAGGACCTGAGCCTGGATCGAAACGTCGAGCGCCGATACCGGCTCGTCCAGCACCAGCATGTCGGGGTTGAGCACCAGCGCCCGCGCCAGGCCAATACGCTGCTGCTGACCGCCCGAAAACTCGTGCGGTTTGCGCCCCGCCTGCTCAGGCACCAGCCCCACAAGGGAAAGAACCTCCATCGCTCGCTGTCGCCGCTCGACGCGGTCACCGAGCTCGTGGACCTGGAGCGGCTCTTCGACGATCGCGCGCGCCGACATGCGAGGATCGAGCGAGGCAAAGGGGTCTTGGAAGACGATCTGGACACGCCGGCGAAAACCGCGAAGTGCCGGCCCGGTGAGCGCCCCGATGTCGCCGCCGTCAAAGATCACGCTGCCGCCGTTTGGCCGTATGAGCCGGACGACACAGCGCGCGACCGTCGATTTCCCGCAACCCGATTCACCGACCAGCCCGAACGTCTCGCCGGGCGCGACCGCGAACGAAACGTCGTCCACGGCGCGCACAATTTCATGGCTGCGATCGAGCATCCCGCCCGACAGCCGATAGTCCTTGCGCAGGCTCCTGGCCTCGAGCAGTGCTGTATCGGTGCGCTTCTCGGCCTTGGGCGGGAGGCCGGCGGTTTGGCTCATGACGCCGCCGCGGACCCAGCGCCCTTGGCGCGGCGCCAGCGTTCCTCGGCGAAATGGCATTCCGCGGTAACTGGGCGCTGCGGAGGGCCTAGCGTCGTTGGTACCGGAGGCTGGCTTAGGCAGGCCTCGTCGCCGTTGCCGACGAAGCATCGTGGCTCGAAGGAACAGCCCTTGGGCAGGTGCGCGAGCGAGGGCGGGAACCCCGGGATCGTGAATAACGCCCCCCGCTCCATCTGGTCCGGCCTCGGCACCGCCTTGAGCAGCGCCTCGGTATAGGGATGCGTGGGCTGGCGGAACAGGTCCTCGGTCGAGGCGTGCTCGACCACGCGGCCGGCGTACATGACCTGAACAGAATCGCAGAACTCGGCGACAACGCCGAGATTGTGGGTAATCAGTATCACCGCCGCCTTGTGCTCGGTCACCAGCCGCTCGAGCACATCGAGCACCTGGGCCTGGGTCGTCACGTCGAGCGCGGTGGTCGGCTCATCGGCGATCAAGAGGTCGGGGTCGTTGGCGAGTGCGATGGCGATCATGACCCGCTGTCGCATGCCCCCGGAGAACTGGTGAGGGTAGTTGTCGAGCCGGCGCGCCGCCGCGGGTACCTCGACCTCTTCCAAGAGCTCTATGGCGCGTTTCTCGATCTCCTTGGTGCCGAGTTTCGGCTGGTGGTTGCGGACGGCCTCGGCAATCTGGTGTCGGATGGTCTTGACCGGATCGAGCGCCGTCATCGGGTCCTGAAAGATCAGTGATATCTCGCGGCCGCGCACTTTTTCGAGTTCGCGCTCCGAAAGCGCCATGATGTCACGCCCGTTGAGCCGTACCTCGCCACCGACGATGCGGCCGGGCGGACGAATCAGGCGCAGCGTCGATAGCGCGAGTGCAGTCTTGCCCGACCCCGATTCGCCGACGACGCCGATCTTGCCCCCGCGCGGCACATCGAAGCTGACATCGCGCACCGCCGTGAACACGCCTTCGAGGGTGTGAAACTCGGTCCGCAGATTGCGCACCGAGAGGACCACGTCGTCCGCCGCGGCCGTGCTGCGCACCGCGGTCGTGCCGGCCTCGCTCATCCCTCGATCTTCGGGATGCGTACGCGCGGGTCGACGACGCCGTAAAGGATATCGACGATGAAGTTAACCGAGACGTAGATGACGGCGCTGATCATGATGAAGGCCTGGACCACCGAATAATCCTGGCGCAGGATCGAGTCCACCACCAGCGCGCCCACGCCGGGCCAGTCGAACACCTTCTCGACCAATACGCTGCCGCCCAATAGCTGCGCGAACAGCAACCCGCTCGCGGTCAACGTCGGCAAGAACGCGTTGGGAAGCGCGTGGCGCCAGTGGGTAAGCCACAACCCCACGCCCTTGGATCGAACGACGACGATGAAGGGTTCGCGCGTGGTGTCCAGAAGGTTGGCGCGCAACAGGCGCACGAGGAAGCCGAAGGGCGCGAGCCCGAGCGAGATCGCCGGCAAGACAAGGTGCCTCGCAGCTTCCCAGAATAACGCGAATTGGCCCGCGATCAGGGCATCGAAGGTGTAAAAGCCAGTGACCGCGGGCGGCGGAAGCGTAGTGATTTCCAGACGTCCGCCCGGTCCGGGAAGCCAATCCAAGGCCTCGAAAAAGACGATCAACAGGATCAGCCCAAGCCAAAACGGGGGCATCCCAAGGCCGAAGATCGAGAGCCCGCGGACGGCGCCGTCGACGGCTCTTTGCGGCCGGTAGGTCGAGTATAGGCCCAGCACGATTGCGCCCAGGAAGGCGAGAAGAAAGGCGTAGAAGCCCAGTTCGAGGCTGGCGGGGAGGCGGGAGGCCATCTGTTCCATCACCGGCTGCCCCGCGCTGTAGGAGAATCCCCAGTCGCCGGTGAAGAAGTCGGTGATGAATCGCCAATACTGCTCCCACATCGGCAGGTCCAGCCCGAGCCTTTCGCGCACCGCCTCTTCCGCTTCCTCGGTCGATAGCAGACCGACGATCAGGCGCACCGGATCGCCTGGCAGGACTCGGAGCAACAGGAACGACACGATCGAGGCCCCGAAAATCGCGGCCAACGAACTGCCGATGCGTGCCGAGATAATGTTCAGCAACCGCCGCGTCCTTGGTTAGAGCTGTGCATACTTGCCTCGCGGGTCGAGGATATCGCGCGCCTTGTCGGCGAGGATGCTCGTCGTCGCCACCAGGATCAAAAGCCCGATCCCCGGAAATACGCCGATCCACCATTGTCCGGTCAGCGCGTACTGAAGGCCGTCGGTGATCATGGCGCCCCACTCAGGCGTCGGAATCTGGGCGCCAAGCCCGACGAAGCCAAGCGCCGCCAGCGTCAGGATCGAGTAGCCGAACAGTGCTGCCGCCTGGATCAACAGCGTAGATACCGTGTGCGGCACCACGTGGCGAAGGATGATCCGCGTTCGCGACGCGCCGATCGCGTTCGCGGCCTCGATGAACTGCAAGGAGCGAATGCGAATCACGTCGCTGCGCAGGAGCCGCGCGTAGTACGGCACCGAAGTGAGCGCGATACCGATCCCCGCGGTAACCAGTCCCAGCCCCAACCCGACGGTCACCGCCATCGCCAGGACCAATGGCGGAAACGCCAAGATGGCGTCCATAAGCCGCATCAAGACGATGTCGGTCAAACCGCGGGAAAGTGCGGCGACGATCCCGATGAACCCGCCGACTAGCCCGCCGACGACGACGACGGCCGCGCCCACCGCGAACGAGATGCCTGCGCCGGCGTTGAAGCGCGCGAAGATATCGCGTCCGATGCTGTCGGTGCCCATCGGGTGTTCGGCGGACGGCGGCTGCAGCCCGCCAGCAGTGTCGACCTTTAGCGGGTCCAACGTCCAAAACAGCCAAGGACCGAAGATCGCGAGGATCAAGATCGCGAGCAGGACCGCCAAGGAGATCGACAGCTCCCAGTCGCGCAACAACCGTTTTCCCGCGGCGCGAGATAGCTCGGCGAAGTCGTCGGCAAGGGTCGATGCGACGATCTCGCGCGCCGCGGCTACGGGATCGCGTTCGATGGTCATATCCTCAACTCTGTCGGCGTGAGGGCCTGCCCGGCGGTGCTGTCGGGTCCGAGGGGCGTCTTCATCCCTTCACATGCTTCACGAATAGGCAGCCCGCGGCGTCGGCTTTTGCCTCGAATCCGGCATCGAGATAGGTCGTCGCCGTCTCCTCGGTGATGATGGCGGGTCCGCCGATCATATCGCCAAGGGCGATCGTCCCGCGATCGACAATCTTGAATGGCAGTCTCTTGTCCTCGGTGAAGGAGTACGCCTCGACCTCGGCCGCCCCACCGGCGGCGGCAGCGGGACCTACGAATTCGCTCTCGCGACGTGGCAGGGGCAGGCGCAGCGTCGCCCGAATCGAGACGATCTCCGCGTCCTCCTCCATGGTGTTGCGGAAGGTGCGTTCGTACTCCTTAGTGAAGGCTTCGCGCACCGCGTCGGCGGTGGCCTTGATGACGCCATCGGGCGCCTCCATGGGTACCGTCAGCTTGTGCTCCTGGCCGACGTAGCGCATGTCGAGCCCGACCTCGCTCGAGCGCGATTGACCCTCGGCAAGTGGCCCCTGTCGCTCCTCCAGGGTGGCGAAGAGCCCCTTGAGGACCCCGTTCGCCTCGGCGATCGACTCATCGGACAGCTTCATGATCTTGGTCCGTGCCGCGGCCTGCGTCAGGTCGGCTCCCAGCAGTCCCCAGGCCGAGAAGTTTCCGGCATAGGGTGGGATCACGATCTCCGCGATGCTGAGCTCGCGGGCGAGCAGGCAGGCCATCAATGGGCCGGCGCCGCCAAAGGCTAACAGCTTCGCTTGGCGCGGATCGACGCCCTGGTCGATGGTGATCTCGCGGATCGTATTGGCCATCGACGCGGTGACGATCGTCAACACCCCCTGGGCCGCCTGATCGACCGTAAAGTCGAGCTTCTCGGCGAGGGGCTGGATTGCGCTCTGCGCCTTGTCGACTTCAAGTGCGATCCCGGAGGCGAGCTTGCCCTCGCCAAGCATGCCCAGCGTCAGCGCGCAGTCCGTCACCGTGGGCTCGGTGCCGCCACGCCCGTAGGAGGCCGGCCCCGGATCGGCGCCGGCGCTCCGCGGACCGACCTGCAATAATCCGCCAACGTCGATATGGGCGATCGAGCCGCCGCCGGCGCCGATCGAGCGTACGTCGACCCAAGGCGTCTGCACCGGCAGTCCGACCACCTTGCCCTCGTACATGAGCTGGGGCCGGCCGCCGGTCACGAGACAGGTATCGAAGCTGGTACCGCCAACATCGGCGGTGATGAGCTCGTCGATGCCGAGCGTCCGGGCAAGCTCGCCCGCGCCCTCGGCGCCCGCCACCGGACCCGACATGATGGTCTCGAACGGCCGTTCCTCGGCCTCGGCGAAGGTCATCGAGCCGCCGCCCGAGCGGGTGATCAAGAGCCGCCCGGTAAACCCGATCTTGCCCAGCTCCTCCTCGATCCGGCGCAGATAGTGGGTCATGCGCGGGCGCACGTAGGCATCGATCACGGTCGTCGTCGTCCGCTCGTACTCGCGGTATTCGCCCGACACCAGATGGGAGAGCGAGATCTCGCCCTTGAAGCCCGCGGCGCGCACCTCGCGGGCGGCCTCAACCTCGTGGACCGGATTGGCGTAGGCGTTCATGTAGGCGATGGCGATCGTGTTCACGCCCTCTTCCTCGAACGCCGCGACGGCGTTGCGGATGTCCGCGGTCTCCTGCGCGATATGAACCTCGCCGTCGGCTCGAATGCGTTCCCGTACCGGCAGGCGGAGCCGGCGCGGCACCAGTGGCGGCGGCGGGCTCCAGAACAGGTTGTACATCTCGTCGCGGTCGCCGCGGCGAATCTCCAGGATGTCGCGGAAGCCTTCGGTGGCCAAGAGCCCGACCCCCGCGCCCTGGCGCTGCAAGAGCGCATTGATGCCGACTGTCGTGCCATGCAGAAAGTACTCGGCCGCCGGAACCCGATCCCCGGGGATCGTCTCGTTTATCGCGGTGACGACGCCCTCGTCGGGGCTGGCCGGCGTCGTCGGCACTTTGGCGACAAGCGATTCGCCGGACGCGTCATCGTAGAAGATGAGATCCGTAAACGTTCCCCCGATGTCCACACCGATTCGTGTCGCCATAGCGCTCCATCCTCGCTTTCAGCCCGCGACCGGTTGCGCGCCGGGCGATGGCCAAACGGTTCCGGGGACACCGGTGGAATCCACCACCGGTGTCCCCGATTGGTACTGCTACGCTTCAGTTCTCGTTCGTTCGAGTGCTCGGTCTTCTTACCGCTTGGACCAGTAGCGCGCCTCGAACATGTGCGAGAAGTGGTAGTTCGTCACGTCCTTCGACAGAACCGCGGCGAACTGCTCGGCGAAGACGTGAATCTTCGGCTGGTTCTCGTACCACAGGGTAGAGATCTGACGATACATTTCCCGCTGCTTCGCGGCGTCGGGCTCCTGCCTCGCCTTGTGCAGGATCTCGTCGGCCTCGGGGATGCACACCTCACTCAGGTTGAAGCCGACGTTGCACAGGAGATCGTAACCGTGGAAGTAGCCAGCCTCAATCACGCCGGGGCCATCGAGACGCATGTACGTCGGAACCGTATGGTCCTCCAACGCCTCGGCCATCACCGCGTTGGGCTGCTTCCTGATCTGCAGGTTGATGCCGAGCTCGCTCCAATGGCCCTGCACGATCGTCGCGATTTGCTCTTGGATCGAGTCGCCCTCGAAGATGTGGATCTCGACGTCAATCGGCGTTTCCAGCCCCGATTCGGCCATCAGCGACTTGGCCTTGGCCATGTCGAAGGTGCGCGGCGGGGTCAGCGCGGCGTCATACTCGGGGAAGCCCGGCGCCACCGGACCGCCGTAGATCTCGCCGTAGCCGAGCGCCACGTTCTCCAAGATATCCCTATAGGGCACCGCATATGCTACCGCCATGCGGACCTTGAGGTTGTCCCACGGTGGCTTCGAGTTGGGCAGGCCGATCTGCTGCGACTGGGTCGAGACGTTGGCCACGATGTTGCAGCAGGGATCGTCGCGCAGACTGGCGATCGACACCTTGTTCATGCCGAGCGTGACGTCTGCGTTGCCGGTTCGCGCCTCCAGCAGCAGCGTCGGATCGGAGTTGATGAAGTTGAAGATCACCGTGTCGGCTCCCGGCCGCTCGCCGAAGAAGTCGGGATTGGCCTTGAGCACCGCGCGGTCGCCCGCCTGGTAGGTATCGAGCAGGAACGGACCGGACCCGGCGACGTTGCTTGACATCCACTCGTTCAAGCCGGTCTGGACCCCGCCGTGTTGATCGACAACGGTCTTGTCCACCAACGAAGCCGAGGTTTGTGCCCAGTCCTGCAGGGCGTTCTTGTCGGGATGGTTGAGCGTGATCACCAGCTTGGTCGGGCTGACGACGTCGATGGTCTTGATCAGCGGCGGATCGTAGAAGCCGTCGTAGATGAAGTACGAGCCGCAGCCGCCCATGTTGATCGAGCGCTCGAACGAATACTTCGCCGCCGCCGCGTCCACCGGAGCGCCGCTCGGGAACTTGTGCCCGGCCGGCAGGATGAAGGTGTAGACGAGCTTGTCGTCGCTGATGTGCGCGGAACGCGCGAAGTACGGCACGATGTTGCCGGTATCGATCTGCGTCGAGTGACCGTCGGTGCCGAGGATCGTGTCGTATTGGGTGAGCCGGACGTAGAAGTTCCGTACGAAGCCGGCCTCCCAGATTCCGCACAGCCAACCCGGATCCAGCGTCGAAGGCGGGACCGCCATGTTGACGATCAATGGCTCTTCCTGTGCCTGCGTGGCGGTGGCGCCGCCAGCAATGCCAAGCGCCGCGAGCGGCGCGAGCATCAGGCTCCAGGACGAACGAAAAAGGCGCAACGACATGAGCTTCCCTCCCTATTCAATCTCACGGAATGCGGTTGATCGAGTGTATGATCGGATTTCGTTGGGCGTCAACCGTAGCGCGGCGGCGCGATTGACGCGTCGGGCGTGTGCGCGCTAGCCTTACGGCGGTCTTGCGAGTGGACGAGGGAGTGCGAGATGGCACGGCGAGCGATTGTACTTGCGATGGCGCTCGGGCTGTCGCTTCTGGGCGGGCTGGCCGCCGCAGATTCGGAATACGATGGCGAGTGGGCGGGCGCGGTCGATCTCGATAATGGGATAGACCGCTGCGTCAAGCGCATCCCCATGAGCGGGACGATCACCGACGGAAAGATCGACATGCGCGGCACCTGGTCGGGCTCGCCTGTCTTCTTCCGCGGCCGGGTTGACGACGATGGCCAGATCGAGAAGGGCAAAGTGCGCTTCCGCGGCCCGGTCCCGACGGCGGTCGCCGAGGGCGGCGTCTCTGGCGACGCGCTTACCGGCACCTGGGTCGCCGAGGAAAAGTGCACCTGGAAATTCTCGTTTAGCCGCTTGCCGTAGCCGCTCGGCCGGCCCCCGGACCGTCCTACTCGGCGGCGGTCCGCACCTCGGCATCATCGAAGGCGTGCGCGTAGTACTTCCGCGCGTGGGCTTCGGTGATATAGCCCTCGCGCAAATCGCCCAGAACCGAATCCCGGTCGCGCTTGGCTGGCGGGCCGTAGCCACCGCCACCACCACAGCGGAGTTCGAGGGTCGCCCCCTTGGCGACCTTCATACCCGTCGTCTTGGCGATCTCAGTGCGCGCGCCATCGCGGCCCCGCAATGCGCCGCCGTTGGGGCGAGCGGTTTGGCCGCCCTCCAGCCCCCACGGTGGCGTCTTGGTACGCTCGATCACCGTAGTGACGAACGAGTCCTCCAACATATGGAAGTGCAGGTCCACGCCTAGTCCGCCGCGGTGCTCGCCCGCGCCGCACGAATCGGTGGCGAGCTCGATCTTCTCCATGACCCAGGGATTGCGCGACTCCCAGACCTCGGCCGGCGAGAACCGGGTCGCCGATTCCGAGACGTGCAGGCAGGTCGAACCGTCGCCGTTTCGGTGCCCGCCCTGGCCGACCGGATAGGGTGAGCCGTCCGCCCACATCTCGCCGGTAGCCTCGCGCGTTCCCCACCACACCATCGGGCAAAGGTCGCCCCCCGATGATGCCGGCACCAGGCTCGGGATCGCCCTGGAGATGGCGTCGTATATGACTTCGATCGCTTGAATCGCGGGCCAACCGTACAGGAAGCACGGCGCCGGAGAGACCGGATGGAACAGCGATCCCCGCCGGGTAGTCACCTCGATGGGCCGGAAGTGCCCCTCTGTCGGCGCTTCCGATCCGCCAGCCAGCATCGAGATGGCGATGCGGCTCGCCGAGACCGTCGAGGGCAGCGGGCAGTTGATGGGGCCGCGCTGGGAATCCGGTGCCTTGGAATAATCGATGCGCACCGTCGATCCGTCGACCTCGACGGTTACTTCGAAAGGGACGGGATCGGAGTCGACACCGTTGTCGTCGAGCCGCCCCTCGGCGACGTACCGGCCGTCCGGGATCGCCGCAAAGTAGTCGCGAACGATGCGCTCCCCGCGGTCGTACATGCGCTCGACCAGGCGCGCGAACGTCGCCGCGCCGTACCGCTCGACCACCCGCACGAGACCCGCGGCGCCGGCACGCACGCCGGCGACCTGTGCGTTGATGTCGCCGGCAACCATCTTGGGCAAACGTGTGTTGGCGAGCACCATGCGATAAACGTCATCGACGAGCTTGCCGCGACGATAGAGCTTGATGCCTGGGTAGACGGTCCCCTCCTGGAAGACATCGACGGTGTCGGTCGAAAACGGCTCCTTGCCGCCGATGTCCAGCCAGTGCCCCTTGATCGTCGTGTAGCCCACGAGCGTCGAATCTTCGAGAAACACGGGCATGACCAGCGCCGCGTCCTGGGGGTGCGAGCCGGTCATGTAGGGATCGGTAATCAGCAACATGTCGTCGGGTTCCATGGCCTTTTCGCCGCCCGCGGCCTCGACCGCCGCACCGACGCAGAAGTTCATCGTCCCCATGAACAGCGGCAGGCTTGGGGCCTGGGCGAGAAGCCGCAGCTTGCGGTCATAGATGGCGACCGCGAAGTCCAGGACCTCGTAAATGACCGGCGAGAAAGCGGTGCGCACGAGCGCTTGCTTCATCTGGTTGGCTGCCGAGTTCAACGAGTGGCGGACGACCTCCGTCGCTACCGGATCGACGTCGACCGTGCGTTCTGCCGGACTCGGGACGGCCCGGTAGATCGACCTTTCGGGAGCGCTCACCGCTCGATCGCGCGAAAGCTACTCGGCTGCCGGGCGGACATCGGCCTCGTCGAAGGCGTGGGCGTAGTGCTCGCGCGCATGCGCCTCGGTGACGTAACCCTCGCGCAGATCGTCAAGCACCGCTTGCCGGTCGCGCTTGGCCGGCGGACCATAACCGCCGCCGCCGCCGCAGCGGAGTTCGAGCGTCGCTCCTTTTGCGACCAGCATTCGCGTGGTCTTGGCGATCTCAGTGCTTTTGCCGTCGGCCTGACGGAGGGCGCCGCCGTTGGGCCGTGCCTCTTGGCCGCCCTCAAGTCCCCAGGGCGGCGTCTTGCAGCGCTCGATGACCGTAGTGACGTAGGAGTCCTCGAGCATTTGAAAGTGCATGTCGATTCCCAAGCCGCCGCGGTATTGGCCGGCGCCACAGGAATCGGCCACCAGCTCCATCTTCTCCATAAGCCATGGGTTGCGCGCCTCCCACACCTCGAGCGGCGCGAACCGGGTCGCCGATTCGGCGATGTGTAGGCAGGTCGAGCCGTCGCCCTTGGCGTGGGCGCCCTGGCCCACCGGATGGGGCGAGCCATCGGCCCAGGGCTCTCCCGTCTTCTCCCGGGTGCCCCACCAGACCATGCCGCAGATGTCACCTCCCGAGGACGCCGGCACCAGGCTCGGCACCGCGCGGCTGATGGCGTCGTAGATTACTTCCATTCCCTGAAGCGCGGGCCAGCCGTACAGGAAGCATGGCGCGGGCGAGATCGGATGGAACATCGAGCCCGGACGGGTAACCACCTCGACGGCGCGGAAATGCCCCTCGGTCGGCGCCTCGGAGCCGCCCGCGAGCATCGAGATAGCGACGCGGGTGGCCGATACGGTCGAAGGCAGCGGACAGTTGACCGGTCCGGCCTGCATATCCGGGGCGTTCGAGTAATCGACGCGTACCGTCGAGCCCCTGACCTCGACCGCCACCTCGAAGGGAATCGGATCGCTCTCGACGCCGTTGTCGTCCATGCACCCCTCGGCGACGTAGCGCCCGTCCGGGATCGCCGAGAAGTAGTCGCGGACCACGCTCTCGCCGTGGTCGTACATGCGCTCGACCAGTTGGCGGAACGAATCGTAGCCGTAGCGGTTGACCACGCGCAGCAGGCCCTCGGCCCCGGCGCGGACCCCCGATACCTGGGCGTTGATGTCGCCGGCGACCATCTTCGGCACCCGCGTGTTGGCCAGCACCATGCGGTAGACGTCCTCGACCCGCTCGCCGCGCCGGTAGAGCTTGATGCCCGGGTATACGGTGCCTTCCTGGAACACATCGACGGTATCGGTCGAGTAGGGCTCCTTGCCGCCGATGTCGAGCCAGTGACCCTTGATGGTGGTGTAGCCGATCAGCTCGCCATCATCCATGAACACCGGCATTACCACCGCCGCGTCCTGAGGGTGAGAGCCGGTCATATAGGGATCGGTGACCAAAAGAATGTCGCCGGGATCCAGGGCTTCCTCGCCACCCGCGGCCTCGACCGCCGCACCGACGCAAAAGTTCATGGTTCCCATGAACAGCGGCAGGCTGGGTGCCTGGGACAACAGCCGGAGCTTGCGGTCGTAGATCGCCACCGCAAAGTCGAGAACATCGTAAATGATCGGCGAAAAGGCGGTGCGCACCAGCGCCTGCTTCATGTGGTTGGCCGCCGAATTCAACGAATTCCGCACGATCTCGGCCGCTACCGGATCGACATCCACGTTTGTCTTGGCCGGGCCGGGGACGGCTTTGTAGACGAACTTCTCGGCGCTGGTCATGGCAGGCTCTCTCCCTCGATGTTCGCGCTCAATGATCGCACAGCGGCGGTCCCGAGTCACGCCACCGCCGGGTAGTAGCAGAACTCGACGGACAGATACCCCGCCCCGGTGCGGAACGGACCATGGGGCACACCGGCCGGCCGGCAGACGTAGCTCGGGGGCAGTATGCGGTCAACCACAGCGCCGTCCTCGTCCAGCCACAGCAGCTCGCCCTCGAGCACCAGGACCTCCTCGACGTAGTCGTGGACCAGCGCCCAGGGTACATGGGTCCCGGGCTTCCAGCGCGACATCGTCGTGCGCCGTCCGGTCCGCGATTCCGGATCCAGCGCCCCGGCCAGGACCTTGACCTCGACCCCGTCGGGATAGCCCTCGGGCTTTGACCAGCCGTCTTCTCCGAGCGGGCGAAAATCGGACGAGCTTGCCATCGCTTGGCGGTTCACTCGGCGGCGGGACGCACGTCAACCGGGTCCATGGCATGCGAATAGTGGCGTCGCGCATGCTCTTCGGTGACGTAGCCCTCACGCAGGTCGTGGTGAACCGCCGCGACGGCGCGCGCCGCCGGCGGTCCGTAACCGCCGCCGCCGCCGCACGAGAGCTCGAACGTCGCGCCCTTCGGCACCGCAAGGGCGGTCGCCTTGGCTACCGGTTTTCGGCTGCCGTCCTCAAAGCGAAGCGCCCCCCCGTTGGTCCGCCCTTCGCCGCCTCCGGCAAGGCCATAGGGTGCGGTCTTGGTGTGCTCGATCGCCGCGGTCACAAACGAATCCTCGAGCATGCGGAAATGCATATCGACGCCCAGGCCGCCGCGGTGGGTGCCCGGTCCGCCGGAATCGGGGGCCAGCTCCACCTTCTCCAACAGCCAGGGATTCCTCGCCTCCCACACCTCGACCGGCGAAAACCGCGTTGCCGATTCGACGACGTGCAGACAGGTCGAACCATCGCCGGCGTGGTGGCCACCCTGGCCCACCGGGTGGGGTGAGCCGTCGGCCCAGGTCTCGCCGGTCTTCTCGCGCTTGCCCCACCACACCAGGCCGCATATGTCGCCGCCCGACGAGGCCGGCACCGAATCGGGCATGGCCTCGGCAATCGCCTGGTAGATCGCCTCCAGTGCCTGGGTCGCCGGCCAGCCCATGAGAAAGCAAGGCGAGGGTGGAAGGGCGTGGAACAGCGAACCGGGACGGGTGATCACCTCGATGGGGCGGAAGTGTCCCTCGTTCGGGGCTTCCGAACTTCCGGCCAACATGCTGATGGCGACGCGGCTGCCCGATACCGTCGTGGGCAGGGGGCAGTTGATAGGTCCGGTCTGGGGGCCGGGCGCATTCGAGTGATCGATACGTACGGTCGAGCCTTCGACCTCGACCGTCACCTCGAATGGCACCGGGTCGCTGTCGATCCCGTTGTCGTCCATCTGCCCTCGGCCGACGTAGCGGCCGTCGGGAATGCGCTCGAAATAGCGGCGCACCACGGCCTCGCCGTGGTCGTACATGTGCTCGACGGCGGCCATGAAACGCTCAAGGCCGAAGCGCTCGACCACCCGCACCAATTCCGCGGCGCCCGCGCGCACACCGGTCACCTCGGCGTTGATGTCGCCGGCCACCATCTTGGGCAGGCGGGTGTTGGCCAGCACCGTGCGGTAAAGATCGCTGTCGAGCGTGCCGCGACGGTAGAGCTTGATGCCGGGATAGATGGTTCCTTCCTGGAACACATCGACCGTGTCGGTGCAGTAGGGCTCTTTGCCGCCGATATCGAGCCAGTGACCCTTGATCGTGGTATAGCCGATCAGCGTACCGTCGCCCAGGAAGACGGGCATGACGACCGCGGCGTCCTGGGCGTGCGAGCCCGAGCCGTAGGGGATGTTGTAGAGCAGGATGTCGCCCGGCTCGAGCGCTTCCTCGCCGCCGGCGTTGGCGACCGCGGCCTCGACACAAAAGCTCATCGTTCCCATGAACGCTGGTAGGCTGGGCGCCTGGGAAAGCATGCGAATCTGGCGATCGTAGATGGCGACTGCGAAGTCCAGCACCTCGAAGATGACAGGCGAGAAGGCGGTGCGTACCAAGGCCCGCTTCATCTGGTTGGCCGCCGAATTCAGCGAGTGCCGCACGATCTCGGTCGTCACCGGGTTGGAATCTACGGCGCCGCTGGCAGTGCCCGATCCGGCCCGCGTAACATGTCTCTCGGTCATCCCAACTCCCCAGCGGCCGTGCTGCGGGGCTGCACTATTTCGGCCACAATCTCCTATGATCGGAGCGATGCCCATCCCGGTCAAGCGATACAGAGTAGCGTGATGAAACACCGCCAGCCCTACCCCGAGATCGAGCCGCACCGGCGCGGAATGCTGAAAGTTTCGGACCTGCACGAGATCTACTTTGAGGAATCGGGCAATCCCTCGGGCAAGCCCGTGCTATTCGTCCACGGCGGTCCTGGCGCCGGGACCAAGCCCGACCACCGCCGGACTTTCGACCCGGCGGCCTATCGCATCGTCTTGTTCGATCAGCGCGGGTGCGGGCAGAGCACGCCTCACGGGGCGCTCGAGGACAACACCACCCAACACATGATCGACGACATGGAGGCGCTTCGTGAGCACCTCGGTATCGAGAAGTGGCAGATCTTCGGCGGCTCGTGGGGAAGTGCGCTCGGCATCGCCTACGCCGAGGCCCATCCGGAGCGGGTCAGCGAGCTCGTCCTTCGCGGCATCTTCTTGATGCGCCGGGCCGAGCTGTTGTGGCTCTATCAAGAGGGCGCGAGCGCGCTCTATCCCGACGAGTGGGAGTATTATCTGGGGCCCATTCCGGTTGAGGAACGGGACGATATGATGGCCGCCTACTACAAGCGGTTGACGAGCGAGGACGAGGCGATTCGCACGCACGCGGCGCGGGCGTGGAGCGTTTGGGAGGGGGCGACACTATCGCTCCTTCGCGACGAGGCGCGCATCGCCGAATTCGGAAGCGACCGTTTCGCGGCCGCCTTGGCGCGCATCGAGTGTCACTACTTCGTCAACCGCTGCTTCGTGGAGCGAGATAGCCAGCTTCTCGACGACCTCGACCGGATACGCCACATCCCGACCGTCCTGGTCCAGGGCCGTTACGACGTAGTCACTCCGGTGCGCTCCGCCTGGGAGCTACACCGTGCCTGGCCCGAAACGGACCTGAGGATCGTGGCCGATGCCGGTCACGCGCAGTCCGAGCCCGGCATCACCCACGAGTTGATTGCTGCAACCGATCGTTTTCGGGAGCGCAGCTAGCGCGGCGCTGCGGCTATTGCGCCCCGCCAGCCGCTGAGGGTTCCACAATTCGGCTGCCGTCAGGGGCGAAGACCTCGACCACCGCGGCGGCGCGCAAATCGGCGACGACGCTCCGGATCAGCGCTTGAGATTCTTGCTCCCTCAATTCCTCGACGCTGTCCTCGAAGCTCGGGGGGCGTGAAACGCGGCGGTCCACGACGGTGATTACGTGCCAGCCGAATTGGCTCTGGACCGGCGCCGCCGAGACGCCGCCGGCGGGAAGCGCGAAAGCGGCCTCGGCGAAACTCGGGACCATTTGGCCGTGGCGTATGTAGCCGAGGTCGCCACCCTCGGTCGCCGACGGGCCGATCGAGCGCTCGCGCGCCAAATCCGTGAACGCCGCGCCCTCGGCCAGCGCGTCGATGACCGCGGAAGCCTCTCGCTCCGTCGCCACCAGGATGTGACTGGCCCGGATCTCTTCTTCCTCTGACCACGACGCCGTCATCCGTTGAAATGCGGCGCGGAGACGCGCCTCGTTGATCTCGCTCTCGATTCTGCGGACCAGGTAAACGTCCTGGAGGACTATATCCTCGGTGCGCGTCAGACGTCTCCGCACCTCGGGATCGTCCATCAGTTGGGCCGCCCGCGCCGCCTGGGCGACAAGTTTGCGGCTGATCAAGTTGTCGAGCATCTGCGGAAAGAGGCTCTCCATCGGGACCTGCTGGTATTGCTGCGGAAGGCTGCCGTACAACGCCGAAATGTCGGCGCCGCGGATCTCATCGCCGTTGACCACCGCGACGATCCTATCCGCCAGGGAGTCGGCGGACTGGGCGTGGGCAACACTGCTGGCGAGCGCGAGGAGCGCCCCCGCGACAAGAGCCGCCATGATTCTCATCGGGTGTTCCTTCCCTGGCGGGGCAGGCTCAACGCGGCCCCGAGAAAACGGCGGCCAGCCGCCCGCCCCCGGCGAGGGCCGGCAATAGCACCCCGAGCGTCACGACGGCGATCGCGACCAGGTCGCGAAGGCTGACGGGGGTGCCGAGGTAAGCGGCCGCCAAAGGCGCCGCAATGGGCGCCAACAGGCAAGGGAACAGGCTGGTACGCCCGACGCTCAAGGTCCGAAGCGCGAAGTTGTAGAGGAAGAACGCGGCCGCGCTGGCGAGCACGCCGAGGTAGACGAGAGTCGCGCCGACCTCGAGGTCGATGCCACCGAAATAAGACTGAGGCCGCTCGATGGTAACCAGGAAGACCCCGCCGATAACCGCCGCTGCGGTCAGCTGAAGGGCGCTGACCACCATCGGCTTGCCGTGAATCTGGGCGACCCTGCGGGCGATGAGCTGATTAAGGCAAGCAAGCACCATCCCCGCGGCGATGAACGCCTCGCCGAGCAGGTTCTCGGAGGTGCCGACGTGTCCTGAGACGAACAAAACCGTGCCGGCGATCGCGACCAAAGCGCCAACCACCACCGCGGGCTGAACCGGCTCGCGCAGGATAATCCTCCCGGTTATGGGCTGAATGAGTGGCATGAGACTGAAGATCAAGGCGGCGCTGATCGGCGAGGCGTGCGCCATTCCGGCGACGATCAGGAGCGAGATGATGCCCGGCTCGATGGTCCCCATCAGGACCGGCGTCCAGCCGATCTCGCGCAGCCGGAAGCGCTGCCGTGTCAGCGCCACCGCCAGCCACAGCGCCACCGCGGCAAGCGCCAACCGAAGAAAAACGATCTCGCCGATTGCCGCGGCATCGACGATCGCCTTGAGCCCGACCATGCCCGAAGACCACAGGCTCATGGCCAGGAACATGGCGAGCATGGCAACGGTGGTGGTTGGCATGATCGCCCGGTTTGCGGCGACCCCGTCACGGCCGGGGCGCGAGAGCGCGCAGTGTAGCCGAAACCGTGGGTCGCCCAAAGCGCCGGCGACCAGCGACGTTGCCGCAGCGAGTGCGATTCGCTAGAACGCGGGTAAGGGGTTCACTCCCGCCTCGCACGGTAACTGGTATGGCTTCTCCACAGTATGTGTACGTAACCTCGGGCCTTTCGAAGTCCTTTGGGCCGGGGCGCGAGGTGCTGAAGGACATCTCGCTCTCGTTCCTGCCTGGCGCCAAGATCGGTGTCCTCGGGCCGAACGGCGCCGGCAAATCGACGCTGCTGCGGATCATGGCCGGCCTGGAGACCGAGTTTGCCGGCGAGGCCTGGGCCGCCGAGAGCATCGGGGTCGGATTCTTGCCCCAGGAGCCGGAACTTGACCCCAGCCGCGACGTTTGGGGCAACGTCGTTGAGGGTGTCGCCCAGGCAAAGAATCTTGTGGCGCGCTTCGAGGCCGTGAGCGAGCGCCTTGGCGAGGTGAGCGAAACGGGCGAGATGGAGGCGCTGCTGGCCGAACAAGGAAGCCTTCAGGAGGAAATTGACGCCGCCGGCGCGTGGGAGATCGATCGCACGGTCGAGGTCGCGATGGACGCGTTGCGCTGTCCCCCCGGGGATACCGCCGTGGCCACGCTGTCGGGCGGCGAGGCACGACGCGTGGCGCTCTGCCGCCTCTTGCTCGAACGCCCGGACATGCTGTTGCTGGACGAGCCCACCAACCACCTCGACGCCGAATCGGTGGCTTGGCTGGAGCGGTTTCTTCACGAGTACTCCGGCACGGTCGTGGCGGTCACCCACGACCGCTACTTCCTCGACAACGTCGCCGGCTGGATTCTCGAGCTCGACCGCGGCCGGGGTATCCCGTGGAAGGGCAACTACACCTCGTGGCTCGAGCAAAAGGAGTCCCGGCTTTCGCACGAGGCGCGACACGAGGAATCGCGCCGCCGCACGCTGGCGGCCGAGCTCGAATGGATTCAACAAACGCCACGCGCCCGCCGTGCCAAGGCCAAGGCCCGGATCACCGCTTACGAGACATTGCTGGCCGAAGAGGCCGAGATGGCGCCGGCACCCGGGCGCATCGTCATTCCCGCCGGCCCGCGTCTCGGCCAGAGCGTGGTGACGGCCAAGGGGCTACGCAAGGCGTACGGAGAAGCGCTTTTGTTCGATGCGCTCGAATTCATTGTTCCGCCGGGCGCCATCGTCGGTGTCATCGGCGGCAACGGCACCGGCAAGACGACTCTCTTTCGCATGATCGCGGGGCACGAATCACCCGATGGCGGCACCCTGCGACTGGGCGAGACCGTGGTGCTGGGCCACGTCGATCAGTCGCGAGCCGGGCTCGACCCCGTGAACACGGTTTGGGAAGAGATCGCCGGCGGGCTCGATGAGATCCCGCTCGGGTCGCGCAAGGTCCAAAGCCGCGCCTATTGTGCGGCCTTCAATTTCCGCGGCCCCGACCAGCAAAAAAAGGTGGGGACGCTGTCGGGCGGCGAACGCAATCGCGTCCACCTTGCGAAAACGCTAAAGACGGGAGCCAATCTTCTGCTGCTGGACGAGCCCACCAACGACCTCGACGTCGAGACCCTGAGGGCGCTTGAAGAAGCGCTGCTGCGCTTCGCGGGCTCGGTAATGGTCATCAGCCACGACCGCTGGTTCCTCGACCGCATCGCCACCCACATGCTCGCCTTCGAGGGCGATAGCCACGTCGAGTGGTTCGAGGGCAACCACGCCGACTACGAGGCCGACCGACGCCGCCGGCTCGGCGAGCGCGCCGACCGGCCGCACCGCGTCACGTACCGGCGGCTCGCCTGATCGCGGTCGCGCCCAAATGGACTCGGTCCGCCGCCTCCCCTAGACTCCACTCGGGTGCTGTCCTTGGAGGTTGAGGTGGGCGAGGCGGGCGAGACGCGCAAGCTGGCGGCGATCCTTGCCGCCGACGTGGTGGGCTACTCGCGCCTCATGGGGCTCGATGAATCGGGCACGCTCGGCGCCCTCAAAGCCCACCTCGGCGAGGTAATGGAGCCAGTGATCGCGGCCCACCACGGCCGCATCGTCAAGACCACGGGAGACGGGGTGCTGGCCGAATTCGCCAGCGTCGTCGATGCCGTCCAGTGTTCGATCGAGGTGCAGAGCGCGATGCCCGGCCGCAACGCCGACATTGCCGAGGAGCAACGGGTCGAGTTCCGAATCGGCATCAATCTGGGCGACGTCATCGTCGAAGGCGAGGACATCTACGGCGACGGGGTCAACGTCGCCGCGCGGCTCGAGGGGCTGGCCGAGCCCGGCGGCATCTGCATCTCGCGCGCCGCCCGCGACCAGGTCCGCGACAAGCTTACGCTCGATCTCGAGGACCTGGGCGAACAGACCGTCAAGAACATCGCCCGCCCGGTACGTGCGTTCAACGTACGGCTCGAGGCGCCGCCGTCGAACCCGGCGACCGATGCCGAGGCGCCGGCGCTGCCCGACAGGCCCTCGATCGCGGTCCTGCCCTTCGACAACATGTCGGGCGATCCCGAGCAGGAGTACTTCTCCGACGGCATCGCCGAGGACATCATCACCGACCTTTCGAAGGTGTCGGGCCTGTTCGTCATCGCCCGCAACTCCTCTTTCGCCTACAAGGGCAAATCGCCCAACGTCCAGGAGGTGTGCCAAGACCTCGGCGTACGCACCGTCCTCGAAGGAAGCGTGCGCAAGGCGGGGAATCGCGTACGCGTCACCGCCCAGTTGATCGACGGGGAAAGCGGTGGGCATCTCTGGGCCGAGCGTTTCGATCGCGACCTCGAGGACATCTTTGCGGTCCAGGACGAAGTGACCCAGGAGATCGTGAGCGCGCTGCGGGTCCAGCTGAGCGCCGACGAGAAGGCGCGCTTGGGCCGAGGCGGCACCGACAATCTGGAAGCCCACGATCTTTGCCTGAAGGCGCGCGAACGCGCTCAGCGATTTACCGCCGGTTCGAACGACGAGGCGCGGAAGATGCTCGAGCGCGCGGTCGAACTCGACCCCGACTTCGCCACGGCCCACGCCGAACTCGCGTTGGTCAACGCGCGCGCCTATGTCAACCAGTGGGCGACGGCCTCCGGGCAGGCGCTCAAGGATTGTGCCGCGTGCGCGGAGCGGGCCGTGGCCTGCGACGACCTCGATCCGCGGGCGCATTTCGCCGCCGGTATGGGCCACATGTGGGCGCGGGAGCACGAACTGGCCAAGGCGGAAGCGGAGAGGGCGATCGAGTTGGATCCCAACTCCGCCGAGGGTTATATATTGCTCGCTACGGTCACCGATTATGCGGGCAAGCCCGAGGATTCGATCGGGTTGTTCGAGACAGCGATGCGTCTCAATCCGCACTACCCCGGCATCGTGCTCCACTTCCATGGGCATGCGCGTCTCATGATGGGAGATTACGAGGAGGCGGCCGAGATATTTCGCCGGCGCATCGCGCAAGGCCCCAATACCGATGCAAGCCGCGCATTACTGGCCGCGGCACTCGGTCACTTGGGCAAGCTGGACGAGGCGCGCGAAGTGTGGCGCGACATGCTGGCGATCAGCCCAAAGTATTCGCTCGAGCACCGCGCGAACGTGCTTCCATACAAGGATCCGGCGCAGTTCGAGCGCATCCGCGAGGGGCTCGCCAAGGCCGGCCTTCCCGATTGAGGCCGCGTTTCGCCCCGCCAACACGGTGTGGGAGGAGATCGCCGGCGGGCTCGACGAGATACCGGCCGCACCGCGTGACCTACCGAAGGCTCCAAGAGGCGGCGCCCGGCGACGGCTCGCGTGGACTCGGCTCGCCGCCTCTCGTAGACTTGACGTGGCACATTGTCCCCGGAGGAAAACGTGGAGCAGGCGGGCGAGACGCGCAGGCTGGCGGCGATTCTTGCCGCCGACGTGGTTGGCTACTCACGACTGATGGGCGACGACGAATCGGCCACGCTGGCGACCATGAAGGCGCACCTCGGTGAGGTGGTCGAGCCGGCCATCGCCTCGCACCACGGGCGCATCGTCAAGACCACCGGCGATGGGGTCCTGGCGGAATTCGCGAGCGTCGTCGATGCCGTTCAGTGTTCGATCGAGGTGCAGAGCGCGATGCCCGGCCGCAACGCGGGTCTCGACGAGGAGCGGCGGATCGAGTTCCGCATCGGCATCAACTTGGGCGACGTGATCGTCGAGGGCGCCGACATCTATGGCGACGGCGTCAACGTGGCGGCGCGGCTCGAGGGACTGGCGCAGCCCGGCGGCATCTGCATCTCACGCTCGGCCCGCGACCAGGTCCGCGACCAGGTCCGCGACAAGCTTTCGCTGAATCTCGAGGA
>PVBE010611732.1_pt1 | contig 28118 bp, 28 predicted proteins | sample 1631181 | NCBI WGS metagenome assembly PVBE01 (sample SAMN08397723, study PRJNA350692) | Marine metagenome, whole genome shotgun sequencing project. | isolation source: water | place: Pacific Ocean | collected 2012-04
CAGATAAAATCCCGTCTCAAAACAGCCGCAAAGAACTTTGGCGTCGATATCGGTGATCGCCAGGAAACCTATAACAGTCGTCTGGCGCAAGAACTGGGGAAATGGGCTGAGTCAAAATCCAAAGGAGATGAATTTCATCTGGCGGCCTTCAAAGCGTACTTCATCAACGGACAAAACATCGCTAAAATTCCTATCCTTGTTGATATTGCAAAATCGGTGAATTTGAGCGAAAAAGAAGCGCAAACCGTCCTTGAAAAAAGATCATTTAGTCAAGCGGTAAGTTCAGACTGGCGACGGGCCGTCGAAATGGAAATCAGAGCGGTTCCCACTTTTCTATTCAATGGCCAATCCCTACCCGGCGCTCAGAAATACGAAACCCTGGATCGGTTGATGGTGACCCACAACGTAGCAAGACGTTGATCCCTTTCGGATAATCTTCGAGTTACCATCCGCTCATGGCATGCTGGCCCCTGAGCCTTGCAATCTCATCCTGCAGGCGATTAAATCTTCTGCCGACAACCGCGGCCATATTCGACATTACGACATATCCGAGGCCGGTATCCAGCTCGAACAACCGGATGATACGCTCTTTTCCGATTCGAATCAACTCACACTGACCGGAAGCATAATATCCCGAAAAACGGTATTGATAGGGTGACACAAAGCACGACCAACTGATTGCCCCGCCCGCCGAAACGGAGGAGATCGTGTTTTCCTCGGGTGGAGCCAGTCCCGGGAGTTCACAACGCAAATCAACCTGGCCCTCCAGTACAATCCAGAGATGGCCGGCCGGCTCTCCTTCACCAAAGAGCTTCGCATCTTGTTTAAACTCCCTTTTTTGGCAACACGCCTGCACTGCGGTCAATTGGTCACCGCTGAGGCCCTTGAAAACTTCGACATCTTTCAAAAATTCCAAACTGATCATGATGGTCCCCTTTAAAGTTTGGGGGAAAAATTTACAATTCAGGTGAGAACGAGATCTGTCTCGATCGTTCCCTTAAGGATGTGATTATTAAATATCCGGCACATTTTGTCCGGCGTTACTTTTTGATAAATCACCGAACCTTCCCCTTCGATCTCCACCGTCACGTTCGGTCCCTTATCACACATCCCGATGCACCCGGCGGTCATTATGCGTATATCCAAACGATCGGTCTTCGCCATTTCATCCATGAGGGCGTTCATCACCTCCAGGGCCCCGGCGGCAATGCCGCATGTCGCCATATGCACGCTGATCTTTACCCCGGCGTGGGGCGATACCCAGGCGGAGTTCTGCAGCTGGTGATATCGGACACCGACGATTTCAGTCAGGTTGGACATCATGACATAACCGATCTTTGAATTTTGGCCGAACAGTTTGAGAAGCTGATTTTTATCTATCCGGATTATCCGGCAGCTCTCATTGGCGCAGTAGGCTGACAATCTGTATTTGTAAGGTGGAACAAGACTCGACCAGCCAAACGTCTTTTGGGTTAAATCGATGAGATGGTGTTTTTTTCTGAAGTACCTCTGCCCGGCGGATCATATCGAAGATCGACAGATCCCTCCTTTACGATCCACAGATAGTAAGCCTTCTCCCCTTCGGCAAACAATCGATGCGCGTACCGATAAATTTTCTCGGTGCAGAAATCATGAATGCCGGCAAGATGGCTGTCTGTCAGACCTTTAAAAATTTCGACATTTTTCATAAATTCGAGCTCGACTATCCATACCTCCTTTAATCGTTAAAAAATACCCAAACAGGCTATATTTTTGCCAGGGCAAAATCGGTCTGGATCTCACCCTGGAGAACATGCCTTTTGAAGATTTGGCGCATCTTGTTCGAATTTATCAGCTGGTAGACGATCGGCTCGCCCCCTTCGATTTCAACGGTTACATTCGGCTCGCTGCTACACCTACCGATGCAGCCGGAATTGACCACCCGGATATCGTCACGGTCGCTATTGGTCAGCTCTTCCATCAAGATACCCATCACCTCCCGCGCACCGGCAGCAATACCGCAGGTGCCCATGTGGACGGTTATTTTGGCTGTGGCCGTACCATCCCTGACTGAAATTTCCTTTGCGGTTTTTTCTTTTATTCGCTTAAGATCTTCTATCGTCAATTTTGCCATTTCCTTCTTCTCCCATTTCTGAATTCATCTGACCTTGATCAAGTCGGTTGAGATGCTTTCGAATCGTTTGTGCCAGGTGATAAATCACTGCCGGGTCGGTCAGAAAGGAATCTTCCAGTTCCTTTCTGATTTCCCGGGTATCCATGCCAAAATGTCTGTCGTCCACCGAATGGTCATATACAAAATCAACGTCCGGGTTGCCCACAATCAACGTGGTGATCGAACCGGCCATATCACCAATCAGCGCCCGATCGATGTGGTCGTACCGAAAAACAGCCGTAACTTCGGTTCCTGCACCAGGTTCGGATTCGATCTTCGCTTCCCCATCGCAGCGGCGGGCAGCTGCCTCTAGGAGGGAAAGGCCCAAACCGACCCGGCGGGTGGTTCGAGTCGTCACAAAGGGATCGGCAATCCTGTCGATTTTTTCAGAAGATATTCCCCTTCCATTGTCCCGGATAACGATCTTCAAAACATTTTCTGCCTGGGCCTCTTCTACAACGATATGAATGCAACTGGCCCCGGCTGTAATGCCGTTTTCCGCCACATCCAGAATATGAAGAGAAATCTCCCGCAATCAGATCCCTACCTTTCTCCCCTTTTCACCCTTCAACGCAAGGCGGATTTCCTCTACCGTTGGTGCGGCCAGCAGAAAGGAGGTCCATGCCCTGCCGATGTCGTCCGGACAGTGGGCATCTGAGGAAGTCACACACGGAAAATCTTTGATTCCGGGGATACTATCACACGCTGTTTCCAATGGTATCCGGTACGATATCTCCACCCCGTCGATCCGAAGGTCATCCGGGACAAAGCCCAACTTGCCAATAATACCAAAAGCGGGTCTGTCTACATGGGAAGCGATGGTAACCCCGCCGAGTGACCGGGCCTTGGTTACGATTTCCTGAAGTCCCAATTCGGTTGCGCCGATGAGTAATCGGGAACTCTCCCCGAGAACTTCATCGTTTTCATCCGCTATAATCTGGTACCCGAACACTTTGGCTTCGTTCTGTCCCGGCAGGTGGCCATAAACGTGCTGCTGCATGACTAGCGCCTGCCCCAATTCTCCAAAAAGGACAAGAATGTGAACCTCCTCCTTGGAACAGATCTCCATCCCCGGTATGACACAAAGTCGATCTGATTTTACCGACCTGATGGCCACACCGGCGTTTTCCGCAGAATTATGATCGCAGATGGCAATAATATCGAGGTATTTTTTAAGGTTCCTCCCCACTATTTTTTTCGGGCTCATTTCCCATTCGGTACATGGGGAAAGGCATGTGTGAATATGAAGGTCTGCTTTAAAATGTTCCAACAAAACTTCATCCTTTTCCGCTGCAGTGACATCCCGATTAGAGCTCCCTTTTCAAATGACGGCAGATCTTTCCCACTATGGATTCTAACCATCTGAATTTCTGACACCGGCCGCATGGATGAGTCCAGTCAGATGATAGGCTGACCCTTCCCACGCGAGAATGGGAATTCCTTCCACACCCGCCTTTTCCACCGTTTCCGGATCGGGTTCATGCCCGCCGGTTAGGACAATGGCTGCCATCTCCTTCAAAACAGCAATGGCGACCACGTTTTGGTGGCCCTGGACCGTCAACCAGATACACCCCTGGGGCGCATTGGCCATGACATCGCTCAAAAGATCGCCACAATATCCGCCATCGATGGGACGATTCAATCCCTTTTCTCCTGCAACCACCTGGACATCGAATCGATCAGATAACTCTTTGACTGTCATTTTACACCACCCCTCTTAGATAGATATCCGAATTACAACCGGTTTGAAGAACCCTGCAGCCGGGATCTTCGCTGCGCTTTGACAAGCTAGGGAGTGCGAAGACTCGCCTATCTTTTACCACGTGCACCGATCAAAAAACAATCCTTTTGTGATGCCCTTTCCCTCACGACATCTTCAGCAAATGTCCGGCAATCCGGCGCCCCGCAGGCCCCGCAATCTTTTCCATTTATCCGCTCCAGAAGCATGTCTATCTCCTGAAGCGACTCAATCGAAAGCGACTCGTTGAGTGTATCAAACAACCCCTCCAGCTTGGATGGATTAATTTCCGACATAAAACGGCCCTTTTCATAAAGGCGGAGAATTTTTCCCCTGGGCAGGCGTCTTTTAGGGTTAAACTTCCGGATCATCTTTCGAATCGCGCTCTTGGCCACATATTTATCGATGGCGGTAAGGGTTCCTCCGATGCACCCCTCGGAACACGACCTGGATTCAATATACTCGACGTCGCTGAACAGACCCATCTCAATTTTTTCAAGGTAAAAAATTACTCCCTGTAATCCTGAAACCGCCAGGGATCGATCGATATCGATGCTGACAATCTCCTCCCCGGATACCGCCCACCTCAGGCTATTCCCAACGGAAAAACTGCCGGATGTATTCCAGGGGACAGGGATCTGGTCGGCCTTATAAATTTGCTCTATTTTCTGGCTCAGTTGTGCATACACATCGTTGATCCCCAGAACCTTATCCACATGGGATCTCACCAGGGGGTGGGAACATCGGTTCGGGGTAATGTGATAGAGGACTACATCTTCTTCCTTTACTCCCTTCTCCTTAACAATTCCCTGTTTGACCTCCCGGGCCATCAGTTTAACCGGTCTTAGGATCGGAAGGACATGCTCCAAAAGACTCGGGAATTTGACCGCAATGAGGTGGATGACGACAGGGCAATATGGCGAGATGAGCGGCCATGGCGCCTGGCGCGTATCCCTGTTTCTCATAATAAAGGCTTCGGTTGCGCACTGAAAGATCTTAATATAGTCCAGCATGTCCATTGCATGCTGAAATCCAATTTGCCGAAGTCCCGACAGGACATCTGTCGGCATAGCGGTGTGGAACTGGGCATATAACGTCGGTCGAACAAGGACCACTGAAACCTTGTTCTTTTTAAGGGATTTAAGTTCGGACGTAACTGCGCTGAGTGCACCGGTTGGGCAGACACGAACGCATTCCCAGCATCCGATGCAGTGGTCAACAATTTGCAAAGTGTGATTATGCCTCAACCGGATCGCTTTTGTCGGGCAAATCTTTACACATTTGAGGCATCCAGAGCATAGGGCCTTGTCAAAGTGAAAGTAAGAAGAGAGTAGGATTTCCTTGTTCAGTGCCTGTCCCCTTCCCTCTTTAGAAAAAATACCATCCGGACCCGTGTCCCCTTTCCTCTTTCAGACTCAACCTCGATCTGGTCCGCGTTTTTTTCAGGTTCGGCAGCCCCATTCCTGCGCCAAATCCCATTTTCCTGTATTCATCCAACGCCGTGGAAAATCCTTTTTGCATGGCGAGTTCAATGTCTTCAATCCCCGGCCCGTTATCTGAAATATGGAGGGTTAACTGATCGGTGTCAACCCGGAGGCCCAAAACGCCATCTCCACCATGCATGACCACGTTCATCTCATCTTCGTACCCGCAAATCGCGACCCGGCGGATCAAAGCAGAATCCAAATTAAGGGACTTGAGCAGGGCCTTGATCTGAGTGGCGGCTTCACCGGCCCGGATAAAATCCTTTTTTTTAATGTAAAAGTTTTTTTTAACCCCGACATTTAACCCATCTCGAAACAAAAAGTTAGCCTATCCGTAGTCGGCAACGATCAATAAACACTTTCTAAAAACAATAATCCAGGTTTCCCCTGCCCGGAATCGGCCGGTCTCCTTTATCTTTTACCATCAAGACCGGTTAACCCGGAGGTATGCAGTCTGCCGCAGGAAACAAACATAGAATAAGGAGAGGAGAGCATTGGAATATTCTGGTGTTGAGCCAGCTCGATTACCTCCGGCGGCGGGGTTTTCCCCCGGACAAATGTTATCGCCCCGACACCTGCCACCATTGCGGTTTTGACCACCTGGATGGTGGTCAATCCGGTGAGGCGGATACAGCCCTCAGAGAGGCCGGCGAGAATGTCACTCATCAGATCACTGCCACCACATGTACAGGTCTCTTTGTCCAGCTGATCTTCGCCGACAATAAGCAAGGCATTCAAAACATCAACGATTTCAGATAATTTCATTTTACAGCATCCAAAAAAATCCGCCGGTCAGACCATGGGTGTTGCTCCGAAAAAATAAATGAAACCGCTGATCTGCTGAAAATCATTGAAGTGAATCAAATCTGTTTTTACTAATAAATGTATATAAGATACCAGTTTTTTCAATGTCAATGTAAACTAAATAACCGGCAAAGCCCTAAGAGACGCTTCGGCGGATTGTGGGTTAGATTTAAGATAATTTTGTTTTTAATACCCCCTTGCATTTTTTAATCACTTCGATTAAAAGGCACTTGCAAGGATTCTAATCGATTTAAATCCCCAGCCCCGGTAACGGATATTTACCAGTTAATCCACCATAACCTTAGGAGATCCGTTCATGGCACATGTTGAAAGGCCCCAACATCCTGATATTTCAAACGATATGTTTGACAAGATCGATGAGATTATCGCCGTAAACCGACCCAGACCGGGCTCGATTATCACTGCTTTAAGAGAGTGTCAAGATATAGCCGGTTATCTTCCGGTTGAACTGATCGATTATATCAGCCACGGCATGAATATAGCACCCAGCGAAGTCTTCGGTATTGCGTCATTCTATGCGCTTTTTTCCATGGAACCCAAAGGTCGCCATACCATAAAAATGTGTTTGGGCACCGCATGTTATGTCAAAGGCGTAAAGCAGATCATGTCCCGCATTCACCTTGAATATGGGATAGGAGACAGCGAAACAACTGAAGACAGACGCTTTTCCTTAGAGGCCGTGAGATGCCTCGGCGCCTGTGGGCTTGCACCTGTGATGATCGTCGACAAGGACACATACGGCGCTTTGTCCTCGGACCGCGCTGTCGAAATTCTCGAAAAGTATGAATAGACCCAAAGATACAGACGACAAAAAGGCCCGATATCAATGTAGGTGAAAGAATGAATGAACCGAGAACCCAGTTGATGCTGTGCGGTGGTTCCGGGTGCCACTCTACCGGAACTAGAGCCTTTCGGGAAGCTTTACAAAAAGAGCTTGAAAGTCAGGGTCTTGTCGAAGAGGTAAAAATCATCGAGACCGGTTGTAACGGATTCTGCGCTGTTGGACCGGTGATGCTCGTCCAGCCTGAAGGAATATTTTACCAGAACCTCAGAACCAAGCATGTTACCCACCTGGTGGAAGAACATTTTCTTAAAGGCCGCCCGGTTCCAAAGCTTTTTTACGTGGAGCCCGCCTCCAAAGAAACAATCCCGAACATGGAGGAAATCCCTTTCTTCCAGCACCAGGTGTTCTGGGCTATGCGAAACAAGAGCGCACTGGACCCGGAAGTTATCGATGAATACATCGCTAGGGACGGCTATTTTGGTGCAGCCAAAGCGATCAATGAAATGAGCGCCGATCAGATCATAGAAGAGATGAAAATATCGGGGCTCAGGGGTCGCGGTGGTGCTGGATTTCCAACCGGTTTGAAATGGGAATTTGCCAGCAAAAATTCGAGCGACATAAAGTATGTGCTGTGCAACGCGGATGAAGGAGATCCCGGGGCTTTCATGGACCGAAGTATACTGGAAGCGGATCCCCATGCGGTTCTCGAGGGGATGATCATTGCAGCGCGGGCCATTAATTCCCACCAGGGGTATATCTATGCAAGGACGGAATACCCTCTGGCCATCCGCAGACTGGGTATAGCCATCCAACAGGCAAGGGAGTATGGGCTCCTAGGGAAAGACATCCTCGGATCCAATTTTGATTTTGACATCGATATTTACCAGGGGGCAGGCGCCTTTGTATGCGGTGAAGAAACAGCCCTGATGAGATCGATCGAGGGAAAGCGGGGAATGCCGAGACCCCGTCCACCGTTTCCCGCCCTTCAGGGATTATGGGAGAAGCCGACCGTTTTAAACAATGTCGAAACCTTTTCCAATGTATCCCAGATCATCTTAAACGGGGGACAATGGTACGCCAGTATCGGAACCGAGACCAGCAAGGGAACCAAGGTGTTTGCCCTCTCCGGAGATGTGGCAAACATCGGACTCGTTGAGGTCCCGATGGGAATTTCGCTGAGAACCATTATTTACGACATCGGCGGAGGCATACCGAATAAAAAGAAGTTCAAGGCGGTTCAACTGGGTGGGCCGTCCGGTGGATGTGTGCCCGAAGAATATCTGGATACACCTGTGGATTATGAGGAAATCGTCAAGTTGGGAGCCATCATGGGGTCCGGCGGAATGATTATCATGGATGAAAACACGTGTATGGTCGATATGGCCCGTTTTTTCATGGATTTTATCCAGGATGAATCGTGCGGGAAATGCACACCCTGCCGTGAAGGAACCCGTCGCTTGCTACAGATTCTGGAAAACATTTGCAACGGAAAAGGAAAAGCCGAAGATTTGGTTGCTTTGGATCAAATTTCGGATGTGATCAAAGCGTCTGCACTGTGCGGGCTCGGGCAAACAGCCCCAAATCCGGTTCTTTCCACATTGCGATATTTCATGGACGAATATCATGCCCACGTGTATGAAAAGAAATGCCCTGCAAAGCGTTGTGTTGCCCTTTTAAAATTTGAGATCGATCCGGATTTGTGTACGAAATGCGGCATCTGTTTCAGAAATTGTCCATCAAACGCCATCTCCTGGAAAAAGAAGGAGGTTGCCAAAATCGATAAGGAAAAATGTACCCAGTGTCTCACCTGCTACGAAAAATGCAAGTTTAAAGCTATCCTTTAACTTCAAACCCATAACATTAAAAAAATTTGGGAGCTGGGAGTATTAAATGATAGAAGCGTTGATTACAATGGGAGGATTGGGGGCTGTCGTTGGTGTTGTCCTGGCGACAGCATCAAAGATATTTTATGTCTTTGAGGACCCCAAAATGTTGGAGATCAAAGATGCACTGCCCGGTGCCAACTGCGGTGGATGCGGTTTACCCGGATGCGCCGCCAATGCAGAAGCGATTGTGGCCGGCGAGACAGGGGCGGACTCGTGCGTAGCCGGGGGGGCGGATCTCGCCCATATTCTTGCCGAGATAATGGGGGTAACTGTTGAGGCTAAAGAACCCGATATCGCCGCTTCCACCTGCACCTACGGCGTGCCGGGTGCTAATCTAAAATATATATACAATGGGATGAGCAATTGTAGGGCTGTAACACTTCTCAGCGGCGGGATGAAGGTCTGCACCATCGGGTGTGTGGGTCTTGGATCATGTGCCAAGGCATGTCCCTTTAATGCCATTACCATGAAAGAGAACGGGCTGCCCTCGGTCGACGAACAACGTTGCACCGGATGCGGTGTTTGTGAAAATATCTGTCCCAAACATATCATAACCCTCTCCTCGGTTACCCGGCGCATCATGCGGGAGTATACAACGGACGAGTGCACCACGCCCTGTCAACGGGCATGTCCCGCGGGAATCAACATTCGGGAGTATATCAAGCAGATCTCTTTGGGCAATCATCTAAAGGCGGTTCAGGTCATTAAGGAACGAAATCCCTTCCCCGCCGTCATCGGCAGAATCTGTCCCCGTCCCTGTGAAAACGAGTGCAGGAGAAAATATATTGATGAACCTGTGGCGATCAATTTCCTGAAGCGGTACGCGGCTGATGTTGAAAAAGAGATCGACCATAAAATTCTGCCCTTCAAGGCACCGGCAACCCATCGAAAAATTGCTATCATCGGTGGCGGCGTTGAAGGGTTATCCACTGCATTTTTCCTGGCCCGCCTCGGGCATTCACCAATGGTTTATGAAGCAACCCCGAACCTGGGAGGATTGCTCCGATATGCCATTTCCGTTCTCAGGCTTCCCCATGAGATCCTCGACCGGGATATAGAAGGTATCTTTGAAATGGGCGTGAATGTTCAGACCGAAAAGATCCTTGGTAGAGATTTCACCGTCAGCTCCCTTTTGAAAGAGGGCTTTGAATCGGTATTTCTTTCCCTTGGCGGATGGGATAGCCGTCTTTCCCGGTTGGGTGGGACCCGGAATGAATCGGATATTGAGGAACCGATCCCCGGTACCATTTTGCTCATGGATTTTATAAAACATCCGGATCGGTTTTCTTTAAAATCCGATATTGTCATTGTGGGTGGGGGAGAGCTTGCTCTTGAAACTGCCGGTATTTGTAAGGATAGTGGCGCAAAAAATATAACAATCCTGTTTAGAAGTTCAATGAAAACCAGAGCCCTGGATCCGGAGCGTCTCAAGGCACTTGCCCAAAAAAATATAACGGTCATCTTTAATACGGGAGTTGTCAGGCTTTCCGGTGAAGGAGACGATCTTCAGGAACTGCAATATGTTGATTTGGATACGTTGTCGAAATATTCCATCCCCCTGCACAACCTATTAATTGCATCGGGACGTTTTCCGGGTCTTATTTTTCAAAGGTCTGAAACCGGAACTTCGGAATCGTCCGAGACCGCGGATGCGCCTCTTCTTTGGGAAGGCCTTGAACCTTACAAAAGACCCGCATATCACAAGGAAACCGGCCTGCTCGCACAAGGTGACACGCTAACCGACTTTCAGGGGACGATTCATGCAATCGGTGCCGGACGAAGGGCGGCCGCATCCATCCACCTGTTGATGTATGGCATTTCACCAACGGTTTCTGAAATTGTAGTCGCCCGGGAATCTGATGTACAGAATGTCGATCATGTTGAAGCCGTTGCTGAAGGCGTACGCCAAATCATGCCGCTCTCCGATGCAAAAGATCCTTCCGTATTTCAGGAGATCGAAAAGGGGTTCACAGAAGAAATGGCCGATGCTGAATCAAAAAGATGCCTTCAATGCGGGCTGATCTGCTATCAGCATTCCGGCAATGCCTAAATTCCATTGAATTATTCTCTTCCCAGAGCCCTGTCCGCCGGTTGCCCGAAGCGACGCTCCGGTGAATTGGAAATGCACAACCCGCCCAAATTATTTGCAATGACTTGACTTTTATGAAAAACAACTTATTATACCACTCAATCAAGAAAGCTTGCCCGGATTGGGCCGGCTGGTTTCGCTCTGAAGGGAAGATCCATTTGTCAAAAGTGGTCACCTGAAGTTTGCAAACATGAGAATTTTTTTTGAAAGGAGAATGCTGCCATGACAAATGGAATCGTAAAGTGGTTTAATGAGCAGAAAGGCTTTGGCTTTATTGAACAAGAAGATGGTCCGGATGTATTCGTTCATCATTCCGGAATCAACGCTGCCGGTTTTAGGTCTCTTAATGAAGGTGACCGGGTTACTTTCGAAATTGAACAAGGCCAAAAAGGCCCTGCTGCAGTCAGTGTCACTGTAGTTTAAACAACAGTTCCGGGTTAAAAAAAGGGCATTCCATTCAAATTATTATGGCGTGTCCTTTTTTTCTGATAAACGGAAAAATTAAGCTCCCCTGTACTTTTTTTACTCTTCCGGACCACCTCCCTGATGCGACGACTTTTGGTCAATGGATACATAGACACCCCCCTGCAGCCTATAACAAGCATACATTTTTAAAACTTCACCTGCCTTTTTGATTTGACGACTTTTGTCAAGCCACCGATCGCTCGATCACTTCGTTAAATCAGGTGGGTGATGAAAGGAAAATCAAGATGGGCAAGACCCCTTTTTAACAACGAATATTGGAATAATAAAGAAGGGTCTTCCGAAGAATCTAATATAACAACACAAGATTAAATTCTACGGTTGACATTCCCGGGGTTTTTCCTGTATTAGAGGACTCAAATCATAAGGTTTATTTTTTAGAAAGGAGCACACATGCTAAAGAAACGGGGAGGACCAGACAGAGAGCCCACATTTTCCCCCGACATCCCTAAGGGGGAAAACATATCTTATTCGAGTTTGCCGTCTGTTGACCGAAAGACAATTATCGGGGAACACATCACGATTGACGGGCAAATCCACGGGAAGGAAAGCCTGATTATTGAAGGGGCAATGAAGGGCAAAATCATGCTGGAAAAGAATCAGATTACCGTGGGAGCCAAAGGCCGGGTTGAGGCGGAAATTCATGCGGACAACGTGACCATCAGTGGCCGGCTGACAGGAAATGTCAAGGCGCTGGGCAAGGTTTCGATAACCAGCGGGGCAAACTTTACCGGTGAGATTAAGGCCAAAAGCATTTCAGTGGAAGACGGGGCGTATCTGAAAGCAGCCATTGAGCTGGAGCAGGAACCCCAAAAAGGGATTCCGCCAGATGCAAAGCCCGCTTCCATAGGTTCAAAACCGGTTTCTTCATTTGAAAAAAAACCGATTATCCCTGGTGCTGACCCCATCAAAAAGAATTGACCTTGTTGACTGCAGATCAACCGTTGAAGAATTCGATTGTTAAACCGGAGGAATCAGGCTACAAAAGCAATGTGTTACAAATGTTCTTGGAGTGGCTTCATCAAAGGGATGGGAGCCACTTGCTCGATCTGGGCCTGATCTCCGGTAATAATATCAATTTTTTTTTGCGATGGGTGAATAAACTCTCTGTCTGCGACATGTTTCCTTACCTGGAAAGAGAGCGTCGCAGACGTCGACCCGCCGGCTGGCTTGAGCAGCACTTTGACTTTCCTCCCCTGACTTTTGATGGTATCCTGCTGTGGAACCTGTTTGATTACGTGGATAATCAAACAGCGGTTCAACTAGTACAGCGGTGCCACAAATCAATAAAACCGGGAGGACGGTTGATAGTCATCGTCCAAGGAGATCCGATCGTTTTTCCGGTCTTGAGCACCTTTGCCATCGGTGAGAACTTCAGACTCTATCCACGTCCCCAACCCCACATGAGCTTACCTTTGCAACGCCGTCAGAATCGAGAAATTCTCACCTTATTGACACCTTTCAGTTTTGCCAAATCATTTCTATTCCGCAATGGGATTAAAGAGTATTTATTTCAACGGGATGAAGATTCACCGATTAGCGGAGAATCAAAAGACCGGATGAAATAATGGGTTCCGCGGGAAAGCATCCAAACGGTATGCAGGCCAACACCACGGATCCTTCGATTCCTGATATAGGATGTCCGGACTCGCGGTCAACGTGCAACCGATCGGAGACAGAATGAAAACACTCAATCCTGCATATTTAAAGGCAATAACAAAAATGGTCAGCAGGAGTCCCTATTTCCGACTGCTCTCCATGGAAATGAAACCGGTTGTTCTAGGAGAATCACGGTTGGAGGTGGTGATTGAAGAAAAACACCTCCAGCCTTTCGGCATGGTTCATGGCGGCGTTTATTCCTCACTGGTGGATGCGGCCGGATTCTGGTCTGTTTATCCCCTTCTTGAGGAAGGTGTCGGGTTGACGACCGTGGAGTTAAAACTCAACTACCTGGCTCCGGCATCGAAAGGATACCTGATTGCAAAGGGCAAGAACATCAAGGTGGGTAAAACCCTCTGTCTGGGGAAAGCGTCCATAGAGGATGAAAACGGAAGGTTGCTCGCGTACGGAACAGAAACGATGATGATTGTCAATAACCTTAAAATTAAAAGTGACATCACGCTGCCCAAAAAATTTTTAGACTAAACGGCACAAACCCAAATAGAGGGGGTCAATAAAGGAGAAGCGGGGCCATAACGATTCCGCCGCCAATACCCAGGAGCCCCGACAGAAACCCGGTGAAAAGACCCAGCCCTCCGACGAGAAGGTAGATTTCCATAAACCTAAACCACTGCTATTGCGGGAGCGCCTTCCACAACCTCACCAACACGGGTCGCCGAGTCGACACCGGCTTTCGCCAGGGCGCTTAAAAGCGCCTCTGCCTGAAAATCAGGAACCGATAGCAATAGCCCGCCGGAGGTCTGGGGATCAAAAAGTAACTCTTCTTCCCCGCAGGAGAGCGAAGCTTTGATTTCAATATTTCCCTGAACCATACGACGGTTCGCCGGGTTACTCCCGGTGGTCTCACCTTTTCTGTACATCTCAAGCGCACCGGGATAGATCGGCAAATTTGAATATTTTAAGCGGACCGCGGCTTTGCTGCCATCAGCGACTTCGAAGAGGTGACCGGCAATACCAAACCCGCTGATATCCGTACAGGCATGAAGGTCGAATTCGAGGGCGGCGTTTATGGCTGGTCCGTTCAGTGCTGCAACAGAGGGTAGGATATCCTTTTCGATCTCTTTGTAATCCATCTTTTCGGAGCGAACCGCATTAAACAGCACACCGGTACCAATCGGCTTCGTTAGTATCAGGGCATCCCCGGGCCGTGAGCCGGCGTTGGTGACGATTCGCTCAGGATGTACCACGCCATTGACGCAAAGGCCGTACTTGGGTTCTTCATCATCCACGGTGTGACCGCCACCGAGGCAGGCCCCAGCCTCCACCACTTTATCGTAGCCGCCGCGGAGGATTTCCCTGAGCATCCCCATGTCAAGGTGCTTTGAGGGAAACATCACCAGGTTTAATGCGGTCAGGGGGCGGCCCCCCATGGCATAGATGTCCGAGATTGAGTTAGCCGCTGCTATCTGCCCGAACCAGTAAGGATCATCGACGGGCGGTGTAATGAAATCGACGGTATTGATAACAGCTACTTCTTCAGTAAGTCGATATACAGCCGCATCATCCAAAGTCTCAAAACCGACCAAAAGATTTGAATCAGACGGTGGTTTCAGTCCTGAAAGGACGTCCGACAGATCCGTCGGACCAATTTTTGCCGCTCAACCGCAGGTGCGGGCAAGCCCCGTGAGTGTCTTCTTTTTAAAGAGTTCCATATATCGTTTCTTTGATTCGGTTTATTTTTCTTTTGCAGTGTACTTGATCAACGAAGGACCCGACGGATACCCCGAATCGCCTGACGGATTCGTTCTTCATTTTCCACCAATGCAAACCGCACATATCCATCCCCATATTCGCCAAAACCCCGGCCGGGGGAAACTGCAACGCCGGCCTCACGTATCAAGAACTTGGAAAATTCCACCGAGCCCATATCCTGAAATTTCTCAGGAATTCCCGCCCAGACAAACATGGTGGCCTTGGGTCGGTCCGTGGGCCATCCCGATCGATTGAGTCCATCCACAAGGACATCGCGCCGAGAGCGATAGATGTTAACGATGTCCTTGACACACGACTGGTCGGAATTGAGGGCAATAATCGCGGCGATTTGAACCGGCTGGAAAATGCCATAATCAAGATAACTTTTTATTCGGGTCAATGCCGCAATGATCTCACTGTTTCCGATACAGAAACCCACACGCCACCCTGGCATGGAATAGCTTTTGGACATGGAAAAAAACTCGACACCGATCGTTTTGGCCCCGTCTATTTGGAGAAAGCTCGGCGCCATATCCCGATCAAAGACAAGATCGGCGTAGGCAAAATCGTGGACGACGATGATATCGTTTTCTTTGGCAAAGTTACAAATTTTTTGGAAAAATTCCAGATCAACCACTTCGGTGGTCGGATTATGCGGGAACGATATGATCAACATCTTCGGTCGGGGCCAAGTTTGTTCGGTGGCGATTTGAAGATCTTCAAAAAAATCCCGATTTTTCTCTATCGGAATGCTTCGCAAATCTCCCCCTGCAATAATTACCGAATATGGATGAATCGGATATGTTGGATTGGGAGCAAAAACCACATCGCCGGGGCTGATCAACGAAAGAACCAGATGTGAAATCCCCTCTTTGGCGCCCATGGTCACCACCACCTCGCTTTCAGGGTCAATATCAACATCGTAGCGGTTTTTGTACCAGTTGGCGATCGCTGCTCTCAGTTTGGCGATCCCCCGAGAAGCTGAATACCTATGATTGGACGGTTTCTGAGCAGCCTCAAGTAATTTATCGACAACATGAGGCGGCGTCGGCAGGTCGGGATTTCCCATGCCGAGATCAATAATATCTTTGTCAGCTCGGCGGAGCGATATCTTGAGTTTGTCTACCTCAGCAAAGACATAAGGGGGCAACCGGAGCACCCGGCTGAATTTCATCGATTTGTCCATTATGATCATCTCCTAATCTATATTTTTTTAGGATACAGTTTGCTGAAATCTTTGTCAAAATATTTTCAATCCCCCTTAAACCCACCTGCTGATGAAAAAACCGAAAAAAACCTCATTTGGATACATCCGCTGATTTCAATGTGTGGAATGGCCGTTAGTCTCTGATCGCTTGTTTGGTGGGATCTTGATAGAAATAGTACGCCTGGTCCTGGCATGCCGGACACGCGGGACCCAGATGAAGCGGGTATGACTCTCCACAAACTGGGCACCGTCCGGTGGGCACACTTTGCGATTCTTTCAGGGAGCGATGAAGATGTACCGGACGTTGGCTGATCACCTCTTTAGCAGCAACTAGGATTTCAGCAGCCAGCGCTTCAAAAGGAAGTTTTTCCTTCTTATGCGAAGATTTTTCAAGCCACTGGCGAACCAATGGAAACCCGCCTAGTGCGTCAGGGTTCAGCCACACCCGCACGCCTGAAAGACTTAAGCGGTCGTAACAGGTGAGGGCGAATTTTCCCCAGTCGATCGTCTGTAAAAAACCGTTTCCGATAGTGCATGGAGTGAGCAACTGGACCGCGTCCGGAAGGCAGACAACCGTTTCGGTGGCCACATTTAAATAGGGTGTATCCCCCAATTCATCGAGGGAGGCCTCTATCATCAACCCCCCAAGGAGTATGCCGGGTGATCGGTAGCCATGAAACTCCTCCATGCTGATGACAAAATCATCAAAGTCGACGCCGCATATGACCGGATTTGACATGATAGAACCTCAACAGAAACTACTTTAAAGGTTTACAATTTTCATCTTTTGCTTCTTATTTAGACAATAAATCTTCATTTTTCAAGTATTATCGTCGAAAATTTATCATTAAAAGTATGTCATGTTTCGCACCTGATATTTTAGAGAAAGTTGCATCAGGCATAGGGTAAAAAGAAATTTTTTGAAAAAAATTGATGATGAGCGCTTTTACAACTGCACAAAACCTTATAAGAGTTAGCATTTCAGAAGCAACTGATATTACAAAAGAAACCAGACCATCGCGTGCCTGTGCACGGTGATTACTTTATGGATACCGGTTCAAACTGATTGCCCCATTGTTTTTCCAAAAAATTTTATTTACCCCTCACCAGATACGGCACCATGCCCCATTGGGGGTGCGAAACTTGAGAAGTATAAACAGTCCTTAAATCTCCCTCCTGAAGAAGTCTCGTCAGGCTTTGTCGCCTGTCAGCACATATTTTTTTAGTTGCCTGAACGTCAGATCGGAAATGCCTAAATTCTCCAGGTTTCTCGCCTCGCCGAAGTAATCAGTCTCGTTCACAACAGACGTCAGATGAATCATTGTGTCATATGTGGGTGTGGGAACGCCGGCTTTACGCGCCAGCGACACGTCAAGGTCGTACCCATCGGAATATCTTCGGTAACATATCGCTCCTGCATGCTGAACGGGCCTTTGCTCGATGTTGCTGCAAATTCCTCAAAGGTCATGTTGAAGCAGTCAAAGAATATTTCGTCATATGTGTAAGGACTGTATCCTAGTGCCTTGAAAAGTGAGGAACGTTCCGCGTCCATGGCATACACAATCTTTTTCACAGACGGAGTTATTCCTTCTTTGTACATATAGAAATCACCGTTCGAATATTCGATCCTTCCCATGTTCAAAAGAGCGCCAACAGGATGGACAATGATATTCACATTGTATAAAGTTGGTTTCAAAATACTGATAGCCGGCTTCACTTTGTTGGCATAAGTTCCTTCTAAAGCGCGGACCACAGCTTCGGTATCAGTGGCAGGAAGTGCGGAAAGAAGCATATTCGGACCGTCAATCCTGTGAATATTAACTGTCCCCGGACCTTCAAGACGACGACAGCAATACGAAAATGTTACACCTTCGGCTAAGTACACATCTTTATCAAACCGCATTTCATCCCAAATCTTGCGAAATACCAGCGTTCCTCCGTTCCCAGGCCACAACACAATCGTCTGACCAGCCTCCAGCAATAGCGCCAGTTCTCGGGCAAGTCGCTCATGGGCCAGAGCCACTGAAGATTCAGTATGCTGACCGGAAGACAAAAAATCGAAGCGGCCTTTTCACGGGAAGGTTAACAGTGAGAGACGAATATCAATTCTTCAATTTTATGGTTTGACAGGATCGATACCACCTGCTATACAGCCATGCGCGTTTGATTATTCCAACTTTCAGGGTTGAATGGCGCATCCGGTTTCAGACTCGCCGTCGGGACAATAAAGACGTGTTCAATGGGAACGCTCTTCATGGAAAGAGGAGACTTTAAGTTTTTGCATAATTCCTTCTGCCCGTTTCATGATCAACACAAAAAACGGGTGGGTTCCCTAGGTCACGACAAAGAGCAGAATCCCCTCCCCGGTCATCGATATATAACCAACCGTCTCCCCAGCGAAAATAAAAATCCTGTTTTTTTCAAAGACGATCCGATTGAATGCAGTCATGAACTCCGATGCTTGAAGAACGCCGCACCACCGGATGTCGGGATCTTCGCTGCACGCCGACAAGCTACGGGGAATGAACTCGCGATTTCGGGTCAAACGATAAAATCAGTGAATGGACCAGAGGTTGAACGACCATTGTTTGGAGTGTAAAAACCGTTGAAATTGATAAACGACATTTTGAAAAAAAATTATCGGTTGGGAAAGTTGCTGGATATAGAGGAAATCTTGACCGGTTACTGCAATCAAAGCTTTACGGTTTGGATGGAAAAAAATAAGTTTATATCTAAATTCCTGGTGCGTAGATACCGTTTGGGTACGGCTGAACAAGAGATAAAATTCGAGCACGCCCTCATCTATCATCTCAGAAAAAGTGAATTTAAACTGACCCCGGATCTTATCCCGCAAACGAACGGCAATTCCTATGTCAAAATACAGGAGCTTGACAAGGGAAAACCGGTTGTTCGTTTTTGGGCTACCTTTGAGTTTGTGGAGGGTGAAAACCGATATACCTGGATGGACACCGATCTTTCTGACGCGGAAATAACCAGTGCAGGCCAGGTGTTGTCCCGGTTGCACTGTGCTGCACAAAATTTTCTCATTCCACCCGGGAGTGGTAGATTGCAGCCGAAGATTATGGATTTTTTGCCAACTTTTCAACTTCCTTACAGCAAATTTGCAACCAGGGCAGGAAAGACAAAATGTGGACGGCTCTTTTTAAAAAATATGGACAATATTCTGGCGATCATCAGAAAAACCATCATCTCAAAATCAGATCTAATCAAAATGCCATTCCTACCGATTCACGGAGATTATCATCAGGGAAACCTGAAGTATAAGAAGGGGCGGGTAGTCGGGGTCCTTGATTTTGACTGGGCTAAAATCGATTTCCGATTATTTGATATTGCGCTGGCCGTCATCTATTTCTCCGCCAATTGGGAGAAAAAAAGAGCGGGAAGTCTTGACAGCGATAAATTTGAAACATTCATAGGAAGCTATAATACGGCCTGCCGGTCAGCAGAATCACCCGGGCATTTGACATCGATGGAAAAAAAATTCTTTCCATCCATGCTCGCGGCGGCGAATTTATTTGTGCTTCACTGGGCAATCGTGGATTTTTTTACCGCAGTGAATCCGAACGATAATGAATATCTTGAATATTTTGATCACAATCTAAAATTGATGTACTGGGTCGAAAATCACCAGCGATTACTCGCCGACTGGATCGGGCTATAGGTAGATTTTCCGGAATGTGAATTGCCAACATTGTCAACTTCAGAAAACCGCGGCAAGTTTTTATTCATCTTTTGAGTAAATATGAAAAATACGACTTGAAATCGGTTTAATTTTCTGTTTTAGGCTTTTTTATTTTATAAATGCCTATAGGTAACACAATGATGATATTGACAAGGGGAACGCACCAATGAGGAGAAGTATCAGGAGCGGTATCGATTCAACCGCAGGTTTCGGGTTATATACATTCTCACACGATGAGCTTGAATCGATTCACGACGCGACCCTTCAGATTCTCCAGGATACCGGCATAAAGGTTATGAGCGAAGCGGCCCTGGAAATCTTCCATGGCGGTGGTGCCTCTGTTGAGCGGTTTAATGGGTACGGCATCGTCAAAATTCCGCCATACCTTGTCGAAGAGTGCGCATTCTACGCGCCGAGGACAGTTGTGTATGATGCCAGAAATCCAAATGATGATTACGTTTCGGAACCCAACCGCGTCGGTTTTACAACATTTGGGGGATGTATTAACATTATTGATCCTGTTACACGGGAGATTCGACTCGCCACCAAGAAAGACTGCGGTGATATTGCCCGGATCAGCGACTATCTGAATGAAATCTGCGTGGTTGAGCGGAGTGTTAATTCAATGGACATGCCGGATGAAACCCAATCTGTTCATAACTTTGAGGCAATGTTGACAAATACCGGCAAGCATATTTTCCTTGGCGTTGATTCTGCACGTTCTATAAACTGCATGATCGAACTGGCATCCCTCTGTGTGGGAGGGAATGATGTTTTTCAAAAGCGACCTATTTTTACCGTTAGTGTCAGTCCTCTTAGCCCACTTTGTCTACCGGGGAATGAATGCGAACTGATCATGGAGGCGGCCACGTCGGGGATGGGAATTTTAATACTGCCGATGGGGCTGTCCGGAGGGACATCACCGCCCACGCTGGCAGGTGTGTTGGTGACCCACAATGCTGAAGTATTGAGCAGCATTGCTTTGGCCCAGCTAACCAGAAAAGGCACGCCATGCACCTACGGGAGTACCAGCACTATTTTAGATCTGAGATTCGGAACCGCATCCATCGGTTCGCCTGAATATGGGATGATAAATGCGTCTGTTGCGAAATTGGCACGATACTACCGGCTTCCCTGCTTTGTCGGCGGCGGGGCATCGGATAGTAAAAAACCGGATATCCAGTCCGGTTACGAATTTACGCTGAGCGCCGCCCTCAGCGCACTTGCCGGTGGAAACATTTTGTTCGGTTCCGGCGTTCTGGAACAGGGGTTAACGTTCGATCTCGCAAAGCTCATCATGGATGCTGAAATGATGAGGATGATTCAGGTTGCCACCCAGGGCATTTCGGTCACAGATGAAAACCTGGCAGTGGAAGTTATCCACGAAGTTGGATCCGATGGCACTTACATCGCCCATGACACTTCCCTAAAGCATATGCGAAACCAATCCCGGTCCAACCTGTTCGACCGGCGAAATCGAAAGGATTGGATGGAATTGACCGGAGGTAAAGCCATACAAGAGCGCGCCTATAAAGCGGCAATGGATATCCTTCAAAATCACAAACCGTTGCCTTTGCCCGACAATGCAGCCCGAGAAATTAGAGAAGTTGTTGAGGCATTTGATGCAAAAGAGCGAATGGATAAAAAACGATGACGTGGATGAAGCAAAACAGAAAATCGAGCAGTTTTAAACCGCTGCAAGGATGTCTATTTTATACAGATGATGAATACCAAGGCGGTTGCAAGGTGGTAGAATGAAAGATAAATTTTTCATTTCGATTCACGCATTTTAAATTTCTTATTTTAGGAGGACTGAAAATGGAAGAACTGTATGGAAAAATGGCAGAAGGGTTGATCGCAGCAGATGTGGAAGGTGTCAGCAAATTGGTTCAAGAAGGACTGGACAAGAGCCTCTCAGCAAAAGAGATCCTGGATAACGGACTCATTCCGGGAATGGATATTGTCGGGCAACGGATGAAATCCGGTGAGATGTTTATCCCTGAAGTCCTTCGTTCGGCCAAGGTTATGCAAGGCGCCATTGTACTCCTTAAACCCCATCTTTCAGAGGAGGACAGCTGCGGTCTGGGGACGGTTGTGATCGGTACTGTAGAGGGGGATCTCCATGACATTGGGAAAAACCTGGTATCGATGATGCTTCAGGGGTCCGGATTCAACGTCGTCGACCTCGGAACAAATGTCAAACCCCAGGATTTTGTGGAAGCCGCAAAATCGAATAAGGCGCACATTTTAGGCATGTCAGCTCTTTTGACCACAACCATGCCGAAAATGGAGGAGACTGTTAGGGCACTGAAGGAATCCGGTATCCGTGATCAGATCAAGATCATGGTCGGGGGGGCGCCGGTCACACAGAAATTTGTGGACGATATCGAGGCAGACGGGTACGGTGCCAATGCCGCCTCTGCTTCCGAAGTTGCCAAGAAGCTGATAATCTAGCACCCGGCAAAATTAAAAACAATTGATGGTCAGACCGGACATGGGGAGGGGTGTTATTTTTATTTTGTTACGAAATAGAGCTAATTTTCTACAAAGCCCTTCTTTTCATCTGTGTTAAGGAGTAAAGATCCGTAGTGGCGTTTAAACCGGGTTGAAGAATATTTTTCTAATTTCCATTCCGGAACCGCGCAGTGCGTGCAGACCCCCTCAAACCATTTATTTCTCAGCCATCTGGCTGCGCGGCTGTTCCTTGAATTTGTTACCATAAAGGTTTTGTTACAATGGGTGGTGATCCGGGCCCCATCCCCCATCTTATCAATGATCTTGATGCCGTGGAGAACCCCCTTTCGCGATGGCCACAACTTTATCTTATCGATAAGCCGAAAAAGTTCCACCCGTTTGCGATAGTATTTTTTGATCTGCTTTTTCACGGTTTCTTTCGGATTCATCGGTTATCTTTTTTTCTTGGGTTCACGTGCAAATTCGATCAGTTCCCTGATTCGCCTGTCACCTCCACGATCATCGTGGCCACACCGATTTGAAGCGGGTCGTGCAGATAACGACCGGATAGTTTTTTCAGTGCGCCGGCATTCAGACCGGTTGGCATACCGGGAGCAGAAATATAAGTATCGCTTCTCACATGGAATCGGTTGATAATATCCCGCGCAGGTGACGCATCGATGATATATCGGTATGTTGCCAGTGCCGAATTCAAATCGTTTTCAACCCGGATTTTTACGGATTGCGAGCGCTGGATCGTTTCGGCCAAATCATAACCCCGACGTTGAACCACATCAAACACCCCGGGAACGGCGCCAAGCCCGATCAGCGCCATCGTTGCACTTTGACCCACCGGACCGCACCCAACCACCAGAACATTTCGATTGCTTAAGCTTCGGGTCATCAGGCTCAATCCTGAAACAAATCCTTTTCCTGTGGCATCCTCATTATTCACCACCCGTTGAGATCTGACATGGATCGCGACAAAGCGCTCATCATCCGACAGCACGATGACATCGGCCTTTTTATCAAATGCCTCGACCAGTCCTGCCACATCCGATGATTCTGTGACAAACGCGCTAAAACCGATATGCTTCACGATACGTTCCACCGCATGGGAAAACCCAGCAATGATCCCTTTACCCGAGGTGATTGGAACTATACCGACCAGAACACCTTTTGATACGCGTCGAACCAAAGATTCATCCACCCCAGCGGCTGCACAGGCAACACCGAGCAGGGTGCACCCTGTTTTTAGAACCAGTTCGGCATCGTATTTTTCCAGGTTTTCAGCAATATCCGCAATATCACCAGTTCTTAGTCGAGTCAAGGCAAGGAATCCTTTTGAGGCCCCCTTAGGTTCGGCTTTCATGCTGGATGTAGAATGCCCTCATGGTTTCAATTCAATCTGGTCTGGCGACGAATCTATATATCTTATTAGGTGGTATTTTTCCTGTATTTCTTTTATCACCCGATCTCTTTTTTCCCAAGCGTGTTTTCGGTCCTTGCCCGAAATGATCAATGTGGCCACCCATTCCTCCCTGCCCGGCACATAATTCGTAATCGCCTCATCCGCACCAAAAAAGTCCCGGCAGACATGAAGCGCACCGCTGTTAGACATTATATGCTCACCCACCACTTCCAATAAACAGGAGGTCACATGGATATGCTCATAAACGACCCCTTGGGGAGGCTGTCTATTTCCTTCACCTGTTTGGGGCATTGAAAGAAAAATCTGCCCCAGCATCTGCACTATATTTTGGCCGGTGGACCAGTAGACAGCGGTTGGCGTCTGGCTGGGTAGTCTGGCATCAATCTCCAATACTCTCAACCTGTTATCATGCAAAATGACCTCGACATCTATCAGGCCTTTTAATTCCAAGGCCTCGGCCAGTGAAATGGACAGCGTTTCAAAATCTAGAATCAAATGATCCGAAAGGTCTGTCGGCGCAATAACCCGCTTGCAGTCATATTGGCTATCCATCCCCAGATCGGTCACCTGAACAGGCGTGTAGTTGCCGGGTTTACCGATAATTTCCAGTGAATAGAAAGGTCCATCGATAAATTCCTGTATAATCCAATCCCGGGTGGACCGATTGAGATGTTGTTTCACGCTGTCGGGTTGATCAAAGATCTGTACGTCATCACTCCCGCTACCTTCGCTCGGCTTGGCCACTACAGGAAAACGGCAGCCGGGCCAAGGCCTTGGCTTCGCAACACCCAGGCGTGAAAAAATTTGTTCGGACGCTAATTTGGAGGAGGATATCGAATATGCGGCCGAATCAAAGGCAAATGGTATATTTCTGGTCCGGGTCCATCGATCCAGGCACCTCAAAGCCTCGTCATTTTCCAACGCAGGAATAACCAAGTCGACATCATTTAAAACAGGTGTCAACGCCTGTTCAGCGGTGACATCTAATTGGTGGAATAGACCGCCCAGCCCCGATGCCGGCACGCCGGAATCCTTATCGATAACTTTGACATCCCAGCCGGCTTTGCGCGCTAAATATGCCGCCTCAATTCCTTGCAGCTTTCCGCCTACCACCGCAACTAGCAAGCGATCTTCTCCCCTGACCGGTTTTCTTCAACAGATCTCTTGCGGTGTTGAATCCACTTTATATATTCTTTCACAGAAGCCGGACGAAGTCCGATTGTCTCAAGAACGCTCATGACACGGGTGATGGTTCGATTTCCCTCCTCTATATCCAAAGAATGCTGGGCCACACCCGCAAGGCCTCCACCGGGCAACACGAGGGATGTGACCACATTCGCGCCGGCATCGAGCCGCCGTCTCAAACCGATGAGGCCATCCACATCCAGGGAGGCTGGTATCAGTCTATCCGGAAAGGTCAACCGCATTACCGCGCTGATCAACAGTTCTTTTATCGAATCCGGCGGTGTTCGGTTTTCCATCGGCGTGCCGTGTTGGGGAATAAAATTCATCACCCGTACCTGATCGGCATCGGTTAATCGCATCACCGAAATCGACTCGGCCACATCAGCCGGCGTCTCGCCCACACCGCAGAGCAGTCCTTCCTCGATCAATAATCCCCGTTGATGCGCCGCCAGCTTGGCCCCCATTCGAACGTCATAGTCTTGTCCGGGCCTGAGGCGTTGGAACAGAGAACGACAGTGGGTCTCCTGATAGCAGGCATACCAGCCTGCACCGGCCTCGGCGATATTGTTCAGTTGATCATCCTGCATCACGCCCGGTGAGATCATGACCGGCAAGCCGGTGGTGTGACGGACCGTTGTCACCAGATTAAGAAGCTTCTCAAAACCGTTCATTCTCCGGTTGAAATAAGCCGGATCTTCTCCCATGGTCAGGTCAATCAGATGAACTCCGGATTCGGCCATCCGGCCGGCGACCGAGACGATTTCCTGATCCTTTTTCCGATATCGCCTGCTTGCTGTATTGGATTTTCGGAAGAAGCAAAACCGGCAATCGTTTTTGCAATAGGTAGTGATGTAAAGGAACCCGTATAAAAAAATTTTATCGCCGAAATATTTATGACGCAAATTTCTGGCAACACGAAAAATGGTTTCCAGTTGATCCCTATCATCGATTCCCAAAAGAAAAATCAGATCTTCCTTTCCAAGCGATTGACCGCCAGTTGCCTTGGCCAATATGGTTTCAAGTTTTTTAGTGGAAGAGTTCATATGTGTTTACAATTGAACGAAATGTGCACCCCTTTTCGTATCTATATGTTCAGGCGATGGCCATCGAGATAGGAAAGGCTCCTTCCCATTTTATGAAGGTTGTGGCTCTTTTTCGCGACCATGAGTAACCGTTCGATTCCGAATCCAATTCCAACCCAGTTGTCTGTTATCTTCCATGCTCGATCTAGAGGATGGGGACCCATGGCAGCCGACCCTATTTCCACGTCACCCTCGTTGGCCACAATATCAATGGTGTCGCCGTAAACCTCAGATCTTTCGGCTTTTAACCGGTAGTCACCCACCTTTGCTGTATCGACAACCACGGCGGCGAGTTCGGCAATCCGTTCATTTCTCTCCTCCGCCGGCAAACCCATTTCCACAAGGTTGAGCATGGTAAACTCATTCGAATGTCGAGCCCCTTGAGATTCTTTTCGAAAGCATGGACCGACTTCAAATACTCGAATCGGTTTATCCCATATACGAAGAAAATCCTTCAACACAAAATATAGATGGGGCGCCAGCATGGGGCGTAGGCATTTGTTATGATCAAGCCAATAAATTTGGTCGAAGAGGGGGTGGCCCTTTGTAATCGTCATTTTTGAAAGATGTCCCTTGGACATGATGATCGGAGTGGCGACTTGAACAAATCCCTTTTTACCCAGCACCTCGATTAGCCGGGTTTCGAGTCTGCAAAATCCCGGCCTGAGATGAATTTCTCTAAATTCCGTCAATCGTCGGCGGTGCTGTTTTACCAGTTTTTTATCTAAAGACTGAAAAGACCGTTCACGATCTTGAAGGCTGCTAAACCGCCTGTCAAGCTCATCCGCCGGCGCCTCCAGTTCCTTTAACCGTCTGTCTTGAACTCCTGTCCACCCAATATCCACTGATTCACCTCTTTTATGGCTTTATGGTAACCGCCTTAAAATATCAAGTGAAAAGCCGACCCCGGAGGGGCCGGCTTTGATTTAACCCCTGGAAGGGGATGAAACTGCCTTTCCCCCAAAGGGGGCAAGGTTGAGTTGCCCTTGTTATTTGATTTGCTTGTTCTTATGTTTTCTTACTCTTTGTCCTTATCATTTCGGTGCTTGACATATTTTCGGATCATTTCTGAATCCAGCCCTACGGTATCAACACAGTAACCTTTTGTCCAAAAATGATTGCCCCAATAGGGCTTTTCTTTCAAATGACGTAATTTGTTAAGAACACGAATTGCCGTTCTCCCTTTGACCGTACCCACATAGTCCAATATCGACACCTGGGGGGGGAACCGTCACAACAATATGAACATGATCAATCTGAACATTCAGTTCAAGAACACCACAGCCTTGTTGCTCCGAAAAGGCTCTCACGCAATTCTCCGCCATCTTCGCAACTTTGCCCGTCAGAATCTTAAAACGGTATTTGGGCACCCATACAATATGATATTGGCAATGCCATATAGTTTGTACTAATTTTCGAAATCAACTCATTTGTTACCTCCTTGGTTGAAGTTGTTGGGCAACTCAGCCTTGGGTGTAACATTGAGTCGTTCAGACGGCAAAACCTATAAACTCTGACCTTGCTCGGAAAGCAAGGTTTTCTCCGCTGGAATAAAGAATATGAAAGCGACATACAATTTCAGCCGGCCAATGGACAAAAAAGTAAAAGAAGTCAGACAGAAAAAACCGATATTTTAAAAAACATAAACGGATTATTCAAAGAAAAGCGATCCTGGACGAAGAATTTCAAATACTGATGAAAGAAAAGGAAGCGCTGGAACCAGAGAAAGAAAGCCAGGCCAAAAAACCAAGGTGGCTTAGAAGAAGAAAACGATCGAGCTGAACAAAAGAGCAGCCAAGCTCAACGAAAAAATTAAAAATTATGAAAGAAAAAAAGATGCATTAAATAATGAAGTTGACGCATCAAAAACCACAGTTGAAAAAGCTTTAACGATAGAAAAATCCGTTATAAGAAAAAGCAAAGGAGGTGTGCGATACTGATCGACCCACCGTTAGGTTTGATTTTCGGTCTTTCACTACCTCAATTTTGACTTTTGGTTTTGAAATAGAAACAGTGACCGCCGTCCCTGTTCAGAATAATCACTCAAGTTTCGCATATCGATAAAAAAACCGTTCCAGCAGCTTCTTGTTCTGACATTCCCTCCCCCCTTTCGAGAGCCTTTCATGCTTCGTATGCTTCTTCTCATATCTTGGATGCTTAATCAAGTCGATCTGTTCGTGGTCTAAATAAATATGGCCCCAAAGGGTTTCATAATAATACCTTGCATAAATATCCTCTTCGC
>PVBE011689702.1_pt1 | contig 28110 bp, 28 predicted proteins | sample 1631181 | NCBI WGS metagenome assembly PVBE01 (sample SAMN08397723, study PRJNA350692) | Marine metagenome, whole genome shotgun sequencing project. | isolation source: water | place: Pacific Ocean | collected 2012-04
AATGTTCCTGAAATGCCTTCAGTCCCTCCTTGACTCCACAACCGGCATTGCCGATCCAACGAAATTGATCATGAAAGAAGGCTCCCATCCCTTCAATTTCATGATCGTTCAGGCCGTCCACCATGCTTTCCACCAATTCCCGAGTTTCCTCGGTTTTACTCAAATCACTATTCCTCGTAAGTATGCCCTGCTCCGGCCTTGATCCTTTCATCTTCACCCCTTTTTTCATAGGAATTCAACATTCATTCTTGCAATGAATGAATAGAATTACAGGAAGAAGAAAAATTCTGCAATAAATATCTTGCAAAATTTGAATACGTATCCACAATGAGGATTTTCCGGCTTAAGAAGGATTCAGGGGAGTAATAAGTTATCCGGAGAAGATGGCTTGAATCGTAATCCAAGCCTGATGCATCAAACAATCAGGCTTTTATCAAGGAGAGTAATGATGAAATTAATTCTATCATTGATAAGTACGTTGTTTCTTTTTTCTGGAAGCGTGTATGCCGCGTGCAGTTTTAGTAACAGTGTTCCGTTAAAATCGCTTACAGCAGGATTTGAGGCGTGGAAATCCGTCACGACTGCCATGGCAGAATGTGGTAATTTCACGCCTGAACTTGATCAGGATTTTCGTAAAAAACAGCCGGATGCTTTTGCCGCCAAGCCCGCACTTTATCAGATCGGCGGTGTGGCAAACAGCACGATGGTTCCCTTGCTGGATGCTGGTACCATCCGCCCATTGGATGGTCTGGTGGCTAAATACGGTGGTCATCTCAAATCGAATCAGATGATCAAGATCGAAGGCAAAATCATGGCAATCGCAATGATGGTCAATGCCCAGCATCTGATGTACCGCGAGGATATCCTCAACAATCTGGGCATTGCGGTTCCGACCACCTATGGCGAACTGATTTCAGCCGCTGAAAAGATTCAGCAGGCCGGTGTGGTCGATTATCCCCTGGGTGGTACTTATAAGGCAGGATGGAATCTGGCAGAGGAGTACGTAAACATGTACCTCGGTTTTGGAGGGGAATTTTTTGGGGATGGGAATACTCCCGCCATCAACAACCTTGATGGGATACTAACTCTGGAAACGATGAAGGTGTTGTCCCAATACATGGACCCGGAGTATCTGGTTTCAGACTCAACCTACGTCCAGAAACAATTCCAGCAGGGCAAGATCGCTATGGCGAACTTGTGGGCCAGTCGTGCCGGAGCGATGGATGACGCTAAAGAATCCCAGGTCGTTGGAAAGGTTCAATTTGCCTCAGCCCCGGCCCCTACTTCTGGCAACCGTCCTGCTTCAACCCTATGGTGGGATGGTATCGTGATTGCGAAAAACATCTCCGATGCCGAAGCGGAAGCCGCATTCCGGGTGGCCATGGAAGGACTGGATCGTCAAATGGTCCAGGCCCACAATGAGGACGCCATCTGGCTGATTGATGGTTATTCGGCGGGCAAAGCCGCCAAAGGCGCTTCAGACACTGCGACAAATGGAGCGGTCCCCTATCCGGCCAGCAAGAAAATGGGATTGATGCATACGGCTCTTGGCAATGGCATCGCGGATTTCCTCACAGAAAAGAAAGATGCACGGACGGCACTTGCCGACATCGAAACAGCCTACACCACTGCTGCTAAAGAAGCCGGAGTGATGAACTGATCTATTTTTGGATCTAACCACAACCCGGACCTTCAGTGTCCGGGTTTCGGTTCCTTTCATAGGCTTGACATAAATTTTCCTCTCCTTCTGGTTTTATCTAGGACTTCCAGGCCTCGTTGAATCAGATGGACCATTTTGGGAAAACATGAAATTCCGGACGTTTGCTGTATTTGTAGGTCCCTCAGTCCTGCTCATGTTTTTGTTCATTACCGCACCGTTGATAAGCGTGTTCTGGCAGAGTTTTCATCTGACCAAGGTGGTTTTCGAAACCGTGGAAGTGGAAACCTGCACCCCCAGTTTCACAGGCCAAACCTGTGTCACAGAAGAAAAAACACGTCCGCAACTGGATGAAGATGGACGAATCAAAAGTGAGATCCGATTTGTCGGGTTTCAAAGCTATAGTAGCCTGATCGAGCCCAAGAAAGCATTTCAGGCGATTAAAAAACTGGACTGGTCGATGTTTCAGACCATCAATTTCTGGAAGGCGCTCCGCTTCACCCTGACCTTTACCTTCATCACTCTTCCGCTGGTGGTTGGAGTCGGATTCGCCATCGCCTTGGCCGTCAACAATACCCTGCGGGCTATGAAGGGATATGTGATCTTCATCTCACTGTTGCCCTTTATCATAACGCCTGTGATCGGTGCTCTCTCGATACGTTGGCTTTTCATTGGGGATGGCATCCTGACCGCTTTTCTCGAATGGTGGCTGGAGCGTGACATCGCTCTTTTCGCCCAGGGATGGACGATAGAAGTACTGATGCTGTTCTACCGAGTCTGGCATTCCGCTCCCTTTGCCTTCGTGGTGCTTTATGCGGGATTGCAAACCGTCAATCAGGATTCTCTGGAATCCGCGATCATTGATGGAGCCAATCGCTGGCAACGGCTGCGATTCATCATAGTACCTCACCTGATGCCCTTGATCATCTTCATCTCCCTCATCCATTTGATGGATGCCTATCGTGTTTTTGAGGAAGTAGTTGGATTCTCCAGTGAAGCTCACGTGATTTCACTACAATGGCTGACCTATGACCTACTTACCCCTGACGACAGTGGCAGCCGTTCGATTGGCCGGGCTTCCGCCAGTGCAATGCTGACAATGGTCGGTATTTCAATCATCCTTGTCCCGCTGCTTCGAAGAACCTGGCGGGATCATCGAGAAGGCTGATTGAGTCATGCCGAAAACCCTGCAACAGCCTCTTTCACTGAAAATAACTTCAACAGGATTTCTTGCTTTCTGGTGTCTTCTTGCTGCGTTTCCAATTTTCTGGATCACGGTGATGAGCATCAAGGAGCCGGTGGAGGCTTTTTCATCCAATCCTCTGGATGTGATCTTTGGCCCGCTCACCCGCAAGCAGGGTAAGGGACTTTCTTTGCTGGATCTATCAGCAGGTGTGTTTCTAATCATCATCTTCATCAGGCTGGCGATGAACGGGCTGCCAGACGCAGTCCGACGTTTCTCCCCCTGGAAGCAGGAATGGCTGGGCTGGATTCTTGGAAGTCTCTTGTTCGGGCTGCTCACCATCTGGCTTTTTGTCGAGGTTCTTCCTGCTCTGATGGAGCCCCTGAACCGCTGGATGGGGCCTTTGGGAAGCCCCCTGCTTGGCATGACGATGGAGCATTATCATGCAGTCTGGTTGGAAAACGGTTTTTACCGCAATTTCATCAATTCGATGATTGTAACCGCCGGAGTGGTCACCATCTCACTTTCGGTGGGAACCCTGGCAGGTTACGGACTGGCAAGAAGCCGGACAAACCTCGCGTTTGCCATCCTCCTTGTGGCTCTCATTTTCCGAGCTCTTCCACATTCGGTGCTCGTCGCGGGATACTTGCCTGTCTTCATGCATTCAAAGGAAATCCTTCAACCGCTGCTGGGACCCTCCGCCCCGACGCTCTATGGGCAACCCTGGGCGGTGATCGCTGTACTGGTTTCCATCAACCAACCATTCACGATCTGGATGCTGCGAAGCTTCTTCCAGAACATACCTTCAGAACTCGATGAAGCGGCACGGGTTGACGGTTGCAATCACTTCCAGGCTTTCCGGCTGGTGATCATGCCAGTCATGTGGCCAGGAGTGATCACAACAGGGCTCTTTTCGTTTTTGCTGGCCTACAATGATTATCTTGTCACCTCCCTTCTCCTTGATGCCCAGAACCAGACCATGGTTCCCGCGATCAGCGGATACTTCAACCGCGAGACCACCACTACCGATCAGGTCGAAGCGGTTGCCGCCGCCGTTTCCATCACGGCTCCACTGCTGCTGCTGGTACTCGTCTTTCAAAAACAAATCGTCTCCGGTCTCGTTCAGGGGGCAGTGAAAGGCTGAAACACTCATCAAAAAATATCATGCAAGGTTTCGATTCTGAATTCACCAACCTCAAGGATTATATCCTCAAGATCACCCACCGCATTTGGGAAGAACGGGGGGTCGACCGCATCCGGGATTATTATGCGGAACATGCTCCAGTCAAAACTCCTTCGAGCATCACTTTTCATGTCGAAGATGTCGTCCGCTTCACCCTACAGACTCTGCAGATGTTTCCGGACCGGCAACTGCTCGGTGAAGACGTGATCGGATCTGAGGACATACCGGGAACATTTTACTCATCACACCGAATCCTCTCCACCATGACCCATGAGGGTGATGGTTTTTTTGGCCCTCCGACAGGAGCGAAAATCAGAACCCGCATCATTGCCGACTGCATCTGCAGGGAAAATCAAGTGATTGATGAGTGGATGGTCCGGGACCAGTCTGCCATCGTGAAACAGATCGGACTTGACCCAAAGGAATTCAGTCTCAAGCTGGCTCAGGATTTAAAGAAAAGCGGCCAAGCTTTTTTATCTGTTGAGGACTTGGTTGAACGCTGGTCAGGACCTCCCGATTCGGGTTTGGCTTCAGGAATCGTGAAAGAACTGATTGAAACCTATACGACCATCTGGGAAACCTCAGAACTCAGAATCCTGGACAAATCCCATGACCGGGCCTGTGAAGTATTCGCTCCGGGAGGAAATACATTCAACGGGCGATCACAACTGGCCGATTTTTGGACCGGTTACCTGGCTTCTTTTCCCAAGGGCAAATTCCAGCTCCATCACTGGATCCTTAATGAAGAGGAGGGCAAAAACACCCGAATTGCACTGCGATGGTCCTACTCGGCCCACCACCATGGAGAAGGTTTTTTTGGCAAACCCAATGGAGCTCCGACAGTCATCATGGCGATGACCCATGCTGAACTTCAGGAAGGTAAAGTCATCCGGGAATATCATGCCATCGATGAAATCTCGATCTGGATGCAAATCCACCAACATGCACTTCAATAATTTTTTTTAGTATAGCAATCAACGAAAGGAACCCGTGGCACAGTGGCTTAAACAGGCAATCAGCAAACAGGACAAGGACGAGGCTCAGCAGCAGGTCAGAGAGACCGTCGAGAAACTGCTGGCAGACATCGAAACCCGTGGAGACATGGCGGTTCGAGAATTATCAAAACGATTCGACAACTGGGAACCGGAGGAATTCAAACTCTCTGAAGCACAAATCCAAGCCTGTATCAATCGACTGGATTCAGGAACTCTGGATGATATCCGTTTTGCCCAAGATCAGATTCGTAATTTTGCTCAGATCCAAAGAGATTCCATGAAAGATGTCGAAGAAGAAACTCTGCCTGGAGTGATCCTTGGACACCGGCATATCCCGATGAACCGGGTGGGTTCCTATGTCCCTGGTGGGAAGTTCCCCATGGTGGCCTCTGCTCACATGTCCGTCGTAACCGCCAAAGTTGCTGGCGTCAAAGAAATCATCACCTGTGCCCCTCCATTCCAGGGAAAACCCGCCGACGCCATCGTGGCGGCCCAGTCCATGGGAGGAGCGGACTCTATTTATGTACTCGGAGGGGTTCAGGCCGTCGCAGCGATGGCTTTGGGCACCGAGAGTTTTCCCGCAGTGGACATGCTCGTCGGACCGGGGAACGCCTATGTCGCAGAAGCCAAACGTCAACTTTATGGGAGGGTCGGCATCGATCTCTTTGCAGGACCCACTGAGACCCTGGTGATTGCCGATGAGACTGTCGATGGTGAGATGTGCGCCACCGATCTTCTGGGGCAGGCAGAACATGGCCCTACTTCTCCAGCGGTATTGCTCACCAATTCCACGGAACTGGCAAAGCAGACGATGGAGGAAGTCGAGCACCAGCTGAATACGCTTTCGACCAAGAACACAGCAGCACCTGCCTGGAGGGATTACGGTCAGGTAATTGTTGCCGATTCCTATGACGAAATGGTTGAAATTGCCAACCAACTGGCCTTTGAACACGTTCAGGTGATGACGGACCGGGATGACTGGTTCCTGGAAAACATGAGCAATTACGGTTCGCTTTTTCTGGGACCAAGGACCAATGTTTCCTATGGAGACAAAGTAATAGGAACCAATCATACCCTGCCTACCCTCAAGGCTGCACGTTATACCGGAGGACTCTGGGTTGGAAAATTCATCAAAACCTGCACCTATCAAAAGGTGCTCACCGATGAGGCAACGGTGAAGGTCGGTGAATATTGCTCCCGGCTCTGTCAGCTTGAAGGGTTTGCCGGTCACCAGGAGCAGGCCGACCTGCGTGTCCGTCGTTATCGCAAAGAGGCTGCATGAATGGAGAAAGCGGATTGATGCTCAACGGTCACCGTGCCCTGATCACCGGGGCAGGAAGAGGGCTTGGCGAAGCCTGTGCCAAAACTCTGGCTCAGGCAGGTTCCGAAGTCGTGCTGGTAGCACGTAGTCGGGATCAACTGGAAACCGTCCGGCAAACCATCAATGATTCAGGAGGAAATGCTTCCGTCCATGTTGCCGACCTGACCAAAATGGACGAAATCCGAAGACTGGAAGGACTGGGGGCCTTCACGATTCTCGTCAACAATGCCGGCATCAACCGGCCGGAACCCTTCGAACAGGTCAATGAGAAGGATTTCGATGATGTGATGGACCTCAACGTCAAGTCGGCTTTCTTTGTCGCCCAAAGCGTCGTAAAGGGGATGATCCAAGCCGGACGTGGAGGTTCGGTGATCCACATGTCGAGTCAGATGGGACATGTAGGAGGAAAAAAGCGGACGGTTTATTGTGCCACCAAGCATGCCATGGAAGGTTTCAGCAAGGCGATGGCACTCGATCTCGCTGCCCACAAAATTCGGGTCAATACCGTCTGTCCAACTTTCATTGAAACCGCAATGACAAAACCTTTCATGGAAAACAAGGAATTCATGCAGGACATCCTCAATCGCATCCCTCTGGGCTACGTAGGTCAGCCAGAAGACGTCGCAGGGGCCGTATTGTATCTGGCCTCAGATGCCAGTCGGTTAGTGACAGGTTCTTCGATCAAAGTCGATGGTGGTTGGACTGCAGTTTAGTCAAAACCCCGAGAGGATCCTGAAGCATGCCTAAGTTTTCCGCCAATCTTGGATATTTGTGGAAGGATCTCCCCCTTCCGGAAGCGATCCATGCTGCCAAGAATGCAGGTTTTGATGCGGTTGAATGCCATGAACCTTATCAATATCCTGCTGAGGAGGTCCATGAGGCACTTAAGGATACCGGTTTTGAGATGCTCGGATTGAACACCCGTCAGGGAGAACCGAATTTAGGAGAACGCGGTCTGGCCGCTGTTTCGGGCAGGGAAACCGATGCAAGAAACATCATTGACGAAGCGATCGAATATGCGTTTGGGATTCACTGCAAAAACATTCATGTGATTGCAGGAAAGACCCAAAGAACTCCTGATGCAGAAGAAACCTTCCAGAAGAATCTGACGTATGCAGCACAAAAGGCTTCAAATCATGGAAAAACCATTCTCATTGAACCCCTCAATCTCCTAGACAATCCAGGATATCACCTTTCCACTCTGGACGAGGCCCTGGTCACGCTTGAAGCGGTGAACCACCCCAGCCTGAAGATCATGTTCGACTGTTACCATCTGCAGATCATGCAGGGAAACCTTCTGCAAAGGCTCCAGAGGCATTTGCCCAAAATCGGACACATTCAATTCGCCAATGCCCCTGGACGAACCGAACCGGATAAGGGGGAAATCAACTTTCCCTGGCTCTTTGCTGAAATCGACCGAATCGGATGGAATGGCTTTTTGGGAGCAGAGTACATTCCACTTGAAAAAACCGAGGAATCACTTGGATGGCTGCAAATTTTTAAAAGGTCCTAGGATTCCTCAGACATCTCATCAATTTTCAGATGTGTTTTTTCGCTACCCTAGAGTCACTAACCGTTCTTCAGTGAATTCATCTGTTAAAAATATTTATCGGGTCCCACCCCCTCCATGTCCTTGACAGACAACAAAACCAGATGAGTTGAGCCAGATGGACCCCATTCAATATCCTTTTTCAAAATCATCATCGGAAGAGATTCAAAGGATCCTGAAATCGGAAGGAATCGTGTGTTTTCCTACAGAGACGGTTTACGGTCTTGGTGGAAATGCGCTTTCGCCAAAGGTGATAGAAAAGATTTTTTCACTCAAAAAGCGTACGCCAGAGAAATCTCTTTCTGTTCTGGTGAATCAGGACTGGCTCAGGCGTTTGGCAAACTGGGAGGATTCCAGAGTCGATCGAATCATCGATGCTTTCTGGCCTGGGCCTCTCACGCTGGTGCTTCCAGCCCATCCTGAACTTCCAGGATTTTTGAAAGGTCCCCAGGACACCATCGCTTTACGCTGGAGCTCTTCAGAAGTGGTTCAGGAAATGATCGAACTGGGAGGGTGTCCCTTAATTGGGACCAGTGCCAACCTGAGTGGTTTGCCTACGTGTCTGAATCCAACTGAAGTTCAAAATCAGTTTGGAGAAAAAACTCCAATGCTCGTCAATTCAGGAATCCTGCCCGAAAACCTTCCCACTTCTCTACTGGATTGCTCCAAAAAGCCCTTCGAGTTGATCCGTTCGGGAAGTATCGATCTCAGCATTTTGGAGGGTTTTATCTGAACTTTTCGTGCTTTTTCCTGAATCAACATGATTTTTTGATTCAATTTAAAATCATGCCTCGCATTCAGGAAGGATATCAACCTGAGGAATCACTGATTTCTGGAAGAAGCCCCGAAGGCCTCCGGGTATGCAGTAACCAGAGCTGATGGGCAGCCCGAGTCACGCCCACATAAAGCAGATGCCTTGAAGCTTCATCGATGCCATAGGTCGATGCATCGGCATCTGTTACGATCACATAATCGAATTCAAGCCCCTTGGTCTGTGCAACTTCAGTGACTTCGATTCCTGGTTTGAAACTGAATTCCTGGTTTTTGATCAGACTCATGTTTGGAACGTCTGCACGAATCAACCCGCGGTACAGTTCCTCTGCCCCATCCAAATCCCTGCACAAAACGGCCATGCTTGCTTGAGGTTCTCGAATCTGGAGGTCTTCCAGAGCATCCGAGAGAAACACAATCAACGCACCCTGATTTTGGAAGCTGAAGCGTTCTACCGGAGCTCCATGCCTTACCGCACGCCATTCGGTATTGACCGTTTTCTTGCCAATCACAGATTTCGCAACACTCATGATTTCATGAGTGGAACGGTAACCCACCGTGAGCGGATCCATGGTTTTTACATCAACATCCAGGTGTTTCAGAACCGACTCCCAGTTTTCATGGCGGTTTCCGATGAGTATGCGCTGGTCCATGTCACCTGCCAGGGTGATGCTGGGACGATCCTTGGGAGAGAGGTTGACCAATAGTTGCATCTCCAGGGGACTGAAATCCTGCGCTTCATCGATCATCAAATGCGTATAGCGCAGGGGTTTGCCATTCTTGCGGAGGATGGGACCCACCAGCATTTGATAGAGCAAAAGCAGCAAGGTGTCATCTTCTTCGTCCAATGAAGGCAATTCATCCTTGAAAGTGGTGTCCTGATTCAAACCCTGGGAAGCCAGGGAATCAACCACGCTTTCACGAACAGGCATTTCATCTTCTCCAGAAGTCACCACCCTTTTCTGATACTGTCGAACACACCAGGACCAGATGCTTTTCAGTTGTCCTTCGGTAAAATCACCTGGAATGTAATCTGTAGCTCCCTGCTCCAGGGCTTCCCAGAACAGAAAACAATCATTCCAAATATGGATCACCAGGCTTTCTGGATTTTTCTGAAAGCCTGGGAAGAAATCCTCAACCAGCCTTTCTATGACCTGCATCAGAGAGGAATTGCTGCTGGGGGCGATGTCTCCTGCAACCCGATTGCCCCTGGACCACTGGAGCAGCCTTTTCACTTTCGCCACAAGCGGGTAAGGTTCGAGCAACTGCCATAACTCCTTCAGAGACTGATTTTCGGCATAAGAAGAAGTTTTTGAAAACAAACCGTGCTGAAATTGCAGTTCACGTTTTTCAATCAGCTCACGGAACCATTTTAACAGGAAGGGATGGCGTTTGAACTGAATCACTGCCACCGGGGTGCTTTCCGAATAGGACGAGGGAAGTTCCGGGAAGAGACGAATCCTAAGTCGGGAGCACCATTCCTGATAGACCCTTGGCTTCACACCATGGATGCCCAAGGAAGGCAGAACCTTACCGATGTAATTGGCCAAAGCCGGTCCAAAGACCACCGGCATCACCGTATCCGACTTGAAATAACCGGTTTTCTGGCTCACCAGATAGGCCATCCGGTGCAGGGCAACAGTCGTTTTGCCGGATCCTGCTCCGCCCTGAATCAAAATGACTCCTGACTGAGGTTGAGTGATGACGTCGAACTGTTGCTGATCAATCAGGGCCGTGATCTGTTTCAAATGCTTATCAACACTATAATGACGGGGCCCCTTGGAACGCCCCAGACGGCCAGCCACAAATTCTTCCTCGAACGGCCTGGATGCACTCCCCGATCCACCTTTGAGTTGTGACACATTTCCTGGGCCGGGTATCCATTGACCATGACGTTCCTCGATCGCTCCACCGTTCCAGTTGATCCGCTGAACCCGTCCTTCTTCAATCATCAGCATTCGCCTGCAGGTCACTTCTCCTTCGATTTCACGGTCTCCAATCTCTTCAACATAATCGTCTCCTTCACGGTATTTGAAGAAGATTCCACTGATCGGAGATTGACGCCAGTCCACAATAGGACAGGGAAGATGGTTGGAAAAGCAATTGCCTGAACCAATCAGCAGATCTCGTTCACGTCCGTTTTCCAACAGACGCATGTGTCCGAAGTAGGGTGATTCCGGATCAATGAAGTTTGAACCCTGGCTGCTCTGCTGCTGGTATTTGAGAATCACCATGCGTTCCATCTGCGCCATCAGGGCCGGCAAATCTTCGGTCCGTGCTTCGGCCAGGGAATCACGGATTTCGATGATTTCCCCAAACTGATTCTTCAAGTCTGGATCTTCTTTATCCTCTGAGGCTTCAAGCAGCAAACCTTGTTGGATATCCAGAAGAAGTTTCAGTTCCTCTCGAAGGACCAAATCTTCATCAGGGCTCAAACACGCCCCCTCCTGACTTTTCACTGTTTCACCCCTATCACCGTTTTCAAGCATCAGTTCAGGCTCCTCTCACCACGGAACATCCCAACCAGTCGTGCAGACCTCGACGGTTTCGATTCAAAAAAACCATCAGCAAAAGCCATCCTCCCAGCATTAAACTGAATAACCAGCCTGCCTCCCTCAGGATATTTCTTGCCAGGTTTGGACAAACAGGTTTGGCATTCGGAGATCGATTCTCTTTGGCAGCAACCCGGATGCCGCATATGAATTTTCCAGGAGTCTGACCATCCAACGTATGAAACAGAATGAAATATCCAACAAACAACAAACTCAAAAGGACCAACGTCATTGGCTGGGTGGGGATCTCGTAGACCTGCTTCGAAAACCAGTGGAGGTTGGTGGTGATCAAACCCTCAACCAAAAAATCACAAAATAAAAGCAGAATGAAAATCAATTGGTAGTCAATCACCCTTGCCAACAGCCTTCGTATCAGCCCTGGTTCAGGGTTTGAAAAAGACTGGCGTGGATGAGGATGGTATAGCGTTTGAGGATATTCCATCAGACTTGAACCCTTTTTATATTGCCCCCCAAAGCATTCAGGCGCTGATCGATGGATTCATACCCGCGATCGATCTGCTGGATGTTCATGATTTCTGTCGTACCCTGCGCCCCCATGGCCGCAATCAACAGCGCCATGCCTGCTCGAATATCCGGTGAAGAAACCAACGCACCACGAAGTGGAGATGGACCTGAAACAACCACCCGATGCGGATCACAGAGGATGATTTGGGCTCCCATCGAGATGAGTTTGTCCACCCAAAAAAGTCGGCTTTCGAACATTTTTTCAAAAATCAGTACTGCTCCCTCAGACTGGGTTGCAGTGACGGTGATGATGCTTGTCAGATCTGCAGGAAATCCAGGCCAGGGACTGTCATCGATCTTCGGGATCCCACCGGGGATGTCTGTTTGAACTTTTCTCTGCTGTTCTTTGGGAACGATCAGATGATCACCATCCGCTTCCGTTCGGATTCCAATTTTTTCGAACATGTTGCGGATAACCGAAAGATGTTGAACTCCTGCATTGAGAATTTTCAATTCACTTTTCGTGACAGCGGCCAACCCGATGAAAGATCCAACCTCCGTGTGATCTGGTTGGATCCGGTATTCTCCTCCACTCAAAGCACTCACTCCTTCGATTTGGAGCATATTGCTTCCGATTCCTTCAATCTTGGCACCCATCCGATTCAGAAAATGACAAAGCCCCTGGACATGGGGTTCACATGCTGCGTTGTAAATCGTTGTCTTTCCTTCTGCCGTAACCGCAGCCATCACCGCGTTTTCCGTCGCCATCACACTCGCCTCTTCAAGTTGGAAGTGACAGCCTTTCAGGCGATCGACATTCATGCTGAATTTCCCGTGTTTACTCTCATCCACCTTCACTCCAAGTTGTTGAAACGCCTGGAGATGAACATGAACCGGACGCAAGCCAATACGGTCTCCACCGGGATAGGGAAGTTCAACCCGGCCCTTCTTAGCCAGCAGGGGGCCAGCCAACAAAAAGGAGCCACGGATCGATGCTGCTTTTTTCGAATCAAGGGAATGATGCTGAAGTGTGGTCGGGTCAAAAACATAACTGCTGGAAGAGGTCCTTTCCACACCGACTCCAAGTTCTTCAAGGATTCCACACATGGAACGTATATCAAGGATATCCGGAACGTTGGTGAGCCTCACTATATCATTTGCTAGCAGTACTGCGGCTAAAACAGGAAGGGCTTCATTTTTGTTTCCTGAAGGCTCGATACTTCCTTTGAGGGAGTTCGCTCCTTCCACCAAAAACTTTTCCATCATAATCAGAAATTCAAAAACGGATGATCAATGTGTTGAATCAATATTTTTTAGCAGGATCTTTTTCTCATTTGGAAAGTCATCAGACTGCCCAGAAAGATCCTACAAAACCATAACAAATGCCGCATTCGGTATTAAATGACAGGAAATGAAACGTAATTCCCTTGGATGAATGGTTATTCATCCAGGATGATAAAACTGCTTTTTTAACCCATCACTTCCTGCACAGAAGGAGTCAGGTGATGTCGCAGGCGACTGAGGTTTCCTGGCAGGCTGGTCAGGGTCATAAGGATTCCCTCTTCCTGATAGTCTATGCTGTCGACCCTACTGTATTGGTATATGTCCGAAATATTTTGAGAATGTTGATAATCCAAACGTATGGTCATCGTTTCCATTCGTCTTTCGAAAAAACTTCCAATGCTTGCCCTTAATTCTTGAATGCCCTCATTCAAGGCGGAAATGAAAACCGCTTCGGGATTCAGTTTACGCATGATTTGAAGTTGGGCAAAAGGAACCCGATCGATTTTATTGAAGACTTTGATGACGGGAATACAATCTGCCTCCATCTGCTTGAGAACCTGATTCGTGGTGTCTATATGATCTTCAAAGTCACTGCTGCTATCGATGACCTGCAGCAACAGGTCTGCATCACCAATGGTGCCAAGTGTCGAACGGAATGCCGCAACTAACTCATGGGGGAGGTTTTTGATGAATCCCACGGTGTCCGACAGCAGGATCTTTGGTCTGAAATCCTCCTCCATCAGTCTCGTGGTCGAATCCAGGGTGGCAAACAATCGATTTTCAACCAGCACATCTGAATCCGTCAGACGATTCATCACGGTAGACTTACCGGCATTGGTGTAACCCACCAAACTCACATTGAGGCATTGAACGCGTCTTTTCTTCTGGGTGTCACGCTCCCTTTCGATACGTTTGATTTCTTCACGAAGTCTTGAAATCCTGCGACGTAAATACTGCCGGTCATTTTCAATCTGCTTCTCCCCACCTCCACGGGAAACACCAATCCCCCCACGTTCCCGGTCCAAATGCTTCCAGAGTCCTGCCAGTCGGGGAAGTAAAAATTCTGCTTGAGCCAATTCGATCTGAAGTTTTGATTCCCGCGTTCGTGCATTGCGTGCAAAAATCTCCAAAATTACCTGAGTCCGGTCTAAAACCGGACGATTAAATTTTTGCTCTAGGTTACGTGTCTGTTTCGGAGATAGTGAGGCATCGACAATGACTGCGTCTGCATCCTTTTGAAGGATCACCTCTTTAATCTGACTCAGTTTCCCTGTTCCAAAATAGTAGGCAGGATGGATCTGGGAACGGTTCTGGATTATTCGGTCGGCGACCCTTGCTCCAAGGGATTCAACCAGAGAAGCTAATTCTTCCAGAGATTGTGTGATTTCATGACTGGTTTGTTCAAGTTGCAGGGAAAGAAGCAATGCATTCCCCCAATGAACAAACAAACGGTTTTCGTCCAATCGACTCCTGTTTTTAGATTTTATTTCAATCTACTTTTGTGTCGTTACCGACTTCATTATTTGAAGAAAATACTTAAAAAAATATTTTCTTATGATGTTTACTTAAAAACCGGAAAAGTCAATATCATTTTAGGGTTCAACGAATTGTTTTGTGTATGCTTAATGAACCTTAAAAACGCTTAATAAAATTTTTTTAAAAGGGGTATCTTAAAGCAGGTGGGAGACATGAAAAGACCACCATACAGAGACGGTGGAATCTAAAAGAAATTGGATTTAGGAACTAAAAAGATTATTCCAGAATTGTTTGCTCGCCTGTTTTCCAAGATCCGCAATGGATTCCGTGAGGGGGATGGATTTAGGGCATGCTTCCACACAATTTTGTGCATTACCACAGTCCGAAATTCCTCCAGCCTGCATCAGCACATCCAGCCTGTCCTTACGAAGGCTTTTTCCTGTAGGATGCATGTTGAAAAGCCTTGCTTGATTCATCGCAGCGGCGCCCAGGAAATCGTTGTTCTTGGAATACTGAGGACATGCTTCCACGCAGCATCCACAGGTCATGCATTCAGAGAGTTTGTAAGCAACGTGCTGGTGTTCAGGGGAAATACGTTCCCCAGGACCCAAATCATGATAGCCGTCAGCCGGCACCCATGCCTGCACCTTTTTCAGAGCCTCAAACATCCTCGATCGGTCTACTGCAAGATCACGGATCACCGGAAATTTTGACATCGGTTCCAGGCGAATGGGTTCTTCGAGTTTGTCTACAAGGGCACTGCAGGATTGACGCACCTCGCCATTGATAACCATCGTGCACGATCCACAAACCTCTTCAAGACAACTGCAATCCCAAACAACAGGAGACACTTTTTCTCCTTTGCTGTTCAAAGGATTGGCCTGAATATCCATGAGACAGGATATGACATTCGAATTCGCCTTATATGGAACTGTGAAATCTTCCCAATAAGGGGATGATTCTTTGGAATCCTGACGTTTGATTTTGAATTTCAACATTCTAGACATGGCAGTTCCGCTTCAGTCGTATTTGCGTGGGCGAGGTGCTATCAATGACGTATCAACTTGTTCGTAATCGATAGTTGGTTTTCCGTTATTATACGTTGCAATTGAAGATTTGAGCCAATTTTCATTGTTCTTTTCAAAACGTTCCATGTAATCCAAATGGCTTGAGGCAAACTGATCCTTATGGACTCCTCCATTGAATTTCTGGTCTTCAAATTCCAGGTAATCTGCTGGATCAAAATCATCGGGTTGATTGAGGTCAAAATCGGGTTTGTAATGCGACCCCCTGAATTCGTCACGCTGGAGCGCGCCCATGGTAATGATTTTGGAAAGCTGGATCATGTTCCAAAGCTGATTCACAAAACTTGGCACAGGATTGGTCCAATCCTGGGTATCAACACATTCGATGTTTTTCCATCTTGATTCAATATCTTCAATAACTTTTAAGGTTGCGCCCAATTTTTCGTTTTCTCGGACGATCAGCACATTAGAAATCATCGCTTCCGCCAATTCATTATGAAGGGCGTATGGATTTTCAGAACCACTCATTTGGGAGATCTCGGAAAAACGATCCTTCCAACGTTTTTCATCACCATCAAACATCGAAGACGGCATCTCCGAAGCCGCCTGAGGAAGATTTTTCAGGTAGTTAACCACACCCGGTCCCATCATCAACCCGGTGTAAATACAACTGAGCAGGGAATTGGCACCCAACCGATTTGCACCGTGATACTGGTAGTCTGCCTCTCCTGCGGCATAAAGCCCTTGGATCGAGGTCATCTGGTTTTGTGGCGACTGGTGGTTGATGAATCCATCGTCCGTACTTTCAAAATCAGTCCAGATTCCGCCCATTGAGTAATGGACTGCCGGAAAGATTTCCATCGGCTCTTCACGCGGATCAACTCCAGTAAATTTTTCATAAATTTCAAGGATGCCACCCAGGCGGTCATCGAGGAATTCACGGCTTTTATGAGTCAGGTCCAGATAAACCTTCATTTCACCATGGACACCCAGCTTCTCATTGATGCAGATGTCGTAAATTTCCCTGGCTCCCACATCCCGTGGGACAAGGTTTCCGAAGCGAGGATATTTTTCTTCAAGAAAGTACAACCTTTCTGCTTCAGGAATATCCTTCGGTTTTCGTTCATCTCCTCCTTTTCTGGGAACCCATACACGACCACCTTCACCACGGGCAGATTCACTCATCAATCGTAACTTGTCCCTTCCAGGTATGGCAGATGGATGGATCTGGATGAATTCTGGATTGCCGTATTTGGCACCCTGAAGATACGCCGAGGTGGTTGCTGTTCCAGTACATACCATCGAGTTGGTGCTTCTCCCATAAACCAGCCCAGGCCCACCTGTAGCCAGGATGACTGCATCTCCCCGTTCCGAACGGATTTCTCCCGTTCTGAGATTATTGATGGTAGCCCCCACGCATCGCCCCTCACTATCCAGGACTGCTCCAAGGTATTCGTGCCACTCCATTTTTTCAACCAGCCCCCTGGTCTCAAAACGCCTCACCTGTTCGTCCAGAGCATATAGCAGTTGCTGCCCCGTGGTTGCTCCGGCAAATGCAGTACGGTGATGGAGGGTTCCTCCAAATCGCCTGAAATCCAAGTTCCCTTCCGGAGTGCGGTTGAAGGGTACACCAAGACGGTCCAGCAGATAGATCACGAAGGGAGCGTGATAACACATGTCTTTGCAGAGGGGCTGATTAGCCAGAAAGTCTCCACCTTTGACCGTGTCATAAAAATGAATTTCAGGAGAATCTCCCTCTCCCTTAATATTGACTGCCCCATTGATTCCACCCTGGGCACATACGGAATGGGAACGTTTTACGGGCTGGAAGGAGACCAGCAGGACTTTGGTTCCCAATTCGGCAATTTTCATCGTTGCCGCAAGTCCAGCGAGTCCTCCTCCGATTATGATAACTCTTTGATCAGCCATGATTTGTCAATTGCAAAAAATAGGATTTTTCGTCGCTCCCATTGTTACCAAATTGCTGCAAGAGCGTATAATGCACTGATGGTTAAAACAAGAAATGTGATGATGCTGATCACCCTCATCCTCTGTTGGGATTTAGGAGTGAGTGCAACCCCCCAGGTAATGCTGAAGGTGTTGATCCCGTTTGCAAAATGAAAGGTTGCTCCAAGGATTCCGAGGACATAGACGGTTTTGGTCACCAAACCGGTTTCAGGATCAGAAAAACCTTCTGCCAGATGCTCCCAGTGAGTCCCCCAGGTATCGGCTACCAATGGACCGAGTTGAGCATTCCAGACATGGGCAATGATGAAGAAAAGCACCCCGATGCCACTGAGACGCTGCAGCCAGTAAAGCAGGTGAGCAAAATAGTGATAACTAGGTTGAACCTGGGCTTCGAATGTAATCAATGCCCCGAAAACGGAGTGAAAAATGAGCGGGATGTAGACGACCAGGACCAGTATCCAAAGCGCCAGCGGGCTATCATAAAAGGAGTTGACTTCCTCATTATAGACTTCTGCACCTGAATGGAGATAGAGCTGAATGTAGAGGTGGTAGATGAGAAAAATCCCGACGGGAATGATTCCAGTAAGACTGTGAATCCGTCGATATATAAAATGCGTGTCCATCGAACCCTTTGGGATGGGAGTTGACTGACAAGGAATGTTAAACTTTTTAAAATCGGAGCTTATGGGGCAATCATAAACGACCTTCCGATTCGTATTTACCCGTCTTCACTCAGAACGTGATCATCCATGAAGGATACCCTTTTGTATCCTTTGGAGAAATCAAAGAATGAAGACTATTGCGCAGGCTGGGCTTTGCCCATGGCTATCGCCAGCCTTGATTTATAACGAGCTGCTGTACGACGGTGCAAAACCCCTTTGGTGACTGCCTTGTCAATGGTTTTTTGGACCCCAGGATAAGCCGTTTTCAGACTTTCAGGGTTTCCTTCCTCCAGTAACACGCGGAATTTTTTAATTGCCGTGCGGGTGCTGGAACGGAGCGCACGATTACGCAGGGTTCGTTTTTCTGTTTGCCGGATACGTTTTTTTGCAGATTTATGATGTGCCATGGTTTCCTTGATTACAGTTAAAAAGCGTTTTCCAAGTGTTCTATCAATCCTTCCTGTTTTTCATTCAATACGATGGATATCACGTCGAAACGGGGTTGACGTTTTTCATTTTCATTTTTCATCAAATACATCCCTGCCAATTCCCGAATTCTTTTTACTTTGCTTTGAGTGACGGACAAAGACGGATGCAGCTTATGTTGCTCGCTTCTCGTTTTGACTTCACAGAATACCAGATATTCTTTGTTACAAGCAATGATGTCGATTTCCCCATAACGGCAACGATAGTTTCTCTCTAAAATCAAATAATCTTGCCGTTCGAGATGTTCAGAGGCCATTTGTTCCCCGATCGACCCGATTTTTTTTCTTACATCAGTCAAAACAAAGAAGACTGGATGGCTTCATCCTGATTCCCGACATACTGAAACGAATGCCGGTGAATCATGCTGGGCCTCCTGGTTTCAAGCATTTCCCGATGTCCCTTCGTGGGGTATCCCTTGTGCCTTTGGAAATCCCATCCGGGATAGAGGCAATCCATTCCATGCATCACCCGGTCTCTCACGACTTTCCCAACGATAGAAGCCGCAGCGATGCTTGCACAGCGGGAATCTCCCTTCACCAGAGCTTTTCCAGGCTGATTCAATTCCGGATACCGATTTCCATCGACCAGCACATAATCCGCTTTGGGATTCAAACGTTCTACAGCTTTTTTCATGCCGACCATGCTGGCCTGCAACACATTCAGCCGATCAACTTCGCTGGCTGGCATCGACACGGTACTGACTGCAAAGGCTTCTTTACAGATGATCTGGAAGAGTACGTCTCTTTCTTTCGGTTTCAATTCTTTCGAATCCGCCAGACGGTGCTGAGCATTCCAGTTTTTGCCAAGGATGACTGCAGAAACCACGACGGGACCCGCGAGTGGGCCTCTTCCGGTTTCATCCACCCCGGCGATGTTTCTGAATCCTTCACGCCAGGCTTCCTGTTCGTGGCTCAGATCAGCCGCGATGGATCATCCTTTCCTTAATCCTTGCCGCCTTACCACGACGTTCACGCAGATAATAAAGCTTTGCCCTGCGGACTCTTCCAACCTTGAGCACCTTGATGCTTTCGATACGCGGAGAATGCAGGGGAAAAATACGTTCCACGCCATATCCCTGCGCCACTTTCCTCACCGTAAAAGTCGCCTTGTTGTTTTTAGGACCGCAGTGCTTGCGCAGCAGTACCCCCTCAAAGGACTGGATCCGTTCCTTGTTCCCCTCGATGATCCGGTAGTTCACTCTAACGGTGGAACCTACTCGGAGATCCGGGAGATCATCTCGCAGTTGTGATTGTTCCACGAGTTCCATTGCTGTTGCCATGATCTTACTCAATGCTTCGGGTTGTCAAATCAGGTCGCCTTTGCCGTGTTCTTTCCAGCGCCCGGGTTTCTCTCCATGCTTGAATCCGGCTGTGATTTCCGGACAGCAGTTCTTCAGGCACTTCCATGCCTTTATAATTTCTTGGCCGCGTATATTGCGGATATTCCAACAGGTTCGCGGCAAAGGATTCTGTTTCTGGAGAATCCGGATTTCCCAGAACTCCTGGAACCAGACGGCTGACGCTTTCGATGATCAGCATTGCTATCACTTCACCACCTAAACAGACATAATCACCGCCAGAAACTTCCTCATCCACAAGTTCGCGGACCCTTTCGTCAAAACCTTCATAGCGTCCACAAACCAGGAGCAAAACCTCTTCACATCTGCTCCATTCTTTTGCCTTTTCCTGGTCGAACGGCTTTCCTTGCGGAGTCAGTAAGATCCGTCTTACGGAACGCCCCTTTTGCTGGTGATGCGTCACTCGCTTTTCCAGCGCTTCCGCTATGGGTTCGACACGCAAAAGCATTCCAGGCCCCCCACCGAAAGGTTCATCATCAACCTGGTGATGAGGACCAAGTCCAAATTCCCGGAAATTGTTCATTTCCACCTGAAAAAGCTGCTTTTCGAGTGCCTTTCCAATCAGGCTTTCTGAAAGAAACGACCGGAAAAGTTCCGGGAACAGAGTCAGCAGGTCAAAATGTAACATTCCGGATTATTAATCAGAGGCATTACCGGAGAGCCTCCTTGATTCATCCCTTGTGATTCTTTGATGATGCATTAGCTTTTTTTTCACCATCATCAATCAGTCCCGGCACCGGATCGATCACCATCCTCCTTGCTTCTAAATCTAGTTCAAGTACCACTCCTGGAGCATCTGGGATCATGTATTCTTTTCCCTGATGCTGCACTTCATAGATCAGATTTGCACCCGTCTCAAATCCACCCTTCACCACGCCATAATCCTGACCTTGACGGTCGTACACCTGACATCCCGGGAGACGGTGTAAAAATACTTCACCTTTACTCAACGGCCTCAGTCTGGAGTCTGGAATCAAGAGACGCATACCTTTGAAGGCCTCGGCCTGCTCCCTACTCTCCAATCCTGAGAGGCGCAGGAGCCAGACGTCTTTATGAACTTGGATTTCATCGATTTCGACCTTTTTCAGGCCCTCCCTCGTCTCCAGAAGCAATTCCTTCTCCTGAAGGTAGTAATCCGGAGTGTCCGTCAGGGGTCTGACTCTCAATTCTCCTTTCAGACCATGGACACCCAGTACCGACCCGATCCAGGTCAGATGCTCATAATCCGGAGGATTGTTCATGCTCCTCCTAAAGATTTAACGCCTAAATCGATGGAAGACGTCTTCAGACTCCTTCGATTTCTGCCTGTTTCATCAATTTACGCACACGGTCTGTAGGCTGTGCACCCGCTGAAAGCCAGTACTTGGCACGTTCTGCATCAATTTCGAAACGGTTTTCCTGGATCATCGGATTGTAAAATCCGATCCGCTCGATGAATTTGCCATCACGTTTTTTACGGACATCAGCAACGACAATCCGATAATAAGGTTTTTTCTTAGCTCCCCCGCGGGCGAGGCGAATTTTGACCATATTGAGTTTCTCGTTTTAGTTCAAAGTTTTTAATGAATATCAATCCCTTACATCATGCTTTGCATCATACGCATCGCTTTCCCGGGATCCTGGGTTTTTGAAAGTTTGTGCATCATCTTCCGCATCTGCACGAACTGTTTAAGCAGCCGATTCACATCACTGACCCGCATTCCGCTTCCTTTGGCAATCCGCAGCCTCCTGGAACCATTCATCATGTTGTGATTGCTTCGTTCCTTGAAGGTCATGGAACTGATGATGGCATCAACACGAGTGATTTGTTTTTCATCGAAATCTGCATTTTTCAGCGCTGCCGTGTTGACTCCTGGAATCAGTTTAACGATATCAGTCATCGAACCCATCTTGCGCATTGAACGAAGCTGGTCTCGGAAATCATCCAGGGTGAATTCATTGCGGCGCAGTTTGCTCTGCATATGCAGGGCTTCTTTTTCGCTGTAAGTCGATTCCACCTTTTCGATCAGCGAAAGCATGTCTCCCATGCCGAGGATGCGCGAAGCAACGCGTTGGGGATGGAAAGGTTCGAGATTTTCTAGTTTTTCACCCGTGGTAATGAATTTGATCGGTTTTTGGGTGATGGCCCGGATGGATAGAGCAGCACCGCCCCGTGCATCACCATCCATTTTGGTCAGCATCACTCCACTCAGTTGCAATCGGTCATCGAAACCCTTGGCCACATTGACAGCTTCCTGACCGGTCATTGCATCTGCAACAAAAAGAATTTCATCAGGATTCACATTTTGTTTGATCCGTGCCAGTTCTTCCATCAGTGTTTCGTCTATCTGCAGACGTCCCGCAGTATCGATGAAGACGTATTCGGCCAAGTTTTCTCTTGCTTCACGGATCCCGGCTTTGACGATATCCACCGGATCCTGACTGACTTTGGAGTCATAACAGGGGACCTCTAAAGTACGTGCCAAAACCTGAAGCTGGTCGATCGCCGCAGGGCGGTAGACATCGGCCGGAATCAGAAAAGGCTTTCCCCCTTTCTTTTTACAGTGAAGGGCCAGTTTGCCCACGGATGAGGTTTTTCCTGATCCTTGCAGACCCACCATCATGGTGATTAAGGGAGGTTGAGTGGCAGGAGCCAGGTCGACATTCTCCCCGCCCATCATTTCAGTCAGTTCTTCGTTGACAATCTTGATGAACTGCTGCCCCGGAGTCAGGGAGGTCTGAACTTCCTCGCCCAGCGACCGTTCCTGGACCGTCTTGAGGAATGATTTGACAACCCGGAAATTCACGTCTGCTTCCAACAAAGCGCGCTTCACTTCATTGAGCGTGTCGCGGATGTTATTCTCATTGAGACGTCCACGACCCCGCACCTTGCGGAGAGATCCTGTCAGTTTTTCAGAAAGCTGATCGAACATACTTTTTTAGAAAAATAAAAAACTATTTATTAAACATGAAAAAGTCCTTTTTGTCAAGCATGGCTCCTCTTCTCTTGAATCCTGAATGGATTGGAAAAACAAGGCTTAAGTGCAAGAAAAGCGAACGCGAATGAAAAACAATAGACCTGAAAAAATGGCGTCAGGACATCTCGTATTCAGCCAAAAAAAAACCCCGCACCGAAAAACGGAGCGGGGTTCTTGATTGGCTCCCCAAGCCGGACTCGAACCAGCGACCCAGTGGTTAACAGCCACTTGCTCTACCAACTGAGCTATTGGGGAACAAGCTCTTTGGAACACAATAACCTATTTGATTCCAGGATTGCTTACAAGTTTTTTATCGGCTTGAGAAAGTTCATTTTCTGGCTGATGGAGGCTGATTTGGGAAATCCTTCTTCGACCTTGACAAAAACCGGAGAAACCCCTGAATACTGTTTCAGAACTCTTTCAAGATAGGCTAAAAGCAGAGGCCAATAGCGCTCACGGTAGCGTCCCAGCATTGGAGTGTGCCGGCCTTCAGGAACACTCCAGAATTCCTTAGGCTGAGAGGCTGCTTCAAAAAGCTCGAGTCCATGCTTGAAGGGGACGACAGGATCCTGGGTCCCATGAACGATTAGAAGCGGAATGGGTGAAATATGATGGACCACCGGTTTTGGTGCAAAACGATCGTCGAAAAACCAGCGTGAAAAGGGATTGCGGAACCAGCGCAGAATGCCGATGTTGTTCATCTTATCCTGGGCAATTTGTCGATAAGAGGCAAAAGCCGATTCTGAGATGGCAGCCGCCACCTGTGGAGGTTTTCGGTTTCCAAGCCAATTGAGGGCAATCGCACCCCCAAGGCTTTGTCCGAAAACGATGAGCGGTCCAGGATCCTTTTTCCTTCCATGGATCAGGTATTCCAGGGCAGCATCCGCATCTGCAAGGGTTCCTTCAGGATTTGGGGACCCTTCTGAAAGACCATAGCCCTGATAGTCGAAGGTGAAGAGGTTGTATCCTGCAGAGGGGAATTCGATGACAGAAATCAGAAAATGACTGATATTATGGGAGTTCCCGTGAAAATAGAGGATCGTCCCCTTTGCCGGTTTGATGGATGAGGGCAGGAACCATCCGTGGAGTTGCTTTCCCTGACTGTTAAGAAAATAGACATTTTCGTGTCGGGCACCGAACATCTCCGGTGTAAAAAAAAGCTTATCCGTCGGAAAATAAAAAAGTCCCTGGCAGCCTGAAAACACAAGAGATATGAAAAGCAACAAACAACTACAAGCATTTCGTTTGATGCTGAATCGCCAATGGCTCTTCATCCTGAAACCCATCCTTGGCCTGTGATGAAACATTACATCCTGAAACTGCTGATTCTTCTTCACGCTCATTCGGCCCTTGCCGCCCAAGATATTCCAACAGGATGGAATATGATTTCTCTCAAAGACATCAAGTTGAGGACCATCGACGGAGACACCTTTGAGGCGGATCTGAACCGAAACGGTAGGATAGCAGGAAAACAGGAGCGCGTCAGGCTGCTTTATGTCGACACTCCAGAACTCAACGAATCCCACAAGGGCAAGGATCTGGAACATGGCATCCCTGCACGAGGTTTTCTAGAAAACAAACTTGCTTCGGGGGATTGCAGGCTCTGGGTGGATCCGGAAAATTCCATTGGAAACAGAGGACGTCTGCTCGGATTGTTGGAATGTGCAAAGACAAACATAAGCCTAGAACTGATCACCCAAGGACACAGTTATTTCGACACACGTTTTTCCCAACCTCGGGATTATGTGCTCTACGCACGTCAGGAAGCCCGTGCCTTCAATGCCCGGCTTGGAATCTGGAGCAGAACTGATTCAAGAAATGCCTACCTGAAAAGATTGAGAGACGAGGGGAAAACCGTCTATTCCTTAAAAAATCCACTCTTCAAAGTCCAACCCAAGGAATCCCTCAGCCTTCAACCTGCTGTACATGAGGGGCGTTTCCTCAGAGTCCGTGGAAGGGTTGAAACAATCCGGGATTTGAGTCGGGGTGCGCGTTTGATCTTCCTCCAAAACCGGTTTCTCAAACCGGGCCTTCCCGTGATCACCTTTCCAAAACAGAGAAAAGCAAGTCGGATGGAGAACCTGAGGGTGAAAACCCGCATCCAGGTCGAGGGTTTTGTACAGTTATACCGGGGGAAGCAATGGCAGATTCGGTTTCACCGGGGAATGGTACTGAACTGAAACGAACAAATAATGGAGTTTTTTCACCATCATTGCTTGCGCATGCGTTTCAACATCGCATCCTGGGATACTTCATGATAATCATAGGACCGAGTCAGAGAATTTACCGATGTGGTTGGAGCACCGGAGCCTCCCTCAGAAAAAATCTGCGTCTGAGCTTTTTTGCTAGGATTGATGTTGCATCCCGGAAGCGTGATTCCGAGCAGGAGGGTAATCGCAAGCAGCTTTATTTGATGCATTGGTTCTTGGTTTGATTTAAGTTCATATATTTCTGAAAAGAGAATTTAATCGTTTCGAAAGCCCCATACAAGTCCATTGTCGCTTGAACGTCCGAGGAGGAGAAAAACTGATGAAATCCTATGTGATCTTCAATCCGGCAGCAGCCAGGGGCAAAGCGGGCAAACGCTGGCCGCATGTCGAAAAGGAATTGGAATCGCTCCATGGCCCCTTCATCTCATGTTTCACGGAAGCACCAGGCCATGCGACCCAACTCACCCGCAAGGCATTGCAAGAAGGTGCCGAAAAAATCATTGCAGTGGGAGGAGACGGGACCGTGAATGAGGTGGTGAATGGTTGGTTTGAGAACGATGAACCCATCGCTCCCGAAGCAATTCTCAGTGTTTTCATGTGCGGATCAGGTTGCGATTTTCAGCGCAGCCTGACTCCACGGTCTTTTGTGAAACCTCTGCCAAAGGACGATTCCTCAGGAATAAGCAGGATCGACGTTGGAAAAGTCACCTTCCACGATGAATCCGATGGAAATTGCATTCGCTATTGTGCCAACATTGCAAGTCTGGGACTGAGTGGTGAAGTAGACCGTTTTCTGATTCGTCATCCTGAGTTGAAACGACTCGGGGGCCAAGCCCTTTTTCTTTATGCCACCTTGGTTCAGGTGCTGAGTTGTCCGCAATTTCATCTTAGACTACTTTTGGATGATACGTCCGAAGTCGAGATCCAAAGCCGCCTGGTCGCAATCGCCAATGGTCAGTTTTTTGGAGGAGGGATGCATGTCGCCCCTGGCGCCCTTCTGGATGACGGGTACTTCGAGGTGGTCTGGCTGGAGGAAATGAAACTGCTAACTTTTTTGCGGCACCTTCCCAAGGTCTACTGGGGAAAGCACATCGGCATCCCGGGAATTCAAATCAAACATGCCAAAAAGGTGGAGGTTCTCAGCCAGGAAACCGTTTGGCTCGATATCGATGGGGAATCCCCTGGAAAACTGGATGCCCTTTTTGAAATCCTGCCGGGATGCTTGAAAATTCAGCTTTGACGAGATTCTTAGAAGATGGAAAAGATTTATTATAACCTCCAGGATCCTCCGACTTGGAAACCAAGTCCGGAAGACCTTCCTGCTGATTCAGGAGCTGTGTTGCTCATGCGTCACTCCATCAGGCCACCCATGATTGCAGGGCAATTCGGCACCCAGATCAAACTCACTCCAACAGGTCTCACCAGGGCAGCAGAACTTGGAGAAGCCTGGGGGAACCGCATCCTCCAGGTCTCCAGCAGTTCTTCCTTGCGCTGCATGACAACAGGGGATCAGATCATCCGGGGTGCAGGGTTAAAAATGACAACCTTTCATAACCCAGCATTGGGCGAACCAGGTGCCTTCATCGATAATTCTCAAAAAGCCATTACAACAATGAAGCAACAGGGCCCGATGGAACTCGTCAATGCACTGCTTCAGGAGATTTCCATCCCTGGTCATTTGAGCGTCGAGGAAGGCACACGGATCATGCTCGAGTCCTTTCTCTCTGACAATCCTCCGAAAGGCAAAATCCGAGTCGAGATCACCCATGACACCATTCTGGCTTGCATGCTTTATCATCTTCAGGGGGTTTCCTCGTTGACTGAAAAGGACTGGCCGAGAATGCTGGAAGGAATTCTACTCTGGAAAGAAGGTCAAACCATCTTCTGGAAATGGCGTGGACAACCAGGAAACAAGGCCTTAATTCCTTAGATTCCATAACCGGAATCTAATTGCAACCGCCTGTTTGAAATCGAGTCGCCGACCAGTTTTCTTCATGCGGATCGAACTTCAGCATCCGACGATTGCCTGATGCATCGCAATGTGTGACCAGTATATTTTCATTCAATCCAAAAACGCCTGACACCGTGTAACCTTCCACTTCGGGTTTCTCCGCTGCAGAAATCCATGAGACTCCGGAAGTTTCCCGCTTCTCCAAAATCCCATTGCCTCCGTTCAGACTGAAACGGTAAGTCTGGCTTCCTGACTCGATACTGGCCTGACAGAATCCTTCTTGACAGCCTGATGAAGGGTTTTTTGCACAGCCTGCCGACAACAGTATGGACAGCAGAAGATAGGTCCAAAATCGATTGATCATCATCCCTCCTTATCTTGAATGACCCTATCATGCGTTTCCCCCTCCTTAGCAAGCTTAATGACCATGAAGTCGACTTGATTCTGATCCGACATCTGATATCGTTATCTGTATCAAATTCATGCCTTCAAACCCCAGAAGGCCTCCAAGCTCCCGTAGTTTAACTGGATAAAATAGGGGATTCCTAATCCCTAGCTCTGCGTTCGAGTCGCGGCGGGAGCACCACTGTTTGCAAAGGGTTGCAGGCCATTCGACCCAATTTTGAAAACTTGGGCTCCCAACCCGGCACGTTTACGGAATCTTTTTCTTTGTCGACGTTGATTGTATTGAGAGTCTGATTTCAGAGGAGCAGAAGGTGTCAGCAACCGGGTTTTACCAAATTCCTTTTGGCCCCTGTAACCCCGGTCTGCAATCAGGATTTCCGGCTGTTTTCCTGTGATTCTTTTGATTTGCTTAAGGGCGGCTTCAACCGTATGTCCATCGTAGGGATTTCCAGGCAGTGCCAGGGCTCCGAGAACAATCCTGCTGTCACGGGTTCTGGAGATCGAGACCTTGGTCCCGAATTCGTAAGGTTTATGGGCTTTGCCTTTGGAAATGCAGCTGACATGGGGTTCGTGAAGGCTATAGATTTTATGTTTATCGGTTTTGTTTTGAAGGAGGATGCTCCAGGCATTCAACAGGGTTTGGGCATAGGGGC
>PVBE012377227.1_pt1 | contig 28101 bp, 25 predicted proteins | sample 1631181 | NCBI WGS metagenome assembly PVBE01 (sample SAMN08397723, study PRJNA350692) | Marine metagenome, whole genome shotgun sequencing project. | isolation source: water | place: Pacific Ocean | collected 2012-04
ACAATATTTCCCATATGACCGTTGCGCTTCTTTGCTGCGGCGAAACCTGCGCCGATGCGGCGCATACCGCTATCACAAACACCTTTCCATATTGGATGCAAGATCATTTGCCCGACAATCCCCGGACTACAGCCGGTTCTGGCCATCAGAGTAGCGACTTTGCCTGCCAATGTCCGGGTTGGGCCAGGTTTCGCCGGCAAGGACCTTCTAGGCCGCGTACCATCCCCATCGCCCACGAGCGCGAAGGATGCCGTGAAGGGCGAGTGCGCGTAGGCGAATGATTGTGGCCCCTAGCCCTCTCATCGAGGGAGGGGAAATAGATCCACCAACTTCAATACCGGGACACGGGCCGGAATCCATCTTGGCTCGGGCACCCTTCAGCCGCCCTGGCGGACCCGGGGCATGACCTCTTCGGCCAAGAGCTGCATGGCGTCCATGGAGTGGCGGATATCGAGGCCCGGCCAATGCAGGCTCATGACGATGTGGTTGACACCGAGGCGGCGCTGGAAGGCGAGGATTTGCTCGGCCACTTCATCCGGCGCGCCGATGAAGAAGTGGTCCCGGACCAGATCCTCGAAACTCTGCCCCAATTCGTCGGTGGCGCCCGGCCGCGAGCGGCCGAGACCCCAGGAGGCATAGGCCTTGTACTTGGTCTCGATCGGCTCCCGGGCGAGACGAAAGGCCTCTTCGCGGGTCGGCGCGACGAAAACTTCGCGGCGGAAGGCGAATTCCTCCGGGAAGGGCCGGCCCGCTTCGTCGAGGGCGCGCTTATAGGTCTCCAACTGCTCTTCGATCGCGGCCAGCCGGTCGTTCGGGCCGACGTACCAGCAGCTTCCCATCCGCGCCGCGCGGCGGATCGCGACATCGGCACTGGCGCCGATCCAGATCGGCGGGTGCGGGCGCTGCACCGGCTGGGCCGAACAGGCGGCCTCCTCCAGCTCGAAGTGAGTGCCCCGGAGCGTCACCCGTTCCTCGGCCCAAAGCCGCAGCACCGCCGCCAGGTTTTCCTCGAAGCGGCGGCCGCGCTCGGCCCGGCTGGTGCCGAAAGCCTTGAACTCGACGTCGCGGTAACCGACACCACAGCCGAAGACCGCCTTGCCACCGGTGATGATGTCGAGGGTGCCGATCTGCTCCGCCACGTCCAAGGGCTTGTGCAGGGGCAGCAGCATGACGCCGGTTATCAGGCGCAAGCTCGGCACCTCCGCCGCGACCCGAGCGAGGAAGGGCACCTGCTGCAGGTCCTGCAGCGGATGCGAGCTGTAGTGCGCGCCCTTAGCCAGCGAATCGTAGCCCAGCCGCTCCGCCAGGCGGGCCTGCGCCAGCATCTCCTGGAAACGCTCCGCGATCGCTTCGCCGGCCGGAAACTGCCCCCGCATCATGATCCCGAATTGCATCCACTTCTCCTCATCGCACCGCCTCGCCCGAGACTACGATGCCCTGCGCCAAGCCGGATAGCCCGATCGATCGTTGTCGGAGCATCCGGCGGGAGTCATTATGCGTTGCAGGTGGTAATGCGTGGGAGAGGAAGCATGCGTCTCGAGGACAAGGTCGCGATAATCATGGGCGCCGGCCAGGGGCCGGGGGCTACCGGCACGATGGGCAATGGACGGGCGGCGGCGCTGGTCTTCGCGGCGGAGGGCGCCCGGGTCCTCTGCGTCGACCGGGACCTCGACTCGGCCGAGGAGACCGTGGCCATGATCGGTGCGAAAGGTGGCGAGGCGGCGGCCGCCGCCGCCGACGTCACCGACGAGGCCGCGGTCGAGGCGGCGATCGGTGCCTGCGCCGAGAAGTGGGGCCGGATCGACGTCCTGCACAACAATGTCGGCGTCAGCGTCGAGGGCGGCGACGCGCCCTTGGCCGAGGTCACGGGCGAGGCCTTCGATCGGATCATGAACGTGAACCTGCTCGGCACCATGTACGCCTGCAAGCACGTCGTGCCGATCATGCGGGCGCAAGCATCAGGCTCGATCGTCAATGTCTCCTCCGCCTCGGCCTATTGGACCGGGCACCCGACCGTGCTCTACACCGCCTCGAAGGCGGCGATGATCACCTTTACCCGCCAACTAGCGGCGACGAACGCGGATCTCGGCATCCGCGCCAACGCCATTCTGCCGGGTCTGATGGACACGCCCATGGCGGTCGATCGCCGGGCCCGGATAACCGGCCGCGCCCGCGACGAGATCGCGGCGGAGCGCGCCGCCAAGGTACCGCTTCGGGGCGAGCAGGGGACCGCCTGGGACGTCGCTTACGCGGCCTTGTTCCTGGCCTCGGACGAGGCCCGTTTCATCACCGGGGTCGAGCTTCCCGTCGACGGCGGCTCGATCGCCCGGGTCGGCTGACGGGGGCGGAATTTCCCAGTCAGAGCGTGCGACAGAGGCGTAGCGCGTCGTAGATGGCGGCGGCGATGTTGCGTGAAGAAACGGCATCGCCGATCCGATAGAGCTCGAAGGCACCGTCTGGGTTCGCATCGGCCGGTTGCGGCCGACCCGCCAGCAGCGCCTCGATGTCGGTGACACCCCGGTTCGACGCCGCCGGCGCCAATTCCTGGTAGAGGCAGTCCACCGGCACCGTGCCGTGCGCCACGATCACCTGCTCGGCGGAGCGCACCATCTCGGCCCCGGTGACCTCGTTCCGAAACCGGGCGCGCAGGCGATTGCCGCTTCTCTCGACTTCGACGAGGCGGTGGTCGAGGCTGATCTCGAGGCCGAGTTCGTAGAGCCGCTTCTTCCAGATCACCCGTTCGGCATAGTTCATCTCCGGCGTCAGTTGATCGTCGATGGCGACGAAGGCGACCGGCCGGCCGGCCATGGCGAAATGCTCGGCGGCGCTGGCGGCGGCATGGCGGCCGGTGCCGTCCCAGACCACGACTTCGCCGCCGGCCGGCACCTCGCGGCCGAGCGCCTGCCAGACGTCGGTGACGTGCTCATGCCCCTGCAGCCAGTCGAGATCGGGCAGGCCGCCGGTGGCGACGATCGCGACCTCGGGCGCGAGCGCCTGCAAATCGCCCGCTTCCAGATAGCTGTCGAGGCGAACGGCGACGCCGAGCCGCTCCAGCTCCGCCGCCCGCCAATCGACGATTGCCGTAATATCCCGGCGCCAGCTCGCCCGCGCCGCCAGCAGGACCTGGCCGCCGAGCCGGCTCGCCGCCTCGTGGAGGACGACCTCGTGGCCCCGCTCCGCCGCGACCCGGGCCGCCTCCAGCCCGGCCGGGCCGCCGCCGACGATGACGATCCTGCGGCCGGGCCGCTCGGCGGGTGAAATCGCGTGTGGCTCGCTCAGCTCGCGGCCGGTGGCGGCGTTGTGGATGCAGGTCGGGCGATGCACGCTCATGCAATGGGTGGTGCCGACGCAGGGTCGGATCCGCGCCTCCTCTCCCGCTTTCAGCTTGGCGACCAGATGCGGGTCGGCGATATGGGCTCGGGTCATCGCCACCATGTCGAGGTGGCCCTCGGCGATGGCGTGCCGCGCGGTGGCGATGTCGGCGATGCGGGCGGCGTGGAAGACCGGCAGGCCGACCTCGCGGCGGAAAGCGGCGACCGGTGCCAACCACGGCGCCAGCGGAGAAGCCATGCCCGGCATGTTGTCGACCGCCAGCGCCAGCGCCGTGTCCATCCGGCCATAGACCGCATTGAAGAAGTCGACGAGGCCCGAGGCTTCGAAAATCCGGGCGATCGCGACGCCTTCCTCGAAGCCGAGACCACCCTCCACGCCTTCGTCGAAGACGTAGCGGAAGCCGACGATGAAGTCGTCGGCGACCCGGCGGCGGATCTCCTCGAAGACCATCAGGCCGAAGCGACAGCGGTTCTCCAGGCTGCCGCCGAAACGGTCGCTCCGCTGGTTGGTGCCGGGGGAAAGGAACTGGCCGATCAGATGGCCGCCCGCCAGCGTCTCGATGCCGTCGATGCCACCTTCCTGGCAGCGCCACGCCGCCTCGCCGAAGGCCCGGACGACGCGGGCGATATCGTCCTCGTCCATCGCCTTCGGGAAGCTGCGGTGCAGGGTCTCGCGGATCGGCGACGGCGCGATCGTCGGCAGCCAATCGCCGGCGTAGGACTCGCCCCGCCGGCCGAGATGGGTGATCTGGCACATCAACGCCGCGCCCTGGGCGTGGATCCGCTTCGAGAATTGTTGCAAATGCGGAATGATTTCGTCGCTGCCGACGTCGAGCTGGCGAAACACCGAGGGACTGTCGGGAGCGATGTTGGAGGAGCCTCCGAACATGGTGAGGGCGATGCCGCCCTTCGCCTTTTCCTCGTGGTAGGCCTGGTAGAAGGCCTTCGGTAGGCCGCCCTCTTCCAGCCCGCAGGCGTGGCTGGTGCTCATGATCCGGTTCCGAAACGTCAGTCCCTTCAGCCGGAAGGGTTGCAGCAGGGGATCGGCCTTTCTTAGGGGGGCCATCTCAGCCGTGCGGCAGCAGGATTTGGCGCACCGTCTCGCCGTCGGTCAAACGGTCGAAGCCGAGATTGAGTTCGTCGTAGGTCACGGTCTGGTTGATCAGCCGGTCCACCGGCAGGCGGCCTTGCCGGTAGTGCTCGATGTAGCGCGGGATATCGCGCACCGGCACGCAACTGCCCATGTAGCTGCCCTGGATGCCCTTCTCGGCACTGACGATCTCGGCCGGCAGGAACTCGAAGCTGGCATCGGCCGGCGCCAGACCGGCGATGACCACGGTACCGCCGGAACGAAGCGCCTTGTAGCCGGTCTCCAGCGCCGCGATGGAACCGGAGAACTCGAAGGCGAAATCGACACCGCCGCCGGAGAGATCCAGGATCTGCTCGACGTGATCCGCCTCCCGCGCATCCACCGTCTCGTGCGCGCCGAGTTGGCGGGCCAGGCCCAGTTTGGCGGGGCTGATGTCGACGGCGATGACCTGACCGGCACCGCCCAGTATAGCGCCCAGCATGCCGTTCAGGCCGACGCCGCCGAGACCGATCACGGCGACCTTGTCGCCGGCCCTGATCCGCGCCGTATTCAGCACCGAGCCGACCCCGGTCATCACCGCGCAACCGAACAGCGCGGCCTCGCCGAGCCCGATGTCGGCGTCGATCCGCACCACCGAGCCCCGGTCGACGACGATGTATTCGGCAAAGCAGGAAAGCCCGGCATGGTGGTTGATCGGGTTGCCCTCGAGGTCACGAAAGCGCTTGCCGCCGCCCATCAGCTCGCCCTTGGCGCGGGCGACGGCGTTGGTCTCGCAGATCTGTGGCCGGCCCTCGAGGCAGCGCCCGCAACGCCCGCAACTGGCGCCGAACTGAAACACCACCCGGTCGCCGGCGGCGATGTCGCGGACCCCGACACCGGTCTCGACGACCTCGCCGGCGCCTTCGTGGCCGAGCGCCAACGGCAACGGTTGCGGCCGAGCGCCGTTGATCACCGAGAGGTCGGAATGGCAGAGACCGCCGCCGCCGACCTTGACCAGGAGCTCGCCCTCGCCGGGCGGGTCGAGTTCGACCTCCTCGATGCTGATCGGCTTGCTCTCGGCATAGGGCTGGGGGGCGGCGATCCGGCGCAATACGGCGGCTCTCACGCGCATGACTTACTCCTTCTTCGTACCACGGGGCTCAGCCCGAGCGGATGAACTTCTGGAACGATTGACAGGTCATCGGCGCGAAGTGGTCGATCGCGCCGGCGGTCTTGACCACCTCGCCGACGTAGAAATCGCCGTGGGAATCAGCCCAGATACCGTGCGGGACGATGAAATTGCCCGGCAGCAGCGGATCGGGGCCGCCGACGGTGGCCTGAATGTTGCCGTCGAGATCGCATATGGTGACGCGCGCGATCGGGTCGTGGCCGACCGGCGGCTGGCGCATCAGCTTGTAATGCGGCGTCACTTTTGGCGTCATCGACCAGCCCAGCTCGGCGATATAGAGGTTTTCCTGCTCGTCGATGAACAAGTCGTCGGGCCGGTTGACCCAGGCCCAGATGTCCAACAGCTCGCCTTCGGCGGAGAAGATCTGGATGCGGGAATTCTCCCGGTCGGCGACGAAAACCCTGCCCGACCGGTCGACGGCGATGGCGTGCGGCAGGTTGAACTGTCCGGGGCCGCTGCCGGGCTCGCCCCAGGAAGCCTTCAACTCGCCCTCGGCCGAAAAGCGGTGCACCCGGGCGTTGCCATAGCCGTCGGAGACGAAGAGGTCGCCATCGGGCCCGACCGCCGCGTTGGTCACCATGTTGAAGGGGCCGCCGGCGCAACAGACCGGGCTCTCGTCCAGCTTGAAGCCGGTCTCGGCTGGGTGCTCGGTATCACCGAGGGTCATCAACAACTGACCGTCGGTGGTCATCTTGCGCACCGTGTGGTCGAAGTTGTCGGCGAGGTAGAGGTTGTCGTCCGCGTCGATATGGATGCCGTGGGCGCTGCTGAAGACGCCCTCGCCCCAGGCGTTCAGGAACTGGCCTTCCTTGTCGAAGACGATGACCGGATGGGCACCGCGATTGAAGACGTAGACGCGGTCGGCGGAATCGACGGCGACGCCGGCGACCTCGACGAAAGACCAGCCCTCGGGCAGCCGCTCCCAGCCTTCCAAGACCTCGTATTCCATTCTATGTGCGCCGAGCGTCATGGCAGCTCCCTCCCCGCGTCTCTTTTCTTCATGACGACCTTGTCACGCTTCGCCGCCGGGCGCCATCAGGGCCGCCAATCCGGCGCCGTGGCGCGGCGCTTGCCATCGGCGGTCAGGCGGAGTCCGGGCTCGGCCAGGTCTTTCCGGTCCCAGAGCTTGCAGGTCACCATCTTGTGCTTCTGGTCCAGGCCCTCGCAGTAGTTGGTGTATTCGCAGCCGCGGACCTCGGCGCCACGGCCGGCCAGCGTCTTCCGGAACCAGTCGGGGTCGGCCAGGCTCTGGCGGGCCGCGGCGACGATGTCGGCTTTACCCTCGGCCAGGATCGCCTCGGCTTGGGCGAAGCCGTGAACGCCGCCGGCGACGACGACCGGGGTCTCCAGACCGGCGCCACGGATCGCCTGGCGGATGCGTGCCGTCGGCGCGATGTTGCGCCCGAAGGGACCGAAACGGTCGGACAGGATTTGCGGCATGCACTCGTAGCCGCTCGGCCCGGTATAGGGATAGGCGGCCTCGCCAACGGCGGGTTGCTTGGCGTCGTCGAACTTGCCGCCGCGCGAGAACGAGAGGAAGTCCATCCCCGCCCGGGCGAACTCGACGGCGAAATAGGCCGCGTCGTCGACTCCGGAGCCGCCGGCAACGATTTCCTCGGCCAGCATCCGGCAACCCACCGGATAATCGCCGCCGACCGCCGACCGAACCCGCTGGAAGACCTCGAGCGGCAGCCTGAGCCGCCCCGCCCGGTCGCCGCCCCAGCCGTCGTCGCGGTGGTTGGTCGCGGAAAGGAAGGAGGCCATGGTGTAGGCATGCGCATAGTGCAGCTCGACGCCATCGATGCCGGCCGCGCGGGCCCGGCTTGCGGCGGCGGCGAAGAGTTCCGGCAGGACCTCCGGCAGCGCGCGGATCTGCGCCAGCTGCGTATCCACCACCCGCTCGCGATAGCCCATGGCCAGTGCCTCCAACTCGCGGGGCGACAACACGGCGGCCAGCTCCGCTTGCCCCAGCGCGGCCAGGCGCACCCGCACCGCCGTCTCCGAGGCCGCTTCCAGACCGAGCGCCGCCCGATGAGCGTCGGTGACGTCGAGATAGCGCTCGAAGAACCGCGCCGGCGCCGGGCGCCGCCGGATCGCCAGAAAATCGAGCAGCTGGATGAAAAGCCGGGTCTCGCCCCCACTGGCTTCGCAGACGGTCTCGGCGAGCCGCCGGAGGCCCGGGATGAAGCGATCGTCACCGATCCTGAGCAGAGGGCCCGAGGGAATGTCGCGGATCCCGGTCGCCTCGATCACCAGACCGGCGGGCCGGCCCTGGGCGAAGCGCGCGTACCAGTCCAGGACTTCTTCGGTAACGAAGCCGTCCTGGCTGGCTCGCCAGGGCACCATGGCCGGGACCCAGGTGCGGTGGCGCAGCGCCAGCGGACCGATCCGGATCGGGCTGAACAACCGCGATGCCGCCGCTTCGGCCGCGTTCGGCCAGGGACCGGGGTCGGTCCGGTGGCGAATTCGCTCGGCCGGCTTCCACAACGGTGCTTCTCCCGACGGCTACAGGTGGCTTGCGCGGACGCTTCACTTTATAACGGTGGCTCGCCATGTCGAGAGCCGATCGAGACAGTTTCGCCGAGGACAACCTGCCGCCACCGGCGGAATGGTCCGACCTCGACCTCTCCAACCCCACCTACGCCTATCCCGAACGGCTGAACGCCACCGTCGAGTTGCTGGACCGCTGGGTCGAGGAACGCGATTGGGGCGATCGTCGCTGTCTGATAACCGAGGCCGCGACCTGGAGCTACCGGGCACTCTACGAGCGGGTCAACCGCCTGGCCCATGTGCTGGTCGACGACCTCGGCCTGCTGCCGGGCAACCGGGTGCTGCTCAGGGCACCCAACACGCCGATGATGGTTTGCGCCTACCTGGCCGTGATCAAGGCGGGCGGTATCGCCGTCGGCACCATGCCGCTTCTCAGGGCCGGCGAGCTGACGGCGATTATCGAGAAGGCCGAGATCGGTCTGGCGCTGTCGGATGCGCGGCTCGCCGAGGAACTGGTGGCGGCAGCGACCGAGACGCCGGTGCTGCGACGGATCGCCTATTTCGCGACCGCCGTGGCGGATGGCATCGAGGCGATGATGGCGGCCAAGCCCAGCACCTTCGAGGCCTATGATTCCCCAGCCGACGAGACCTGCCTGATCGCCTTCACCTCGGGCACCACCGGGGCGCCGAAGGGCACCATGCATTTCCACCGCGACCTCTTGAGCATCTGCCGGGGCGCCTCCGGCCTGATCCTGGAACCTACCCCGGAAGATCTCTTCGCCGGCACTCCGCCCTTGGCCTTCACTTTCGGCCTGGGTGGGCTGGCGCTGTTCCCGCTTTATGCCGGGGCGGCGAGCTTCCTGATCTAGACGCCGAGCCCGAGCGCGCTGCTGGCGGCGATCGAGCGACACCGGGTCACCGTTGCCTTCTCGGCGCCCACCGCCTATCGCGCCATGCTGGCCGAGATCGAGGGCCGCGACCTCTCGTCCCTCCGTTGCGCGGTCTCCGCCGGGGAGCATCTGCCGAAGCCGCTTTTCGACACCTTCCACGAGCGGACCGGGATCCGGCTGATGGACGGCATCGGTTCGACCGAAATGCTGCACACCTTCATCGCCGCCCGCCAGGGCGAGATCCGCCCCGGCGCCACCGGCAAGGTGATCCCGGGCTATCAGGCCCGGATCGTCGACGAGGCGATGCACGACGTCGCCCCGGGTGAGGTCGGCCGTCTCGCCGTCAAGGGTCCGATCGGCTGCCGCTACCTAGCGGACGCGCGGCAGCGGAGTTACGTCCGGGACGGCTGGAACCTGACCGGCGACGCCTTCCGCGTCGACGAGGACGGCTATTTCTGGTACGTCGCCCGGACCGACGACATGATCATCTCGGCCGGCTACAACATCGCCGGGCCGGAAGTGGAGAGCGCGCTTCTCACCCACCCGGCGGTCTACGAATGCGGCGTCGTCGGCACCTCCGATTCAGCCCGCGGACAGCTCGTCACCGCCTTCGTCGTCCTGGAGCCCGGTCACACAGGGGACACGGCGCTGGCGGAGGCGCTACAGGCGCACGTCAAGACCGCCATCGCCCCTTACAAGTACCCCCGCCGGGTCGATTTCGTCGACAGCCTGCCGAAAACCCAGACCGGCAAGCTGCAGCGCTTCAAGCTGCGCGACGGCTGAATCTGTCGAAGACGCAAACCCAGTATCGCCCCCGTGCCCCTGCTTCTCCTCGCCATCGTCGCCATGCTGATCCAGCAGACCATGGCGACCGTCGCCAAGACCGCGGTGCCGGTGCTGTTTCCGGCGATCGCGCTGGACCTCGGCATCGCTTCCGAGCTGGTGCTCGGCTACACCTGGCTCTACGCCTGTGTCGGCATGGTGGTGATGGCCGGCTGTGGCTCCTTCATCATCCGCTATGGCGCTATTCGGATCAGCCAGATGGGCGGCCTGGTGATGGCTGCGGGCCTGCTGCTGGCGGCGACGGCGACGGATTTTCTTTGGCTCGGAATTCCGGCGCTGATGGTCGGCGCGGTGCTGATCAGCGCCGGCTCGACCTCGGCGACGCCGGCCAGCTCGCAAATCTTGGCGCGCTATGCACTGCCCCGGGTGGCGCCGCTCGTCTTTTCGATCAAGCAGACCGGGGTCCCGGCCGGTATAGCCATCGCCGCCGGCCTGGTGTTGCCGCTCTCGGTCTGGATCGGCTGGCAATGGGCGGCGGTGGTGGTGGCCGGTCTCTCGGCCCTGATCGTCCTCGGCCTGGCACCTTGCCGGGCCGCCTTCGACGCCGAGCGCAAGCCCGAACAGAGGTTCGCCTTCGGCGATCTGCGCGAGAACATCTACACGGTCCTGGGCGAGCCGGCGTTGCGGGCGATGGCGATGGCGGCTTTCGCCTTTGTGGGGCTGCAGTCGATCTTCACCAACTTCACCGTCGTCTATCTGTACGAGGAACTGAACTATACCCCCGTCACCGCCGGCGCGATCTTGTCGCTGGCCACCCTGATCGCGGTACCGGCGCGGATTTTCTGGGGCGTCGTCGCCAGCACCTTGGTGCCGCCCCGGCTGCTGCTTGGCGTGCTGGCCCTGTTCATGGCCGGCGGTGCCGCGACGATGGGCGCCTTTTCCGCCGAATGGAGCGAGCTGGAGGTCACCCTGGTCGCCCTGGTGATCAGCGCCTCCGCGCTCTCCTGGCATGGCGTCCTACTGGCCGAGGTGGCCCGTGTAGCACCGGAGGGCGAGGTCGGGCGGATAACCGGTGGCGTGATGGCCTTCGGCTCGGTCGGGCAGATCGCCTATCCCTTCATCTTCGGTACGGTCTACTTCTTGCTTGGATATCTCGCGGCCTATATCGCCATCGGCATGCCCGTGCTCGCGGTCGCGTTCGTCTTGTTGCGCCAGGGCCGGCGGCGGGCCCGGACCCGGCCCGGCGGCGGCGACTGAGCGAACGCATTCCGTTCGGGCTCCGGCTCGCTTAGCATGTCCTAATCGAACCCAGTCAAAGGTGGCGGACGACGAGATGGCGACGATCACGGACCAATCCCCGATCAACTTTTCCGACCCCCTGCCCGACCAAGTCGACGTCGTCGTCATCGGCGCCGGCATCGCCGGGACCGCGACCGCCTATTTCCTGGCCGAGCGCGGCTCGAAGGTGCTGCTTGCCGAGAAAGGCCGCGTCGCCGGCGAGCAATCGAGCCGGAACTGGGGCTGGGTGCGCCAGCAGGGCCGCGACCCGGCCGAGTTGCCGATCATGATGGAATCGAACCGGATCTGGCGCGGCCTGGCGGAGGCGACCGGCGAGGCCGACCTCACCTTCACGCCATCTGGCTGCCTCTACCTGGTCGACAACCAGGCGGACCTTGAAAAATACCAGGTCTGGTACGACGTCGCGAAACAATACCAGCTCGACACCCAGATGCTGTCGAAGGCGGAGGTGGCGGCCCGCTTCCCCCAAATCGGCGGCGACTGGATTGCCGGCATGGTGACCGAGAGCGATGGCCGCGCCGAGCCCTCGGTCGCGGTCGCGGCATTCGCCAGGGCGGCACAGCGGCTGGGCGCGGCCGTGATCGAAGACTGTGCCGTTAGAACCCTCGATATCCAGGCCGGTCGGGTCCGGGGCGTGGTCACCGAAAAAGGCCTGGTCGGCGCCGACCAGGTGGTGCTGGCGGGCGGTGCCTGGTCGACCCATTTCGCCGCCAACGCCGGCGTCGACCTGCCGCAACTGGCGGTCCGCTCGACCGCGGTCAGAACCGAGCCGGCGCCCGAAGTTTACGGCCTCAACGTCTCGACCCCGGGGCTCTCGCTGCGGCGCCGGGCCGACGGTGGCTATACGGTCGCGACCGGCGATCTGGCCGAGCACTACCTGTCGCCGGGATCGTTCAAGCATTTCACCAAATTCCTGCAGCTGATGCGGGTCTCGGCCAAGGACGTCCGGCTCAGGCCCGGCGCACCAAAGGGCTATCCCGGCGCCTGGGGCTCGCCACGCCGTTGGTCGGCGGACCAGGTCAGCCCTTTCGAGCGGATGCGGGTGCTGAACCCCGAGCCCTCGGCCGCCAACGTGCGGCGGATCGAGGAGCGTCTGCCGAAGCGTTATCCCGAGCTGAAGGGCGTCGGCATCGCAGAGGCTTGGGCCGGCATGATCGACGTCACGCCGGACGCCGTGCCCACGCTGGGCGAGGACGATCGGGTCGCGGGGCTGTTCATCGCCACGGGGCTCAGCGGACACGGCTTCGGCATCGGCCCGGCGATCGGCCGGATCATGGCCGACCTGGTGACGGGCCGCCCGCCCGGCCACGATCTAGCCCGGTTCCGTCCCCGGCGCTTCTTCGACGGCAGCGAGATCGTCCCCGGACCCTACTGAGGTTTGGCCGGGCGACCGCCCCGAAGGTTCATGAAGTTGCCGATGAAGATCACGGCGGCACCCACGAAGACGACGACATCGACGGTCTCGCCGTAGACCAGGAAGCCGATCACCGCGACCAGCGGCAGGCGGGCGAAGTCGATCGGCGCCACGATGCTGGCGTCGGCCAGTTCGAAAGCCCGGGCGAAGCAATAATGCGAGCCTAGCCCAGCCAAGCCGGCGACCAGCACCCAGGGCCAAAGCTGCACCGACGGCGTCACCCAGAAAAAGAGCGCCGGCACCAGACCGAGCGGCAATTGGATTAGGTTCATGTAGAAGAGGATCGTCAGCGGCCGCTCGTCGGCGACCATCGACTTGGTGATGACGAAGGTGAGGGCGAAACCGAAGGCCGCGCCGAGGACGGAAAAGGCGGCGGGGTGAATGATGGCGACGCCCGGCTTCAGGATGATCAAGATGCCGAGAAAGCCCAAGAGGATGCCGCCGACACGAACGGCCCCCAGCCGCTCGGAAAGGAACAGCGCCGCTAGGACCGCGGTCCAGATCGGCGCCGTGAACTCGATCGCGAAGACTTCCGCCAAGGGCAGGTAGGCCAGCCCGTAAAACCAGCCGTACTGGGCTCCGAAATGCGCCACGTTTCGAAACCCGTGCAGCGCCGGCCGTCGGGTCCGGAGCAGTGCCGTTCCGTGATACGCCACCAGGACGGAGACGATTGCGAGGCAGATGGCGTTGCGAAAGAACATGATCTCGAAGATCGTTATTTCCGCCGACAGCTCGCGTCCGGCCAGTGCCATCGCCGTCAACGAGACGATCGCCCCCGTCATCCAGGCGACGGCGCCGCTTATCGACTGTCTGGACACGGCTTCGGCCATCGCTCCGCCCTCTGGTCGGATCGCGCTAGCCGCCCAACACGGCGACCAGGTCGACCTCGTTGATGAGCGGCTCGCCGGCGAGATAACGGGGCAGGTTGGCGAGGAAAAGCTCGTCGCCCCGGGGCACGACGCCGTCGCCGGCGAAGGAGGTGTGGGCCGTCAGTCGAACATTTGGATGCGTCCAATACGGGCTCGAGGTCGGCAACGGCTCGGGCTCGAAGACGTCCAGCACCGCGGTCCCGACCCGGCCCTCGTCGAGCGCCGCCAGCAGGGCCGCGTCGTCGACCAGGCCGCCGCGCGCGACGTTGACCAAGATCGCACCTTCTTTCATCCGGTCGAAGAACCGGGCATCGGCCATGCCGCGGGTGGCATCGTTCAGGGGGCAGGCCAGCACCACCACATCGGCCTCCGGTAGCAGGCGGGAGAGATCGTCCCGCGTCCCCGTCTCGTCGGCCAGATCGGACGGTGCGGCCCGATTGCGGACGGCCAGGATGCGGGCGTCGAAGGCTCTCGCCCGCCGGGCGATAGCGCCACCGATATGACCGATTCCTATGACCAGCCAAGTCGAGCGCCAGATCTCCCGGAAGGGTGTGCGCCGCCATTCCAGCGCCGCCTGCGCCGCCTTCTGCGCGGCCAGTGGATGGTAGAGGTCGAGGACCTGGGCGAAGACATACTCGGCGATCGCAACCGCCTGGGCACTCGAGTTGGCGATCCGGATCTCCCGGCCGAGGAAGTCCTGGTAGCGCGGGTGGTCGAGGCCGGCGTTGAAGGTCTGCAGCCAGCGCACAGTCGGCCGCGCCAGGATCTCGTCGAGACAGGCCTCGAAGAGGCCGGCATAGGCAACGTCCAGGCTGAGAAAGAAAGCCTCCGGCGGATGGTCGTCGAGGCTGATCGGCCGGCCGTCGAGGGCGTGCTCGCCGGCGTCGTCGAGCGCGATCAGACGAACCGGCAGGTCGAGCGCCGCCACGCGTTTTAGAACCCGCTCGCGGGCGGCTTGGTGGAGGACGATATCCACGGTCATGGGCTGCGGCCAGCGTCAGGCGAGCCGGTAGCCGGCATCGGATCGGGGTGGCCCGTCGCTCGCCGCCCGGCCGCTCTCCACCATGTGGATCAGGTGCGCCAGGACCGACCGCTCGGCCGCCGAATGAAGGTGCCGGGGCACGTCTTGGTACATCCGCGCCACCATCGCCGGAATCGTGCCGACGCCGTCGCCGAGGCAGGACAGGATCTGTGCCTCGCGGCCCTGGCGATGTCCGATCAGTGCCCGGACATGCTCCCGTGGCCTCTCGATCGCGGGTCCGTGCGTCGGCCGGTAGCGCTGGTCCGTCTCGCGCCCGAGCAACTTCTCGAGGCTTTCCATATAGCGGCGCATGTCGCCGTCGGGCGGCGAGACGATGGTGGTGGACCAGCCCATGACATGGTCGCCCGGAAATAGCACGGCTTCTTCCGGCAGCGCGAAGCAGAGGTGGTTGGAGGTGTGGCCGGGCGTGTAGACGGCTTCCAGCGTCCAGCCGGGACCGCTGATCGCGTCGCCGTCGGACATTCGATGGTCGGGATCGAAATCGCTGTCGCCCCCTTCCTCCACGTCCTCGCCCTGGCCCTCGGCGTCCGGCCGGCCGGAGCCGTGCGGGCCGAAACCATAGGTCTCGGCCCCGGTCGCCGCTTTCATTGCCGCCGCCGCCGGCGAATGGTCGCGGTGGGTGTGGGTGACGACGATATGGCTCACCGTCTCGCCGTCGAGCGCCGCCAGCAGCGCCGCCACGTGCGTGGGATCGTCCGGTCCCGGATCGATCACCGCGACGCTGCCCCGGCCGACGATATAGGTGCCGGTGCCGTGCAGGGTAAAGGCGCTGGGGTTCCGGGCGACGACGCGGCGGATCAACGGCGACAGCGCCGCCACCCGGCCGTATTCGAAGTCGAGTTCGCGATTCAACACCAGTTCGGTCATCGTCGTCGCTCCCTACGCGTCCTTGACGAGATAGTCCTGCAAGACGTTCGGGTCCGGGTCGGCGCCGAGGCCGGGGCCGTCGGGGACCCGGAAGGCGTTGCCGTCGGGCTTGTTGAGATCGCCGAAGGGGTAGGCTTCCAGATCGAGATAGATATGCTCGATCAGGAACGGGTCCGGCGTCGCCGCCAGCAAGTGCAGGGAAGCCAGAAAGCCGGGGCCGAAATAGGGCGAGTGCGGCACCACCGTCACGTTCGCCGCCTCGGCCAGCGTCTGGACCTTTCGGAACTCGCTGATGCCGCCGACTTTGGTGACGCTCGGCTGGGCATAGCTGACCGCCTCCGCCTCGAACATTTGCTGGAATTCCCAAGATGTGCAGGCGTTCTCGCCGGCGGCGATCGGAATTCCCGTATCCACCTGCAAATCCGCCAGCGCGGCGAAGTTCTCCGGCGGGAAGATCGGCTCCTCCAACCAGAAAAGGTCGTATTCGGCGAGCTTCGCCGCCATCTCCCGGGCCTTGGCCGGGCTCCAGGGGCAGTTGGTGTCGAGCATGATGCCGACATCCGGGCCCGCCGCCTCCCGCGCCGCGGCGGTTTCCGCCACCTCGGTCTCGTGCAGTTTGACATGTGCGTAACCCTGGCCGACGGCATGTGCCGTGCGCTCGGCCACGGTTTCTGGATCTTGATACTTCGGCAGACTGGCGTAGGCGGGCAGGCTCGCGGTCGAGCGGCCGCCCAGAAGCTGGTGCACGGGCAGGCCCGCCGCCTTGCCGGCGATATCCCAGAGCGCGATGTCGACGCCGCCGATCGCGAACATGGTAACGCCGTAGCGGCCCCATATGTGGTTCGCCTGCTGCAGCCGATAGGAGATCCCGGCGATGTCGCGGGCGTCCTCGCCCAGCAGGGCCGGCCCGATCATGTTGTCGACCGCCGCCTTGGTGGCGGTGACGGCGCCGTAGCCGAAAGCATCGCCCCAGCCCGAGATGCCGGCGTCGGTATCGATCCGCAGAAAGACATAGTCGAGGGTGGTGCCGAACGAGGCCCAGGTCTTGCGGCCGCCGGAATCGAAGGGGATGCGGATCAGGTAGCTCTCGACGTTTTCGATTTTCATCTATGGGTTTCCTCAGTCCTTGATGCGGTAGCGTTCGACCGCGTCTTGATCGAATGTGAAGCCGAGGCCGGGCCGATCCGGGATCAGCAGCTCGCCCGCTTGCATCACCAGTTTTTCGTTATAGAGCCTTTCGAACCAGGGCATGTGCTCGGCATAGATGCAGTTGGCGATCGCGCCGCAGAGTTGCAGGCTCTGCTCGGTGAAGATATGCGGCGAGACCGGCACATCCTTGGCTTCGGCCATGTGCGCCACCTTCATGAATTCGGTGATGCCGCCGACCCGCTGCAGATCGGGCATCAGGATATCGGCCGACTTCCGCTCCAGCATGTCGGCGAAGCCGTAGCGGGCGTATTCGGTCTCGCCGCTGGCGATCGGCGTGTCGATCTCCGCCGCGACCCGGGCCGAGCCCTCCAGATCGTAGGCCTGCACCGGCTCCTCGAACCAGGTCAGGTCGTACCGCTCGATGGCGCGGCCGAGGCGGATCGCATGGTTGACCGAGAAGCCCTGGTTGGCGTCGGCCATCAGGGCCACCTCGGGGCCGATCGCCTGGCGCACGGCGGCGGCGCGCTCGGCATCCTCGGCGACCGAGGCTTTGCCGAAGCGCATCTTCATCGCCCGGAAGCCTTGATCCAGGAACGATTTCGCCTCGGCGACCAATTCGTCAATCGTCGCCGAGACCCAAAGACCGCCGCTGGCATAGGCCGGCACCCGGTCGCGGACCCCGCCCAGCAGCTTATGGACCGGCAGCCCATGCGCCTTGCCGACAATGTCCCAGCAAGCCGCCTCCAAGGCCGAGACGGCGAACACCGGCACCCCCTTGTGGCCGAGGAAGTTGATGTCGCGCCACATCTCGGTCCAGAGCCCCTGGCTCATGTGCGGGTCGCGGCCGAGCAAGTGATGCTCCAACGCCCGGATCATGCCCTCCAGCACGTCGAGCTTGCGCTCGCCGAAGGCGAAGAGGTAGCTCTCGCCGGTGATGCCTTCGTCGGTATCGGCGAAGACCAGGACGCAGCCGACCGCTTCGACCGAATGGATCGCCGTCCGGACCGGCCTCTCAAACGGCAGCACGACCTGTACCGTCCGGATTTTCGTGATCTTCATCTGGTCTCCTCCCAGGGGGAAAGCTCGTCCATCAAAGCAGATCAGCGAGCGAATGTCGCCCGGTGGGGATCGATCAGCGGGAACAACAGATAGCCGGCGATCAGGCCGGCGACATGGGCTTCCCAAGCGATCGCGCGAATACCACCGAAACTGGCGATGCCGGAAAGGCCGAAGGCCAAATTGACGCCGAGGAAGACCAGGATCATGGTCAGGCCGCGTCGGCGCTCGGTGAAGATGAAGTGGGCCGCGGCGCCGAACAGACCCGAGACCGCGCCCGAGGCACCGATCACCAGGACCGCCGACTCCGTCATCCAAAAGGCGATCGACGAGCCGACCAGCGCCAACGCGCCGGTGGCGAGGTAGAAGGCCAGGAACCGCCGGAGGCCCAACCGCCGCTCGACCGCGGTGCCGAAAGCGAGCAGAAAGCCCATGTTGATCAACAGATGCATGAAATCGCCGTGCAGGAAAGCGGAACTGAACGGCGTCAGCCAAGCCTCGGCCTCGGCCGGCGGGTAGAAGCCGAAGCCGGGCATCATGAAGCGGCTCGGCGCGAAGGCGGCATGCAGAACCAGCCCTTGCTCCAACTCGTGCGGCATCGCCAGCCGCAACAGATGGACGGCGACGTTCAAACCCAACAGCCAGCCGGTGGCACGGGTCAGGTTCAAGGCAGGCGGCGAGGCTGGCTTCACGGTGGCGAATTCCATGCGGTGGTGGGCGGGCTCGAAGCGGGCTAGCATAGCCAGCCGCGCGGCGCGGGCAATGGCCAGACGCCGGCGGGCGGGGAAGGATCTAAATCAAATGCGCCAGGGGCTCATCGTCGCTGTTTTCGCATGCTTCGCCATCTTGTCGAGTGCGTTGGCGAGCGCGGCGGCGAGCGGCATCGAGCGACCCCGCGGCCTGATCGGCGGCGACGGCTACCCCTGGCGGGCCCTCGGGCGGCTCAACCAGCAGGGCAAGGGCTTCTGCACCGGCGCTCTGGTCGCCCCCGACGTCGTGCTGACGGCGGCGCATTGTCTCTACAACAGGCGGCTCCGGCGCTGGGCGAACGCGGACAGCATTCATTTCGTCGCCGGCTACCGAAGCGGCAAATTCGCCTTTCATGCCCGCGCGCGGGCCTACAAGGCGGCACCAGACTACGATCCGACGATTCAGAAACCGAGTTCAACAGAAGCGAGCAACGATTGGGCCCTGGTCATGCTCGAGACCGAGGCCGGACCCGAGATCGGCTATCTGGGTATCGCCAGGCTGGGCCGGCTCGTCCGCCTACCCTCGGCCCCGGTCTTCACGCTGGCCGGCTATGGCCGCGACCGGCCGCACGCGTTGGCCGGCGACACGGGCTGCCGCCTGGAGGGCTGGGAAGCGGGCGCCACCATGCTCCGGCACGACTGCCGGGCGGTCCACGGCACCTCGGGCGCGCCCATCATCGCCGCCCGCGGCAGCCAGTACCTGATCTATGCCGTTCATGTCGGCCGCTCCGAGGTCGAGGGCCGCACCGTCGGCGGCGCGGTGGCGGCCCGCGTCTTTTTCGAAGCGGTTGCCCGCGCCACGGGGCGGGAGGTCAGGCGGCTCGACGGCGCCCTCGCCATCCTGCCGGGGCGCGCCGGTGAATGAGATCGAGGTCATGAGCGAGGGTTCGAATATCCACGAGGGCGGCTGCCTCTGCGGCGGGATTCGCTACCGGGCCCGGGGGCCGGCGCTCTGGGTCGGGCATTGCCACTGCCGAAGCTGCCGGCGATCGACGGGCGCCGCGATGACCAGCTTCGTCGGCTTCCAGAAGGCACGTTACGAGATCACCCCCGGCACGCCCCGGGTCATCGAATCCTCGCCCGGCGTCTGGCGTCGCTTTTGCCCCGATTGCGGCAGCCAGTTGACCTATGAAGCAAACTGGTGCGCCGACGAGACCCACGTCTACCTGGCGACCCTGGACCGGCCGGAGGCGTTCCGGCCGGAGCGCCACGTCTTCACCGAGGCGGCAATGCCTTGGCTCCGTGTCGCCGACGACCTGCCGCGCCACGAGGGTACCTCGAGCGGCGCAGCCGCGGGGGGCCGAGTGGTACGAGAGCGCGAGCCTGGAATCACCGGCGGCGGCCTCTGCGGCGCCGTCCGCTACCGGCTGAGCGAGCCGTTGGCCCAGCTCCACTACTGCCATTGCCGGCTCTGCCAGCAAGCCTTCGCCAGCCCCTTCGGGGTCTGGGGCTCGGTGCCGACGGCGGCGCTCGGCTTCACCCGAGGGTCGCCAAAAAGCTTCTCCAGCTCCGCCTTCGCCGAGCGCGGCTTTTGCCCTGACTGCGGCAGCCAGGTCAGCTTCCGCTACCTCGATTCTGGCCGGATCAGCCTCGCCACCGGCAGCCTGGACGCGCCCGAGACCACCCAGCCGGAACGCCACTGGGGCATCGAGAGCCGGCTATCCTGGCTTTGCTTCGACGACGGCCTGCCGGCCGGGCGCACCGAGGACGACCCGGATTACCGACGACGCCACCAGAAGGCGCGCAGCTAGAATTCCCCGACTTGGCGCCGCTCAGACCAATTCGTTCTTGTGGAACTCGCCGGCCTTCATGATGACCGAGAGCCCGGCGCCGTCGCGGGCCAGGATGTCGATATCCTCCAGGGGGTTGCCGTCGGCGACGATGATGTCGGCCAGGGTGCCCGGCTTGATGACGCCGAGGCGATCCTTTTCGCCGATGATTTCGGCGTTCATCGCGGTCGCCTGATTGAGGATCTCCAGGTTGGAGAAGACGTTGGCGCGCAAGCCGAACTCGATGCATTGCCGGGGCTGGATGGCGCCGATCAGGTCGGTGCCGAAGCCGATCCGGACACCGGCATTCTTCATATGGTGCAGGCGCTCGATCGCCTCGCCCTTGATCATCTCGAGCTTGAGCAGCGATTCGCTTGGCAGACCGAAGGACTCGCCCTCGTCGGCCAGCGCGGCGATGACGGCCAGCGTCGGCACGATATAGGTTCCCTTGTCCGCCGCCATCCGCGCGGTATCCGGCGCGATCAGGGTGCCGTGCTCGATGCAATGCACGCCCAATTGAATCGCGCGCCGCATAGCCCGGTCGGGGTGAATGTGGACCGTGCAATAGACCAGGTGGTTTTCCACTTCCTCGACGATGGCGCGCACCTCGTCGTTCGAAAACTGGATGCCTTCGAGGGGGTCCGAGACCGTGGAGACTCCGCCCGAGCCGGCGAACTTGATGAAGGAGGCACCGCGGCGCAACTGTTCCCGGATCACCTTGCGCACCGCGTCGACGCCATCCACCACGACGCCGATCGGATTGGCGAAACAGCAACCGCACATCACCACGTGATCGTCGTGGGGGTGGTACTCGTGGTGGTGGCGCGCGTCGATATGGCCGCCGGTCTGGCTGAGGGCTTTTTCGCAGTAATAAAGGCGCGGCGCCGTGATCAGGCCGTGCTCGATCGCCATCCACAAACCATAGTCGGCGCCGCCGGTGTCGCGCACCGAGGTGAAGCCCCGATCCAGCATGTCACCCAGCATGTTGGCGGCGTGATGGGCATACATGGTGACCGGCAGACGCTGCAGCCGGTTGATGTTCATCTCGTGCCAGTAGGCGTGGATATGCGCGTCGATCAGGCCCGGCATCAGCACCCGCCCGCCGCAGTCGATCACCGTCGCGTCGGGATCCTCGACCGGCGCCTCGCGCAACGCCTCGATCACGCCGTCGGCGACGACGACGGATTTGCCGTCGATCAGGTCTTTAGATTCGCCGTCGAAAACGCGTGCATTGGTGAAAACGATCATTCTCATAACCTCCTTTTCTTGGCTCTCGAAGCCGTGGTCGGTGGGTCGGCGAGGAAGCTGTCGGCCGCGACCGGCGGAACCGCAGGATCGGTCATCACGGGCACCCGGTCAAACTGGCCGGTCCTCCCGCTCATGCGGCGCCTACCCTCCTGCTGGGATTCGGTCATCAGGAAAAGGATGTGGCGACTGGTGCACGATCAGCCTGCTGCTACCAAAGGCAGGCTCTCGCCTGAAAAGAATGCCTGAAAGCAACAAACTCCAAATTCGCTTGCTCTCATGTGCCGATACGGTCTACAATAGGCGCTATCTAAGCGCGCGATGGTCCTGACAACTATAGCGTAAACAAGCTGAGGGAGTACCCTCGAAATAGGGGGAAAGATGAAAAAAACTGGTGGTCGCCGGTTGTCTCTTGGCCGTTGGCTGCGCCAGCCAGCCGGACAACATCAAATCTTCGTACGTGTCTCCCGTCCAGTACGAAAGCTACGATTGCAGGCAAGTCCAGTCGGAGATGCAACGCGTTTCCCACCGCGCCAGCGAATTGCGGGGAGACCTCAAGACCAAGGCCGACATCGATGCGGTCCAGATGGGCGTCGGGCTCGTGCTTTTCTGGCCGGCCATCTTCTTCCTCGAAGGCGGCGATGGTGCCGAGGCGAGCGAGTACGCCCGGCTCAAGGGCGAGAAGGAGGCACTTGAGCAAGCCGCGATCCAGAAGAAATGCGGTGTCAGCTTCGCCGGTGCCGGCAATTCTTCATCCACGGGTAGCACCGGAACGGGCGACCGCTTCATCGTCGTGCGCGTCCAAACGCTCCTCAAGGACAAGGGTTTCGACCCAGGGCCGGTGAACGGAAGGATGACCCCAGAGACAGAGAAGGCGCTGAAGCAGTTCCAGCTGCAATCGGATATCGAGCCGACGGGAACGATCACGCAGAAGACAAAGGAAGCGCTGGGCATCTAATTACTTAGAGCTTTAGTTAAATGGGGACCGACCCTATTTAGAGACCCATCTATCGCCCCCTGCCCTCTCGCACGACCCGCCGGGCGGAGTATGATGGCCGATGTCTCCCAATGCCGGCTGGCGCGTCTCCGCCCGGGCCTTGCCGAAGAACGTGCAAGGCATGCTGTGGATGATCCTGGCGGGGATCCTCTTCGTCAGCTTCTATGGCGTCATTCGCCATGTCTCCAGCGACATGCACCCGATGCAGGCCGCCTTCCTGCGTTACATCTTCGGGCTGATTTTTCTCGCCCCCTATTTCGTCGGCAAGCGGTTCCAGGCGCTGCGCACGCGGCGGCTCGGCTTGTTCGCCTTTCGCGGTCTCATTCATGGGCTGGGCGTGCTGCTCTGGTTCTATGCGATGAGCCGGCTGCCGCTGGCGCAGATCACCGCATTGAGCTTCCTGACGCCGGTCTTCGCCACCATCGGCGCGATCCTGTTTCTGGGCGAGCGCGTCAGCTATCGCCGGATCGGTGCCGTCATGATGGGCTTCGCCGGCGCCATGGTGATCCTCAGGCCCGGCGTCGTGGCGATCGACACCGGCGCCGTCGCCATGCTGCTGGCGGCGCCACTCTTCGCCGGCTCGAAGCTGATCACCAAGGCGTTGACGCGGACCGAGACGACGGCGGCGATCGTCGCCTACCTGGCGATCTTCGTCACCTTGGTGCAACTGGCACCGGCGCTCTGGGTCTGGCGGCAGCCGACGGCGGAAGAGGCGATACTGCTCGCCGGTACCGCGGTACTGGCGACGATGGGCCATCTCTGCCAGGTCCAGGCGCTGAAACTGGCGGAGCTGACGGCGGTGCAGCCGGTCGAGTTTTTGACCCTGGTCTGGGCCACCCTGTTCGGCTTCTTCGTCTTCGCCGAGGTGCCGCTGGTCTGGACCTGGATCGGCGGCGTCATGATCATCGGCTCCGCCACCTACATCGCCCGGCGCGAGGCGCTGGCCCGGCGGCGGACCCGATAGGCGCAGCACCGGCTTTCTGGATCGGGGCGTCGATCTGGCGGATTGGCGCGTCGCCGAGCCCGGGTCCTTCCTCGCCGCCGCCCTCAACCGTCTCGTCCACTCGCCCCTGAAGCGCCGCCACGCCAGCCGTACCGCCCGCCAGGCACTCGCCTTCGTGGCGAGCGAGGGATAGGCCACCTCCCTGGCTTGTCGCCTCAGCCGCCGGTGTGTCGTTGCAGATGTTGTTCGACGACCGGATCGACCAAGTCCGGATGAGTCACGGTCGACATATGGCCGGGACCGTCGATCATGGCGTGGGCGTGGTCCTCTATTGACCGGCGTAGGACGGCGACCACACGGCGCGCCGCCAGCGTCGTCCGGCTCGCCTCGATCAGCAATACCGGCGCCGCGATGGTGGCGAATTCGGCCAAGCCGGGCGAGTCTTCGGCGAAGGCGCCAGGCCATTCCCGGCGCAGTTTGGACATGCCGGCGACCACGGCTCCGCGCAGTTCCTCCGGCATCGCCGCCAGCGCGCCGGGGCCGACCCAATAGTCGATGAAACCCCGGGCAGCGGTCTCCGGCTCGCCTGCATCGACGTTGTCGATGACCGCCCGGGCGATGGCGCGAATCTCGGTGTCGGCGGCCGTCTCGCCCGCTTCCGCCAACAGGTGGAAGAGCGTCGGCTCGATCATGGTCAGACTGGCGACGCGCTCGGGCCGGGCCAGAGTGGTTCGGGCCGCGATGTTGCCACCGTAGGAATGGCCGACCAGGTGCGCGGGGCCCTCGAGCAGGGCCAGCAAGGCCTCGACGACCGCGACCTCGCCATCCAAGACGTTGCCGCGGTCCTCCGGCCAGGCGCCGCTGCGGCCGTAGCCGTGCAGGTCCGGCACTAGGACCCGGTAGTGGTCCGCCAGCCGCTCGGCCAAGAGCCGCCATTGGCCCCCGGTCGACGAGGAAGAGTGCAGCAGGATGACGCCGGAGCCCGCACCCTGGTCGCGGAAATAGATCTCGACCCCGTTCACGATAACCGTCGGCACGGCTCAATCCCTCCTCGCGCAATGCTCTGGTCGCCGAGCTTAGCCCGTGGTGCCACCATTGCCGAGAGCGAAGCGAGCGGCGACAATCGACCATCACGGCCACGCCTCCCGACTGAAGGAACGCGCCCATGAAGATCGGATTGTTCGCCCCGCTGACGAACCCACATCACACGCCCGATTACCTCGGCGCGCTCGGCCGGGCGGCGGAGGAACGCGGTTTCCATTCGCTCTGGGTCGGCGAGCACGTGGTGCTGTTCGACGACTATGCCTCGGCCTACCCCTATGCGGCGGACGGCAAGATCCCGGTACGCCCCGACGCCGGCATGCTGGAGCCCTTTACGACGCTGGCCTTCCTCGCCGCCCGGACCAAGCGGATCCGGCTCGGCACCGCGATCTGCCTGGTGCCGCAACGCAACCCCGTCTACACCGCCAAGGAGGCGGCGGCGGTGGACTATCTCTCCGACGGCCGGCTCGACTTCGGTGTCGGCGTCGGCTGGCTGCGCGAGGAATTCGAGGCGCTCGGCGTGCCCTTCGCGCACCGCGGCAGCCGCGCGGACGAATATATCGAGGTTATCAAGCGGCTCTGGGTGGACGAGATTTCCGAGTTCGAGGGCAAGTTCTATTCACTGCCGCCCTGCCGCCAGTACCCGAAGCCCGTACAACTGCCGCACCCGCCGATCCATTTCGGCGGCGAGAGCGAAGCGGCCCTGCGCCGGGTGGCCAGAATCGGCGACGGCTGGCACGGCTACAATCTCGGCCCCGAGCAGGCGGCGGAGCGGATCCAGCGGCTGGCCGTCCTGCTGGAGGCGGCCGGCCGTCGCCTCGACGAGATCGAGATCACGGTCTCGGCCTATCTGAACCCGGTCGATGCCGAGACCTTGCCCCGCTACCGGGACGCCGGCGTCGATCAAGTGACGATCATGACCTTGGCCCGCCGGCCCGAGCAGATGGTGGCGCAATTGGATGGCTTCGCCGAAACCGTGCTGAAGCCGGCGGCGGCGCTCTGAGCCACGGGCGGACTCGCGGAACGCCTCAGCCCAGATAGCCGAGCGGCAGGGCGGTGGTGTGCTTGATCGTCTCCATGGCGAAGCTGGAGGAAACGTCGGCCAGATCGGCGGCCTTGATCAGCCGTTTGTAGACCACGTCGTAAGCGGCGATATCGGGCACGACGATGCGCAAAAGGTAGTCCACGTCGCCGCTCAGACGGTAGAACTCGACCACCTCGTCGATCTCCGCCACCGCCCGGGCGAAGCCGTCCAGCCATTCCTCGTTGTGCTGGCTGGTCTTCAGCCGGACGAAGACGGTGGTGCCGACGTTGAGCAGCGCGGGGTCCAAAAGCGCCACGCGCTTGCGGATCACGCCCGCCTTCTCGAGGTTCTGAATGCGCCGCCAGCAGGGCGTCGCCGAGAGCCCGACCCGGCTCGCCACCTCCGCCGCCGGCAGCGTCGCGTCCTCCTGCAGACAATGCAGGATCTTTCGATCGATGGCATCCATTGAGAATTCCATTCCAGGTTTTCCATAATGGATAGGATACCATCCAACGAATCATCGGAAAGAAGCAATTTTCGACCGCAAGATTTCCGGCCGCCGCCAACGGCTACCGCGTCAGGGTGCGATCACGACCTTGCCGATCACCTCTCGCTCCTCCAGCAGGCGCATGCCCTCGCCGGCCTCCTCCAGCGCCAACACCCGGTCGATTTCGGGTTGGAGCCTGCCCTCGCCGACCAGCGCCAAGAGCCGCTCCAGATCCTCGCGACGCCAGCCGTTGGAGCCTTTAACGTCGAGTTCGTAGGTCCAGATGTAGCGGATGTCGGTCTTCGGATCGTAACCGGCGGTGGCGCCGCAGGTCAGCATGCGACCACCCAGCCTCAATGTCCTGAGTGCCGGTACCCAGGTCTCGCCGCCGGTGTTGTTGACGACGACGTCGACGCCGCCGGTGGCATTCAGCCGGGTCGGCTTGCCGAAGCGCGACCAGACGCCCTTGAGCATGTCCTCTGCAGTCAGGTCGATAACATCGTCGGCGCCGAGCGCCTTCAAGCGATCCGCCTTTTCCAGGCTGCTGGTGCAAGCCACAACCTCGGCCCCGGCCAGTTTCGCCAACAGCACGCAACAGGTACCGACGCCACCGCTGGCACCCAGCACCAAGACCCGCTCGCCGGCCTGGACGCGGCCGTTCGTCACCATCATGCGGTGCGCCGTGCCGTAGGCGACCGGCAGCGCCGCCGCCGCCTCGAAACCGACCTCGTCGGCGAGAGGGATCAGTTGTCCGGCAGAGACGCGGCAATATTCGGCGAGGCCGCCATGTCGGGTCTCGCCCATCAGGGTGCCGTCGTCCCAATCGGTCGGGTCGATCAGAACCCGCTCGCCGAGCCGCCAGCCCTCGACCCCCGCTCCCAAGGCGGCGATCTCGCCGGCGAGATCCAGCCCCATGATCATCGGCATCGGCACCTTGATGCCGGGCATGCCGTTCCGCGTGAAAACGTCGTGATAGTTTAGGGCGGAGGCCCGGACCCGGATCACGACCTCGCCGGCCGCTGGCTCGGGATCGGGAAAATCGGGCTCGAAGACCAGTACCTCGGGGCCGCCGTGGCCATGGATTACTTGCGCCCTCACACCTCGCCTCCCGTCTCCCGCGCCGCCCGCTCGATCAGCAGCGTCCGGTCGATCTTGTTGGTGGCGGCCAGCGGCAGGGCGTCGAGGAAGAAGACCCGCCGCGGGTGCTGGAAGGCCGGTGCGTTGGCAAGCGCGAAATCCTTGATCGCCTGCTCGGACAGCCCCGCGCCGGCGCGGGCGACCAGGTAGGCGACCGGCTTCGCCCCCTTGATCTCGTCGGCGACGGGCACCACGCAGGCCTGCTCGACGTCGCCGTGGCGCTCCAGCATCTTCTCGACTTCCCCCGGGTAGAGGTTTTCGCCACCGCAATTGAACATGTCGTCGGCCCGGCCGACGAAAAAATACCAACCATCTCCGTCGCGGCGCATCACATCACCGGTGTCGTACCAGCCGTCGGCGGTGGTTCGCTCGGCGGTCTTTTCCGGCAGATTATGATAGCCGGGCATCTGTGCCCGGGTCTCGAGCTGCAGCACCCCTTCGTCGACCTCGCGCCCGTCCTCGTCGACCAGGCGAATGCCGATCCCGGCGAGCGGATGGCCCATGGACAGGTCGGGCCGCTCCAGCCCGTCGGGGTGCGGGCCGAAGACGCCGGCACCGGCCTCGGTGGTGCCGTAGCTGTTCGACTGCATGGTCCCGGGAAAAGCCGCCTTCATCTGGTCGACCAGGCGCTGGCTCAAGGGCGCCGAGCCCATGGTGACGATCTGGACCGAGGAAAGATCCGTCTTATCCAGCAGCGCCTGTTCCCGCGCCACCAGGGCCAGCATGGTCGGCACCGAGGTCAGCCAGGTACAGCGATAGCGCTCAATCGCCTCGATATAGGCGGGCGCGCGGAATTCCGGCAGCAGCACCATGCTGGCGTGGCTTGCGAACACCAGCTTGCTAAAGATCAGGGCGTTCATGTGATAGAGCGGTGCCGCGACGATGAAGCGGTGCGCCGAATAATCCGGGTCGACCTGGCCGCGGGCCTCGATCACCCAGAGCTGGCCGGCATGGCTGAGCGGTACCCCCTTCGGCCGCCCGGTCGAGCCCGAGGTATAGAGGAACATCCCAATCTCGTCCGCCGCCGGTCGCACGGTCTCGAAATCGCCCGGGTCCAACAACGCCTGGTAGCCGTCCTCGCCGGCCGCGTCGAAGCAGACCACCGGGATATCGTCGGGGCAATCGGCCAGCCGGTCGGCATCGGCGAAAACCATTGCGACGCCGGCATCGCGCAGGATGTAGTGGATGGTCTCGCGGGTGAATCGATGACTGACCGGCACCGAGACCAGTCCCGCCCGCATGGTCGCGAAATAGGCGCAG
>PVBE010109329.1_pt1 | contig 28092 bp, 26 predicted proteins | sample 1631181 | NCBI WGS metagenome assembly PVBE01 (sample SAMN08397723, study PRJNA350692) | Marine metagenome, whole genome shotgun sequencing project. | isolation source: water | place: Pacific Ocean | collected 2012-04
CCGGAGGATCACACGTGACGGACGCATTCGCCGTGGCCGACTTGCTGGTGGCGCACGCTCTCGAGAACCATCGAGACGAAGTCGACATCATCGGCTGCCACGGCTCGCGCGTTCGAGGCGACGCCCGCTAGGATTCAGACCTGGACATCTACTACATCCCTGCGGATGGGGCGAACCCGCCGATAGCCAGAACCTTTCTTCTCGACGGCGTCTTGTTCGACTTCTGGGCGATCACTTGGGAGACGATGGAGGGGTTAGCGACCGGGTTGATTCAGGGATGGGCTTTTGCGCCGGCCACCGTTCACCCCACCCGAGTGCTGCATGCCCGGTCCGAAGCCCGAGCAGCGCGCTTCGAAGGGCTGAGACAACGAGTCCTCGATTTGCAGAAACCGGAAGCGAAGCCGGAGATGATTCGGTGAGCTCTCGCCAACTACGCTAACCCCCTGGCGCACGTGGCTAACTTGAGGGATGCCGCTGTCGACAGGAACCTCTCTGACGCGCGGTACGCCGGGTGGAAGGTCGTCGAGGCTTCCTGGGAGTGCCTGGCGCTGGTCAACCAGGTCTTTTTCGAGAAGGGATTGGCGAAGAGTCTCGGATCGTCCACGGCATTTAACGATAGGCCCGACCGGATCGATGAACTCATCACAACGATCACAACCTCGTCGAGTTCGGCCGACATCCTCGACGCCGGCGAAGATTTGGCACGTGGCACGAGAGCGGTGCTGCGTCGGGCACAGGCGTCGGCGCCGGCGACTACGACGATTCGTGAGCAATTTCAACGAGGATACCCTGAATTCAAAGACGCGGTTCGCAAATTGCGTGCCGCCTGCAATCGGGGCGACCGCGTCGGCGCCAACGCCGATGCGTGGCTCCTGCAGTCGGACGTCACATCGATGCTCGACAAGACTGTCGTGGGGCTGGGCGACGGGAACTTCAACAGACACTCCGAAATCGACTCGGCGTACCGGCGACACGGTTTGCCAGATTTGATGGCCTATGCTTCCGGACCGCTGGCGACCCTAGCGGAGCAAGCGGATCTGTTTGGCCAGAGGCTTGGCGGTCTGCTCGGAGAGCATTCAGCCGGTTGGGACGACTACCGGGACATCGACGAGTTCAGGGCTTCGATGTAGCGTGAGGTGTGGGCTCGGTTACGATGGCGATAAACAAATTAAGTGGCGCCGGAAGAATGTGTCATTCTGAGCCGCAGCCGAAGAATCTGGTCACTGGACACACCATTTTGCCCGAGCAACCCAAACGCTTCTTTCCTCTGGGTTAGCCATCATAGCAAGAAACGTTGAGCACAACGTATTCGGTCAATTACCATAGCGGCTTGAACGACGCTTGAGTGTGGGCGGCCCTTCGACGAACTCAGGGTGAACGGATCGGTGCGTGGCTCACTATCGACGGATAGCCAGCATCACGAGGAGCGTCGGACATAACTTATTTAGTTCATCGCCATGACGGTCAGAGCACCGGCGATTGGGCGATCAGAGTAAATTGTGGGGCACCGCGTCTGTGCAAGATGACGGCGATTGTCAGCGTCGCGGGCTTCGGTGTACCATCGGCCTGAAACGATGTCTCGTGACGATGTCTGTGTGAGCGGGCCGGACATCGAAGAGGCAATCGAATACAAACCGAGGAGAGAGACATCATGCCCGTAACCACCTACATGGCGTGGCCCGAGTTGCCGAGAATGTCGTATCAGGTCAGCCGGATAATCGCGCTGAGTGATTTCGGCGCGGCGGACTTCACCGAGGTCTACCAGGCCGTCTTACGGATCGATCCGGCTGACGACTATAGCTGGAACAGCGAGTGGCTCCGCATGGGAGACCTGGCGGCGGAGATGGCGACCGAGGCCGAAGCCCACGCCAACCACAGTTCTGCTCGGTTCGCGCACCAGCGGGCGTCGAATTACTATCGCCTGGCACAGGACTCGTTGCCTGCCGATGATCCAGACAAACTTCCGCAGCTCTTGAAGGCCCGCGAGCATTTCGTTGCATCGATGCCGTACCAGGAAACCAAGGTTGAACGCGTCGACGTGCCATACGAAGACACGACGCTCGACGGGTTCTTCGTTCACGCGCGCTGGACCGACGGCCCGGCGCCTACGATTATCTGGATCGGCGGCGCGGACTCGCTGACTGAAGAAAACTACTTCAACATGGGCATCCCGGCGGCCAACAACGGGTACAACGCCCTGTTTTACGATCACCCGGGTCCGGGTTTGGCGGTGTACCAGCACGGGCTGGGCACTCGGTACGACTCCGAGCACTTCGTGTCTCCGGCCGTGGACTACCTGCTGACTCGTCCGGACGTCGACCCTGACCGCATCATCTTTGGCGGTCCGAGCTTCGCCGCGTATCACGTGCCGAGAGCGGCCGCGTACGAGCCCCGGATCGCCGCCGCCGTATCCGCGGGCGCGATGTACCGGTGGGGCGGCGGACCGATGGAGAGCCCCAGCCACCTGAGTCGCATGCACCGGCTGTTCGGCGTCGACAATGACGACGATTACGCCGAGGTATGCAAAAAGTTCACGCTGGAAGGGGTGCTGGGGAAGATCACCTGCCCGTTCCTTGTCATCGTCGGCATCGACGATTTCGTTCCGGCTCCGGCCACCACCTCGATCAAATATCTGGAGGAACTCGGCTCCGAGGTCAAGAAGGCGATCGTGATCGAGCACGACAACGAGCTCGGGGGAGTGCTCCATTGCCAGAAGGACAACCTGCACGTGATCCAAGCAGAGGTGTTCAACTGGCTGAACGACGTTCTCGACTATCGACCTGCCGGACCTGCCTAGAAATCGAGAACATCAACGTTATTAATTGGAATCTTAAAACAGGATTGAAATATGCCAAACTACGGCTCATCGAGCTTCGGACTTATCGGGACCGACTGGCAGCAGCGAATCAACTGGGACCGGTTACGAGTCTATCGGTTGGAGCGCGCACGCGCGGCGATGCGGAAACACGGACTCGGCGCGATGCTCTGCATGTACGACGAGAACATCCGGTACACCACCAGCACGATCACGCCGGGCTGGTGCCGCCTCAAGCCAGGTCTACGATACGCGCTTCTTTGCGAAGGATCGGAACCGATCCTATTCGAGCAAGGGGACATCGGCACCCAGATCAACCGCCACTGCCCGTGGATACCGACCGAGAACGTGCGCTATGCTTATTCGTGGATCAAGGGCGCCGTTGGCCCCGCGGCCAAGCAGCAGGTCACGAAGTTTACCAACGCGATTGTCGAAGAGATGAAGAAGTACGGCGTCCAGAACGCCCCGTTAGGCACAGACTTCGTAGACCTCAACATGATGAACGCGTTCAAGGAAGCCGGAATCAACTGGACCGACGGGGCGTCCCCGATGGTCGAGGCCCGGTCAATCAAGAACGAAGACGAGCTCGAGATCATGCGCATCGTCGCGGCGATCTGCGACGGCTGCCACACCGCCATTTCGCACTTCATGCGGCCGGGCATGCGTGAGAACGAGATCACGGCGTTCGCGATGAACTACCTGTACAACATCCCCGGCGTCGAAGACGTCGAGGACGTGATCGTGTCGTCGGGGCCCAATAGCTGGCCCAACTGGCGCAACTTCTCCGACCGAATCATCCAACCCGGCGAACTCGTCATCATCGACATGGCGGCTGTGACGTGGAACGGATACAAGAGCTGCCAGTACCGGACGTATTGCGTGGGCAAGCAACCGACGCAGGAGCAGAAAGAGTACTACAAGATCGCGTATGAGTGGCTCTACGACGCCATCGACAAGGTTCGGCCCGGAGCGACCACCCGCGACATCGTCGAGGTTTGGCCGTCGGCGCAGGAAGCGTGGGGCTACGTCGAAGAAGACCAGGCAGCAGCCAACCTTTGGGGCCACGGTCTCGGACTCGCTCAGTACGATACGCCAGTGGTGTCTCGGATCTACTCGCTCGATCATCCGGTCGAGATTCAGCCGGGGATGAGCTTCGCACTCGAGACGCAGCACGGCAAACCTCTCGAGTGGGGTGTCCGTGTCGAGGAGATGATGGTGGTGACCGAGAGCGGTCCGGAGATCACGACTCGCTTCCCGATCGAAGAGATGACGGTGTTGGACTAGCAACAAGGTTGCCGCTGTCTGCGGGCGGCGAGATCGGTCGATTTTGCGCGTGGAGTGTCGGAAGCCCCGGACCTCCACGCGATTCAGGATGAGATTGGCGGTTGCCGCCCCCGTATCAAAGCATGAAAACTAGGCTTGGCCCTGAAGGGGCAGAGCACCAACTGGATGGTGGGCTCGGCCTTCAGGCCGACTCTGTGCAGCCATTTTCATATCGGTGACATTGGGTTTGGGCGTGGCGCGCAGACGTTGATCTACTATGTGGATTATTTGCGTTCGGATCGTGTCGTCTTGCTCCGCGTCGGTCCACATATGCGCTTGCACCGTAGATACTCGATCTATTCCATTGCCGCACGCTCGGGTTTGCGGATTGTTGATGAGGCTCTGATCAATGCGACAAGTCATTTTGGAAAGCCCGCGAGAGCTCCACGTGGTCGATGCAATCGATGTGACCCCGGCCGTCGGTGAGTTGCTCGTGGAGGTGAAAACCACCGCCATTTGCGGAACCGACGTTCACATCTACGATGGCGGGACCCTCGTGGATTATCCCCGCGTTCTTGGGCACGAAGTCTCCGGTGTGGTACAGGATTTCAGCGACGGCGTAACTCAGTTCAACCTGGGCGACTCCGTTGCGGTCAATCCGAACCTTATCTGCGGGAACTGTGAGCGATGCATTCTCGGCAAAGAGAATCTCTGCGAGAGCGGACGCCTCCTGGGTCGTGAAATCGACGGGACGCTCCGCGAGTTTCTGGTCGTTCCACAAATCAATGCATTCAGGCTGCCGCCAGCAGTGACCTTCATTTCGGGCGCGCTGATCCAGCCGTTGAGCACCGTGGTCCACGCTCAACGCCTGGCTGATATTCGATCCCACGAGTCGGTAGCCGTATTGGGGCAGGGCGCCACAGGGCTCATGCACACCCAGTTGGCGAAGCTGTCCGGAGCGTCGCCAGTTATCGCGGTCGGCCGCACGCCGGCAAAGCTCGAGCTGGCCGAGGGCATGGGAGCGGACCACGTGGTCAATGCAGCCGACGTTGATCCGGTCTACGAAACCCTGCGCCTGACTGACGGCCAGGGCGCTGACGTCGTCATCGAGGCGATCGGCAAACCTGAGACTCTGCGACAGGCCATCGACGCGGTCAAGCCGGGCGGCCGTGTGATCGCGTTTGGAATCTCTCCCGATCCGTTGCTCGCGTTGGACCTGTATCGAATGTATCTGGCCGAGCGGACTCTGATCTTCCCGCGAGCTATGACCCGAGCCGACTTCCACAGAGCAGTCTCGCTGGTAGCCTCCGGCAAGATCGACTTGGGGCCGATGGTCTCAGCGGATTACGCGTTGGAAGACGCGGCGGCGGCCTTCCGCTTTGCCGAGGAAGATCCGTCGAAAGTGTTGCGGGTGGCGCTTCACCTATAGCAGTCCGAGGCAGGCAAGACCGGCCCGCGCGACGTTCGCGTACGATTGCATCTCGTCTAGCGCGGCCAGTTTGGCGGAGAGGTTGCATTTGGCCAGGAGACCGTCGATACGGCGTGAGTGGCGTTCGATCGGCGCCGTCCTACCGAAACTTGGCCCAGGCGCCTACTGCGTGCTCTTCGAGCTCGACCGCGACATGACGATCAGGACCGGCCGGTTGGGTCGCGTCGATTATCAATCTGGAGTCTACGCTTACGTCGGATCTGCCATGAAGGGCATATCCAGCCGCATGCCCCATCACGTACGACCGCCTGTACGACCTCATTGGCACATCGACTACGTGCGCCCCAAGGGACGGCCGGTTGCGATCGTCGCCGCTGAAAGCGACACGCGCGTGGAGTGCCCCATTGCTCGCTATCTAGCCGACGCATTCGACGTGGCGAAGGGGTTCGGGGCCAGCGATTGCAGTTGCTCCGGTCACCTCTTCCGCGGTCAAGACGCCAGCCTGCTGCTGGACGCTGTCGTCGACGCGGTGCGATCCGTGGGGCGCCAGCCGAACGTCACACTGAGTGAGTGGGCGCCTCTCAGATCAGAGTAGACTGCCCTGGCATCGTTGACGACCAGGAGTCTATGCCAACCGCCGGCGAAGGATCTCACCGACGTTCTTCGAAAGTTGATCCGGCGTCACCGGTTTGGCGATGAAGTCAGCGTTCGCGTTTGAATTGCCCCCGGCCACGGCGGCGCCACCGGCGTGGCCCGAGAGGAAGATTACGCGGACCTCGGGTCGCAATTTGAGAACTTCCTCGGCCAATTGCGGCCCGCTCATACCAGGCATGTCCAGGTCGGTCAGCAGCAAATCGATTAGGCTATCCGCCGATACGACAGCTTCGAGGGCCCCAGCCCTGTTCGCGGCCTCCACGACCGAATAATCTTGAGCTTGCACCATTTGGCCGACAACGGTCCTGACCGAATCGTCGTGCTCGGCCAGCAGTAAGACCTCGCTTCCGCGCGTCACGGTGTCGGGACTGTTCTTCGCTGATTCACGGCGCGGGCCGTCCAGCACCTGTCGCAGGTGCACGCTGAATTTCGCACCGGACCCGGGCACGCTATCGACGGCGATGTGCCCGTCCGACCGAGTCACGATTCCGAAGCACGTCGGCAGCCCCAATCCCCGGCGGCGATGTCCGAGTGCTGGCCTGCCTGAGGCTCGGAGAATCGGACGTTGTTGGTTCGCACGGTGAGCTCGCCGCCGTTCGGCATGGTATCGCGAGTGTTGATCACCAGATTGACCGAGACTTGCTCCAACTGACCCGGGTCCGCTCTGACCACTTGCTGATCAAGCTCAAGATCCAAAGCGAACGTGATGCTCTCGCCGATGAGAGTCCGAACCATCTTCTCAACGCCAAGCATCAGCATGTTCAAGTCGAGTGCCCTGGGCTCGATGAATATTCCGGGCTGCGGACAGACGAAAGATTGATGGGAGATTTCAAACCGAGGTACGATGAACGCGCCCTCGGCGTCTGGTAAAATACCTGGCAAGCGGAACGGTCGGTGAGGAGTGCAGATGTACAAGCGCATCATGGTCCCAGTCGATAATTCGCCTCACAGCGACGAGGCGGTCGAACTTGCGAGCAATCTCGCGGAGCGCTTTCGGTCGACGGTAATCGGTTTTCATGCCTACGCCGCACGGCTCCACGAGCGCAGGTTTACCCAGATGGAGCCAGGCCTCCCTGAGCGATACCAGACTCCGGAGGAGTTGGAGCGCCAGCGCACCACCCACGAGAGCCTGATCTCCAACGGGCTGCAGATCATCTCGGAATCGTACCTGGACCACGCTCAAGAGCTCTGCCGGGAGCGCGAGATTCCTTTCGAGCGCCAGATGGCCGAGGGCAAGAACTACGTTGAGGTGCTCAAAGAGATCGACCGGGACGGCTACGACCTGGTTGCCATGGGCGCCGTCGGGCTCGGCGCGGCGCCGCGAAGCCAGATCGGCGGCGTCAGCGAGCGGGTGTTGCGCGGCACGGAGATCGACGTCGCGCTCGTGCGCAAGAGCCCTCCCGACAGCAGCGGCATCATGGCGACTGTCGACGGCAGCCCCGAATCGTTCAAGGCGGTCGAGATCGCGCTGGCCCTGGGCGCCGCGCTGGAGGAGCCGGTCGAGGTCGTCAGCGTTTTCGACCCTGAGTTCCACATTGTCGCGTTCAAGAGCATCGCGGACGTGCTGTCGGACGCGGGCGCTGAGCTTTTCCGTTTCGACGACCAACAGAAACTCCACGAAGAGATCATCGATCGAGGCTTGGAGACCCTGTACCAAGGCCATCTCGACACGGCAGAGCGAATGGGCGAAGCCGCCGGTCAGCGGGTCAAGACCACGTTGCTGGAAGGTAAACCGTTCCAAAGGTTGCTCGATTACGCGGACGAGCGCAACCCGAAGATGCTCGTGATCGGGCGCTTCGGGCAGCACAAAACCGAACTCGCCGACATTGGCAGCACCAGCGAGAACCTGGCGAGACTGGCTCGGTGCAGCGTTCTCGTGTCCACGGGCCGAACCACCCCGGAGTCCGTCGACGAGTCCACGGACAGTGAAGATTCAGCGATTTCATGGTCTGCGGAGGCTGACGAGCGATTGCAAAACGTGCCTCCTTTCGCACGGAACATGGCCCGACAGGCGATCGAAGAATACGCGCGAGACGGCGGACACGAAGAAGTGACGCTCGAGATAATGGACGAAGCCAGAGAGCAGATGGGGATGTAGGGTTAGGTATGACAGACGAGGACACCGCGAGCTCGGATCTCGATTGGACGCCTGAAGCCCTGGCTCGGTTAGAACACGTGCCGGCCGGGATGATGCGAAACTTGACCCGTCAGCGGGTCGAAGTGTTGGCCGCCAAACAGGGCAAGTCGTCGGTGACGCCCGACATGATCGAAGAAAAATACCACCAATGGGAAGAGGGTTCGGCGCGGGCCGCCTCGGACCTGGTGTGGACCGCAGAGGCGACCGAGCGGGTCCAGCGAATCCCGAAGTTCGTGCGGGGGATGATCGTGAAGGCGGTAGAGGACTATGCCGCACGAGAAGGACGCGGCGAGGTAACTCCCGAGATGCTCGACGAAGCCAAAGGCTTCTGGGGCGACACCGGCAGGTTCCACCACCCGTGACGCGCCACAGGGGATCGCGATGACGTTGGACTTCCCCGCAATCGATTCCGGCCAGACTGGCGGCGGCAAAACCTGGCAGCCCGAGCTCGTATCGTGGAACACCACGAATCGCTGTAATCTTCGATGCGCCCACTGCTACCTCTCCGCTGGCGATCAGGGCAAGGACGAGCTTTCGCTGGACGAAGGCCGGCGTCTGATCGACGAGATGTTCGCGGCTGGGACTCGAATGCTCATCCTCACCGGCGGCGAACCCCTGATGCGACGGGACATCGTCGACCTCGCGTCGCATGCCTCGGGCAAAGGCATGGTCGTGGTGCTTGGCACCAACGGAATGTTGCTCAGTCAGCGAACGGTCGGCGAGCTTAAAGACGCCGGGATTTCTGGCACCGGCATCAGCCTGGATTCGCTGAAGTCGGAGCTGCATGACAACTTCAGGGGCGTGCCCGGCGCGTGGGAAGGCGCCGTTCGCGGCATCCGTACGTGCGTCGAGCAGGATCTGCCCGTTCTCTTGCAGATGACGGTGCTGCCTTGGAACCGCGAAGAACTCGCCGACATGATCGAGTTCGCCCACAAAGAAGGCGTCACCGGGTTCACGCTGTATTTCTTGGTGTGCACCGGACGCGGCGAGGAGTTGAGCGACATCACTCCGGCCCAGTACGAAGAGGCGCTGCAAACGGTCGTGGAAGCCCAGGACCGGTATCCCGACATGATGGTCCGTGCGCGATGCGCCCCGCAGATCAGTCGCGTCGCCGCGGGGCAGGACTCGGCTTTGCTGGCCAATGCCGGCTGCATGGCCGCCCGACAGTACGTGAGGGTCAACCCAGAAGGCGGAGTCACCCCCTGCCCCTACCTTCCTTTAGAGGCGGGCAACGTTCGATCGCAGCCGTTCGGCGACATCTGGCTTGACGCGCCAGTGCTTCGCAGCATGCGTGAGCAATCGCCCGGAGGCCGCTGCGGCGAGTGCGAGTACGGCAAGGTATGCGGCGGGTGCCGAGCTCGGGCCCACGCGCTCTCCAACGATCTGTTCGCCGAGGACATCTGGTGCCTGTACGAGCCCAACACCAACGGCGACGTCGCGTCAGGCGCCGACGTGTCCTGGTCTCCGGAGGCCGAGCAACGACTCCAACGCATCCCCGGCTTCATTCGGGGCCGAGTCAAGAACGCCGTCGAAGCGCAAGCCCGTTCGTCGGGCGCCCCGGAAGTCACCCCAGACGTGCTCAAGTCTACGCTCGAAGGCATCGGCCGCCGCATCCCGTTCAAGCGACCGGGGCGAGAGTAGCTGACGGCGTTGGCTTGGTCGTGAAGGGCGATAAGCAAAATAAGTAGTACCGAAAATTTGTGTCATTCTGAGGCCGCAGCCGAAGAATCTGGTCGTTGAACAGGCACTGTTGCCAGCAGCAATCTCGAGGCTTCGCCTTTTGCGGAACACTCAACGTCGTGGGAAGCGTCAAGCACAAACTATTTAATTGATGACCATAACGGCCAGAGTACCGGCGGTTGTGCGCGTGGGCCTGAGGACGTGCTGGTGTGCGACGTTGGCTTGGTCCTTCCGACGGAAGGACCAGAGCACCGGTGGCCGCTGCGCCTGGGGCTGAGATCGTGCTCGCGTGCGGTGTTGGTTTGACTGTGAACGGCCAGAGCACCGGTGGTTGTTGCGCCTAGGACTGACGACGGACTCGTGGGTGGTGATGGCTTGGCCGTGAACGGCCAGAGCACCGGTTATTCTTCGCGTCGTCGAGCCTCCAACTAGCACGTTCTGTTGACTATCCTCAGGCTAGGGCATAAGATGCGCTGCATCCTGAGCACTGCCGATATCATAGCTCAGAACGCTATCGTGACGCGGAGGGTCGAACATGGAACTGAACGAGCTTAGCCAGTACGTGATCGATGGGGATGGCGATGCAGCCGTGGACTGGACGCAGCGCGCACTCGCCGACGGAATGGCGCCCATCACGATCATCAACGAAGGTCTGATTCCGGGGATGGACGTGGTCGGCGAGAAGTTTCAGCAGCGTGAATTCTTCATGCCCGAGATGTTGGTCGCGGCGAGGGCCATGAAGGCCGCGATGGCGATCGTTAAACCGCTGCTAACCGGCGAAAGTAGGTCGTCGGAACTGCGCGCCGTGACCGGGACGGTGCAGGGCGATCTGCACGACATCGGAGTGAGCCTGGTCGGTATGATGCTCGAGGGAGCTGGGTTTGAGGTGACACACCTCGGACCGGACGTCCCGCCCGACGAGTTCCTCAAGACCGTCGAAGAGCAGGGCGCACAGGTGTTGTGCTTGTCGGCGATGCTCACTACCACCATCAAGAACATGAAAGTCACGATCGACCGAGCTGTCGAGCTCGAGATGCGGGACCAGGTCAAAATCTACGTCGGAGGAGCTCCGGTCACGAGTGAGTTTGCCACGGAGATAGGCGCCGACGGGACCACCGGCGACGCCGGTTCCGCCGTGCAGATGGTTCGTGGACAGCTTGGGATCGCCGCGGCCAATAATTAGTAACTTCGTGCCGTCTGACTGCGACATTCTTGCGTGATCTTGTCGAGCCGCGGACTTCCATAAGAACAAGACGGACGGGTTTTACGCGGAGACGAACGGATTCTATGCGGACGTGTGAGTCCCGCCGAACGGAGGGGATAGCAATGGCTTCCATGACCCACAGAGAACGAGTTGTCAGGACATTGAGCCGTCAGGAGCCGGACCGCGTTCCGCTGGATTTCGGCGCGATCGCCAGCTCGATCGACAATAACGCTTACGGACGTTTGGCGGTCAGCCTCGGCTTGCCGGATGAACTCAACCGCGCGGACCTCAACGACCCCCTGAACCCGTCGAAGGACGTGACTCCGTGCGCGGAGATCCTCGAAAGGTTCGGCGTGGACACGCGCACCGTCCAGGCGGCCGCGCCTGTCGATTCTCAGGCCATGGTTCAAACTCGGATAGACGAGTTCACTTATCGCGACGAGTGGGGCGTCATCTGGAAACGGCCTAGGAACGAGGACGCCCCATACATGTACAAGCAAGGACCGTTCCAGCGAGACGGCCTGACGATGGCCGACATCGAGAAGTACGCCTGGCCGAGCATGCCAGAGGCGTCCGACAGCGCCGACGCGCTCAGCGAACGTGCGCGGCGACTGCACGATGAAACGGACCACGCGATCGTTCTGTCGGTTGGGCACTCGTCGGTTGCACCGTGCCAACGACTGCGCGGTTTTTCGGAATTCATGGAGGACCTGGTTCTCGAACCCGGCATCGCTCAGGCTTTGCTGGAGCACGTGACCGACTCCATCGTCGCGTCCACAACCTTGCTGCTCGGCCAAGCCGGCGCCTACGTGGATGTCGTGTCGTTTGCCGACGACCTCGGTCTCCAGGACAGGGCATATTTTAGCCAGAAGATGTTCGAAAAGCAGATAAAGCCGTACCTGGCCAAGTGCGTTGAGGCGATTCGCAAAAACACAGACGCCAAGATCGTGATGCACAGCGACGGCGCGATCTTCGACCTAATCCCAGACCTGATCGACATCGGGATCGACGGCATCAACCCTGTCCAAACCACCGCGTGGGGGATGGACGCCGCCCGCTTGAAGGCCGAATTCGGCGACAAAATCGCGTTCTGGGGCGCGATCGACACTCAGCACGCGCTGCCGTTCGGCTCGCCGCAAGACGTGCGCGACGACGTCAAAGCCAAGATTGAAGAGCTCGGTGTGGGCGGCGGTTACGTTCTGGCGTCCTGCCACACGATCCGCGAAGAGGTCCCCGCCGAGAACGTCCAGGCGATGTACGAATCGGCGCTGGAGTTCGGCGGGTACTAGGGTCCGGAATCACGGTTCGCATTTTGAACAGGCCCGTACGCACGCAGACTTCGAGACACGATGCAACACGGCTCGCGTCGGGGTCCATCGACAGGGTTCCAGATTCTTCACCTGCGGCTTCAAAATGGCAGTGGATATCTTGCCGTCACTGGCTCATGCGTTGTCTGCCCCTCGGATATAAGGTTGCTTGGGGCGAACGGACTCGGAGCCGGGCTGACGTGTAGGCGACCCTTCGACAGGCTCAGGGCGAACGGATGTGGAGCGGAGCCTCGCCTACATCCATTCGTGGTGAGCTTGTCGAACCACCTTGACCGGACAGTTTTCGCAGGCGAGTCCAGTCCCCGTCAAATCAGCGCTTGCGTATTGAACTTGGACCTTGGGCGGCCCTGCTAGGATCTCAGGGCGAGCGAAAACTCACCTCAGTGACCTGACCCTACACGGACTCCTCGTGGACGAACTGGAGCTCCGTCTCGCCGAACTTGAGCAGGTCGCCGTTCTGGAGAACGACGCCGCTGAGATCTGCTCCGTCGACCTTTGTGCCGTTGGTGCTTCCGGGATCGTACAGGCGGCAGACGCGGCTCTCATACACCGCAGCATCGCGTGTTGCTGGCTCACGGCGGGGTCATCGATCTGAGCGCCTTTCTCGGGGACCTGGCTGCCGATCGCCCAGTCGCCCAGTCCGAAATTGAAGCTTCGACCCATGGCTGGCCCGGAGCGGACCAGAAGCACCCCGCCCGCCTGTTCGTCTGAGTCGTCGAACTCGGTCGCGCCGCCGACCTTCGAGAAGAACAGCTCAGACGTGCCGACCGAGATCTTGCTGTCGTCATTCAACACAACGCCGGCTTCAAGCTTGCCGTTGACCCAGGTGCCCGAACGGCTTCCCAGGTCGGACAATGTGTACGTGCCCTGCTGGACGCGGATTAGGGCGTGGGCGGTGTCGACGGATGAATCGATGAGATGGACGCCGGACGACTCGTCTTTGCCCACCGTGACTTTGTCGCCGACGATCTCAAGCACGCTGCCGGGATTCGATCCGGTTCTGACGACAAGCCATGCCGCTGCTCCGCGAACGGTGCTTAACTGGACGGTTCCGGGAGGCGCCTCGGGTTCCTCGGACGCGGCGCTGTCCTCTTCCTCGGCCTTCTCGCCGCCGCCGCGGATCCTCCGGACGATGAACATCACGACCCATTTGATCGCTCGGCCGATGAGTTTCAGCACGAACATGATTGCTTTGAGGATCATGCCAAGGACGCTGAGGATAATGCCCAGAACGCCGGCGTGGTGGACGCCGAACGCGTCGCTGCCCAGCGTCGGAGCCTCGGATGAAACGGCGCCCATGAAAACCAGTGCGGCGACGGTCGCAATCAGAGTGAGACCCGTCCAACGGAGCCGAGAACGGTTGCGTTCACCTGCCGGCGTCGATGCCATCGGCAGGGGAGTTGAAGCTTAGTTGAGAAGGGCCGACTTCGCGATCATAGTCAATCTCCCGCGGCGACGCCCAACCAACGGAGCATCGACCGGATTCCGAGCCGTTACTTGTCGTATCCGGCAGGGTCTTGCCATCACGACGTGAAGTTTGGGGAGTCGAAATTACGCGGAAATTACGCACGACGACAGCGACAGTGTATCACACGAGTGGAGCGTCCCAACGCACTCGGCGCTGGTCGTTTCGTTGTCTGAAACGTACACGATTACGTGTGATTTCATCGCTTTGGCTACGCACCGTTCGCCGGTTATGCAACTGCGGCGCATTCGTTATATGATCATCGCGTCACTCATCTCAGGAGGCTTTCGATGGCGGGCATATGGCCTGGCAGCACCAAAACCGTGGCCCTTCTATCCTTCGATTTCGACGGTACGTCAATCATGCGGTACCGAAACGCCGATGCAGAGAATCGGCCGACCGCGCTGTCGATCGGAGAGTTCGGGCCGAAGGTCGGAGTGCACCGGATACTCGACCTGTTGGACCGATACGAGATACCGGCGTCGTTCTTCGTGCCGGGGTGGATTGCCGAGCGCAACGAGGACACGGTTCGTCGGATGGTCAGTGACGGCCACGAGGTCGGACACCACGGCTACATGCACGAGCCACCGGCGACCCTTGATCCGGGTCAAGAGCAGGCGGTGTTGGACAAAGGGATCGAGATACTGGAAGGCATCACGGGCGAGCGGCCGCGGGGCTACCGGTCGCCCTCGTGGGATCTGACCGAGCACTCGCTGGGATTCCTGGCGCAGCGCGGATTCGTGTACGACTCCAGTCTGATGGGGCACGACGCACCCTATTTCGTGGGCTCGCCGAACGGCCGTCTCGTTGAGCTTCCTGTTTCATGGGCGCTGGACGACTACCCCTACTACGTCTTCAACCCAGGCATGGGGTCGATGAACACGCCCGCCGACGTGTTCGAGGGCTGGCGAATGGAGTTCGACGGCGCCTACCAGTACGGAGGCGCGTTCATCCTGACGATGCACCCCCAGGTGACGGGCCGGCTCGCCAAGATGATGGTTCTGGAGCGGTTGATCCAGTACATCCGGACGCACTCGGACGTGGTGTTCATGCGCCACATCGACGTTGCTCAGCGCTGGACAGAGGCAGGGATGGTCTGATTGTGCGTTGTTCTCATCGGCACAAAGCTCGAATCTGCGGTCGGTCCGGCGGCGAAAGTTGGCTGGGTGAGGTCCTTCGACAGGTCCCGACAACGCCGGGATCCCGATGCGTCGGGACTCGGGACGAACGGATTAGTTGGTACTCAGAGCGATGTCAGCCGCGCAACGGGGCAACAGGTTCGCTACCTCGATTCGAACTCGAAACGTTGCTCAAGGCGAACGGATCTAGGCTGATCATCGAGACGGAATTTGGAGGCGATTGATGGCAGAGATATGGCCTGGGAACACGAAGTGCACCGTCATGCTCAGCTTCGATCTGGATGGCGCTTCGGCGCTTTTGCATCGCACGCCTGAGGCCGCCAAGCATCCGTCCAGGGTCTCGGCATCCGAATTCGGCCCCAACGTCGGCGTGCACCGGATACTCGATTTGCTCGACCGGTACGAGATTCCGGCGTCGTTCTTCGTCCCTGGCTGGATCGCCGAAAGGAACGAAGATACAGTCCGCGACATCGTGCGCCGAGGTCACGAGATCGGGCACCATGGCTATATGCACGAGCCGCCCGGTTCGATGGACGCTGACGAAGAGGCCGAGGTGCTCGATCGGGGCGTCCGTATCCTCGAGGAGATCGCTGGTCAACGGCCGCTGGGCTACCGATCGCCGTCTTGGGAGCTCACGCAGCACTCGCTGGGTTTCCTGGCCGAGCGCGGGTTCGTGTACGATTCCAGCCTGATGGGACACGACGCGCCGTATTTCGTCGACTCACCAAACGGCCGATTAGTCGAGATCCCCGTCTCGTGGTCGCTGGACGACGCGCCGTACTACGCGTTCAGCCCCGGTCGAGGCTCGATGAACACGCCAGGCGACGTGTACGAAGCGTGGGAGTGGGAGTTCGATGGCGCGTACCAGTACGGCACCGCGTTCATACTGACGATGCACCCGCAGATCTCGGGACGGCTGGCCCGCCTGCAGGTACTCGAGCGGCTGATCCGGTACATCCGAGGCCACGACCACGTCGCGTTCGAGCGGCACATCGACGTCGCCGAGTCGTGGCGCGATAACGAGCGCGAGTGAGCTCGGTGACGATCGCGTCGCCCGGTCAACCTTGATCCAGGCCGATTTGCAATCAACTGAAGCGAGAGGTGCAAACGATGTCCGATGAGATTACCCCTGAGCTGATCGAGCGATACAAGAAAGTGTCCGCTGCCACGGTGTACAGCGGCGTGCGGCGATTAGGTTACGAGCCCTGTTTCATGCGCGGCGTCAAGAATTTCACCCCCGGCCAGCAACTTGTGGGCCGAGCTCGGACGCTGCGATTCGTTCCGCCCCGTCCCGACATCATGGCGGAGACGCATCGCGGCGAGGAGTCGCCCGAATATCAGGCGATGGGATCGTGTGAGCCTGGCGACGTGCTCGTCTGCGACGGCATGGGGCGCATCTACGCGGCCATCGGCGGCGACGTCAAGCTGCTACAGCTCAAGATGAAAGGTGCGGCAGGCGTGGTGACCGACGCCGCGATCCGCGACTTGGACATCGTGAAGGAGTACGGTTTGACGGTCTTCGCTGGCGACCGGACGCCGATGGGCGGCGCTGACGAGATCGACCCTTACGAAGCCAACGTGACCATCGCGTGCGGCGGCGTGGCCGTACGCCCCGGCGACCTGATCGTCGGAGACGATGATGGAATCGTGGTGGTCCCTGCCGGGGTCGTCGTTGAGTCGATCGATTGGGTGGAGGAGCACGAAGAGGTCGAGGAGTGGGTCAAGGGCCTGATCCAAGAAGAGAACGTGTCTCCCGGCAAATACTACCCGCCGACAGACGCCACGGTCGAGCGGTACCGCCAGTCGCGGGGCGATCGCTAACAACAGCCGTGATGTGGATCATAGCAGTGTTGGTGGAACTGAAGGGACGCAAAGAACGGAAGGGACGTCAGGGACTTTTGAGTGAGGACCCGCGAGCCTGCTAGGTCAATACGAGTTCGCCTGTTGCAAGTGCGCCCATGCATCGTCCTCTTCCGGACGATTCCAGTCCCCTTCCAGCGCTTGCTCACTCAGCAACGCGGCATCGGGGACCCCGCTCGCTGACTCTTCATGGAGTATTACCACCACAGCCCGTTGACCTTTCGAGAGCCGCGGGGGTTCGAGCAACCGCACAACGCCATGCTCGTCGATTGTTGCTTCGTAGGCGATGAGCACGAATCAACTGCTCGTTGTCGCAATCGGTGTCCAAGGATTCGGGCGAGCCGCAACCCGCCCGTCGATAGCCTACGCCTGCAGCACCACCTTGACGACGTTGTCTTCGCGGTTTTCGTACATGTCGTAGGCTTTCTTGACCTCGTCGAAGGGCAAGCGGTGGGTGACCATCTCGCCGGGGTCCCACCAGCCTCGGTCCTTTAGCGAGATCATCGTTTCGATGTGGTGGATGGCGTCTCCGCTGGTGGCCCCGATCGTTGCGATGACCGTCGGGGTCTTGAACATGAACTGTCGGAAGTTGAGCGGAACCGTGCCCGCAGGAGTTACTTCTTGCATGCCGAATACGATGACGGTGCCGAACTTCTCGACGTACTTGAAGCAGTTGTTGAGCGTGTCTGGGTAGCCCGCGGCTTCCACGGCAATCTCGGCGCCGAGGCCGCCGGTGATCTCTTCGATGGCTTCGTCCAGGTTGTCTTTCGTCGGGTTAACCGTGTGAGTGGCGCCGAAGCGCTTGGCGAATTCAAGACGGTTGTCTTCCAGGTCCACCGCGATGACCTGCCTAGCGCCGGCCCGTGCGCAGATTGCCGTGAAGGACAGGCCGATGCTGCCCTGTCCAAGAATCAGGACGCGCTTGCCTATGATCGGCCCCATCTGTTGGCACGAGTAGAGCACGGTGCCAGACGGCTGGCACATGATCCACTCTTCGAGCGTGCCATGGTCTGGGATGGCGGCCATGCGGTCTTCGTCGCCGGCCAGGTACTCGACTAGTCCGCCAGGTCCGGTCATGGTCGGGAGCACGATCGCGCGTTGGCCGACTTTGAACTTGTCGGAGCGGCTTTCAACGACGGTGCCGATGCACTCGTGGCACGGCGCGCCCGTCCGCATCGGGTACTCCTCTTCGGGGTGAACGGGGCCGTATCCGTGACGGATGTCGCTGCCGCACACGGAGAATCTCTCCATCTTCACCAGGCACTGGCCGTCGCTGAGTTCGGGCATTGGTTCGTCGATAATCTCGAATTGTTTGGGGCCGCTTAGTCGGGCTGCTTTCATCGGGCGATTCACCTCTATGTTGGGTTAGTGTGGTGGTGTCGGACGGGTGTCATGCTACGCAACATCGGATGGCAACACAAGCGATGAGGCCAGCAACACAGGCGACAGTCGCTGCGGATTGCCTCGAATTCCCTCTCACCGCTGGAATCGGGGCACGGATCGAGGCCGTGCGGGCGAGTGACGCCTAGACCGGCCAGCGTTCCTGCAATCGTTGGGCGATGTCTCGGAGGATCGGGACGTCGGTGCCGGGACGCTTCGGGTTGCCCGGATGCGCGGAGTTGTGGTCGATCCGCCCTCGTATCTCGAGGAACTGCGCGGCGCTGTGTTTGTACGCGGGGACCGGGTCTCGGAATGCGAAGAAGCCCAGGTACTGGAGCAGGTCGTTGAGCGCGTGGAAGTCAGGGCCCCCGAAGCCCACATCGCGTCGCGCAGCGCAAAGTGCTCCGGGGCGAACGTGCTGAGCCCGAGCAGGTAGTCGCTGCCATAAATGATCATGTCGATGCCAAGGTCGTTGCCGGTGTAGACCTTGAAATCGGGACGGCGCTCGTCGCGCAGCGCCAGTCTCTCCCATTCCAACGACCGGTCCAGCGACGAGTGCTTGGCTCCGGTGCATTGCGGGATGTCCAATAGGCCCGCGTACGTCTCCAGGTCATAGATCTGCCCGAATGGGGCGAACATCGTGCCTAGCTCGAAGGCGATGAACTCGGGGCAATCCCTGCCGATGGCCGAATACGACGCGAGTATATCCTCCGGACCCTGCTGAGTCATGCCGTAGCTCTGGAAAACGACCGGCGCCCCGCCATGGTCCTGCACCATATCGACCTGCCGTCGGTACTCGTCCAGGTTCAGCGCATCGCCCGGCGAATCGCCGACGAAGGCGCCGGCGACGAAGTCACGGCCGTCAAGGGCGTCTCGGGTGGCCGCCAAGACTTCGAGTCGGGTGTCGTCGTCCAGCAGGTTGATGTAACCGGTGTCCATGTTGACCGCGGGAGTCAGGCCAGCGTCCGCGGTTCGCGAGACGTGGGACCGGAAACCGTCCCAGTCCGGCTCACCCTGCGGCGTGAAGGGCAGCAAAGTCGCGGATATGCCGGACACCTCTCGCTTCGTACGAATCAGGCTCGGTGTGTCGACCGTCTGGTTGTTGTTCATGATTTCAACTTTCTTTGCGGAGGCGATAGAATTGCCCCTGTATTATATGTTCGGCTCGACCCATCCTCAACATCGATAACGGTCAGTCACACACTGGGAGGCATTCGATGAAATTCGGGTTCATCGGCACCGAAGGAGGACGCTTCTATCGCGAGTTCCTGGACGAGGTCCTGCGCGCCGAGGAGCTCGGATTCGATTCGGCGTGGCTCGAGGAGCATCACGGAGTCGAGAACCACTACTGGCCGTCGCCGCTCATGTGCCTGGCCGGAGCCGCCACCCGAACGTCGAAGATCGAGTTGGGCACGGACATCATCGTGTTGCCTTTCTATCACCCGGTGCGCGTGGCTGAAGATTCCGCGATGCTTGCCGTCATGAGCGAAGGGCGATTCGTCCTCGGCGCGGCGATCGGATACAAGCCCGACGAGTTCGCGTTGTACCAGGAACCGCTCAAAATGCGTGGAGCCAGGTTCTCGGAGGCGGTCGACCTGATCCGGCAGCTCTGGGCCGGCGACTCGGTGACGTTCGAGGGCAGGTACTATCAGCTTCAGGACGTACGGATCGAGCCGCGGCCGGATGTGGCGCCACAGATCTGGATCGGCGGGTGGGGCAATCTGTCGCTGCAGCGCGCCGCGAGCCTCGGTGACGCCTGGGTGCCGGGTCCGACGGCCGGGCTCGAAAAGCTGCTCGATTGCCAGGCGACGTACCGCGAGCACATGGCCACTGCAGGAAGAGAAACGGAGCCGGCGTCAGCGCCGCTCACCCGAGAGGTCGTGATCGCTGACACCGATGCCGAGGCGATCGAGATCGCCGAGCGACACCTGCTCGTGAATTACCGAGATGAGTACGGCGGCGGCTGGCAGCACCCGTTGATCGGCTCGACGGACGCGACACCCGTCAATCGTCTAGGCGCTCTGAGCACGGATCGGTTCATCATCGGGTCACCCGAGACTTGTGTACGACAAATTCAACGGTTCGCGGACACTTTTGGCATGGACCATCTGATCTGCCGACTGTACTTCCCCGGGATCAGCCACGATCACATCATGCGAGAACTTGAGCTTCTGGCTAACGAGGTCATGCCCGCTATTCGCTGAGTCTCGTATCTCGTCGTTGTCTGGGGTGAGTACATTGAACTCGAACGCCCTGGGTCCCACCCGCCCTCCCTCGAAACTCTTTTGGGGACACCCCCAAACCCAGGCACAAGGGAGGCTCCGCCTCCTTGCGAATCCCCCGAGCCGGCTAGTTGGCCGGATCGCTTCGGCGCCTGGACGAACCAATGAGCGCTGGCCAGATCGAAAGCGGCGTCTTCGACTCCCGATGGCCGAACGGCAAAGCGGTTACAACTGGCGGCGACGAATCATCTGAATGACGGATTCGCGGCGGACCCGAATACTCCTCTGCGGTAGGGTATGAAACCACGCCTCGGACTCGTGGCCTGGGCCGTTTTTCGCCTTACGCTGAAGATGTATTCAACATCAAGCGCAAGGAGTCGACAATGATCTCTACATCTCTTCCCTCACAATACGGCGGCGCCCAACTGACCCGAACATCGATGTCAGCCTCCGGGTTGGCGAAAGTGCTGCTGACATTCTTGCCAATCGTTGTCGTTGGCATCACGGCGTCGGTTCTCGGGCTCGGATTGATGACGCAGGCTTTTTGATCTCCGGGGCCTACCTGATCAGCGTGGCGATCGCAACGGGCGTGTTGCAGGCCGACGGCATCAGATGGACCGACATCGGGCTGAGGCGGCCAGCCAGCCTGCGACGCACGGCGCTGTTGGCGGTTCTGGCGCTCGTCGGCGCCTTGGTAGCGATGAATATCGTGCAATTGACCGCGGTCAACTTGCCCGGAGTGGTCATTGATGCGCCAGACATCAGCCGCTTCGATTCGATGAAAGGCAACGTGCCAGTGTTGGTCGTCGGCGTGCTCGCGGCGTGGACGACGATCGCGTTTGGTGAGGAGATGCTGTTTAGGGCGTTCCTGATCAACCGATTCGGCGGGATGTTGAATCGGACCCGCGTGGCGTGGGCGGTCGCCGTCGTCGCAAGTGCATTCATGTTCGGCGTTGCCCATTTTGTCGAAGGACCGCTGGGCATGGTCGTCAACGGTTCGTTCGGGCTGTTGTATGGCTCGATCTACTTGGCGAGCGGTCGAAACCTTTGGGTTATAATTGTCGCGCATGGGATGCTGAACACACTGCGATTCGTGGTCGTATTCCGCGGTGTGGCTGGGTAAGGACAGCCACATGCCGTCAAACTCAGAATCTGTTTCACGCGGGATAACCGTTCATGAAACGACCCACCCGCCCCAAGGCAAATTGATGGACGCCGACGCAACGCGCACACAGTGCTTGAGCCAGCTTCGATGGAAACTGGCCCTGAGTTACACGGCTGTGACAGTCGGCGCTCTTCTCGCGGTGGCACTCGTAATCATCATCGCGTCCGCTGTCATTCTCGTCGCCATGACGAACAGCGGATCGCTGCCGGTGCGGTTAGTCGACACGGCGAAAGTGGAATATGCTCCGTCGCTGCGGCCTTATCTTGAAGACTCTCCTTCGGACGTGGAAGGCATCGCCGCATGGCTGGGGCGATGCGAGAGAACAACCTCGCGTTGTTGCGGTTGACCGGAACCATACCGGTGCGGGTGAACGAGAACGAATTCGAGGCGCTCGTGATCGGACCTGATGGCATATTGTTGGGCTCGACACTTGATGCCTCAGTGACAACGGCGGCACGGGTACAGGGCTTGATTTGCAGTCGTTTCCTGGGTTGGAGGAACCGCTCACCGCGGCGCTCGCGGGAGTCGACGATTCCGATCGGTTGCACGGGTCAATGGACGCCGAAAACAAGATCGCATCGGTGGTGCCAATCCGAGACGCCGCAGGTGAAAGGTTATTGGGAGCGCTTGTCCTGATCGCGCTAGCGCCCACCCCAGCATCCGTCATTTTCGAACTGGCGCCGATTGACGGCGTGGGCTTGTTAGTGCTTGCGGCCGTCGCGGGACTCGCGGGCGCGGCCTTCGGGATGATGGCGGCGCGCGGACTGGTCAACAGGTTGGAGCGCCTCTCGAACGCGACCCTGGCTTGGCGGGGCGGCGAGCTCGATGTCCGCGTGAGCGATCCTTCCGGCGATGAGCTCGGGCAATTCACCGGAAGGTTGAATCACATGGCCGAAGAGTTGAGGGCGCTGTTCGAAATGCGGCGCGACCTGGCGATTGTGAACGAACGCAACCGACTCGCCAGGGACCTCCGACAGCGTGAAACCGCAAGCCTTCGCCGCGAATGCGCAATTGGGCGCGGCGCGCGCGGTTGGTCGACGAACCTGAAGTCGCTGAGACTCATATCGAAGAGGCCGAGCACTTGATCGACGGACTGCGGAGAGAGTTGACCGGCCTAATCGAAGAACTGCGCCCGATGGGATTCGACGAGGAAGGACTGGCCGCCGCGGTACACACATACTGCCAGGATTGGTCTCGCCAGAATGGGGTAACGTTGGACGCTGATATCCGCGTCGACGCCGGGTTGGAGCGCGCGACCCAGCAGGCGTTGTTTCGCATCGTTTAGGCGGCGCTGTCGAACGTCGCCCGTCACAGCAAAGCCGACAGCGCAGCCGTCGAGTTGGTCCAAACTGGCGATGAAGTCTGTTTGACCGTTACCGACGACGGACTGGGTTTCGACACGGATGCCGAGTCGTCCGGGTTCGGCATCCGGTCGATGAAGGAACGGGCTGCGGCGATCGGCGGACACTTGAGCGTCGCGAGCGAGACTGGCGCGGGGACTCGTGTTTACGCATCGATTTCGGTCGTCGGTTCTGTCGGCACGGAGGATGACGGCTCATGACCAGACCAATTACGATTTTGCTCGTCGACGACCACGACGTCGTCCGGCGCGGATTCAGAGCGTACTTTGAGGCGCTCGGCGAGTTCGAGGTGGTTGCCGAGGCTGAGAACGGTGATGAGGCGGTCAGGCTGGCCGAGATGCACATCCCGGACATCGTGTTGATGGACCTCGTAATGCCCGGGATGAACGGAGTCGACGCTACCAGAGGCGTCAAAGACGTCAGTCCACGCACGCAGATCGTGGTGCTCACGTCCTACCACGACGACGAACACATCTTTCCGGCGCTACAAGCCGGGGCGATCTCGTACGTGTTGAAAGATTTCAGGATGGAGGAAGTCGCGGAGGCCGTCCGTAGAGTGGCGGTCGGCGAAGCCACGCTGCTCCCGAGCGTCGCGGCTCGCGTCATCGACGAGCTGCGATCCGAGCGGTGAGATGCGACCAGTCCGCATGCCAGGCTGACGAATCGAGAGATGGACGTCTTGAGGCTCATCGCGAAAGGAATGAGCAACGCCGAGATCGCCGAAAATCTGGTGATCACGCAGCAAACAGCCAAGGGTCACGCCAGCAATATCCTCAGCAAGCTTCAGCTAGCCGATCGGACCCAGGCAGCCGTGTACGCCTGGCGCGAAGCCGTTGTAGGCCGGGACTGAGGCGACGCTGTCGCCGCTCGGATTGCAAAGCATGAGGCGCGCAGCTTACGTGGGCAGGTAGACCGAAGATCCACGCCTCGCCCGACCCCAGATTGACGGCGACTGACGCCAATGCTAGACTCGCGGCGATCACGAACGACGTTCGAAGCGAGTCCGCAGGCGTGACCGTTCAACCACCATTCCTCCGGACCATCGCCGTCCGTTCTTGATCGCCCGCCGCCTCGCTGAACGGACACTATCCGGAGGATCGATTCCCATTGGCCACTGTCAATTCCGACACATCTCTCACACTTAACGTCAACGGCTCGGACCACGCGCTGTCCGTCAACTCGAGCCACACCCTCCTCGAAGTTCTTCGCGACGACCTGGGTCTCACCGGTTCGAAACGTGGATGCGAGGATGGCACGTGCGGAACATGCACCGTCGTCATGAACGGCCGAGTCGTGCGTGCGTGCCGGGTCCCGTTGAGTCGCGCGGACGGCGCGGACGTGCAGACGATCGAGAGCTTAGGCACGGCGGATCAGTTGCATCCGCTCCAACAGGCATTCGTCGACGCGGACGCGGTCCAATGCGGGTTCTGCACGCCGGGGATGATACTGGCGGCGAAGGCGCTGTTGGATCGGAACCCGAAGCCGTCCAGGCGTCAGATCATGCGGGCTCTGGGCAGCAACCTGTGCCGCTGCACCGGATACAACAGCATCGTCGAAGCGATCGCTCGAATCGCCAGCGCCGGTCAAGATAGTCAGCCGATCCCGTCCGGGCCTGCCCCGAGGGACGACGCTCCGGCAAAAGCGCTCGGAACCGCGATGTACGCCGGCGACCTAACGATGCCTGGTATGCTCCATGCGGCAATTTTGCGGAGTCCGCATCACCACGCCGAGATCGTCAGCATCGACTATAGCGAGGCGCTCAAAGTCTCCGGAGTCGTCACAGTTGCAACCGCCGAAGACGTGCCCGGCCTCAACCGCTACGGACGAGCAGCCAAGGACCAGCCGGTTCTGGCAGACGATAAGGTGCGACAGATCGGCGACCCAGTCGCCGCGGTCGCGGCCGAGTCGCAGGAAGCCGCATCGGAAGCACTCGCGTTGGTCCGCGTCGAATACAAGCTGCTCGACCCGGTCCTCGACGCGTCCGAGGCGATAAATGATTCCGCGCCTCGCGTTCACGAAGGTCCGAACATGACCTCGGAGCGACGCATGATCTGGGGCGACGCCGAAGCTGGACTGGCCGAGGCGGACATCGTCATCGACAGAAACTACACGACGCCCGCACACGACCATGCGTATCTGGAACCCGACGCCGCCCTCGCGTATCAGGAGGAAGACGGCCGCCTGGTGATCCGATCCGCAACGCAATGGTCGCACCACCAACAGGAAGCCATCGCCGAGACGATGGCGTTGTCGGTAGATCAGGTGCGATTCTGGCCGACAACAGTCGGCGGCGCATTCGGCGGCAAGAACGACCCTTCGTACCAGACCATCGTTTCATTGCTGGCGCTCAAGACCGGCCGACCGGTCAAGATCGTTTACACCCGCGCCGAATCGTTCGCCGCCACGACCAAACGGCACGCGTTCACGATCCGATGCCGAACAGGCGTCACAAAGGACGGACGCTTGACCGCGCTGTACGCGGAGATGATCGCCGACACCGGCGCATACGCCTCGTCCGGTCCGAGCATATTCGTCCGGTCGGGCATCTCGATGACCAGCCCGTATCACTTCCCAAGCGCCGTGATTCACGGCAGGGTCGTGTACACGAACAACCCGATCGCCGGGTCGATGAGGGGTTTCGGAGCGCCACAGGCCGTGTTCGCCATGGAGTCCCAGATGGACCTCATGGCCGCCGAGCTCGGCATCGATCCGCTCGAGTTCCGGGTGATGAACCGTCGTCAGTCGGATGTCGACAGCGCAAGAGCGACGACACTGGAGCAAGAAGAGTCGTTCCGGCAGACCTTGGAGGCCATCCGTCCTCATTACGATCAACGTGAGCGTCGCTCGGCAGACGGAGACACCGGTCGCTGGGTCCGTGGCTACGGGATCGCGTCGATGCGGTACGGCGTCGGTTCGGCGGGCGCGCTGCACTCGCCGGGCAGGGTGTTGTTGGAGCTGGAGCAAGACGGTCACATCCGGCTGCTGACCGGGTCGATGGAGATCGGCCAAGGCTCGGACACGGCTTGGAAGCGGATCGTCTCGGACGAGCTTTCGCTGTCGAACGAGATTGTTCGCGTGACCAGCGGCGACACCGACGTCACCCCTGACTCCGGGACGAGCGGCGGGAGCCGGCTGACGTACTACGCGGGAAACGCCGCGTTCATCGCGGCCGGGATGCTCAGGGAAGCCGTCCTGTCGACAGCGTCAGGATTGCTGGAACAACCGCCCGAAGCCCTACACATGATCGACGACGGCGTCGCTCCGATCGACGGTCAAGACGCCACGGTTCGGGTGTCGCTGGCCGATGTTGCCGAAGCCCGGGCGTCCGCGAACCTTCCGATGCGGTTCGACGGAGAGTTCGCACCGGTTTCCGAATCTCAAGACCCGACCGCCGGCGATCTCGACCCGTTTCCGGTGTACGTTTCGGCGACGCAACTGGCCGAGGTCGAAGTCGATAGAGAGCAGGGCGTCGTCAGGGTGATCCGCGTGGTCGCGGCGCACGATGTCGGCAAAGCGGTGTTCCCGCAGGGACTCATCGGACAGATCGAAGGCGCGGTCTCCATGGGCATCGGCCAGGCTCTCACCGAGGAGTATCGGCACGGCGAGTCGGTTGGATTCAAGCAGTACCGGATCCCAACGTCGCGAGACGCGCCCGAGGTAATCCCGATTTTGATTGAAAATGGGGACCCGTCCGCCGGACTGGGCGCCAAGGGCGCGGCCGAGTGCGCCCTGGTGCCGGTGGCCCCCTCGATCATCAACGCGATTGCCAACGCGACCGGCGTGAGGGTGCACGACTTGCCGGCGACGCCGGCCCGGTTGCTGGAGTTGATGCGAGGCCAGTAGCGCGGATAGCGACAGCCGACAGCGGACCGGCACAAGCGTCGTCCGCGGCAGTTTGGGATCGAAGTAAACCGACAGCGCCACAACGGAGGGAACAGCGATGACGAACGGACTTCAAACTCCTCTATGCGATTTCTTGGGCATCGAATACCCGATCGTGCTGGCAGGCATGGCCGCGGGTGGACAGAGCCAGACCACGGCTCCGACACCGGTCAGGCTGGTGGCGGCAGTAACGAACGCCGGCGGCTTGGGCGTGATGGGCGACAACTTCGCTGATCTCGACGACCTCGACGCCGGGATACGTGAGCTGCGCGCTCTGGTGGGCGACAAACCGTTCGGAGTCGACTTCCTGCTCCCCGCCACTCGCGCAGACGTCACGTCGACCAGCAAGCACGAGGTTTACGAGGACATCCGAGTGGAGTATCCCCAACACGTCGCCGTGGTCGAAGAGTTGATCGTCGCGCACGGTTTGGGTCCTGCTGAGCTCTCGGCGTCGGAGCCGATGTCGACCGACCTGCTGAATCGCAAGATCGATGTCCTGCTGGACAATAAGGTGCCTGTATTCGCTGCTGCGCTGGGAGATCCCGCGTTCATGACCGAGCGGGCCCACGCCCAAGGGATGAAGGTCATCGGAATGGCCGGCGCGGTCCGCCACGCGGAACGACAACGAGCCGCAAACGTCGACATCATCACCGCCCAGGGCACCGAGGCCGGTGGCCACACGGGCAACATCTCCACGATGGTCCTGGTGCCGCAAATAGTCGATGCCATCGATCCTATGCCAGTGCTCGCCGCTGGCGGGATAGGCACGGGCAGGCAAGTTGCGGCCGCTCTCGCGCTGGGCGCGCAGGGCGTTTGGGTCGGCACGGCGTTCCTTGCGTCGGAGGAAACAAATATCCCCGACGATCACCAAGAGCAGATAATAGGTGGCCGATCCGAGAACTTCACGCTGAGCAAGTTCCTCTCGGGCAAGCAGCAGCGATCGTACCAGAACCTGGTCAAAGACGCGTGGGCCGATTCCGGATTGCCGCCGCTGGAGATGCCGCTCCAGGGGATCGTGCAAGAGCCGTTCACCCGCGCCGCGCGCATGGCAGGACGCTACGACCTTGTCGGCAACCCGTCGGGGCAGATCAGCGGCATGCTGAACGAG
>PVBE011804990.1_pt1 | contig 28092 bp, 27 predicted proteins | sample 1631181 | NCBI WGS metagenome assembly PVBE01 (sample SAMN08397723, study PRJNA350692) | Marine metagenome, whole genome shotgun sequencing project. | isolation source: water | place: Pacific Ocean | collected 2012-04
CGAGCAAATGTTTGCTTTTGCGTGCCACGTTCTTCCTCGCCCGAACCTAGTTTGGAATTCGGTCACGCTACTGCGTATTGAGTCCTAAATCCCAACGGGTTTTGAATGCATGCTGCCCCTGCCAAACTTCGAGTGCAGGACCATCGTCACATGAAGCTACGAACGGCTCTCGTTTCATCTCAAATTCGGTATCGATGATGTATCCCGCATGCCAGCAGGTATCACTGTATTTGCCTAGGGTACGGCTCTTCATCAGAACCCGAACCTGCGCAGTAACCGCTTCAACGTCGCGCAGCATGCCAATGATCTGTTCCGGGGTATAGCGTTTGCGGCTCATTCGTTCCTCCTTCGCAAAGGTCAGAATGCGCCAAATCCTCCCAATCGTCCCGGACCACTTTTCGGGGGGCAGGTCACCCTGCGACTGAAGCGGCCAGATACCGGTTCGCCCGAGCCCCTGGCGCGCGGGGGCATCGAAGTCATCGGTTCGCCTTCCATCTCTTCCAACGCCATCCGTGAGAATGGAACCGTCAGCCGCCCAATCCTACCCCTGCGATCGGCGGTATCCTAGTCGAGAGGGCCACAGGCACGCCCCGCGTCCCCCCAATCCCCCGCCGGGCGGGCGCCCGCCCCACCCAGGCGCCGGTGCGTGGCATTCAACCGGCGTGCAGGCTATGCTCTCTTTAAGGGGGTATGTATGGATGGAATAGCAGGAGGCGTACATGTCGAGTGGAGCCATCAAGATTTTGCGTTGGGGCGGGATCCTCGTCGCGATCGTGTTCGCGATTGCACTTGCGGTCTCGGGCGGCGAAGTCGCGGAAGGCGAAGAAATTTCGTCGGCGCCGGAGACGTTGTATTGGGTTCTCCTGATCATCGGCGTCGTCGCGGCGATCATCGGGTTCGTCACCAAACCGAAGACCACTTGATCCGGGGGGCGGCATTCTAAAGGCCACCCCACTCCGGCCGCCTCAACGGGGACGCCGGTTGCGTCCCGTCCGGCGGATTTCAGCGCCGGGCGATTTTCCTTTGCACCGGCGGGCAGGGCACGTCGCCGAAAGAACAAAATACGCAGCAATCGCCCGGTTCCGGCTTTAGCAAGGTGCCGCACCCCTCGCATTCAAAAAAAATGAACGCAGGCGTCCTCGGGCATGTCTTCGGTCTTGGCGTGCCCGCAGAGGGGACAGGTGAGGGTCGAGCGGGTCTTGAGCGCCACGGGATCCGTCATGTTGCCGTCTCCTGCGGGACCCGGTCGTCGGGATCGGATCCCGGCAAGCCATCGGTCCGCGGGCACGGCCGTTGGCGGACACGAGGCACCCCTTAGGGCCGAAAATCCATACACCGTAGGGCTGCAAATTCATACACCGTCAAAAACTCTTGTGTCACGGCAATGGGGCCCTAGCCGGGTCAAACCGGGCTGCGGTTCCTTGACACGTACTCTGTGCTTGGGGCATTTATTCCGTGCCATTCACGGGCGGTAGCATACCCGTTTCCTGTGGAGGGCGTTATGGGGCCGAAGTCTCGCTGGGTTGCCGCGGTTTCAACCGTTGCGTTTGTCTGGCTCGTGACGCCCGGGGGGTCGTCCGGGCGGTCGGTCGAGTTTCGCCCCGGTGATCTGGCGCCGCCGCGCACCGTCCTTACAGCCGGCGTGCAGGTGGCCCAGGCGGCGGGCGAAACCCGCGGCAACGCCATTCAGTTCCTCGAGGCGGGGGCGAAATACCTGTTCCCCTCGATCGGCGCCGACGCGCCGGCGTGGGCCAAGCGGATTGAATTCGAGTGGCACCTGCAGGACGACCTCAAACCCGAGTTTTCTCTGCTCACGGTTCAGCCGCTGTTCCGGCCAACTGAACGCGACACGTTTTTCACGCAACTCAGCGTACGCCGCTACGAAATGTTTGGCGTGCATCGGGTCGTGACCAACACCGGCCTCGGCTACCGCCGTTTGCTACTCGACAACACGGCGCTGTTGGGGATCAATGCGTTCTTCGATTACGACTAACGGTTTGACCGCCAGCGCGGCAGCATCGGCACCGAGGCGCGATGGTTCGGGTTCGATCTCACCGGCAACTACTACCGGCGCCTTTCGACCCGGCGCACCGTCGATACCAATACGTTTGAAGAAGTCCTCCACGGCGGCGACATCGAACTTTCGATGCAGGTTCCGTATCTGTCCTGGGCGCACCTGCGCGGCAGCCGGTTCTATTTCGACAACAATGTGGCGTCCAGGAATACGCGCGGCTGGCGTGCGGCGCTGGAAATGGACCTGCACCCCAACCTTGAGGTCGAGATCGCTGCCCGCGACGATACTTTCAACAAGACGGTCTATATCGGTCAGATCCGGTTCCTGCTTGCCGATTTCGGTACGCCGGTCGCGCTGACCACCCGCCCCTTTGATACCAAACCGTGGCTGATGCGCGACATGCGCGCCGAACGTCTGGCCAAGGTGCGGCGCGAAAACAAGATCATTGTCGAGAAATCAGTCGGCGCCAACGTGGCCGTCGCCCGCGGGACCTGATCCAATGCGCTTGATTCGGTTTGCCACCGCCCTTGCCGCCGCCGTAGTCCTGTGCGCCGCCGTCGCTTCCGCCCAGGACGTACAGGTCACGCCGACCGAATACAGTTTCACCATGACCAAGATGGAGCTCTGCACAAGTTCCACTTGCGCGGCGACGACCGTGCTCGGTACCAAGACCCAGGTCTTCGACATCGGTTCGGCGCAAGTCAGTGCGGGCGCCCAGGTCGGTAGCTACCTACAGTCCATCGAACTCGAACTCGAAACGACGTACACGCACGTCCGGGTGACACTGAACCGTACGTTTTCGATGACCGGCGGCACCAATGCCGGCGTTACTTCGAACGCTAACGGCGGTTCCTGCTATACCGACAGCACCGCAAGCGGTACCGCGGGAACGGGAACGGCCTATGCGCGCACGACCGATTCCGGCGCCAGCGGCCGCGGCTCGGCGGCGTCGAGCATGAGCATCATGGTGCCGGACGTGAACAGTGCCGGCGATTTCGGCGACCTGACGGCGACGTTCTCGACGGCGGGAATCGTGATCGTCGATGCGACCACCATGACAGTGACGATTGCGCTGACGTCGCCCTACACCGTCACGGCGCGGGCGCCAACTTTCGTGATTTCCTTCGATGTTGCCAGTACGCTCAACTTCACGGGTGCGGGTGCCGATACCTGCGTGATCTGGTTTACTCCGCCAAACGTCTCAATCACTATTACCTAGTCCGGTTTGCCGGCCACCATCGCCTCGATCTCGCCGCGCCTCGGCATCGAGCGGGCGGCGCCCGGGCGCGTGACCGCAATCGATCCCGCGGCACAACCCCAACGGACTGCTTCGGCGACGTCGAGGCCGGCGGCCAAGGCCGCTGCGAAGGCACCATTGAAAGCGTCGCCCGCGCCGGTGGTATCGACGGCAGGGCCGGTGTCGAATGCCGGAACGCGGCCCTCCCTGCCTTCGCCGATTATTCCACGAACGCCCGGGCCAACGGGCGCGCCATCGCCCGCGCCCTGACCCGCAATGACCGCCCCCTCGGCACCGAGCGTGACGATGGTGCAACCGGCTCCGCGCGTGCACAGGGTGGCGGCGGCGCGTTCGGCGTCGGAGTATGAGGTGACGGCGAACCCCGCGAGGGCGGCTGCTTCGGTCCGGTTGGGCGTCATGAAATCGGCCAGCGCCAGCACCGAATCCGGGACCGCAACCGCAGGCGCCGGATTGTAGATCGTCGTCACGCCGTGGCGGCGCGCGAGTTCGAAGCCCCGGATCACCGCTGCCAAGGGCACTTCGTTTTGGGCCATGAAGACGTCGGCGCCGCGAAACGCATCTTCGGCATTGTCGAGATCAACCGCGCCGATCCGAGTGGCGGCGCCGGGCCCGACCAGAATCGCGTTTTCGCCGTTGGCCTGATCGACAAAGATGAACGCTGTTCCGGTCGGGCTGTCGCGGCTGTCGATCACGAATCGATCGTCGATGCCTGCTTCGGCATAGAGCGTCCGCGCCATGTCGCCGAACGAATCCCGTCCCAGCGCCGAAATCAACCGGACGTCGGCGCCCGCGCGGCGTGCCGCAATCGCCTGGTTCGAGCCCTTGCCGCCCGGATGGATCGCGAACGAGCGTCCCATGACCGTTTCGCCCAAGGCGGGCAGGTGCGCGCCCTCGAAAACGAGGTCGGCATTGAAGCATCCCAATACGGTAACGATTCCGCGGCTCATCGGATTGCGCTCAGTCGCCATCGCCCGCAGCGGGCGGCCCACGCCTAGCATAACGATGCAGGCCTCCGGTTGCGACGCCCGGCGCCCCGGGCATAAAGTGACACCCCGAGGCAGGATCGGCCTGGCGGTACCTTCATGGCGGCACGATGACAGACGGCATGATGCGCGATCCGCGCCGCTTCACGACGGCGGCGGTCCTATTGACCTCGGTGGTTCCTCTGGCGGTCGCGATTCTGGCCGGACTGATTTCGGATCAGAGCTGGGCCTACTACGTCGCCGTCACGCTGATGTCGGCGTTTCCGATCGTTATCGGTCTACATGATGCGGTTATCGATTTCATCGAATCGATCGAGCGCGACCGCTTGGAACGCATCGAGTTGGCGCGGCGTGCAAGCGTGGTGGCGCGCTACGGCGCCGGCTTCCTGCGCGACCTCAACCGGTTCGGCGATCTTGAACTCTCGCTGATGGCCTGGGCACTCGACCAGGGCCGCAACGGGCTCAACCGGGCGGCGGACGATTTGGACCTTGCGGCCCTGATTACAAACGATCTTGTTGTTCCCGCATCGGGAATATCGGCGCAGGGATTTCCCTACCGGTTTCGCGATCGGACCTGGGTATTGATGACTGAGTTTGCGGACCATGTTTATGCCGTCCGCGACCGGCGGCAGGGCCTCTCCCCGCAGCACGCACCCGATGCCGCCGCACCGCCGCGGCCCGATCTGGTCGAAATCCTCGCGGCGCTGCCGTGGATGATGGTGCGCGCGCTGGTCATGGTGGCGGCCGGAGCGGCAGCCGCGCTTGGAATGTGGGTGCTTTACCTAGCGGCGATGGGGGCGGTAGCCGTCGTGATGATTTTCGGTGGCGCCGGCATCGGCGCCCTCTTCGTATGGCTGTTCGGATAGACGCGCCTTACCAGCGCATTGCTGATTTGTTATCGTCGTCTGAGTAGAGCTTGCCGAGCAGGATCCAGTCGTCGGTCGGCATATAGCGCGGCGCGAGAAAACGATAGGTTTCGCGTAACAGTTCCTCATTTTCCGGTGAGCGCGCGATGCGGACACCTTCCCAGGAGGTGAAAATATTGCTCCAAACCCGCAGGCGGCAGTACAGTTCGTCGCGCATTTCCCGAACGAATCTTACCTGTGGCGCGATGTTGCGAAGGAGTGGCAGGATTTCGCCGGTCTGCCCGTCGACCTGCAAAATCGGTTCTTCGAGTGTACTCACCGCGGTGTTCATCAATTTGCAAACCGGGTTCGCAATATCACTAATGGTCTGGTCGTTCGAATAAAGTGAGCGCAACTTTTCGATTTTGGTACGCGTCATGCGTACACGCATGACTTGTTCGCGCAGGGCTTCGACGTGGCACAGTTCGTCTGCCAGCGTCGTAATCAGGTCAATCACTTCGTTGCGGCGCTCATGGCCGATGCCCAGCGCCTCAGCGGCTTTGCCGAACGCATCGTTGACGCGTTTCTTGGTATCCGGGTCTTCAGTGGAGCGCATCATGTCGTCGGTATTGGACGAATCCAACTCCTCACCGGAAATCCACGCGACCAGTTGCAGCGTGAGGCGGCCATAAGCGATCTGCCGGTGGCGCGGCGAGACCTCCCACGACGCCTTGCCGGTGAGGATTTCCGGCGGCACCGGATCTCCGATACGGACCTCGTTGACGAAGCGCAGGCACTCGTTGATCAGTTCCAGCATGTCGCCGTCGTCTGTCTTCTCGAGTTTAAACTCGCGGACGATTCCAGGAATGCTCAGCACCACGTCGCCCTCGGAGAGATGAAAAAACAGGCCGGGCTCGCCAGTATGCTCTGATAACCGGAAGGCCGGATCATTGATCGATTCGAAGAATTTGTGATTGAACGAGATAATCGAGGGCAGCGGCTTTTCGTTGGCGCCGGCGTCTCCGCTGGACGGATCGCCGGTGTCCCCTTCGCCGGCGGGGTTTTCGGCCGCCACCGATTCGGACGCAGGCGGCGCCTGCGGTGTCGCGCCAGCCGCGCCGGCGGGCCCGTCGGCCTCCTGTATTGCGATAGTATCGGCGGCGGTTTCTGACACGGTCATTCGATCCCGCTAGGGCTGCAAATTCGCTGCGGCCAAAGATTCAGCCGAAAGGAACCCACAAATTCCTTGCGAACAAAGGTATTGTACACCTGATCCGTATCAAATCTATGTAAACAGCCAATTAACCGGGCCGCGCCGGCCCGTTTTCTTCTCAAGGAGCCCAAGGCGATGGCGGACCTTCCCGCGCTGATGCCCTACGGATCGATTGCTGCCCTTGGCGAGGCCTACCGGCGTGGCGAGACCGGCCCGGCCGATGCGGTGGATACCGTCCTTGACCGAATCGGTGCCCTCGATTCTCAGCTTCAGGCATTTGTGAGTGTCGATGCCGAGGGCGCCCGCGCCGCTGCGGCCGACGCCGAGGCCGATCTGCGGGCCGGCCTCGACCGGGGCCCGCTGCACGGGGTTCCTCTGGCGGTCAAAGACCTGTGCTGGACGCAGGACCGGCCGACCACGGCGGGGATGGCAATTCTCAAGGATTTCCAGCCCGGCGAGGACACCACCGTCGTCACCCGTCTCAAGGCCGCGGGTGCCGTATTGCTCGGCAAACTCAAGACCACCGAAGGCGCCTTCGTTGGCTACCACCCGGATGTCGTCCCGCCGCGCAATCCGTGGAATCCGGACCGCTGGCCCGGTGTTTCGTCGAGCGGCCCCGGCGTTGCCACCGCCGCCGGGCTCTGTTTCGGGGCGCTGGGGTCCGATACCGGCGGTTCGATCCGCGCCCCCAGTGCGGTCTGCGGCGTCGCGGGCCTCAAGCCCACCTATGGCCGGGTCAGCCGCTACGGCATTGTGCCGCTTGCCGATTCGCTCGATCACGTCGGGCCGATGGCGAGGCGGGTGCTCGATTGCGCCGCGATCCTCGGCGCCATTGCCGGTCCCGATCCGCGCGATCCGACGGCGTCGCAAGCGCCGGTGCCTGATTACCTCGCCGCGGCGGGATCGGACCTGGGCGGAATCACCATCGGCTTCGACGAAGACTATGCGGCGCTGGATATCGATTCTGAAGTCGCCCAGGCAGTGGGCGAAGCGGCGGCCGTGCTGCGCGACCTCGGCGCCGACGTCAAAGCGGTGAGAATGCCGCCCCTTGCCGCCTTGCTGCGAAACTTTCTCCGCATTGTCGGGGTCGAGGCACTGGTCGCGCACCGCGCCTGGTTTCCGGCCCGCGCCGACGAATACGGCCCGACCCTTCGCGGATTTCTTGAGCAGTCGCAGGCGGTGACAGCAGCCGACCTTGCCGAAGTTCAGGCCGAGGCGCGGCGATTCGCGGGCGCGTTCACAAAGCTGCTGACCGAGGTTGACATGATCCTCTGTCCGTCGTGGCCGGTGCCGGCGCCCGAGATGGACGCAGACGGCACCGTGCCGGTGGTCGATGAATCGGGCGCGCTGCTGAAATTCACGGCGCCCTTCAACGCCTCGGGCAACCCGACGCTGTCGGTGCCGTGCGGTTTCTCGCGCGACGGTCTTCCCTTAAGCTTGCAGTTCGTGGGCCGGCCCTTCGATGAGGCGTTGCTGATTCGTACCGGTCACGCCTATGAAACCCACGGCCGCTGGTTCACACATACGCCGCCAATCGACTGAATCATGACTGTCAACGATTTCGAATCCGCCGTCAGCCTGTTTGACGGCCTGACGCCGTTTTGCGGCCCGGTGAAGAAGGACTACACGTCGAATTTTGCGGGCGTCATGACAGCACTCAAGTTTCAGACGCTGCATCCCGATCAGCGCGAGGAATCGAAATCGGATTACGATCTCGAAACCCGGATACCCTCGGCTGCCGATGGCGAGATGTTTTTCGAATGGGCCTCTGTGCTGGCGGCGGCGCGCGCCGCGCGCGGGCGGTTTACCATGGTGGAACTCGGCGCCGGCTATGCAGCGCGAACCGTGACGGCGAGCGTGCTGCTGGCGCAGGTCAATCCGGTGCCGGCGCAATTCGTCATCGTTGAGGGCGAGCCCACCCATTTCAAATGGGCGAAACAGCATTTCGCCGACAACGGACTCGACTGGCACGACCACTGGTTCCTGAATAGGGCCGTTGGGACAACGACCGAGCCGGTCTTGTTTCCGATCGGCGAGGGCCTGTACAGCAACAACATCACGCCGCCCTCGGGGCGCGAAGAACTGCTCAAGACCATCACCGGCACCGAGGCGATGGAATTGGTGCTGCGCAACCTCGTCACCGAAGCGCGGATGGGGGTTCAACTTGAGGTGTCGAACGGGTACGATTTTCGAAACTTCGATTTTGCCTTTGTGAACTGCCTGACGCTCGAGGATATCCTGGCCCCGCTGGAGACGGTCGATCTTCTGGACGTGGATATCCAGCGCGCCGAGCGCGAGGTGTTGCCGCCAAGCGTTGCCCTGCTGGGCCGCAAGGTGAAGCGCATCCACATCGGTACCCACGGCGGCGATGTTTATACGGAACTCGAAACCCTGCTGGTGTCGTCGGGCTGGGAGCTTGTCTTCAATTTCCCGCCGGGCGAAGTGTTCGAAACGCCGGCCGGGCGCTTCACGACTTCTGACGGAATCTTGAGTGCGCTGAATCCGGCTCTTGCCGGGGCCTGAGGGCGGCGCCGTGAGGATGGCGGCGGTCGGTTTAGCGTTGGTGTTGACGGTGGCGCTGATGGCCGCGGAACAGGCGGCGCAGGCGCAGGATCTATTCCAGTCCTACGGCGGGGTCAGCATCTACCGCACTGTCCGCCTCGACGCCCAAGGGCGCGACCTCGGCGAGGACTACAACGCCTACAACACCAACGCCTATACCGTGTGCCTCGGGTTCTGGGTGACGGAGGGCCGAAACTACACCTCGACGTTGATCGGGCGCGGCCCGCTTATCGTGCCGGCGGATGGCGAGGCGGCTCTCGGCAGCGTCATGCAGGTTGATCCGGCGCGGCCGTCGTCGTGGGAAACGTGGATCGAGGTTGGCACCGACTGCTACTGAAGCCTTGGGACACCGCCTTCTGGCCCCGCATGGGTCACGGCCTGATCGCGATACCCGAAAGGGCTGCAGCGGCGCGGTTCAACCCCTTCGGATGATGTTGCCCACGTCTCAATAGAGTTGGCGCCGCTTTGTCCGTCCCATGATCGGCGAATGCGAATCCTTCCTGAACGGATGCGGCTCAAGTGGTGCGACTCTTTGGCAGTGCGGCCTTGGCATTCGATCTCTTGAGCCAGCCCGCACAACTAGGCCATTTCTTTGTGCTCAATTCTTTTCACCGTTTGATCCCAATTCAATCGGTGCCATATGCCGGATTTGAGCCACTAAGCCTCGAATTCAGCGCGCGCCTGCATCGACAGGCCGCCATCCGAGTTCGCCGCCCACAGCTTCCAGCCCCCGTTGTCCGGTGCCGCGTTCACGGTGAATGGTTCGGTGTCGAATAGCGGGCTCATCGCGCGGAATTCGAACCGGGTCAGGCGCGTCTCGTTTTCGCGGCGGCACAGGTCCATCAGCAAGGTTGCAATCAGGGGTCCATGCACGACCAGCCCCGGGTAGCCTTCGACATTTTGGCAATAGGTTCGGTCGTAGTGAATACGGTGGCTGTTGAAGGTGATCGCAGAATATCGAAACAAGAGCACCGGATCCGGGTGGATCGTACGCAGCCATTGCGGCTCGTCCGGCGCGGGCTTGGCCGGGGCCTGCACTGTGCCCGGTTTCGCCGACTCGCGGAAGACAATGTCGTTTTCCTCGATCATCGCGTTGCCGTCCGCGTTGGCATAGCTGTGCCGCAAGGTGACGAAGAGAAGTTCGCCCGAGCGGCCTGATTTGGCCGTTACCGAGGCAATCTCCGATGTGCGCGTCACCGTATCGCCGACGACAAGGGTGCCGGGAAAATCGTAGCGCGCGCCCGCAAACATGCGCCCCGGCAATTCAACCGGCGGCATGAAATCGCCGCGTTCGGGGTGGCCGTCGGGTCCGATTTTCGACTGCGGGGCGTTGTTGAGAAAAAAGCACCAGTGAGCGCCGGGCGGCAACGGCGTGCCGGTGCCCGGCGGCGGCATTCCCGAATCCAGAACCGCCTCGAAACGCGCAACCGGCCCCGGAGTGATATCGTCTTCGGTGGACTCCCGGCGGCCCACCCACTGTTGCAGATCGGGTTTGGTCATCAAATTCTCTCCCTTGGCTGGCGCGCGGCGTTCGGGCCGCCGGCCGGTCTCCCCGGCGCCCGCCAACAAAGCGAAGAACCATGACGAGATCAAGGCCCCCGCAATCGCCGGGAGCGACGACAGCGCGGCGATGACGATCAGAAAATCCCGGATGAGCCGCCCGGCACCGGCGAATGCAGCCGACGGAACACGATTTGGGTGTCGCCGAACCGGTGCCGGCGGCGGATATTGCGTCTCCGCGCCCCGGCCGGGTTGGCGGTAGCCTCTTGCGTCCAGACCGAACCATCACCCCTGCCTGCCCGGCTTCGATGCGGACGATCGGCCGGACGATGTGTCCCTCATGCGCCGCCACATCGTGGCAACGCACAACGTCGTGCCAAGCGTGGCAAGGCGCGCCAACACCAGCAGCGGCGACAACGCGATGATATTCATTTTGCTTCCCCGCACCGCCACGGGTGAGGCACGCGCCCAGAGGGCGAAACAAAGGGGCGCTTCCCGTCAGGCGCACTGCGGGGCTATGCTGATTTGGGCATTGCTCGCTCGCCGCAATATCCCACAAACGATAAGCATGCTTGGCGCTGCGGCGCAGGCAAAACACAGGGAGACCGCAATGGGTACAGAGGCCCCAAACGCCAAGATCACCCGCCATTTCGTTACCCTTGGCGACCGTCAGGTCCACTACCGGCGCGCGGGCTCGGGGCCGCCGGTGCTGTTGCTGCACCAATCGCCCAAGTCATCGCGTGAATTGGCTCCGGTGATGGAGGCACTGGCCGACCGTTTCACGACCATCGCCCCGGATACGCCGGGTAACGGCAATTCCGACCCGCTGCCACTCGATCATCCGACCATGGCAGATTACGGCGACAACACCGCCATGGTTCTCGACGCGCTCGGGATCGACAAGGTCGGGGTCTACGGGTTTCACACCGGGGCTTGCGTCGGCGGCGCATTTTCGGCGCGCCACCCGGATCGCGTTCACGTCGCGATCCTGAACGGGTTCGTGACCCTGACCGGCGAGGAGCGCGCCGACATCATGGCCAACTATCTGACGCCGTTCGGGCCGACATGGGACGGCGGCCACCTGACCTGGCTGTGGGCGCGACTGCGCGAGCAGACGGTGTTTTTCCCTTGGTACGCGCCAACCCTGGCGAACCGCATGGACATGAACATGGCCACGCCCGATATGTTGCAAGACGGGCTCTTGGAATTCCTGCGTGCCGGCGACGAATACCGCAAACCCTACGGCGCCGCGTTCGAGTTTGCCGGGGACGAGTGGGCACCCCGATTTAGCGCGCCCACCTATCTCGTCGCCTCCGACTGGGATCCGCTGTCGGCGCATTTGCCGCGGCTCCCCGAAGGGTTGCCGGACTGTGTGACGGTCAAGAACCTGGGTCCCGGCACCGACAACGTCTTGCCGTGGGTAACGGATACGCTGGCGCGCTACGTATCAGGGCCCGACGCGCCGCCGGCGCCGGCGCCGGCGCCGATCGAGGGGCGCAGCTGGCAGGATTTTGTCGCCGTACCGGGCGGCCAGCTCCATGTGCGGCGGACATCCGGGGCGAACGGTGTGCCGGTGCTGGTACATCACGATGCTGCCGGCGACAATGCCATTGTCGATCGCGTAACGGCCTCGCTTGCCGGAAAGCGCACGGCTTTTGCCTTCGACATGCCCGGCAACGGTGAATCCGACAACGTCATCGGCACCGACAATATTAACGTCGAAAGCTATGCCGAGGTCATCGAGCACGCGATCGATTCACTCGGCCTTGATGCGATCGACGTCTATGGCATGTGGGGCGGCGGCCTGGTCGGCCTCGATCTCGCCATCCGACGGCCGCACCAGGTCAAACATCTGTGCATCTCGAGCGTGCTCTATCACACGGCGGAAGAGCGCGCCGACCTCCTCGCCAATTACACGGCCCCGATCGAGATCGACTGGTATGGCGGCCATCTCCTCCGCTGCTGGCACTTCATGCGCGATCAAGCGCTGTTTTGGCCGTGGTACCGGCGCACGCGCGAAGGCATCATCTGGTCGGAACCGTGGATCGAACCCGAGGGCATCCATGCCCGGGTCGTTGCCATGCTCAAGGCAGGGGACATGTACCACCACGCCTATCAGGCGCACTTTTCCTACCCAACTCACGAACGCCTGCAGGAAGTCGGGGTTCCGACCCTCCTGTGTTCGCCTACCTGGGGCGGCACGATTCAACATTCGGAAGCGGCGGCCAAGGCGGCACCCCAGTGCAAGTACGCCATCCTGCCGACCGCCATGGAGGCGTGGAGCAAGGAATTTTTGCCTTTCTTCGACAGCTAGAGCACGCCGGGGCTGAGCGCCGGTTGTTGGGAATGGCGGCCAGGCCCGCGAAACCGGCGAATCTGGGGCGCCACTGCGGTGCCGGATGAATTGATGCTTATTTCGCGCCGCGTACCTAAGATGGGGCCCATCGGGCCCTTCCGCGGTCTTCGTCCCCCGCAGGTCCGAGTCAACGAGGGTCCACGCCAGGACTCGCAAAGGAGGGGCGATTAGAGGGAGGGGACAAGACTATGTCGAGATCAGTAGGATCGATTGGCTACCGCGGCCGGGCCGCAGTACGCGGTTTGTTGGCGGCGGCGGCGCTCGCCGGCCTGATGCTACCGGCCGGACAGGCGGGCGCGGAAATGCAGGACGACACCATTCGTTTTGCCGTCAAGAATATCGCGCCGAGTTTCGGCCGCCCCGAACAGGGGACGGCCTCGCCCAGCGTGTACACGTTGTGGCCGATCTATGAATCGCTCACCAGGGTCAGCCCGACCGGCGAGGTATCGGGCTTGTTGGCGACGAGCTGGAAGAATATCGACGATCTGACGTGGCGTTTTACCATGCGCTCGGGCGTCAAGTTCCAGAACGGCAGGCCGTTCACGGCCAAGAATGTGGTGGCGCAGTTCAACTATCTACTCAGTAACGAGGAGGCTGTGGGCACGGTCGCCTATTCGACCAACCAGCGCCAGTCGAGAATCGCAAGCGCCAGAGTGATCGATGATTTGACGGTCGAGTTTGTCACGGAAGTGCCCAATGCGGTCCTGCCGCGTCAGATGGCCGGTTTCTGGATGCCCGATACCGACACGAAAGCCGACCTCGGGCTCACGGGGTTCAACAAGGCGCCGATCGGAACCGGTCCGTTCCAGGCCGTCAATTTCGGGCCGGGCGCAATCGACTACGAGGCCTACCCGGGAGCCTGGCGGCCGGCCCAGGTGAAGCGCCTCAGGACGGTCGAGCTCGCCGAAGCGGTGACCCGCGTCACTTCGATCCTGTCGGGGGAAATCGACATCTCGCAAAACGTGCCGTTTGACGCCGTCGACCAACTAACGGATGCTGGGCACGTCGTCGACGTCGCCTCGCGGCCTTCGGTCTGGGGTTGGCGCTTCATGTCGGTTCGCAAGAACAGCCCGTTCCACGACAAGCGTGTGCGTCAGGCGGCGAACTACGCGATCGACCGCGAGGCCATCGCCAACGAACTGCTGGGTGGCATCACGGTGCCCGGTGGCCAGTGCGCGACACGCTTCACGTTCGGTTACAACCCCGACGTCAAGCCCTATTCGTATGACCCGGCGAAGGCACGTGCGCTGATGGCCGAGGCCGGCTATGCGGACGGATTTGACACCGAAGTGAACACGACTCAGGGGTCGTTCCCGATGGACAAGGATGTCTATCAGTTCGTGGCCCAGCAACTCACGGCCGTGGGAATCCGGACCACGCTTACGATAATCCAGTTCCCGGAATGGCTCGACAACTGGTTCGGTAAGAAAAAGGGACCCGAAGGCGGCATGGGCTTTCCGGACATGTTCCAGAACTCGTGCCACAACTACAACGCCATCCCGTTCGACGCCTATCCGAACCTCAGCTGCCAGAAGGAGCTTCCTTCGCACTGTGACCAGGACGAGCTGGCGCTGCTGGAGAAAGCATTCGGAGAGTTCGACGTTGAGAAACAGCGCAAGCTCATTCAGGAGCTCATGGCGCTCGGTCATGAGAACGCACCGAACCTGTTCTTCGTTGAACTTGTGGATTTGACCGGGTTATCGGACCGGGTCGAAAACTTTGGCAACACGATCCAGCGCTTCAGCTGGGATACGATCACGCTGAAGTAGTAGATCGGAGACCCATCCCTGCCGCGCGTGTTGGCCTTCGGGCCGAGCGCGCGGTTTTTTTCGCACCATGAGACAACGCAATTCCGTGCGCAGGCTGGTCAGCGGCTCGAAGCCGCCGGCGGTGAATCGCAGCCTGTCCTCGATGGGCGTCGATCCCCGGCCGGACTCGAAGAACGCCTTACCGTAGTTGATGGCCATGCTTCTTTTGCAACGTAAAGGTGGTGCGTGCCGGCTCGCGTGGCGCGAAAGCGTCGGGCGGGTCCGGTGAATTCTGGGCCGATCAAGTGCGCCAGAGTGGGGTCGAATGCGACTCTATTTGTCGGTGCTTTTTGCGCGCCGCCCCCTTAAAATACGCCTCGCCGGGCCGTTCAGAGGTCTTCGCCCATCGCGGGCCCGGGTCAACGTAGGGGTCCACACAAGGGCTCGCAGGGGGGCGAATAGAGGGAGGAACGAAAAGAAATGTTGAGATCAGTACGAGGGATTGGCTGCCGCGGCCGGGTCGCGGTTCGCAGTTTGATAGGAGCGGCGGCACTCGTCGGCCTGATGCTGCCGGCCGGACAGGCGGGCGCGCAGATGCAGGACGATACAATCCGGTTCGCCACATCGGCGATCGCGCCTGCGTTCGGGCGGCCGGAACAGGGGACCGCATCGCCGAGCGTCTATACCGTGTGGCCGATTTACGAAACACTGACCCGTGTCAGCGAGACGGGTGATGTTTCCGGCCTTCTGGCGACTAGCTGGAAGAACATCGACAACACGACCTGGCAGTTCACCATTCGCCGGGGCGTCAAGTTTCAAAACGGTGACACGCTGACCGCTCACCATGTGGCGTCGCAGATCAATTACCTGCTCAGCAACGAAGAAGCGCACGGCACGGTCGCTTATTCGACCAACCAGCGTCAGGCCAAAATGAACAGTGCCCGTGCGATCGACGACTACACGGTCGAATTCACGACTGAAGTGGCGAACCCCGAACTGCCGCGGCAGATGGCCGGATTCTGGATCCCCAACACCAATGTCCGCGACGACATCGGCACCGAAGCGCACAACAAGGCGCCAGTCGGAACCGGTCCCTACACGGCGACCAGCTTTGATCCGGGCGAGGTCAAGTACGTGGCCTTTGAAGGTGCCTGGCGGCCGGCCAAGGTCAAACATTTGCAGACATTCGAACTGGCCGAAGCGGCAACCCGCGTCAGCTCCATTCTGTCGGGCGAAATCGATATTTCGCAGAACGTGCCGATGGATGCGATCGCCCAGCTCGAAGCGGGCGGCGCCCGCGTCGATATTGCGACCAGGCCCTCGGTGATGGGTTGGCGTTTCATGTCGGTGCGCGAGAACAGCCCCTTCCACGACAAGCGTGTGCGGCAGGCGGCGAATTATGCGATCAACCGCCAGGCCATCGCCGACGAATTGCTCGGCGGAATCACCGTACCGGGTGGCCAGTGCGCGACCCGCTTTACCTTCGGCTACAATCCGGACGTAGAACCCTATCCCTACGACCCGGCGAAGGCGCGCGCGCTATTGGCCGAGGCGGGCTATGCGGACGGGTTCGATACCGAAGCGATGGTGCTGCCGGGCGCGTTCCCGGCGGATGCCGAAATTTACCAGTTCGCGGCGCAGCAACTGAACGCGGTCGGGATTCGCGTGGACCTCACCAACATTCAGTTCGCGCAATGGCTCGATTTCTGGTTCGCCAAGACCAAGGGCCCCGAAGGGGGCATGGGGTTCTCGGATATCTTCCAGAACTCGTGCCATAACTACAACGCGATCCCGTTCGATGCCTATCCCAACCTGAGCTGCCAGAAACCGGACCCGTCGCACTGCGACGATGACGAGGCCGCGCTTCTCACTCAGGCGTTCGGCGAGTTTGACGTTGAAAAGCGGCGTAAGCTCATTCAAGAGCTCATGGCGCTCGGTCACGAGAACGCTCCGAACCTGTTCTTTGTTGAACTTGTGGATATGACCGGGTTATCGAGCCGGGTCGAAAACTTTACCAACACGATCCAGCGCTTCAGCTTCGATACGATCACGCTGAAGCAATAAATCGGAGACCAATTCATGCCGCGCGGGATGGCTCTCGGGCCGCCCGCGCGGTTTTTTTTGTCACATTTCGAAAACGCGCAACCCCGTGCGCAGGCTGGTCAGCGGCTCGAAACCGCCGGCGGTGATTCGCAGCGTGTCCTCCAGGTGCATCGACCCCCAACCGTATTCGAGGAACGGCATGTCGACCCGGAACCGGCGCGGTGAGGGAACGGGCCGCGGCGAGTCCCCGCGCCCGCTGCCGGCGGGGGCCGTCTCTGGGGGATCAGGCGGGTTCGGTTGCGGCGTTTTGCGGCGCGCCGCTACCGGCACCGGTCGCGTACCAGAGGCGGTTCCATTCGTCCATGCCGCCTCGCATGACCGCGACATCGGAGAACCCGGACGCGGCGAGAATCTGCGCCGCCCGAATCGAGCGCCGTTCGATCTTGCAGACAATGGCGACTGCGCGTCCGGACTCAAGCTCCGCGGTGCGCGTGGCCAGCTCATCGACGGGGATGTTGAGCGCGCCCGTGACGTGCCCGCCGGGACCGTCGAATTCATCCGGTCCGCGGACGTCGAGCACTGTCAGGATCTCGCGGGCATCGAGGCGTGCCCGCAGGTCGCCGGCGGTCAGCATCTTCGGTCCGCGCAGGCGCCTGACCAGCCACGGCAGGAATGCCACCAACGCCAGCAGACCGAGAGCGAGCAATCCGTTACGCACCGTGCCCTCGCTACCGGCGAGCGCCTCGCGGCCGGCATAGCCGAGGTAGGTATAGGCAATGGTGCCCGGCGCCATGCAGATCAGCGACGCGACCACGTAATGCCACAGCCGGACGCGGGTGAGGCCCAATGCATAGTTCAACAGGTTGAAGGGAAACAGGGGCACCAGCCGCACGAAGGCGACGAAGCGCCAACCCTCGGCCTCGACGCCTTCGATCAGGCGCTTGAGGCGGCCGCCGGTGCGCCGGGCGACCCAGTCGGACGCAACATAGCGCGCAATGAGAAACGCAAGCGTCGCCCCTACCGTGGCGGAAAGCAGAGTGATGATCGAGCCCCAGACCGGGCCGAACAGCGCCCCGCCCGCGAGCCCGAGTAGCGTTCCCGGAAGGAACAGGACGGTGGCGGCAATATAGAGCGCCGCGAACGCGAGCGGCGCCCAAATTCCGGCGCCCCGCACCGCCGTCTCGAGGGCGCCCGCATCGAGATCGGGCCGGAAAACCAGCGCCGCCGCCACCGCGGCAACCAGCGCCACCGCAAGGCCAAGGCGCATGAGGGTTCGCCGCTCCATCATGGGCCGGCCTGAGGCCGGTTGATGGCATAGGGACCCGGCCCGCCACGGAGAGGCTGCACCAGAAGCCGGTCCAGGTCGAGGTCGCGCGGCTCACGGAACTGTTCGATGCCGATGGTCATGGCCTCGTGACCCGCTTCGGGCTGCGAGCGGTAGGTTCCCAAAAGCCGGTCCCACCACGGCACGTTGAAGCCGAAGTTGGAGTTGGTCTCGCGCACTACGATCGAATGGTGAACCCGGTGCATGTCGGGGGTGACGACAAACCACCTGAGCACGCGGTCGAATGCCACCGGAATACGGAAATTGCCGTGGTTGAACATGGCGGTCCCGTTGAGGACTACCTCGAACACGATCACCGCCACCACCGGTGCGCCGAGTGCCGCGATCGCGCCCAGCTTGATCACCATCGACAGCAATATCTCGACCGGGTGAAAGCGCGTCCCGGTCGTCACGTCGAAGTCGAGATCGGTATGGTGCATCCGGTGGAGACGCCACAGAACCGGCACCGCATGAAACAACACGTGCTGAAAATAGATGATGAAGTCGAGCGCCAGCAGGGAAGCCACCAGCGTGACGCTTCCCGGCAGCGCCACCACGTTCAGCAGGCCCCATCCGTGCGCCGCGGCGAAGGCGGCCATGCCGACGGCGGCGGTCGGAAACACGAATCGCAATACCACCGTGTTGACGATCATCAGGCCAAAGTTGCTGGGCCAGCGCCGCCAACGCGAAAACGCGCGGGCCCGCCTCGGCATCGCGAATTCGGCCAGGGCGACGGCGATAAGGATTGCGCCAAAAAAACCGAGCCGGATCGGCGCTTCGTTGGCGAGGACGAATTCGGTCATCGCGGGGATGGGCCCGGCTGTAACCGGCCAAGGCCGCAACCTGGGCGATGTGGGCAGCGGACCACCCGGTCCCGGCCAGGCCTCCATCCAGAGGAGCGTGCTCCGCAGGTGCGCTGGGCGGTGCAGTAGAGCAGCAGAGAGGTGGCGTGGGGTCGGGATGAGGAATTCATGTTGACGGCTACCCATCAATCAGCAATAATTCAATTGATCTATTGAATATAAGCGATGCGAATGAATGTCAAGTAAGAGCGCGAAAAAAGACCTGTTTGCCCAGATTGGGGCCGTCGCCAAAGCGCTGGGCCACGGCCACCGGCTCGAGCTGTTGGAGCTGCTGGCCCAGCGTGAACGCCATGTCGAGGCCCTCGCCGGACTGTGCGGCCTGTCCGTGGCCAATGCCTCCCAGCACCTGCAGCGGCTGCGCCGCATCGGTCTGGTGGCGGCGGAAAAAAACGGCCATCAGGTGGTCTACCGGCTCGCCGACGAGGCGGTACTCGATCTTCTGGGTGCGCTGCGCCAGATCGCCGTGCGCCACAGCGCCGAGGCAAGGCGCGTGGTAGACGGCTACTACCGGGGCCGGGATACGCTCGAACCGGTGACGCGGGCGGCGCTTTTGGCCCGCATGGACCGCGGCCAGGCGGTCGTCCTCGACGTCCGGCCGCCGGAAGAATTCGCCGCCAGACACCTCCCGGGCGCCATCAATATCCCGCTGGGCGATCTCGAGGTGCGGTGGCCGGAACTGCCGCGCGAACAGGAAATCGTCGCCTACTGCCGCGGGCCCTATTGCGTGTGGGCGTTCGAGGCGGTGGCGGCGCTCCGTGGCCACGGCTATCGGGCGCGGCGGCTGGAAGACGGGTTTCCGGAATGGAAACACGCCGGTCTTGCAGTCGAAACCGAACCTGAGCCCGAATCCAAACCCAGGCCCATATCCGTTTCCGAACCGGAACCCGCGAACTCCGGCTGACGAAAACGGCCTTGCGTTGATTCCAAAATTTCGGCGCTATCGCGTGCAGCGCGCCTCGCCGCTAAAGGCGGGCGGCGGCACGACCGGCTCCCGCGATCAACCGTTGACACAGGCGGCCACGCCTTCACACTCGTGCCGGCGCGCTGCCCACGGGGGAGCGCGATAACGTTCACCGCGACGGGACGGGTAGGAATGGACTATCGACGGCTTGGCGATTCGGGCGTGCGGGTCTCTCCGCTCTGCCTCGGGACGATGATGTTCGGGGGTCAGACGGACGCGGCCGAGGCCGAGCGGATCCTCGAATCCGCCCGCGCCGCCGGCGTCAATTTCATCGACACCGCCGACGTCTATAACGCCGGCGCCTCGGAAACGATGGTCGGAAGACTGATCGCGCGCGACCGCAGCGATTGGGTGCTGGCGACCAAGGCCGTCAATCCCATGGGCAAGGGGCCGAACCGGCGCGGCGCCGGGCGCAAATGGCTGGTGCAGGCGTGCGAGGATTCAGTGCAGCGTCTGGGAACGGACTACCTCGATATTCTCTATTTGCATATCGACGACTACGACACGCCGCTCGACGAAACACTCGATACGCTGGCCGACCTGATCGACCGCGGGTACGTACACTATTTCGGCATCTCCAATTTTCCCGCCTGGCGCATCGCCGACGTTGTGCATACGGCAGCGGCGATGGGGCTGGTCAAGCCGGTGGTGTGCCAGCCCAATTACAGCCTGGTAAACCGCCTGCCCGAAACGGAGATTCTGCCGGCGTGCGCGCATTTCGGGATTGGCGTGGCGCCTTACAGTCCGCTCGCCCGCGGCATCCTTACCGGCAAATACGGGGCCGGCGGCGCTCCCACGCCCGGAACCCGCGCCGGGCGCAATGACGTGCGCTTGATGGAGGCGGAATGGCGGCCCGAATCGCTGGCGATCGCGGAAAAATTCGTGGCCCGTGCCCAGGCGCGCGGGTTCACAGGATCGCAGTACGCCGTCGCCTGGGTCCTCAACAACGAGGCGGTGACGTCGGTCATTGCCGGCCCGCGCACCCTCGAACAGTGGGAGGACTACCTCGGTGCGCTCGACTGCGAATGGACCGCGGACGACGAAGCCTTCACCGATCCGCTGGTTGCCGCCGGGCACCTGTCGACGCCCGGCTTTACCGATCCCAAATACCCGGTCATCGGGCGTTTCCCCCGGACCGGCTGAGGCGGCCTGCACGCGCCGTCAGGGTGCCGGTTCGCGTTGCCGCGAGTGTTCGCTGGTTCCGGCTAGGACCGCCTCTGCGCGCGAAGTCATGGTGCCGGGTGGTGCTGCTTCCAGTGATCCGCGATCTCCCCGCGCCGCGCAATCCAGACATCGCCGTGCGCGAGCACATGATCCATGAAGCGGGCGACGGCGTCGGCGCGTGCCGGCTTTCCCGACAACCGGCAATGGAGGCCCACGGTCATCATCTTGGGTTGGGTCTCGCCTTCGCGATAAAGAAAGTCGAAGGCATTCTTGAGATAGGCGAAAAAATCCTCTCCCGACATCCAACCCGGCGTCAGCGCAAACTTGAAGTCGTTGGCGTCGAGCGAATAGGGCACGATCAGCATTTGCGTGCCGGCGACCTCTTTCCAATAGGGTAGTTCGTCGTTGTAGAAATCCGACCAGTAGCGAATCCCGCCTTCCTCTACCAACAGGCGCCCGGTGTTTTCGCTGTAGCGCCCCGTGTACCACCCGTAGGGCCGGGTGCCGGTGAGCTCGCGGATAGTCTCGATGGTGAGGCGGATGTGTTCGCGCTCTTCGTCCTCGGGCATGCCGTCGTAATCGATCCAGCGCCACGAATGGCTCGCCACCTCGTGGCCGGCTTCGGCCATGGCAAGGGCGGCTTCCGGATTGCGCTTGAGTGCGATTCCCACCGCCCAGGACGTAAACGGAATTCTGCGTACTTCAAACAGCCGCATCAGGCGCCAGAAGCCAGTACGGCTGCCGTATTCGAACAGGTCCTCGACGAACAGGTTGCGCCGTCCGGCATAGGCCGGCAGCCCCCACATTTCGGCGAGATAGGTCTCCGATTCGGGGTCGCCGTCGAGCACGTTGCGCTCGCCGCCTTCCTCGTAGTTGAGGACGAAACTGAGCGCCAGGCGCGCCCCGCCGGGCCACTGCGGGTCCGGTGGATTTTGCCCGTAGCCTCTGAGGTCGCGGGGGTAGGATTCGGTCATCGGGTACTCCCTTTAGCCAGCGGGGCCGCGGCAAAGCGTGCCCTTCAGCACCGTCGCCGCCTGGCCCCCAATGTGCACGCGCCCGCCCGTGGATTCGACCCGCACCACACCGCCGCGGCGCGAGGCCTGAAACGCGAGCATCCGGGTCTTGCCGAGTTTCGCCGCCCAATAGGGCGCGAGCACGCTGTGGGCCGACCCCGTGACCGGGTCTTCGTCGACCCCGGCGCGCGGGGCGAAAAATCGCGATACGAAATCGAATTCGCCGGCGCCGCGGGCGGTGACGATGATACCTCGGGTATCGATGCTCTTGAGCGCCGCTAGATCGGGATCGAGCGCCCGCACGGCGTCCTCCGACCCGATCTCCGCCAGCACATCGTAATCGCTCTTCAGGAACGCGCTCACCGGAACGCCGAGCGCCGATTCAAAACCGTCCGGGATCGCTGCCGGCGCCGCGTCGAGGGCCGGGAAGTCGAGCACGATCCAGTCTCCGTCACGAACCGCGGTCAGCAGCCCGCTGCGGGTATGGAAACGCGCGATTTCATCGCCTCCGAGGTTGCCGCTCTCCCACAGATAATGCGCGCTGGCGAGCGTCGCATGCCCGCACAGATCGACTTCATAGGTGGGCGTGAACCAGCGCAAGTCCCAGCCGTCGCTGCGGCGTTCAAGAAACGCGGTCTCGGACAGATTCATTTCCCGCGCCACCGCCTGCATCCAGGCTTCATCGGCGGCGGTCTCCAGCAGGTACACCGCCGCCGGATTGCCGCCGAAGGGCGTATCGGTAAAGGCGTCGATCTGGACGAACGGCTGACCCACGGTACCTGTCTCCCTGGCGGCTGTTTTATGGCGTCAGGCGGCGCACGTAAACCGGCCACTCGTCGTTCCGGCTGCGGTCAAAAAAAGGCCCTGTCCTTGAAAGGACAGGGCCCGAATGCGTCGATGCGGCGCGTGCCTACATCGAAATCTTAAGCTCGTTGTACGCGACCCAGAGATTTACGTTTTCGAAGTTCGTAATCTTCGGATTGTAGCCCATCGCCTCCTCGAACTCGATCAGGTAGATGATCGGCGCGTTCTCGGCGTTGATCTTGAGGGCCTCGCGCAGCATCTGCTCGCGCTTGTTGACGTCGAACTCGACATACGCCTGTTCGATCAGTGCCATCTCATCGGGATTGCAATAGTACGGCGCCGGTTTCGTGCACGAAACGTGACGCGCGAACGACAACCCGGCGTCGAGGTGGCCGGTCAGGTCGTTGCCGAATCCGAATCCTTCATAGGGCCAGTCGCCCTTGATCCAGTGTTCGAGCCAGCCGTCGCCGCCCGCGAATTGCTGGGCTATCAGTGTGGCATTAATGCCGATCCTGTTGAGATCCTGCACCGCCGCCTCGTAGGCAAACCGGAAATCGGTGCTGGTGACGATCGCCCGGAACTCGAGGTCGAACCCGTCGCCGTACCCGGCTTCGGCCAACAAGGCTCTCGCCTTGTCGGGGTCGTACGGATAGGGCTTGATGTCGGAGTTGTAACCGAACGCTGTCGGCACCGCGGCCTGGCTGGCCGGGTTGCCGATGCCGCCGAAAATGGCATCGATGACCGCCTGTTTGTTGACCGCGTAGTTGAGCGCCTGGCGGACACGTTTGTCGGCCAGCGGCCCCGTCACCGGTTCACCGCTGCGGGTGGTGATCAGCGAAAGACCCATGGTCCGGGTCGACGGTGCGGCAAACACCTTCATGCCTGCGCCTCTGATCTGATCGAACTCGTCCGGCCCGAGCTGAACGTTGACGTCGATCTGCTCGGAAACCAGAGCCTGACTGCGCGCCGGCGCTTCGGGCAACACGATGAACTGAATCAAGTCCACATCGGCCCGCTTCACCCACGAGCCCGCAAACGGCGTGCCGGTCGCGTTTTCGCCTTCGAACTTGACGATGTAGGGTCCGGTGCCGATCGGGTTGTTGGTGAAGCCTTCGATGCCGACGTCGGCGAATGCCTGCGGCGGGATGATCGATTGTGTCGTCGACAGTTTCGCAAAGACCGGCTGCGCCGTCGGCGTCTTGACCTCAACCGTCAGGTCGTCGATCACATTGGTTTCAGAGATAAAGACGCCGAGGGTCCGAGATTGTGAAAAAGTCTTGCCCTCATCGGTCGCCAGGAAATCATAGGTCGCTTTGACGGCCTGGGCGTTCAGCGGCTCGCCGTTCGAGAATTTGATGCCCGGGCGTAACTTGAAGTGCCAGGTGGTGTCGTCCACAGCTTCCCAGCTTTCTGCGAGCACCGGGAACGCGCGGCCGTCACGCCCGACTTGCGCCAACTGTTGGTACGTTGACGACCAGACGAAGATCGCCGGCGAACACACGCAGCCCTGATAGGGGTTGCCGCGTCCGGCCGGAAACTCGCGCATGCCAACTTTCAATTCTGCGCTCGACGCCGGTCCGGATAGAATCAGCGCTGGTACAAGTACGGCTGCCGCAGCGGCCGCCCCGACCAAATGCCGGGCCGACGCGGAAATCGCGGCGGGCCATCCCCTTGTCTTGGATATTCTCATTAGTTCTCCTCCCTTGAAGGGCCATCGTTGTCCCACCGTGACTTTAACGCCTGTACCGGGAAGGGCAAGCGCCACGTCGGTTCTGCGCGGTCTCCCCGCGGGGCTTCCCGGTTTTATGGCGTCAGGCGGTGCACGTAACCCGGCCACTGATGGCTCCGGCTGCGGTCAAAAAAAGGCCCTGTCCTTTGAAGGACAGGGCCTGAATGCGTCGATGCGGCGCGTATCAACCTAGTTGGAAACCGTCAGCTCGCTGTACGGGATCCACATGTTGATGTGCTCGAAGTTGGTGATCTTCTTGTTGAAGCCCATGGTCTCCTCGAACTCGACCAGGAACAGGATAGGTGCGTTTTCGGCATTGGCCCTGAGGGCCTCGCGCACCATCGCCTCGCGCTTGTCGTCGTCGAACTCGACGTAGATCTTTTCGAGCAGCGGCATCTCGTCCGGGTTGCAATAATACGGCGCTGGCTTCGTGCACGATATGTGGCGCGCAAACGACAACGCCCCATCCAAATGGCCGACCAGATCGTTTCCGAACCCGAAGGCTTGGTACGGCCAGTCGCCCTTGATCCAGTGCTCGAGCCAACCGTCGGTACCGCCAAACGTCTGCGCGATCAGCGTCGCTTTGATTCCAATCTTATTGAGGTCTTGAATTGCGGCCTCGTAGGAGAACCGGAAGTTCGCATCGCCCACGATGCCACGCGCCTCAAACTCAAAACCGTCCCCGTACCCAGCCTCGGCTAACAAGGCTCTCGCCTTGTCGGGATCGTACGGATAGGGTTCGATGTCGGAGTTGTAGCCGAAGGCGTTCGGCACGGCCGCCTGACTGGCAGGTTTTCCGACACCACCGAAGATATTGTCGATGATCGCCTGCTTGTCGACGGCATAGTTGAGGGCCTGGCGTACCCGTTTGTCGCCGAGCGGCCCCGTCACCGGTTCACCGCTGCGGGTGGAGATGAATGAAAGGCCCATCGTTCGCGTCGAAGGGGCGGCGAAAAGGTCCATGCCTGCACCCTTGACCATTTCAAACTCGTCCGGGCCAAGCTGCACGTTGATGTCGATCTGTTCGGAGATCAGCGCCTGGGTGCGAGCCGGTGCTTCGGGCAGTACAAAAAACTTGATGCTGTCCACGTCGGCGCGTTTTTGCCAAGAGCCTAAATACGGCGTGCCGGTCGCGTTCTCGCCCTCGAACTTCACGAGATACGGGCCGGTGCCGATCGGGTTGTTGGTGAAGCCCTCGATGCCGACGTCGGCAAAAGCCTTCGGTGGAATGATCGACTGGGTCGTTGCCAGCTTCAAAAATACCGGCTGGGGCTTGGGCGTTACCACCTCGACGGTGAGCTCGTCGACCACTCTGGTCTCGGCGATGAAGACGCCGAGCGTTCTCGACTGCGAGTACGTCTTGCCCTCATCCGTCGCCAGGAAATCATAGGTCGCCTTGACGGCCTGGGCGTTCAGGGGTTCGCCGTTCGAGAACTTGATGCCGGGCCGCAGCTTGATCCGCCAGACCGTTTTGTCTGCGCCCGTCGCCTCCCAGCTTTCGGCCAGTACGGGAATCGCCCGGCCAGCCCTGTCAACGCGAGCCAGTTGCTCATATATTGCAGACCAAACGAAAATCGCCGGTGAACACACACAGCCCTGGTAGGGGTTGCCCCGCCCGGCCGCAAAATCGCGCATGCCGACTTTTATTTCCGCGCTCGACGCCGGTCCGGATAGAATCAGCGCTGGTACAAGTATGGCTGCCGCAGCGGCCGCCCCGACTAGGTGCCGGGCCGACGCGGAAATCGCGGCGGGCCATCCCCTTGTCTTGGATATTCTCATTAGTTCTCCTCCCTTGAAGGGCCATCGTTGTCCCACCGTGACTTTAACGTCTGTACCGGGAAGGGCAAGCGCCACGTCGGTTCTGCGCGGTCTCCCCGCGGGGCTTCCCGGTTGTGAATCGGGCGCTCACTTCGCGCGCGGGATGCAGGTTCAGGGCGGCTCCGATTCATCGGCGTCGATCACTGTGCGGGCGAGGGCATAGCTGAATCCGGCGCGCGCCAGGACGCCGAGGTCGCGTTCGCGCGTCTCGGCGCGCTGTGTCGTCCGGAAAGGCCCGAGCTTGCGGCGGCGGGCAAGCCGCCAGACGGCCTCGCGGTCGGGATCGGTTCCTGTGTCCAGCGATTTGAGTGCGCCCTCGACCTCGGCCCGGCCGACCCCTCGTCCGGCGAGGTCAGCGGCGATGGCGCGTTGCGACTTGCCGGAATTGAACAACCGGCGGGCGCGGTTGCGGGCATAGCGGGCGTCATCGAGCCAGCCCTCCGATATCAGTTTTTCGACAACTTCCGCAGCCCACGCGCGGCCCTCGGCCGGGTCGGTCCCATGGGCGCGGACAGAGCGCGCGACCTTGCGTTCCAGAATAAGGTTCAGGTGCCGGGCCGGGGCGTCGTAACGGCCAAGGTAAAATAGCGCCGCGTTCTCGAGATAGCGCCGCGACACCTTGCGCGGACGCCGCTGCGCCGGGCCGGTGCGGGCCTTGCCCATCGGCGGTGCCTCAAATAAATCGAGCCCGGTTCCGCGGCACGCGGATCCGGGCTCGATCTTTAGAACCGATTCTACGAGCTCTCTAGCCGGGGTTCCGTTTCTGGAACAGCCAAAGAATGATCGCCAACGCAATCAACCCAACCAGGCCGTTGTTACCCAACGATCCGATTAGATCAGTCAAATTGCCGATAATGTCGCCCGTGACGAACTGAACCGGGGTGCCAAACAGGATCTGGAGAATGATGCCGAGGGCGACAAGCCCCAAGCCCAACTCTGTGATCCGATTGACCCAACCTTTTACTCTCTCTAGCCAATCAGGCATTTATTCCCCCTTGGTGACGTCCACCAGCGAGAAGGGCGTATCCGGACTGATCCGGACCCTCACCCCATGAGCCGCTACTAGGCAGCGGCAGGATCGTATGCGTTCGGATTTCCCATTGTCAACACGAATTAAAGATTTCACGTAATAGACTCGGGACTGTTCCTTTTATGCAAAAAGCATGTCGGACATAATTTCTAGCGTAGTATTTCAACGAGTAAAGTATACAACGAGAAAGACTTTCACAATACCGATTATTATTTTGTTTTTTTTGAAATTAACTTTGTTTTTGGCGGAATCGCTGTTGAGATTACTGTGAGCCGGCTGCCTGATGCCGTTCGACTCTGGCGGCGCGAGGCCCTCAGAGCCTTGCCCCGCCTTGAATTCCGCCCCAATTGAGATTCGGCAGCGGCGGTAGCCGCCCGGACGGCACCGGCGAGGTGAAGCCGCAATACTCGACGCGCCAAGTAACCGAAGGTGGAATTACCAAGTATGGTTCCCCGAATGACTTGAGGCACTAAATATAGTGATCCAACCCTTTGAGGACGCCGGAACCGGCAGAATTCAAGGGCTTAACGCCCTGCAATGCGGCAGGATGACGCACTTATGCCGGGGTCCAAACGGCATATATGAGGTATGATGGATTGTGCCGTTTTGGGATAATTCACCTGAAAGAGAGTTAGTCGGTTGGGCGGGGCCCTTGGCATGAAACAATTTTTCCCCCGATTCGCGATTGCCGTGCTGGTACTGCCGTGACCTGCCCCCCTTAATCGGATCCAGTTGCTGAGTTAGAGAATAGCATCTTGGTCGCAACGAAGGGGAACAGATCAGATACCCAGGAAGCGTTTTTCGGTTGAACAGATAATCCACCACCTGCGAGAAGCGCACGTGCTTCTGTCTCAGGGCCAGACG
>PVBE010886280.1_pt1 | contig 28090 bp, 26 predicted proteins | sample 1631181 | NCBI WGS metagenome assembly PVBE01 (sample SAMN08397723, study PRJNA350692) | Marine metagenome, whole genome shotgun sequencing project. | isolation source: water | place: Pacific Ocean | collected 2012-04
AGTAAAGCAACTACTATGGAGAGAAAGGGTTTTAAAAAGCTCTATGAAAAAGGACGAACCCAAGGAAATTATTTTAGAAAAAGAGATAGCCTCAATGATAGATCTATTATCTCAAACCGGCTGAATGGCTAAAGTCGAGTATGTAAAACCCTATTTAAAATCTAAAAAAATACTTATTATTATCAGAGATTTAAGAGATATTGCTGTTTCTTTTTTCTATTTTAAAACTCCTCTTTGCTATTGCAATGATGAAGGACTTAGAGATAGATTTCTTTTTGATTTAATCAAGGCAAAAACAGAAAGAACAACAATAAAGGAGCTGCTTCTAGTTAACAGAGATATACTTTCCTCAAATATAAGGATGTTAAAATTTTTTCAGAAATTCAATACATGTATTATAAAATTTGAAAACATAGTTGGAGAGAAGGGAGGGGGTACTCATCAGGCACAGATAAAAGAAATTGATAAGATATGTGCTTTTTTAGAGATTCCTATAAATAATTCTCAAATCGAATATATCATTGAAAATTTGTTTGGACTGAGATCTAATGATTATGGCACCAAAAGTGTTGGAAAAGCACTTGATAACACATTTCATGATGGACAAATTGGAAAGTGGAAAACCCATTTTAATGAAGAAAATAGCCAATTGTTTTATTCAAAATATGGGGATTATTTGAGAACGTATGAATATGAATTAAATTGATTTATACCCCTCGTGATTCAAGAACTTTTTTCATGGTTCAAAACTCAATTCTTGAATCATAGGTATAACTGGGATCCCAATTAAATCTTTCTAGTAAATTATAGGGAACTAATTCTGAAATTCTTTGTTGTTGCACGTCGGTAAATACATATCTCCATTCATCTATTGAGCCTTTTCTTTGGTGATTATGATCCATAGTAAAAGGTGTATACTTTAGATCAGAGACAGATAGGTTAAAAAAATCAAAAACACGACTTAGAAAAGCAGATTCATTGTTATTCATTTCTTCAAAAGTAGTGACTAAAATATTAAAGGTATTTGAATCAAGAATAGAACACCAATCTTCCACCCATTGGACTAAACAAGGGAGATAATGTTCAATTTGCCAATTTAGTTTATCTTCCTCTGTCCAATTAAAATATTCAAAAGGAGGTTGGATATCTTGTGACCAAAGATGATAGTCACCTTGTCTACATTTTTCAACATGATGATACCAAGACAAAAGAGCTTGGCGTGGATCTCTTAAATGCAGAATAAATTTAGGAAGATAGTCTTGAAGAATCTTAATATTATGAGGCGTAGCATCTACATGTTCTTGAGTGTATACATGATGATTTCTATGATTTAAGATTTGTAGCTTATTGACGTAATCATCATGAAATCTAGATTGAGAAATACGGATAAAGTTATATCCTTCAGGAAGATTTTGTTTTAATGAATCTGTTAAAAAAACGCTTCCCGATTTGGGCATTGTGTTAATAAATATAAAAGGATCAATCACTTGATCTATAGGATCAAATCCGAATAATTTACCAATCAAAATAAAAAAAACAATGAATCTACTCTTCATAAAAAATCCTATAAAAAAGTTAAGGATTCTGAAGGAGGTTCTTGGTTTTTATCAAGATATTTTTAAGAATTATTCAAAATAAATAAAAGAGTGATCTCCTGAATAATTTGTTTGTTTAAACCACCAACTCCATTCTTGGGGAGTATAAAAAGACTCACAAGTGAGTTGCCAGTAAAGTAGGTTCGCTTTTTCTTCTTCATTTCTGTAAGATTCTACTACGATATATTTATTTTTTTTACCCACTCGTTCAATTTCTTTAAGAGATTTTTCTAAATCGTAGCAACAAAGATTATGTAAGGTATTGATTGAAAAGACTAAATCAAAAGATTGATCATCAAAAGGCAAGAGGTGTGCGCTTGCTTGAAGGAGATGTTTTTTTACTTCTTCTTTTGCGTTTTCAATCGCATATTTTGAGATGTCAATGCCTTGTATTTCAATTCCCGGCACTTCTTCTTTTAAATCATGTAGTAAAAAACCTTTGCCGCAGCCTACATCTAAGATGCGATCACCCGATTTAAGCCCGTAGTGTTCTTTTAGGGCTTTGGCAACTGTTTTCCATCTTCCATCGTAATAAAAACCACCATATCCTGTTTTACGATCTCCATCCCAATATTCTTGATCAAATTTTTTTGCAATTTTGGCAGCTTCTGCTTTAGGAAACTCAGTTACTCTTTTTAAGTAATCCCTTTTACCTTTTTTATGAATCGATGAAATAAAATCTACATATGCCATATTTTTAGCCTATTTGGTTAGAAAAAATTAAACGAATCTTTTTCACTCTTGCCGCATAACATCAGTTAGATACTTCAAAAATTGATTTTTGAAATTGTTTCGGTATAGTATTTTTTTGCTCTAAGAAATTGCTTTTCTTGTTCTTCAATTTCGTCAGATTGAGAAAATAGACGCCTTGTACTTCCTATTTTTGTAAATAGGTTTAACATCATAAAGCACCATTTCAATCGACAGATAGGAAAAGCAAGTTTAAGCCTTTTAAAAAATGCTTCTGGAAATTGTAAAGTATTTGCGATTTGATGAGAAAAATTTTCAAAATAGTGCATGGGAACTGAAATTTTAGGCTGTGAAAAAAAATCAGAGACTAATTTTACAGGATCATCAAACCCAGCATATTCAAAATCGATAAAAAACAATTTACTTTCTTGAATAATCGCATTATGAAAACCAAAATCAGAAGGTGAAATACACAACTCTTTAGGATCCATTTTTTCTCCATTACCCATTATTTTCGTTTTCAATTCATGGTATTTTGGGATTAACGTTTTATTCAGAAAATGATGTACTTCTACATGCAGTTTATTATGCGAAGAAAGAATGGAGAGCTGTTCTATTTTTTTTTCAATAATTTTAAAATAATCAAAAAACAAAAGACAAGCTTCTGATGCATACGGTAACTTTGTTTTATCTGAAGGGGGATTTAGTTTTTGGATAAAATCGATTGCAGATTGGATCCAAAAAGGTTTGAAGCTATCTTTAGTGCAGGGTGTACCTTCAATAAAAGAATAAATACCAACATTTTGTTTTTCATCTTTATAAAGAGGGTTAGCAATATTTGAAATTCCTCTTTTCCATGCATATTCAAGAAAAGAAAACTCTGATTGTAAACGAGGTCTTGGATCTGTTTTATGAGAAAAATAACATTTTAAAACATATTTGCGATCGATTTGAAAAACACGGTTATTAGCTCCTCCTGATAATGCACAAATTTTTTGAGGCTTTATTTTAGCACGATCTAAGATAGAGGATAAAAAATTTTTAGCTATCATAGTTTTTCAAAGAAAAAACGAATTTGTTCCCAAGAGGCATATTTTGTATAAATATTTGAAATTTCACATGCATTATGAGGATCGAAAAGAAGTTTTTGCACATCTTCAGGAAAATTTTCGCTTGCTAAAAGCTCAGGCAAATCATCGATAAAATAAGTGCAGTTTTCAGACTTAATCCGTTTTAATTTTTCTTCTAAAGTGAGCTCAAAAAACACCTTAAGATGTGAGGAATAAAAACTTTGTGTCTCTAACCAGCTTTGAGCTGAAGTATGCAAATTGTATTTAGGACCTAAATAGGGATAAAGTGTTTTATGGCTGATGATATGAATAGAAATATTTTGCTGATCTGCAAATGCAAAAAAGTCTTCAATTCCAGGGTAAGGACTTGCAAGATCCATACGAGAGCCGTACACGAGCCCTTGCAGTTTTGTCCACTGATCTTCTTGATTGTTTTTTCTTAAAAAATCTCGAATGGTTTTTTTTGAAGGGGATAAAGATTTAGGAATGAAGCAGTTTTCTATAGCTGCTTGATAAGAAGCATGAGAGTAACAAGCAATTGTATTATCAAAATCAATACCGATAATCATAAAGATAAATCCAAAAGGGGTCTGTAGGCCTTTCCTGCTTCTAAATCTTGAATAGCTTTTTCAAGCTCATGTAAAGAATATGTTTTTGTAAGTAAAGGATCGATTTGTATCCGGCCATGATCGATTAATCTACAATAGGTAGGGAAATGTTGATCAGGACAATTATCGCCGCCCCATGTTCCCACAATTTTTTTCCCCATATTAAAGTGTTTAGGATCAATTGTAAGACTTTTACCATGATGTGCATTTCCAACGATCACAGTTTTTCCCCCTTGCATTCGGATACTTTGAATCGCTTGATGCATCGCATCAATATTACCACTTGCTTCAATAGCAAAATCTAAAGGACAGATTTTTTGAATCACTTCAATGGGATTTTCTTGATTGGCATCAATAAAATGAGTAGCGCCCATTTGCATGGCTACATCTTTTTTTTGAGGATTAATATCAATTGCAAAAATGGGGGCGCATCCCATGATCGATGCTCCGTTAATAGCACAAAGACCGATGCCGCCGCATCCAAATACAGCAAGACTTTGTCCTGGCTTGGGCTTTGCTGTATTGAAAATCACTCCAAACCCAGTAGGTATTGCACAGCCGATCAAAGCTGCTTGCTTTAGAGGGAATTTAGGAGGTAAAGGCGTGATACGATTTTCACTGATTATGGCAAAACGACTAAATGTGGTAATAGCGCCTGCGTTTACCTTTTTTTCTCCCCATTTATAAATAGTTCCTGCAACGTTGATGCCACTGGCTTTAATCCAAGAAAGAATTACAGTGTCTTGAGGTTTCACTTTTTGAACATCTGGTCCAATATCAACAACAATTCCACTTCCTTCATGCCCTAAACAGTGGGGCAAATATGCATCTTTGCCTCTTTTTCCTCGAATTTCAAGGAGCTGCGTATGACAAAATCCTGAGTATTTAATCTCTACTAATACTTGTCCTGGTTTTAACTGAGGAATTTCTAATTCTACAATTTCTAGATGGTTCGTATCGATTAATATAGCGGCTGATGTTTTCATAGGGATAATCTTTTTATAATTTTTTTAACGATGTTTTGGGTGGTTAATCCAAAATAATTTCTTAAGTATGCTTGCGAGCCTATTTTTTTAGGGAAAAGATCTTCTGTTCCAAAACGAAGAAAATGAGGTTTTGTTATGCTGTGATCTACCATCCATTCACAAATGGAAGAACTAAGCCCTCCGATTAAGCTATGTTCTTCAATGCAAGCGATAAGAGAAAATGTTTGGAAAATATTTTCTAAAAAGGCGATGTCAAGCGGCTTTACAGTATGCATACTGACAACTTGAGGTTGCATGCCTTGACTTTCAAGTTCTTTTGCAGCCTGCAATACTAAAGGCATCACATTTCCTGTAGAAAGAAGGCATATATCTTTGCCTTTTTGTAAGACATGAGCTTTTCCGATGGTAAGATCGGGTATGCTTTGGTGAACTAAGGGCTCTCCCTTTTTACCGATCCGGATATAAACGGGGCTTTGTAACTTTAAAGCCTCTCTCATAATTTTTCGAAGCTCAAAGCTATCCGCGGGACATGTCACAATCATGTTGGGAAGGCTCTTTAAAAAAGAAATATCCTCTAATGAGTGATGTGTACAACCCAAAGAAGCATACGAAAGACCCGCACCTACACCTATAATAATAACAGGCACATTTTGATAGCAAATATCGACTCGAATTTGCTCTAGACAACGAGTTGTATTAAAGGGAGTGATGGTATAGGTAATGGGGCGAAGATGGGAGCTTGCCATACCTGATGCCATAGAAGCCATATTCGCTTCAGCAACGCCGCAATTATAAAACCTTTTAGGAAAGTGTTTTTTAAAAGGATCAAAAAGACGATTTCCAATATCTCCAGATAGTAAAACCACTCTTTCATCTGTAGAGGCAATATTTACAAGCTCATCTGCAAAGGCATTTCTCATGGTAGGCCTAAAATTTTTTTGCATTTTTGAAGCTCTTCACTATTGGGAATACGGTAATGCCAGTTATTGTCATCTTCCATAAAATCAATTCCTTTTCCTTTAATCGTATTTGCAATGATGACAGAAGGAAGTTTTTTTTCTTCTTTAATTGCAGCAAAAGTATCTAAAATTTGAGAAAAATTATGTCCATCGATTTCATAGGCTTTCCAACCAAAAGATTCCCATTTTTCTCTCAAAGGAGAAAGGGACAAAATATCTTCAGAACGGCCTGTTGCTTGCCATTTATTGAAATCAACAATAGCACACAAATTCGATAAATGATGTTTAGGAGCAAACATAGCTCCTTCCCAAGTAGAGCCTTCATTACACTCTCCGTCACTTAGTAAAACCATAACTTTGTAGTTCATTTTTCGAATTTTTGCAGCTAACGCATGTCCCACTCCAACGGATAGCCCATGTCCTAAAGAACCACTTGCAAGCTCAACACCTGGAACACATTTGGGAGTAGGATGTTCAGGCAGTGATTTTCCATCTTGATTGAAGTCTTTTAGCCATTTTTTAGGGAAAAAATCATGAAAGGCTAAAACAGCATAGAGAGTTGTAATAGCATGGCCTTTGCTTAAAATAAAGCGGTCCCTGTTATCTGCAGTTGGATTTCTAGGATCAATTTTTAAAAACTGATTGTAGGCAAGAGTTACAAGATCAACACAAGACAAAGAAGATCCTAAGTGAGGAGCTTTGCCAAAATGGGACATTTCAATCAATTGATAACGAATTTTTTTTGTGAGATGATCAAGAGTCCTTTCTAAAGACTGTAAAAGAGAAAAAGTCAAAATAGCTACCTAAGGCTTATGTATATATTCAGTCGGATATTTTTGAATTTCAGAAAAATAGGATTCAACCCATTTATGAGTAGATGAAATGCCTTTATCAAAAGAGATTTCATCTTTCCATCCCAGCTCTTTTCTAGCTTTTGTAGAATCGATGATATAGGCTTTGTCTTGCCCCAGTCTTTCTTCTACAGACTCAACGCAGCTTTCAAAGGGATGGTTCATTTGGGTGCAAATTTTTTGCACCACATCTTTTACAGAGATCCCTTGTGATGGAGAAAAATGATAAATTTCTCCTGTTCTTCCTTTTTCCATAGCTAGGAATTCCCCCTTTGAAACATCCCTTATGTGGATATATGATTTTACAGCAAGCCCGCCACCGTGAAGTTGAATTTTTCTTCCCGTTTTTAAATAGATCATTGAACGAGGAATAATTTTAAAAAGTTGTTGACAGGCCCCATATACGTTAGTGGCTCGGATCATCACAAGAGGAAGGTTGTAATTTTTGAAAAATGTAAACAAGGATAGGTCTGCAGCTGCTTTCGATGCTGCGTAAGGCGTGCTAGGGTTAAGAAGCCCTTCTTCTGTAACTACTCCTTCACAGGTTCCGTAAACTTCAGGAGAGGAAATATGGACATATTTTTTGAGATATTTTTTGTCTTTTAAAATATTTGCAAGCTGAGTGGTTGCTACAGCATTTGTTTGAAACCAATGATGAGGGTTTTTCCAAGAAGGAGCTACTTCACTTTGTGCTGCAAAATTAACAATATACTCTGGCTGAAAGTGATCTAAAATTTTTTCAAAAGTATCTAAATTAAAGTTTAAGTCGATTTGGTAAAAAGTAAAATAAGAGGAATTTTTGTTTTTATAGGGTAAAAATAAAGGCTCTTTTTCTTTAGAGCGGCTAACACCTATAACTTCATAGTTATTTTCTAAAAGAAGATCGACAAAATCACTACCCGAAAAGGAGTTACTTCCAATTACAAGAACTTTTTTCATAACAAGCCTTTTATTTTAGGATTCGGTTCAAATATTTTAAAACAGAGATTTTTTTGACTGATTCTTTATTCCCGATTACTTGTACATCGATTGCAGCTGCGAGAGATCCTAAAAGTCCCGATATTAAAAGAGGCTGTTTTTTTGCAGCAGATAGAGCGGCCAATGAAAAGAAACTATCACCAGCGCCTACTCGATCAATGGCAGATGTTGTAAAAGCGGGGATGGGTTCAAAAAGATGGGGTTCATAGCAAACAAGACCTTTGATTCCTTTGGTTACACAAATGCTAGCAGTTTGTAGTTTTTGTGAGATCTTGTGAATGATTTTTTCTATAAGATTTTGTCTATCATGTGTTGCTAGACGAAGCTCAGGCTCATTTAAAGAAACAAAATCAGCTCTTTTATAATTTGTAATGACATTGTAGCCTCTGTTGCCACTATTTAGCTGTGTATTGATGGCTAAAAAATGAGGGATATTACAGATAGCCTCTCGTAGAGAATCATTCAAAAAACCATTTCCAAAATCAGCAACTAAAACTAAATCAAATTGATCAGAAGAAAGAGCTTGTAAATAGTTTACAATATTTTGGGTGTAAAAATCATTTAAAAGAGAGGTATTAGAGGAGTAGGTTTCAAAAAGTTTAGTCAGATTGTTACCATCTTTGAGTACATATCTTTTCTTTTTAAGTGTGAGATCTTGTGTGGATTCAATAAAATGAGTTTGTACTGAAGGATCTAATGCTTGATCGATAAAGGATTTGTAAGGACATCTTTTTCCCATTGAAGAGAGAAGAGTGATATTTTTTGTAAAGGATGCAATATGATTGGCAATGATTAAAGAGCCGCCTAAAAAAACTTCTTTTTCTAGACACTTTGCAACCATGTGCAGCCCCTTACCTGATTGCCCTAAAGGATCTACATATTGATATTCATCAAGTATCGCATCTCCGATAATCAGTACTTTAAGATCCGATAAGTCCTCTACAAAGTTTTGAATTTGGTTTAAACTATATCGATCCTTAATTTTTTTTATGAAAGTTTGAACCCCTGTAGGTAGTAGAGGATCAAAAAAACGATTTAATAGAGAGGAAGAGCTGAAAACAAGATCATCTGTGTAGTAAATATTGCCCTGAACTTCTTCAACAGCTTCCGCTTCTTTTTCTATTTTTCCCGTAACATCTTCTGCGTGTTTTTTGTATTCTTTTCCTTTTACATACACATCGGGTTTGATTTTTTTAATGCAGCTAATGGCATCAGAAGAATCATTTAAGACAACATAATCTACACAAGTTAAAGAAGCGATGCTTTGCAAACGAAGAGATTCTGTAAATACAGGTCTTCCTGGTCCTTTATTTACATATTTATCTTGCGTAATGCTAACAACTAAACAATCTCCCTGCTTTTTCGCTTCTTTAAAATGAAGAATGTGACCCGGGTGTAAAAGATCAAAGACGCCGTGACACTGAATGACTTTTTTCTTTTTCTCTCGAAGCTTTTCTAAAATTTTTTGAATTTCACTTAGAGATTTAATTTTTTCATGCATAACTTATCTCTTTAACTAATTTCCAAGAGTCGATAATGGTATGTAAGAAAAAGAAATGAGCACTCTCTACAAGTCCATAATCACAAGAGTTTAACCAAATGTTTAAATCACCCATTTTTCGAAGAGGATTATCTTCGTGAAAACCACTCAAAGTGATCAAAGAGGCTTTATTTTTTTTTAGCAACTTTTGCTGCATTTAAAATATTTTGAGAGCTGCCTGAGCTACTGATAGCAACCAAAAGATCTGTAGGTTGTAAATACAGGCAAAGCGGGTGACTAAAGACTTGATCATACCCATAATCATTAGAGATACAGGTCATAACATTTGAATCATAAAGAGTAAGAGAGGGGATTTTAAGCGCATTGATCAAATCTACAGAAAAATGAGATGCGATTCCGGCGCTTCCTCCATTTCCAATTACATAGACTTTACTTTTAGCGTTTTTAATTTTTACAAGGCATTGGTGAAAAAAATGAATTGCTTGATCACAATCAACTTTTTGATCCAAAAGAGAAAAGCTGCTATTGATAAGCAACTCTTTGATTTCATCCCAACGTTTTAAGAGCATTTTTTTAGATATTTAAACCATTTTTCAGTTGCTTTTTCAATAGAGGGCACATCCCACAAAGGAGCATCTCGAAAATCATCGATTTTTTGCAAAAGTTTATGCACTCCTTTCGAAAAAGGAACTTTTGCCTCCCATCCCATTATATTTTTTATTTTTGAAATATCAGCAAATGTGCACTCTGGTTCCCCAGGTCTTTTAGGAATATGAATCACATCTCCTTCAAGAAGAGAAATCAACTCATTTACTGTATAGTGGCCTGAACTTCCCACATTAAAGATTTCCCCTGAAAGATCTGATTTAGCTGCTTCATAAAAAGCATTTGCTACATCTGTTACATACGTAAAATCTCTACTTTGCGTTCCATCTCCCACAACTGTAAAGGGTTTGCCATTTAATTTTTGGGCTAAAAAAACTCCAAATACAGCGCCGTAAGCTCCTGTAGTTCTAGCTCTAGGTCCATACACATTAAAAAGCCGAAGAGAAATAGCGGGCAATTTGTAAAGCTTTTCATAGTGCATTACAATTTCTTCACCTAAATATTTTGTAAGTGCATAGGGATATTCAGGTTGAATGGGAGCTGACTCAGGCGTAGGATATGTTTTTGCAATTCCGTAACAAGAAGAGGAAGCAGCATACAAAAACTTTTTCACACATGCTTTTTTTGCAGCTTCTAATACATTTAAGGTGCCTTGCACATTAACGGAAAAATATTCTTTCGGATTTTCAATTGAAGGCACAATATCAGCAAGAGCAGCAAGATGAAAAACGAAGTCCACTCCCTGAAAAAGAGGCTCTATTAAATCTGCATCTCGAATATCCAATTTTAGAAATTCAAAAAGAGGATGATTTTTAAAAGAGCTTAAATTTTTCTCTTTTGCTCCTTTTAGATTATCGATTCCTAGAACTTGCACTTCATTAGAAAGAAGAAGCTCTGTTAAATGTGAACCTATAAATCCTGCGGCGCCCGTAACAACTGCTTTCATGAAACGATCCTATTATTGTAAATCGAGTGCTTTCATAGTTTTTATATTAAAATATTTTGCATCTTCCAACGAATTTGGCAATAGCTGTTTTTCAAAAGAGTTCATTAAGTCCTCCACAGCATCTTCAATGGTATACTGGGGATAGAAATTGAGTTTTTCTCCAATTTTTTTTGAAGATACATGATAGGAGCGAAGATCGTCTGTAGGAATTACCTCTAAATCAACATCTTTTTTTTTCCCCACAATCTTTTGCACGATGTTTGCAAGCTGACTCACGGTAAAATTATGAAATCCGATATTAAAAATTTCTCCTTGAACGGTATTAGTAGGACTGTTCAATACATGGATATAGGCGCGGGCCATATCTTTTACATGAATATTAGGCCGCATTTGCTCCCCACCAAAGATTTTAATTTTTCCATTATGATAGGCATGATTCGTTAAAATATTTACGATTACATCTAATCTTTGCCTAGGAGCGTAACCACAAACCGTTGCAGGTCTTAAGACAGTGCAGATAAAATTTTCATCTTTATGTTTGAAAAGAATTTTTTCACACTCTGCTTTAAATCTAGAGTAATCAGTAAGAGGCTCTAAAGACATATCCTCTGTCACATCTTTTTCTTTTTTAATTCCGTATACAGAAGAAGAAGAGGCATAAATAAATCGTTTCACACCCTTTTCTTTACACAATTTAACAACAGGTTCAAATGAATCAAGGTTAATGGATTTACCCAACTTTGGATTTAACTCAAAACTAGGGTCGTTAGAAATACAGGCTAAATGAATGACGGCATCTGTATCTTTTAAACTTTTTTTAAGAAGCTCGAAGTTACGAACATCTCCTTTAATTTGCTTAAAGGAATCATGATTTTGTAAAGAGTCAAAAAGTGTGTCACCGTATAGAAAGAGATCATAGACAGTAACTTTATGACCTTCTTTGATCAAGGTTGGGACAAGCTCAGATCCAACATAGCCACCGCCGCCAATTACAAAAATATGCATAGAGGTCTCTTGTAAAAATTCTTTGGGTAAAAATTATAAAACAAATGCTTTTTAAGCAAGCTTTAGAGCCTCTGTCAAAATTTATGCTTTTAAAGAGAAAGGGGAATATTTTTTTGAGGACAAATAGGAATCGCAAGGCACATCTACGATATCATATAAATCAAGATGCATAGGATGTAACAGAGTTTTAAATTGTTTTTGCAAAGGTGTATAATTTATCCACTCAGAATACGATTTTGATAAAAGGTTTAAAAATTCTTCTGTAGCTGTTAGCATTTCTTCTTCCTCTAAATCAATGTATTGGATTCCTTTTTCATAAGACATACTATCTATATCATAAAAGCAAGGGCGTTTTAATAGATCTTTCCAATGGATTAAAGTTTGTGTTTTAGTATCCAAAACATGTTTAGGAAAAAAACGACGCTTACTGTTAGGGATAATACATGAAAGTTCTGTAAAATTTAGCCCTAAAACAGGGATATTGCAAATGGGGCCAAAAATTTCAGGACCTGTTTTACAAAGAATGGCAAATTTACAGTGAGAAAATAAATAGTAATCGTTTTGAACAGATAAGTACGGGGAGGAAAAATATTCAATAAGGCCTTTTCTAGGCGAAAATTTGGGTTGCTCAGATCTACCTTGAATGATAACTAAGTATCCCTTTGAGATTAGAAAATCAATCAAGGCATTATACCTTTCGGGATAATGAATCGTTCGGTTATTAGCAAACTGGTTTTTATAATTTTTACAATTTAAATTTATAACAACATATTCAGAGTTTATTTTTAAATTCTGTAATAACTCAGGGGCGGTTTTTTCTTTTTTTGAGATTTTATTTTGATATTGATTAGATAACTTGATCATATCTTGGTAAATTATTTTACGATGATCAAGATGTTGATTATATTTTAAATAAGCTTTAATAAATTCATTTGAAAAATTGTTTTCTTTTTGCCAGTGAGGGTCAAAAGCAGCTACATATCCAGATAAATGCTTGTGTTTTCTTCTACAATAATTCATTTCATTTAAGAATATTCCTTGAGGCCAGTTGTAATGTACTGCAGCATAGACCTGATTTAAAACAAAGTGTTGTGTGCATTTTGGGAAAAAGCTTAAAGATTTAGAGGAAAAATTATTTAAAGTAATGCACTTAATGTGAGGGCAAATACATTTTGCTAGGCGCTTCATTTTTTTAGCATTGGGTAATATGATAACGATACAAACATCGTTTCTTGTTTGAGACCAGCAATTAGCATAATGCATAAGCATAAGAGAGGCCCCAAGTTCTGGACGGAGAATAAAAAACAACTGTTTTTGATCTGCAATTTTATTGATTTTTTGAAATAAAACAGACTCTAATAAAACTACATAAAAAAAAGCCAAAAAATGATGAAATGGAAGCAATAGAAATTTTAAAATCTGTTTCATAAAAGATCTTGATCTCAATTAGGAGACTATCCCACTAAATTAAATGAATCTTTTTCCAGTCAGAATTTTTTATTCTTGCTGCGTAATATCATTTATTAAGAGTAGAAAGATAAACTCATAGACATTACGATTTTTAAATCATAATGAGTGTAAGGGTAAAAAATGAATCGAAAAAAACAAAAATTACAAAAAACCCTGGTAATTGGAAAAAAAAGCTTCCTAGGGAGTTATTTCTTTGAAGCGTATCAAAATGAATATCCTGATACTATCGGCACAGATTATAAAGCAAAGGAGTCTTCTTTTAAACTTGATTTAAGAGAGCCTAATCTTGCGCCTTTAAATATAAAACCAAAGGAATATTCTTTTGCTCTGATTGCAGCGGCTCAGCCCAATATCTCTCAGTGTGAAAAAGATCCTGAGATGAGTTATCAATGCAATGTAGAGGGGCCCCTATCCCTTTGCAAGCAACTTCGGGAAAAAAATATTTTCCCTATACTTTTTTCCACAGATTATGTTTTTGATGGTAAAAGAGGAAACTATACTGAAGAATCAGAGGTAAACCCTATCAATACTTATGGGAAGCAAAAAGCAGAATTAGAAAGACGTATCCCCTTAGTATGTGGAAAGCAATACTTAATTCTTCGGTTAAGTAAAGTATTTGGAATGAAAAAAGGAGATCAAACATTGCTTGATGAAATGGCTTCTCTTCTCAAAAGTGGAAAAAGAATAAAAGCTGCGATAGATCAAATTTTTTGTCCCATTTTTATAGAAGATGTTATGAATTCAGTTTTTAAGCTTCAACAAATGGGATGTACGGGGCTTTATCATCTTTGTGGATCAGAAGTATGGCGCCGCTATGATATTGCTACAAAAATAGCTGCAAATCTTTTAGTGCCTCTTCAACAGGTAGAAAAAATTTCTTTAAATGATCTTGGCTTGAATAGGCCTAATAATACAGCTATGAATAATCATAAATTAGTCTCTTTATTAAAACTTTCGCAAAAAAAACTCTCAAAATGTATTGAAGAACTAACTAAGCAACATTTTTGAAAAAACATGACGATTTCTGTAATTTTACCCAATTACAATCACAAACATTTTTTATCTGAAGCGTTAGATGCAATTCTTTCTCAGTCTTATTTACCCACTGAAATTCTTGTGATTGATGATGCTTCCACTGATGGAAGTGTCGAGCTTGTTCAAGAGTATCAAAAAAAACATCCTTTTATTCATCTATATCAAAATGAAAGAAACTTAGGACCTCCAAAAACGATTAATATGGGGATTCAAAAATCAAAAGGAACATATTTAACCTTTGGTTCTGCAAACGATTATCTCTTTCCTTCTTTTTTGCAAGAAGCTGTTATCTGGATGGAAAAACATCCTTCTATGGGGATTTGCAGTGGAGATGTTTATTTTTTTAAAAACAAAAAGCCTTATTTTTTTAAAAAATGCGCCTTAAATTCTAGTTTAAAGCCTTCTTTTTTTTCGCCCGATGAAATGGAAAAAGTAATTAAAAAAACCTCCTTTTTTATCCATACTTCAGCTTGTTTGTATCGAAAAGAAGCTGTTTTACAATATCAAGGATATACGGAAAATTTAAAGCATTTAGCTGATTGGTATCTCAATTATCTCATTGCTTTGGATCACGGTGTGGGATATCTTCCCCAGCCTTTTGCAGCGTTTAGATTTATGAAAGCTTCTTATTCTTATTCTTTACAGTCAAAAAGAAAAATACGAAACGCTCTTTATGAAAAATTGATTGAGAATATTGAAAGTTTAGATACGAAAAAAAAAGATCTATTTTTAAAAACAGGACTATTAGGCCAAATAGGTGTGCATATGATCGAGTACTTACTCATGCGCCCTAGTAAATGGCGGTATTTCTCTATGGCTTTTTATAAAAAATGTCACTATTTTCTTAAGAAATGAAAACAGCCCTTATACACGACTGGCTTTTATGTATTGCTGGAGCTGAAAAAGTTCTTCAGGCAATTTATGAAATCTATCCAGCACCTATTTATACGCTTATAAAAAATGAAAAAAGTTCTTTTTTTCAGGATAAAGACATTCACACTTCTTTTATCCAAAAGCTGCCCTTTGCAAAAAAAAAATACCGCTCTTTTTTACCCTTGTTTCCTTTAGCGATTGAACAGTTTGATCTTTCTTCGTTCGATGTTGTGATCTCTTCTTCTTCTTGTGTAAGTAAGGGAGTTTTAACTCATTCTCAGCAACTGCATATTTGTTATTGCCATACCCCTATGCGTTATTCTTGGGATCAATACCACCAGTATCTGTTTGACTCAGGATACCATAAAGGGCTCAAAGGTATGCTTGCGAGATGTTTTTTGCACTATATAAGAATGTGGGATGTGCATACGAGTATTCATGTGGATCACTTCATAGCGAACTCTTCTTATGTAGCAAAAAGGATCAAAAAGGTTTATAACAAAGAATCAAAGGTGATCTATCCACCTATCGATACGAACTTTTTTTCTCTCGCCTCTCAAAAAGACTCCTTTTATGTTACAGCCTCTCGCATGGTAAGTTATAAAAAAATGGATCTGATTGTAGAGGCTTTTTCTAAAATGTTAGATAAAAAACTTCTTGTAATTGGAGAGGGACCAGAGTTTAAAAAAATACGAAGTAAAGCCAGCAAGAACATTGAATTTTTAGGTTTTCAAAGTGATGAAAATTTAAAAACATATCTACAAAAAGCAAAAGCCTTTGTATTTGCTGCGGAAGAAGATTTTGGGATTATATTAGTAGAAGCCATGTCTACAGGAACACCTGTAATCGCCTATAATAAAGGGGGCGCAAAAGAGACAGTAATTGAAAATAAGACAGGCCTTTTTTTTGAAAAGCAAGAGGTGCAACATATTATTGATGCGGTTCATACTTTTGAGACAAAAGAGTTCGATCCTAAAAAAATTCGTGAACATGCACTTAAATTTTCATGCTCTCGTTTTAAAAAAGAATTTCAAGAATACGTAGAAGAAAAGAAACAAGAATTTTTTCTCAGAAGCAAAGAACTTATAAACCAATAAAAACACATTACAGGGATTAAAAGAATCGCTCCATCTGATAAACAAACAAAAAGAAATGTGATAAGTCCCAGTTTTAAGCATTTTTTTAGGGGATCTTTTTGTGAAAAACTGAGAAATAAAGGAGCTAGAATAGCACTTATAAAAAACAAAAGCCCAAAAATGCCAAAATTATAAAGAATAGCAGGATAGACCATTTCATTAAGGTACATAAAAGGCTCATTTGTACCGAAAAAAGTGAAAGGATTAAAATAACTTTCTGTAAGCCTTCCTCCTAATGATGTATCCCAAAAAAACAGCCAAGAAAATTGGAAATGAATGGCAGAAAACAATAAAAGAGTTATGAGGAAAATCAACGTAAAAAAGAGCTTTAGTTGTTTTCTTTCGATCCAAAGAAAATAAAAAATTTCAGAAAAAATTAAACCTGCCCAAACGGTTCTTGAAAAGGTAAGAATTAAAGACAAAAGCACCAGGTTTTTTTTCAAAAAAGACTTCTCTAACCATAAATAAAGTGGATATAAGATAAGAAGGGAGATCCCATAGAGATTTCCATTGTTATAAGTAGAGATTAACTTAAACACAAATCCACGGTTAATATTTTTATTTTCTAACTCACCGATATCATGATAATTGACAGTGAGAAATGGAATTTCAATAAATTTCCCCGTTAAAAGTTTGTAGAAAAATAAAAAAATTCCATAAACAGCTACAAAAAAAATACAAAACTTTAAAACTTTAAAAAAAAAGGACAGATCCATTTTTTCTATATATTCAGATAAAGTAAGAAAAAAAATAAAGGGGAGCAATAAAAAACTCAAAAAGAAAGAGAGAAAAAACCCGATGGAATCGATACCTCTAAAAACCAAAACAAAGAGGCTGAAGAGCTGAAAAGGAAGGCATAGGTAAAAAGCAGCCAGTCTTCGATGATTGATACGATACGTTTTTCTAAAAAAAGTAAAACAGGTAATAAATCCTAAAAAAAGATAGCCCCAGGTAATAGGAATTTGACTTACTTTAATCCCTGCTTTGGGGAATAAAACAAGAAAAAAACAGAGAAAAAAAAGAATAAAATGGGAAAGGCCTTGTTTAAAAGAAAGGGGTTTAAAGCGAAAAACCCTCATTTTATCATGTGCTTACTTAAGATTCTAGAAAGCTGCATCATATCGATTGCATCTTTTGAACCAAATACTTTTGAAAGATCTTGATTGGGCTTGATCATCCGTTTGTTTTTAGGGTCTTGTAGCTTATGTTTTTTGATATAAACCCAGATTTTTTTGAGAACATCTGCACGAGAAAGCTCTTTTTTTCCTAAAACTTTTTGAAGTTCTTTTGAAAGTTTGTAAGTGGAGGAAAACCCCTTTTTTTTGCCTGCTTTTTTTACATAGGCTGTTTTAGGATGATCTTTGTATTTACTTTCAAGATCATCTAATTGATTTACGATTACATTACAATCAGGGAAGTTAGAGCAGGAATAAAAGATTTTTCCAAATCTTGACTTTCGAGGCATAATTTTACCATTACATCCAACAGCGGGACAAGAAGGCATATTTTTTTGATCTATGATCTCTTCCCCTTTTTTAGGGATATTCACAATCCCTTTGCAATCAGGATAACGGCTGCAACCTAAGAAAGCTCCGTATCTGCCATGCCTTAAAGTCATATCAGATTCACACTGAGGACATTTTTGATCCCAGTCAAAATCTTCTGCGTAGTCTGCTTTGTTAAAATTTAAAGATTCTAAAGCTGTTGTGTAAGGACAGTCAGGATAATTACTACAACCATAGAAGTATTTATTTTTTGACCAAATTTTTTGTAGTTTATGTCCACATTTAGGGCAGTCAATATCTGTGAGAATTTTAGGGACTGTAGCTTCTTTTTCTGCTTTTTCTACTTGAGGGATAAAACTTTTCCAAAATTTTCGAATGATCTCTTTCCACTCTTTTTTATTTTCTGCAATGAGCTCTAAGTCGTCTTCCATTTTTGCTGTAAAGCCCACGTCCATGATTGTCTTAAAATTTTCTTCAAGCATTTGGGCTATAATTTTTCCTAAATCTGTTGGTTGTAAGGCGCCTGATACTTTTGTTGTGTAGTCTCTACTTTGGATCTTGTTCATAATCGTTGCATAAGTAGAGGGTCTACCGATTCCTGATTTTTCAAGTTCACGTACTAAAGAAGCTTCTGTATATCGAGCCGGAGGCTTTGTGAAAGATTGAGCACAAGTTGTATTTTTTAAAGTAAGAGGCATCTTATCTTTGAGAGGAGGCAGAAGCTTATCTTGCTCTTTTGTATTTTCATCGTTTTTTTCTTCGTAGACGGCTAAAAAACCTTTAAATTTCATGGTAGAGCCTGTAGCTCGTAAAGAAAGCTTTTTGTCAGTCCCTATATCACAAGAAACGGTATCGTAAATGGCTGGCTTCATTTGAGATGCTAAAAATCTTTTCCAAATAAGGACATAGAGTTTGTATTGATCCGGATTGAGATGAGGTTTTACAAACTCTGGAGGATGGGATAAATTTGTGGGCCGGATAGCTTCATGTGCTTCTTGTGCACTTTTTTTGCTTTTATAGAATACAGGCGTATCGGGAAGAAATTTTTTCCCAAAATGTTTTTCAATATGAGATCTAGCTTGAGAAAGAGCCTCTTTGGCTACATTGACAGAGTCGGTTCTCATATAAGTAATGAGTCCTCCTACACCGTCATCTCCTAAATCAACTCCTTCATAGAGGCTTTGAGCAATACCCATCGTTCTACTAGCATTGAATCCAAAGTATCTAGAGGCCTCTTGTTGCATTGTAGATGTAATAAAAGGAGGAACGGGATTTCGTTTTTTTTCTTTACGATCTATTTTTGAAACAGTGAATTTTGCAACTTTTAACTTGTCTACGATTTGGATTGCAGTTTTTTCATTCGGGATTAAAAAGATATTTTTCTTTTTGCTACCTTCCTTTTCTACTTTTTTCCCATCGACAGAATGCAGAGAGGCTTCAAAGGGCTTTTCATCTGGGCCTGTTCGAAGAAAGGCCTTGATATTCCAATATTCTGTAGGGATAAAAGCATCGATCTCTTTTTCTCTATCTACAACAAGCTTGAGTGCAACAGATTGCACCCTACCTGCAGATGTGCCCGATTTCCCTCTTCGAACCTTACGAGTGAGAATCGGAGAGATTTTATAGCCTACAATACGGTCTAAAAGTCTTCTAGCTTGTTGTGCATCGACTAAGGCCTGGTTGATCTCGCGAGGAGTTTCAATCGCTTTTAGTACTTCTGCTTTTGTAATGGAATGAAAAGTAATCCGTTTAATTTTTTTCTTTGAAGGAAGAATGGCTGCAATATGCCAAGCGATCGCTTCTCCTTCCCGATCAGGGTCAGGGGCAAGATAGATCGTGTCTACATTTTTAGAAGCTTGCTTTAATTTTTTAATAACATCTTTTTTTTCAGGCAAAGTTGCATATTCAGGTTCAAAATCATTTTCCACATCGATTCCAAAGCCCTTTGCCGGTAGGTCTCTAATGTGCCCTACGGAAGAAGCTAAGGTGAATTTTGCTCCCAAAAATTTTTTGAGGGTTTTCATCTTTGCGGGGGATTCGACGATGACGAGGGATTTAGCCATAATTACTTTTTTAAGGTTTTGTAACTTCTAAACGTCGCATATACTATCCTAAGTAACTATAGGTGTAAACATTTATGCACAAGCAAATTCAAAAAATGAATTTTTTTAAACTTTAAGCCACTTTGTTTTTATTTTGCAAAACAATTGAGAATCAAAGATATAAAAACATAAAATCTATGTAAAGAGTAAGATGAAAAGTGGGTTTAAAAAAAGTTAAAAATTGCCTTAGCTCTTTTAACTTGTTGTGAAATAATAATTTAAGTATATTTTTCTTATGATTTGTGATGCACTTCTTTTAGAGTTAAACTTTCGGGGATTTATTCCTGGTCCATCAGAAAATGAGGAAGAATTTTTAAAAAGGATTCAGCTATCTGAGGATCTGCATAAAGATTGTATAAAAAAGTTTAATGAAATAGGCCAGAAACCTCCTTTCCCGTTAAAGAACTCTTTAAAAAGAAAGGATTGGGATTGGGCGAGGGTTCAATTAGCAAAATTTTATGGGACATCCCCTGATTGGATTTCAGCTTTTAAATCTTCAAAAAAACTTTTTTTTTGGCAAGCAGGCATGACTTGGATTTTAGAAATTCCTAAAATGAAAAGAAAGTTTACTTTGATTCAAATCGGTAAGAAAAAATGGTTTTTAGATCCAGACGAGATCTTGGTTCATGAAGCTGTTCATGCGATGAGATCAGGGTTTGATGAACCTGTTTACGAAGAAATTTTTTCTTATTTAACGTCAAACAACCTTTTTCGAAAAACTTTTGGGCCGATTGTAAGAAAAAACTATGAGCCTTTCGTTTTTCTTCTTCTTTTTATATTTGGATTTTGGGGACGCTTTTTTTTCGAGGAAACTTTTTTTGCATCCCTTTGCTTAACAGGAGCGGGCAGCTTTTTAGCTTATGGTCTTTTTCGCTTATGTAAAGTAAGGAATCGATTTAAGAAAGCTTTTAATAATCTTGTGGAAGGTTTTAAAGACAAAAAAAAAGCATTATCTGTGCTTTTTCGTCTTGCTGATGAAGAGATTGATTTATTTTCTCAAAGCTCTTTTTCTGAAATTCAAAAATTTGCTGATAAAAGAAAATCTGAAAATTTAAGGTGGCGTTTGATTCATCTAGCGTATTTTCAAAATTCAGGTTAGAAAAGAGTTCTTTCTACTCAAAAAATAAAACACTCTTTACACTAAAAACCTGAGGGTATAGTCACTATTTCATAGTTAAAAATTATTGGGGCTTTTATGGCAAAATTAATCACTATAGGGGATCTTTCTTCTTTTGAAGCAAAAGATAAAGTTTTAAAAAAAGGAGAAGTTTTATGTGAAGAGCTGGAAAGTGGAAACATTTTATTTTTCCCAAAAATTCCTTTTTGCTTTCCCCAAAATGATATCGATTTTTTATTAGAGCAAAAGCAAACAGGAAATTCAAGTCGCAAAAATATTGCCTACAAACCTTATATCGATAAAATCACAAACGCAGTTTCCTACTCAAAAACAGATCAAGAAAAGATGTTAGAAATTATGAGAAATTATTCTTATAACGTAAAAGAGTTCTTAACTCAGCTTTTAACGCCTTATGCTTCTTCCTGGAGACTGGATTATGCGAGCTTTCGTCCTGTTCAAGAAAAGGGAAGAAAGTTGAGAATACGGGCAAGAAACGATCTTTTACATACAGATGCTTTTCCTTCAAGACCTATGCATGGCACAAGGATTTTACGATTTTTTACAAATATCAATAAGACAGAGTCCAGAAAGTGGGTTACTTCTGATTCTTTTGAGCCTCTTGCTCAAAAATTTGCTGGAGCCAAAGGGGTTCCTTTTCCTAAAAGGCCCCGTACCTCAGCAAAAGCAAAAACAAAAAGAATCTTGAAAAGATGCGCAAAAGGGATGGGACTTCCTGTTATTTTAAGATCCCCTTACGATGTTTTTATGCTAAAATTTCATCATTTTTTGAAAGAAAATCAAGACTTTCAGAAAAATTCTGAAAAACAACACTGGGAATTTGCTCCAGGATCTTGTTGGGCTGTTTTTACTGATTTAGTCTCACATGCTGCTTTAGAGGGAAAATTTGCAATGGAGCAAACTCTTCTTGTCCCCCGATCTGCATTGTTAAATCCTGAAAAATCACCCCTTAGTATTTTGGAAAGACTTTCAGGTGATGTGATGGTGGATCCTGTTTTTGCCGGACCAAAGTCTTATTTATAAAGGGCTGTTTACCAATTCTCTTTTTGTTGATCCTATCTCATTTTTTACACACATCAGATCATCCCTTTATCTTTCTTAGATGAAGTTGTTTCTAAAAATATATAATAAAATATTTACTTTTTCTTTGAGGTTTTGTTAAGGTCTCCTGCTTATATAAATTTGTTTAAAATTTATGAAGACTCAAAGAACAAAAACCCTTAATTAAAGAGGAAAAAAATTATGGCAGTTTCGGGAAATTATGGAGGTTATGGAGGCTATGGAGGAAATATGAAACAAGAACAAGCTGTGCTCGATGGAGGAAGTATGAGGCCGGAACAAAGAGTGCAGGGTACAGTTCAAGGAATTTTAGGAGTAATGAGCCCCGCACATCCCCCGCAACCTCAACCTTTCGCATCTCCGATGCTTGGACCTGGAACGCCATCCTTAGGCCCCAGTTCTTTTAATTCTAGGAATAGACAATCACCAGACGCATCACAAAAATTAGCTGCTCATATTAAAATTTTGCAAGTTCCATATAATCAAATGGGGCCTTATTTAGATTTAGAAGGATTTCTCAGCTGTAAAGAGACATTAGATTTATCTATTCAGCAACTTAAGCAAATAGAAGGGGTAATTACAAAACCTTATTTAGATGATAAAGATCAAAAACTTATTAGGCAATTATCTGATACTAAAGAAGCTTTTAAAGGTTTACTTATACTAGTTGAATCAGAACCCATTCATGAAGGTCTTCAGAGATTTGTCAATATTTTTAACGAGACAGCTGATTTTTTAATTGCTCATGAAGAATCAAGGATACCTCAAGCTCAACAGCTAAGACCTGCTGATTTAGTGTTCTTTCAAAACGGACAGAGTTCTCCCGGAGCTAACGCTTCTTTTTCGGCGCTACCTATGCCAGCACAAGCGGATCCTATGGGAAGAGGGAAGGGGCCAATAGATCAGCAACTACATCAAAGGCAATTTTCTCAAGGAGCACAAGACGGGCAATGTACCCGTGTAGCTGATGCTTTCGCTTCAACTTCAGCTATGCCAGCACAAGCAGATCCTATGGGAAGAGGGAAGGGCCCAATAGATCAGCAACATCAAAGGCAATTTCCTAGAGAAGAACAAGTCGGGCAATATGCCCGTGTAGCTGATGCTTTCGCTTCAACTTCAGCTATGCCAGCACAAGCGGATCCTATGGGAAGAGGGAAGGGCCCAATAGATCAGCAACATCAAAAATTTCCTATAGAAGAACAAGTCGGGCAATGGGGCCCCGGAGCTAACGCTTTCTTTTCGGCTCCACCTATGCCAGCACAAGCTAGCCCTAGAGAGGACGGGGTTGTATCAAGAGATCAGCAACCGCTTCCAGAACCCTCTCCCCTAAGCGTAGTTGGTAGTTATGAAGGCCGTGAAGGAGCAAAAGTAAGAATGGCACTTAGTATTAGAAACATTGCGTATATACCTAGAGGTGAAGAAAGAATCCATGTTGCGGTGAGCGCTGCATACACTATAAAGGAAGATCCTAAGGACCCTAATACTTGTATTGTGTACATCACATATACAGTTGGAAAAGGAGAAGTTGTGCAAGGAAGTGGATTTGATTCACAAGAATCAGGAAGGATAGGAGGCTTTGATGTGTTTATGAGAGGGAATCCTCCAAGCGGTGTAGCTGCAGAGAATTCATCGCCTAGAAGATCGAGAAGATCGAGAGGAAGGGGTAGAAGAACTTCAGAGGCGAATCACAGGCTCAACTGGCGTAACTGGTCCAGCTGGAGTAACTGGTCCAACAGGAGTGACTGCTCCAACAGGATTCACGGGGCATACTGAGCAATCAACCTCTTCGTCCTCTCACCAACCTCCTCCAGAAGCTGTTGGCGTTTCTTCTTCTAGAGAAAGGGAAATGCCTATTAGGCCATCAGAGCTTGCACATGCTCAGCCCCCTCCTCAAGAGGAGCCTGCTTCACCACCACCACAACAAGCTGTTACCGATGTTTTTTTTCCTGTAGCAGGGGCAAGAACTTTTAGTCCATCAGCCTCTGCGACTTCTCTCCCGCCTCCTCCGGGGGAGTCTCAAGCATTTGCATCAGGAGAACAAAGACCTCATAGTAGATAGAAGGAAACATTTGAAAAAGAGCAAAGCAGTAAGGCTTAAAATTCCAAAGAGGGGTTTTGGGAAAGACCCTTCCTTTGGGATTGAGAATGAATTTTTAATTTATGTCTATATTTTGAAATTGTTCTTCTACAGATAAAATAACCATGGTTTTTCATTTTTTCAGCTAATTCTCTATCAGATAGGGGGGCTTTTTTATTTTCTTTTTGAATAAGATCTTTTAGTTTTTCTAATACTTCCATTTGGGTGATTTGTTCCCCTTTAAAGCCCATGGAAAAGAAGAATTGAAGAGGAAAGATTCCTTTTTCACATTTTATAAATTTATTTTGTAAAGTTCTTCTTAAAGTAGATTCATGAACCTGGAGCTTGTGAGCCGTTTCTTTTATTTTTAGAGGTTTTAGGGAAGACCTACCCTCAAAAAAACTTTTCTGCTCTTTTATAATCAGCTTGGCTATGGACTCCATGATTTTTCTTCTGGTTCTTAGATTTTTAAGAAGAAATAAGGCGCTTTGAGTTTTTTGCTTAAAATATAGTTCATCTTCCTTAGAAGATGGGGCAAAATTATTTTTTTGTATTGTAAGCTGGGGAATATCTTTTTCTACAATTACTTCTTGTCCAATTTCTATGTCAGGATAAATCGAGGTGGGGAAAAAGGGCTCAAAAAAATGAGAAGGTCTTGTGTAAAGCTGTTTTACATCTTTATGAAGCTCTTTTTGTAAATGGATAAGAGAAGTATTCATTTTTTTTGCTAATTTTTCAAAACGTCTATGAAGAAAATCATCAAAATGATGTTTTAAAATACGAAAGCTCAAAGTATTTTGTTTTTCTGCGGATTCAATTTGAGATAAAAGACATTCTTGTAAATTTCTAGAAGCTACTCCTATAGGATCGAAAAATTGGAGGGTTTTTAGGATCTTTTCTATTTTTTCTTGAGATAGATGATAGGTTCTACACATCTCATAGATGTCTTCTGTGAAATATCCTTTTTCATCTAAATTTCCGATAATGTGTTTTGCAATGATCCTTTCTTTTTTATTTCTAAAATGGGAGGACACTTGTGTTAGAAGATGATCGTATAATGAAATTTTATGGAGAAGTTCAGCGTGATTGAGTTGTTGTGTGAATTTTGTAGGAGATGTAATTTCTAAAATAGGGTTTTCTTCTACTTCTTTTTCGATCCATTCTTTGAGCTCTAAGGTAGACATAGGAAGGATATGCAAAGCTTTTTGCATATGAGGAGACATCATCAATTTTTTTAAAGGTAGTTGTTTTTGAGTAAATATAAGATCAAATTTCATTTCCCCCCTCCAGATAGCTCCGTAATCCCTTTTTACGAGGTCAGGAATTTTTGAAACAGTAGATTTTCGAAGAAATTTAATTAACTTATTGTCTACACTGCTTTCTATGAGACTATCCCACTAAATTGAATAAATGAATTTTTTTCCATTTTTTGAGATTTTGAAGCCGAATTTTGCAGATAAACCTATAAAGTTTATCAAAAAAGAGGCAAAAAAGATCTAAAATGGGGACAAAAGACAGCATTCAATTTAGTGGGATAATCTCATATCCATTGTGATTCAAGAATCGGTTTTTAAATCATGAAAAAAGTCCCCTTCTTTTAATGAGTTGAAATATGAAACAAAAAGCGGCTGTGTTTTGCCATAATGGCTTAGGAGATGGAATCATCTCTTTAATTTTGTCTAATAATCTTCATCAAAATGGTTGGGAGGTAGATACCTATCATAATGGTATGCAAAATATGCAAAGTTACTTTCCCCATTTACCTTTGTTAAAATATCCTTCGATTAAAGACATTTCTGAGATTCTCAATAGGTATGAGTATTTTTTGGTGATCCATAATGATACTCATGATTTTATTCATGAATTAATCGAAAAAGGAAAAGAGCAAGATTCCAAAAAAATTAAAGTGATTTATGCGTATCCAAATAAAAGAGTAGTTTTCAATACCTATTATGAAGACTCTTGTATCGATCCTATGATTTCGGTTGCTGAAAATTTTCAAAAGTTTTGTAAAGAGATTCTCAGGCTTGCCAAAACCACAAAAAATAATGGGTTTATTGCACCCAGAAACATCAGTTTGAAAAAACATATAAAAAGGGTTATTTTACATGTTTCAAGTTCACGACCGGGAAAAAACTGGCCGATTGAAAAATTTGCAGCTTTTGCACAAAAAATAAAAAAGAAAGGTTTTGATCCTGTCATTGTGGCGGGTAGCAAAGAAGATGCAAAGCCCTATAAATGGATGGAGAAAAAAGGATTTATACTTCCTGAATTTGAAAGTTTGGGCCAGCTTACTGATTATATTTATGAATCTGGTTATTTTGTAGGCAATGATTCAGGGTTAGGTCATCTTGCTTCTTGCATGGGAATCCCAACTGTAACTATCAGTCGTCGAAAAATGGTTGCAAGGTTTTGGCGTCCCAACTGGGCTCCAGGAAAAATCGTAGTGCCTAGTTCCTTGGTTCCTAATATATCAGGATTTAGACTAAGAGATCGCAAATGGAAATGGTTTATTTCTGTAAGTAAAGTCTATAAAGCGTTTCGAACTTTATGCTCCTCGTGATTCAATCCGCTTAAAAACCAGGATTTTCACCATGTGTTTAAGAAATATCATTTTAGTTTTTATTTTTTTTAGCTTTAGTGCATTTACAAATTTACAGTGGATGCAGGATCAAGTATCTGAGGATTTAGCTGAGTGTAAAAAATTTCATGCTTCAGAGCTAGAAAAATACTTTGAGGAATTGGATCGATCTGGAGCTCAGGTTCTTTACTGTAAAATCCGAAATGGAAAAATATCTTGGAAGGAAAGTAAAAGATCAGATGATTTTAGAAAACCACGCATATTTCAATTTTTTAAGAGATTTAACAAAAAACATAGGCTTGCTGATGTAGATTTTATTATTAATTATGAAGATGGATTGGTTCAGTCTACGCCCGTTCCTGTATTTACATTTTCAAAAAAGAAAAATACAAAAAATGTATGCTTAATTCCTGATTTTGAAATGTTTTGGGAAGTAAAGGATAAAAATAAAGATTGGAATCCCATTTGCCATCAATTATCAAGTAAATATCCTTGGTCTGAAAAAAAGAATTTAGCTTTTTTTAGAGGGACACCTACAGGTATATTTGAAGACAATCTTTCAGATTTTGGTAACGATCGTATCCGCGTTACACTATTTTCACGCGCTCATCCTGAATTAGTAGACGCAACATTTAGTACTCATCCTAAATTAGTAGATGAAACATTTAGTGAGCTATTTGCAAAGGTTAAAGGGTTTCTTTCAGAACTAGATCTTAAAACAAATTATGTTTCTACTGAGGAGCATTTTAAATATAAGTATTTATTAGATGTTGATGGAAATGCTTCTACTTATTCCAGGTGTAGGTGGATTTTATTATCCAATTCTGTGCTTCTCAAAGTTCAGTCTGATTGGATTCAGTGGTATTACAAAGCATTAAAAAATGACCACCATTTTATCGAAATTAAATCAGATCTTTCCAATCTTCAAACAGTCATTGAATTTCTTCGAGAAAATGACTCTGTTGCTGAGACCATAGCATTAAAGGGGCAAAGATGTGGTGCAGAGCTGTTTTCAAGAGAAGCCGTTTATAAATATATGCATCTTTTACTGACTGAATATTCTAAAAAGCTTTGTTTCAATAAAAAGTGAAAAAGAGAAGAAGTTTTTCTATAGATCTCTTAGTTCTGGAGGAACTAAGTCATTTTTTGCAGATTCGCTAAGATTTGAAGATAAAATAATGCTTGTAAAAGCAATTTCTATCTCAGTATTTCCTTTTTTAGAAGCTTGGAGAAGTCCTGATTGATCATTAGGTCCTATTGCTTTAAGAAGTGTCTTTTTGATAATTTTTTTAAGATTTGATTTTAAAATAGATTTTGTAAAA
>PVBE012780989.1_pt1 | contig 28089 bp, 22 predicted proteins | sample 1631181 | NCBI WGS metagenome assembly PVBE01 (sample SAMN08397723, study PRJNA350692) | Marine metagenome, whole genome shotgun sequencing project. | isolation source: water | place: Pacific Ocean | collected 2012-04
AATACGGGCAGGCAAGATGAGGTCGACTCCGAATGGTCGATCGGTCAACTCGCGGGTACTTCGGATGACGGTCCGCACCTGTTCCGGGGACATCGTGGTGCAACCAAGCACCCCGAGGCCTCCTGCGTTGGATACAGCTGCCACGAGTTCAGGCCCAGCAATTGGTCCCATGCCGGCTGAGAAGATCGGGAGGTCTATCTCCAACCGTTCGCATAACGGAGTCTTTAATGATCTACCCATGTTCACTCTCCAAGGACTTCGGTCGGGCCGCCAGGCATGTTCGGCCTTCTCCAACGATATGTTGCGACAGGGAAAGATGGTGAGCCGGACCAGCAGCTGACCACCCGAATGTAAACCTCCAAGGGGCGGTCCTCACCGGGGCCAGGGACCTCAAGGGCTGGGAGCTCCAGTTGGCTGCACCTACCATCGCCGGTGTGGAACCGATGCCCGTGGACATATTCGAGGAACTCGTGGCCGAGGCCCTCGACTCCCTGCCATCCGAACTCGGCGACCTCATGGAGAACGTGGCGGTACTTGTCGCCGACCGTGGCGAGCCGCGGAACCTGCTCGGCCTTTACGAGGGAGTTCCGTTGACCGACAGGGAGGGCTACGGCAGTGGTGCCACCCTGCCCGACCGGATACTGCTCTTCAGGCTGGCCATCTGCGACATCTGCCGCGACAAGGACCAGTTACGCCGCGAGATAGGGGTTACCGTCGTGCACGAGGTGGCCCATCACTTCGGCATCGACGACGACCGCCTGCGCGAGCTGGGCTGGGGGTGACAGGAGGGAAACGGTCAGCCTCCGCGCTCCATTCAATGTGCCTGTTCGGGTCGTTATTCGGTCACCTCGACCCATGAGGTCGTGCCCTCGTCCCACTCGTAAAGGTTGTTGTCGTCGGGTCGGGGTTCCGGTGGTTCCCATTCCAGCGTGTCCTCGTTGAGGGCCCATGACGGGTAGGGCTGAGGATAAATGAACGCATCTAGGTCAGGGCCGTAGGTGAAGTCGATCTCGGCGTGTCCAACCAAATGGGCGCCCCTGGGTGGCCTATTATCTGGGCACCGGGTACTAAGCCATCCGCAGATTTCGGGTTTAGTGTCACGCTCTAGGGAAGATGAATCTGGTACACCAAAGTATCAGATCACCTGAGTACTGTTTGGCTTAGTAGTTGTCAGAATGATCTTCAAATAAGTAACGATGGTTGTTCAAACAGATGTAGGCCCTAGTACGGGATCGAACACCTCCATTGCAGAGACGTCAATTGCCCCCAAGTCGGTAATCGCGTAGTCAGGAATGGCCGTAATGGGAAGGAAGAAGAGGTACATGAAAGGCCAGGGGACGCTGCAGTCGAGTTTCTTGGTGGCTTGGTCCAACTTCTCCTCTTCGAGTGCCATCTCCCCAGGGTCGAGGTCTGAGACAATGCCTCCAATGGGTAGAGGAAGGAATTCCTGAATTTCACCGTCCTTAACCACGACCTGCCCACCACCCTCAGTGGCTAGGTGATTGACTGCAATAGCCATGTCACTGGTTGATACACCGATCACGACGATGTTGTTGTCATCGGGTGCAGTTGATGTAGCAAGTGCACCCGATTTGAGGCCAAAACCGGCAACAAACGCTACCGGTCGGTTGGAGTTCCTTCCGTAGCGTTCGACCACGCTGACTAGAGCGACGTCCTGATTACGATCCAGACACACGTGGCTCGATTCGACTCGCAAGGTCAGGTCTCGCCGCTTTCTAACAAATATCTGGTCGGTGACCTCGATGGCAAGAACTGTCACCTCTCCATCAGGCAGTTCAGTCGGAACCAAGAAGTCGTCTTCTGTCACAGGTGTCATCGGGAAAGGGCCAATTAGTCCAACATCTCGACTCGGTGGTTCGAGGTCTTCTGTCAAGATGCCGTTAGTTGCGATGACTTCTCCATTCGCCACCACTAGTGCTGCTCGAAAATCCTGGAGATCGTCCACGAGCAATACGTCGGCGTAGCGTCCTGGGGAGATCGATCCAACCAGGTGGTCGACTCGGTACGCCTCTGCTCCATTAATTGTCGCCATCTGGATTGCTGTCACCGGATCGACTCCAGCCAGGATTGCCATGCGAACCATGTTGTCGAGATGCCCGCGGCTCAACACATCACTAGCCACGACGTCATCGGTGCAGAAACTGACTCGGCGACTAGCCATTGGCGCAAGCTCTAACACGAGCCGAATGTTCTCTTCGAAGAAATGTGCAAAGGACGACTCGCGGATTAGGACGTACATGCCATTGCGGAGTTTTTCGAGACACTCGGCCGAGTCGTAGCTTTCGTGATCAAGCCTTACTCCGCTGCAGAGATAGCTTGATAGTTCGATACCGGTCGCCATCGGTGCACATCCGAATACGGGCAATCGATTCTGTCGGGCAATTGTCATGGCAGCCAATACATCCTTGTCTGCGCCAGTCACAAACTCCCGAACCGTTTCCCAGACGCCGACGCATTCTGGCCATTGTTGGCTGATGTGGTGATCATCGGGTCCGAAGTAGTGCCCGACTGTTGAGGTGGGGAGGGTGTAGGGAGTTTTGCAGGGTGCTCCCCAGAACACTCGCAACGGGGTCTGTTGGGACTCACGCAGGAAAGCTTCGACGCCAGCAAGCCCAGCCACGACCAGAATTTGGTCAAGCCCCGACACAACATTGATGGTTCCCAGTGGTGAGAGCATCTTCGCAGCACTCGTTATCGAAAGCTTGGAGCACTCAATGTGCTGGTGGCCGTCGAACAGACCGGGAACTAGGTAGCGGTCAGCAGCATCTATCACCTTCGTTTGGTCACCGATGTAGGAAGTGACATCCCCAACGCCTACGACGGTGTTTTCAAAAATGGCAACGTCTGCAGGGTAGATCTCTGCTGACACGACGTTGACTAGTTGTCCACCCAGGATGGCCATGGTGCAAGGAACCTTGGCGCCGCCAGCGGCTACCAGTCTTTCGATAGAAGGCTGAGTTGACATATCAACCGGCCGCGACAAAGGATTCGATTTGATCGAGGTATTCGGCTCGGTCAGTGTCGTTGAGCCAGCTCGCTTCAAAGGCATTGCGGACCAGTTGTGTGACGTCATCGACGCCTAGTTCGGCCTCGTGTTGGACCCTAATGAGGTTCTCGGTCATGTAACCGGGGAAGTACGCGGGATCGTCGGAATTAACGGTGACACACATGCCCTTTTTGAGCATTGCCTTAATCGCTTCCGACTTGGTTCCGTCGGTTACATAACTGTTGGATATGGGGCAGACGGTTAGCCCTAGATCACGTTGCTTGATTTCCTCACACAACTTCTCGTCCTCTAGGGCATTCACGCCGTGGTCTACCCGATCGACTCCGATCTCGTTGAGACATTGCCAAATGTGGGTGACGGAGTCTTCCTGGTCAACATCGCAATGCATGGTTAACCGGTAGCCCTGTGCTCGGGCATCAGAAAACACTTCACGGAACTTGACCGGTGGGTTGCCCTTTTCGTCAGAGTCAAGACCTACGCCAATGAGCCAATCCCGGTACGGCTTGGCCTGCTCGAGAGTTTCGGCTGCAGACTCAGCAGACATGTCACGGAGGAAACACATGATCAACTGAACCCGGATTCCGTACCGTTCTTGAGCGTCGACTCGCGCCCGGTGAATACCGTTGATGACCGTGCCTAATTCGATTCCCCGGGAGGTGTGTGCTTGGGGGTCGAAGAACATCTCGACATACACCACATTTTGGCCAGCGACTCGGCTGAAATAGGCCATGGCTAACTCGTAGAAGTCTTCTTCGGACAGAAGGACACTCATTCCTTCGTAGTACTGGGAGAGAAACGAAGGTAGGTCATCGAAATCGTAGGCAGTACGCATTTCCTCGGCAGTGGTATAGGGAAGTTCCAGGTTATTGCGCTCAGCTAGTGCGAACTTGAGTTCAGGTTCGAGTGTGCCCTCCACATGGACGTGGAGTTCGGCTTTTGGGATGGCACTGATGAAGTCCTCAATAGTGGTCATTACTTCCTCTCATGTTTGTTGGAAATAAGTCACTTGTTCTTTGCCGTCCGAATCTCTGGCATCAGAAAATTCGATCGAGTCACATTGGTTGAAGAAGGTTGTGGATTATCTCACGCACTCTGTTGAAATGCTCATCCGTGTCAACATCTCTTGATCCCAATATATTTCTTAGAACTATCCCGTCCATGAGTGCCATCAGTATGTGCGGAATCTCGACACCATGATCTTCTGCGAAAATCCCTGCTTGGATGCCTTCCGTAATCACATTGGTAATGTCTTTATCCCAGTTATCGAACATTGTGTTGATGCTGGAAGCGATGAGCGGGAAGGTGGAACTGTGGAGAACAAAATCAAGTCTGACTTTCAAGAGATCAAGCGAGTGCTTAATCAACTCGACCTCCTGATCTAAGAAAATATCAAGTTTCTTGTCCGGGGGCAGTGTCGGATCATCAAGTGCCTGGCGACGTCCTTCAACAAACAGCGAGCTTAAGTGCTCGATGGCTGCAAGGAACAAATCGTTCTTGGTCGAGAAGTAATAGTGCAGGTGACCCTGGCTGATGCCGGATCGCATAGCTACCTCGCGCATACGAGTACCACTGATTTGCTTTTCCGCAATTATTGCAAGCGTGGCATCCAAGATCGTCTCTCGTTGGGAGAGGCCCCTATCCTTAGTCACTACATCACTCCTGTCGTAGTAGCAGATAGCCAGTGGATCATGTTCCTACTCCAAGTCTTGCGTGCCTAAAGTAGACCCTTGTATAGTTAGGTCAATCAACCGACCTGAAAGATGATACCGTGGCTTCTAATGGGCAAACAGTGTTGAGGGCTCGCGAAACTGAGGTTGTGATTGGTGCCGGACGACCCTTCGTAGTGATCGGTGAGCGCATCAACCCAACGAACCGGGTCAAACTGTCCGAAACCATCGAAGCACATGATATGAGCATGGTGCAACAGGAAGCCAAGACTCAGGTGGCAGCTGGCGCCCAAGTGCTCGACATCAACGTTGGCACTGTTTTCGGAGTTGAAGCGGAGATCATGCCTTTGGCGGTGAGGGCTGTGCTTGAGGTCGTCGACGTGCCGCTGAGCATCGATTCTCCAGATCCGGTTGCTCTTGAGGCAGGTGCGAAAGCGTACCGAGATGTGTGTGGGCCGAACTCTAAACCACTCCTGAATTCGGTGAATGCAGAAGCGGAAAGAATAGAAAAGGTTATTCCAATTGCTGCGGAGTATGGCACCGCGTTGGTCGGTCTTGTCAATGGTGACGGAGGTATTCCGGAAACACCAGAACAACGCTTCGAACTGGCTGGCACCATCAAAGCAGCAGCCAACACCGCTGGGATCGCGGACAACGATCTGATAATTGACGCCTTAACGTTGACAGTCGGAGCAGATCACTCGGCCGCATGGTGCACCATGACAGTCACCAAGTGGATAACTGAGAAGCTTGGTCTCAACACCACTTCCGGAGCAAGCAATGTCTCGTTCGGGCTTCCAGGTCGCCGGGAACTCAACACGACTTTCCTCGCAATGATGATTGCTAGCGGTCTGACCAGCGCCATAACAAACCCACTCCACCCAGAGGTGATTACAACAATTCACGGTGCTGATCTCCTTTTGAGCCACGATCCGCACTCTCTTGGTTGGTTAGAGCATTTCCGCCAAAGCCAGTGAAGTAGTGGCACCGTGAAAGTACAGCCGTGTTCACTAGGTGCTGTTTGTTCACTGACAACAGCCATTTCGTTCTCCCGGTTCGGGATCCGACCATCGAGGGTCTACGTTCCCCCGATGGAATCTACCGAGGATGAATTCCTGAAGAGGTTCATATTTCAATGAATGAACTACCAGTCCCACGTGATGAGATTCTTTCTTTGCTCAAGGGAGAACGATCTGACCAGATTCCTGTCTTTACTGGTCTCGTCAACGTAACTACACCAGGTATAGAGTCACTCGGCCTGCAACTTTCTGAGATCTATCACAATGCCAAAAAGCTCGCAATGGCTGCTTCTTCTTCTCACAAACTCTTCGGCCTTGGATCTGCTGTACTGCCACTCGACATGTGTGTTGAAAGTGAATTGCTTGGTGCGACGATTGACTATGGAGTTAGTGCTCCAATTCCACACTTTCCCAAGGTGGCTGCACCACTAGCAGGGTCCGCGGCAACTGTGAGCATTGAGATCCCCGATGACATTGAATCCCACGAGCGGATTGCAGTCGCAATTGAAGCAATTGAGACGTTGAAAAACGAGATTGGCAGTGTCGCTGCTATCGGCGCGTGGGTCCCGGGGCCGTTCACCCTGGCCATGATGCTGATAGATGTCGACAGGTTGCTCCCTGAGGTAGTGCGTGCTCCTGAGATAGTGGGAAACATCTTGGACCTTCTCACCGAACTACTGGTACGAGTGGCCGATTCCTATAAGAGAGCCGGTGCAGACTTCCTGACGGTGCACGAAATGGGCGGTTCACCTGGTTTTATTGGACCTTCTGTTTTTGAGATGCTCGTATTGCCCCGGCTGAAGCGTTTGATGGCGGCTCTTCCACAGCCACGCGTGCTGAGCATCTGTGGTCACACGAACCAGTCAATGGGACTCCTAGTGAGCGCCGGTGCCGACGCAGTTAGCGTTGACCAACTCAATGACATGCGACAGTCTCGAGATGATTTGGGCCCCGGCCCCCTCCTTTTCGGCAACATCGATCCTGTGTCCACTCTTTTCGAAGGCGACGAAACGGTTGTTCGAACCGCCGTGGCGCATGCCATCAGCTCAGGTGCTGATGCCATCTGGCCTGGGTGTGACCTCGTACCACAAACGCCAGGCGCCAATCTCAGAGCGATGGTCAAGGAGGCGGCGCGGCACCACAGGGGCACTGCCCTGGAATCTACTGACAAGGCACCAAGGGAGCCTCGAATCGAAAGGGAAGAGACCAATGTCTGAAATTCCGCAAGATATTAGGGAAGGGCTCAGCAGGGCCTTGCATGAAGGCGACGAGGAGGTAGCCGAGGAGATCACCCGCCGCGCACTCGGCGAAGGTATCGATCCCCTAGAGATTATCCAGGAGGTCTTGGTTCCGACGCTCAGTGAGGTTGGCATGAACTTCCAAGAATTACGGATATTCCTCCCCGAGTTGATGCTGTCAGGTGCAGCAGCTAGCCGGGCTGGCGACCTGCTAGAAGAGGCGATCCTCGCTCAAGGTAAGGAACTAAGAGCAGTTGGAAAGGTGGTGCTAGGAACTGTCGAGGGTGACATTCATGACATTGGTCAAAACATCATCGGTTCTCTACTAAATGCCAATGGCTTTGAAGTCATCAGTCTGGGCCGCGACGTCAAACCAAGCACCTTCCTTGAGGTTGCCGAGGATCAGAGTGCCGACATTGTCATGGCTTCAGCTCTAATGACAACGACTCTGCCCGTGCAGAAACGCACTATCAATCTTTTCGAAGAGGTTGGAGTGCGCAACAAGTACAAGATTCTTGTTGGCGGCGGAGCTGTTACAGAACGCTGGGTGGAAGAAATAGGAGCTGATGGTTACGCAGCTGATGCTGCTGCGACAGTGGCTCTCTGCAAGAACCTGCTTGGAATCTCTTGACAGGTTCGTTGACCATTTGAACTAGTGCAAAGAAGGTCTGCAACATGGGAATGAGAGGTAGCAGATAGATGGCTAGCAGCAATCGACTTTCGGACATCGTGGACCGGTCGGAAAATGGTCCTTATCAGAAGGAGGAAGATTTTGACTTGATGCTCGTCCGACGGGTACGGGAACTAGTCAAGGAATACGGATTGAACTTTGATCCCCAGGTGTTGGTGCCCACAGATGACGACATGGCCGACAGGCTGTACCAAGCCGCCTTGCAACTCTTTGTCGAAGTCGGTGCCTACAACCAGACCACAGAACGGCAAGTTCTCTTCACCCGAGGTGAGGTAGAGGAGATCGTGGCGGCACAGCCCAGTTCCGTTGTACTCGGAACTGGCAAGGAAGCAGTGGTTGAGCAGCACCGCGAAGTTGAGAGTGACATACCGTGTCGAGTTCACTGCGGCCCCACTGGCCTACCGTCCAGTGAGCGGTATCACAAACTCATACTCCAAAGTTGTGCTCAAGAACCCTTAGTCGACTGTCTTGGCGCCGGATCCGTAGCGTCGTACATGGGTCATCCAATCGTGCCGGGATCACCCACAGAGATCTTGGGAACCAGACGTGACTCGGTCGAAGCTCGCGAGGCGATACGCAAGGCAGGGCGACCCGGAATGCACATTCAAGACAACGCCACTCCCCTTACCGCTCAAGGCAAGATGGCTGCCTTCGATCCAGCGGGAGCGCTCCGTCCCTCGGATGGCTTGTTGGTATCACAGATGGTAGAGATGAAAACCGACTATGACCAGTTGTCGCGCGTCGCCTACATGCAGGCGGTCGAAATGCATATCGTCGATCTATTGACCCCGCTCATTGGTGGCATAGGTGGTGGAGCTGAAGGAACCGCTCTCCTCACGGTGGCGGAACATATTCTCGGTGCAGTCCTCTACCATCCCTCGTATCACTTCATGGGCCACATGCACCTAATGAGGATTAACAACACTGACCGGATGGGACTGTGGATCCAGGCCATGGCGGGCCAGGCTCTCGCCCGCAACACCCCGATGATCGTTGTGAACGACATCTACTGTGTTTCAGGAACTGGCACACCGGATCTGCTTTGGGAAGTTGCGGCGGGAGCGATGATTGGCACCGTATGTGGCACGCACCAGCATGGAATGGGAGTTGCCGGCGGGGCAACGCTTGATCAGACAACCGGGCTTGAGGCGCGTTTTCAAGCACAAGCTGCTCACGCCGCTCTTGGGCTCACTCGCGAAAACGTAAATGAACTGGTTCTTGAGTGTTTGTCGCATTACGAGGATCGGCTCGATGAACCCAACCTTGGGAAGTCATTTCCCGACTTGTACGACGAGGACACCCTTGAACCCGGTGATGAGTGGCTAGACCACTTCAACAGTGTTGGTGACGCGCTCACAGAAATGGGGTTGGACTTCAATGGCGCATGGAAGCGAGTGAAGCGCGAACGCGACAGCCACGATTACGGAGTTCGACTGCTCGAGAAACAACGATGACTCTGCAGATTCTCATACAGAGTGGTATCCCCGCAGGCACAAAGCTACCAGCGAGGAAGTTACGGCAAAGGCCTGAGGGTGACCCCCCATTCCCAGCGGTCGACCACCTAGATGCCCAGTGATTTCGCGACAACACCGAAGGAGTATTCGATGAGTCAACGAATGGCGATCTACATGCAGGACAAGATCGACCTGCGAGAAGAACTTGAGTTGGCCCTGTACATGGAAGAGCGAGGCTTCAGCGAGATCTGGCAGGGTGATAATCGTTTGGCTCGTGACTGTGTGGTTGCGATGAGTGCTTTCTTGACTCACACTCGTCGAATCAGTGTCGCGTCGGGTGTGTTGCCCATATGGACTCGAAATCCCGCTGTTATTGCAGCCAGCTTTAGCACGATGTGGGAGTTGGGTGGCAAGGTCAACGGACGGGGGAGAGTGATGCTCGGCCTGGGGGCATGGTGGGAACCAATCGCAGGTCGAGTCGGCGTCGACCTCCACAGTCCGCTAGTCGCGATGCGTGAAAACATTGAAGCCATTAGGGCACTGCTGACCATGGAAGAGATTACCTACGAGGGCGAGTTCGTCCATCTAGATCAAGTGAGCCTTGATGTGGTCTGGGGTGACAGGTCAGCACGAGATATTCCGATCTACCTTGGTGCTACCGGCCCAATGATGCTGGAACTCGCTGGAGAGATCTGTGACGGAGTTTGTCTTAACTACGGTGTTTCAGTTGACTACATTCGTAGTGCCATCGGCCTTGTTGAGAGAGGCGCGAAAAGAGCTGGCAAGAACATTAGCGAGATTGACCTTCCGGAGTTGATCGTGGTCTCGTTGTCGGACACCGACCCGGCCGCTGCCCTCCATGAAGGAAAGAAACTGGCAGCCTATTACTTTGCGACAGAACCCCACATCATGAAGGCGAGTGGGGTGAGTGAAGAGATTGCCGAGAAGGCAAAGCAACTCATGGGTTGGCCCGCCACCGAGGAAGATTACGAGCGGGCGAGCACAGTAATTCCTGATGAGATCGTGCATGACATTATGGCAGTGGGGACAGCCGAGGATTGTCGGAGGAAGGTTCGCGAGTACTGCGATGCAGGAGTGACCTGCCCCATCTTGTACCCCTTGATGGGAAATATTCGCGAGGTCATCGACGCTTTTGCCGACGGCTTCTAGGACAGGCACTACCGTGAGATCAGCAGCCAATGATGAGGTGGTGCACTGGTGCTGATCACCAACGCGAACGTCATCACTTGGGGGGATCGAAATGAGATCCTCCAAGGCCAGGCACTACATCTTTCCGGAGGACTTGTTGCCGCTCTCGGCCCGAGTGCTGACCTTGAGGCCCAGCACCACAATGAGCCGCGTGTTGATGCCCGAGGACAGTACGTCATGCCCGGAAACATCTGTGCGCACGGCCATTTCTACAGTGCCTTAGCGGTCGGCATGAGCGTGCCCTACGACCCTCCCATCTCGCTGCCTACGATCCTCGAGCGCCTGTGGTGGCCCTATGACAGAGCCCTTCGGGAGGAGGAGGTCAGGCTGGCGGCCGAGGTGGGGATGGTCGATTGCATCAAGAACGGAACCACAACCTATTTTGACCACCATTCGTCGCCGAACTGCGTCGATGGTGTCCTTGATGTGATTGCTGACGTGGTGGACCGTGCTGGGTTGAGGTCCGTGCTGTGCTTTGAAGTCACAGATAGGAATGGCGACACCCGAGCGAGAGCAGGAATCGCAGAGAACGCTCGATTTGTTGCGCGTTGTCACAGCGAAATGGTGGCGGAAGGCCGTGTGGCAGCAAATTTTGGTATCCACGCTCCTATGACGGTGAGTGATGACACACTTGCCGAGTGTCGTGAATCAGTGTCGGACGATACGGGCTTTCACCTACATGTCGGAGAACACGAGTACGACCAGATTCGTAGCACCGCTCTTTCTGGGAAGAGATCCGTCGACCGACTTCACCAACACGGCATGCTTGGTGAAAAGTCAATCATGGCCCACGCAATCCACCTTGACGCGAAGGAGGTTTTGCTGCTCGCCGAAACCGGTACTGCTTCAAGCCATCAGGCCCGCAACAACATGAACGTGGGCGACGGCATCGCCGCTATCGAATCACAACTAAGGGCCGGCGTGCGAGTCTGTTTGGGCAATGATGGTCTTTCGCCGACGATGTGGCGCGAGGCTGAAGTTGCCTACTTCCTGCAAAAGATCGCCCACCGGGATGGACGGCGCTTTCCCGGTGACCAGCTATTAGAGGTGGCATTTAGGAACAACGCCGCCCTTGCCTCCCTCTACTACCCGCAGGCTCCACTAGGTGTTATCGAACGGGGGGCAGTCGCCGATCTCATCATGGTCGACTACCAGCCGGCCACGCCGATGACACCAGAAAACATTGCAGGCCATCTCGTCTTCGCTATGAACGAGTCAATGATCACCACGACAATCGTGAACGGTGAGGTTTTGATGCAGGACCGCCAACTCCTGACCGTTGACGAGAGCGAGATCAAGGCTCGTTGCCGGGAGGCGGCGCCTGCTTTCTGGGCTCGCTATGAAGACGCAGTGCCAGACGGCCCGATCCTCGGCTAATCGAGTAGGCCGAACACGACACAAGAGAATAGGACCGACAACAGCCATGTGGAGCAACTACCTGATCCCCAGTTCGCTGGCGGAAACTCTCCACCTCCTTGAACGACACGGAGACAAGGCCAGAGTGATTGCTGGCGGTACTGATGTCATGGTCGAGTTCCATCGGCTTCAGTCGTGCCCGGAGACACTGATCGATGTGACGAATGTCCCCGGACTGGATTCGATCTCAAGCGACGACCAAGGACGGATCCACATCGGCCCGTTGGTTACTCACAATGACATCGTCGGATCGAACCTGTGCCGGCGACTTGCGTTACCACTTGTCCAGGCCTGCTTCGGGATTGGTTCACCCCAGATCCGTAACCGTGGGACTGTCGCCGGCAACATAGCCACAGCCTCACCGGCCAACGACACCCTCACACCGTTGCACGCCCTCGGCGCCGAGATAACTCTAGAGAGCACACGGGGCCAACGGACCTTGTCGATCGAGTCGCTGGTAACGGGAGTCCGACGAACTCAAATTGCGCGTGAAGAACTCATTGTGGATGTGTCCTTCCCCCAACTTGACGAATCTCGCATAGGAACCTTCATCAAATTTGGTCTTAGAGCGGCCCAAGCCATCTCGGTGGTAAACGTGGCGGTTGTACTAACTCTCGACAGCGGGATAGTCACGGATGCCCGCATCGCCCTTGGTAGCGTCGCGCCGACACCCGTCCGGGCGGCTGCAGCAGAGTCTCTACTGGCCGGGGCGCCACTCTCACCTGACCGCATTGGTGCGGTTGCCTCGAGCATCTCGTTAGCGATTGAACCGATCAGTGACATTCGTGGCTCTGCTGAATTTCGCCGCTACATGGCTGAGGTCATTACGAGAAGTGCCCTCGAACAACTGGAGGCTGGCTGTCAAGCTGATGGCTTGCCTATGGCACCCGTGATGTTGAGAGCAAAAGGGTCTAGTTCGCTTGAGTTGAATCAGGAAGGTGGAGTGACTCGTCGCACCTACACCTCCGGTGAGGTGATTGAGACGAGCGTCAATGGTGAGCTGAGAACGTTCTCGGATGGAAACAATCGGACCCTCTCCCAGTTGTTGCGCGACGTCGCCGGTCTCACTGGAACCAAGGAGGCATGCGGTGAAGGTGAGTGCGGGGCGTGCACTGTGCTCATCGACGGAACAGCGGTGACGAGTTGCCTTGTTCCTGCTCCCCAGGCCCATGGGCGACGGATCACGACCATCGAAGGGATTCAGTCCACGGACGGCACCCTCCACCCAGTCCAGCAGGCCTTCGTCGACAAGGGTGCAGCCCAATGCGGATTTTGCACTCCTGGTTTCGTAATTAGTGCTGTTGCCCTATTCCGCGAAAAAAGTGAACCCACGGAGGACGAACTGAAACAGGCGATCTCTGGCAACCTCTGCCGTTGCACCACCTACTATCCGATCATCGCTGCACTCGAAGCAGTCGGGTCGGGGGTGTAGGTTCTGACGTGAGCCTCGAGGTGGTTGGTAGGTCGGTTCGCCAATTCGACCTAGAGGAATTGGTAACTGGTCGGAAGGTCTATTGCGCCGACCGCGTTTATGAGAACCAACTCGTTATGAAGGTGCTGTTCGCCAACCGGCCCCACGCCCGGGTAGTGAACATCGACACCCGTCTAGCCGAAGCTCAACCGGGCGTCATCGGTGTCCTTACCGCTGTAGACGTACCAGTTAATGAGTACGGGCAGATCCGTGCCGACCAGCCCGTACTGTGCGGCCCGGGCTCGAAGTTGGAAAAGCCGGGCCAAGATGTTGTGCGGTTCGTGGGTGACCAGGTTGCTTTGGTAATTGCCGAAGATGAGCAAACCGCCGTTGCCGCCCGCGATGCCATCAACGTCACATACGAGAACCTGCCAGTCGTAGACGACCTCCTGACCGCTGGTGACGACACGGCCACACAATTGCATCATGACGCGCCCAACAACATCGCTGATTCAGTCCGGATCCGCAAAGACGACGTCGAGGCTGCCTGGGAGGACTGTGACGTCTTCGTCGAGAGCACGGCACGGGTGCCATTTCAGGAGCACGCCTATCTCCAGACTGAAGCCGGGGTCGCCTATCTAGACGACGAGGGACGGATAACAGTCCATACCGCGGGCCAGTGGGCGTGGGAAGACCAACAAGAGATTGCCCACGCGCTTGACTTGTCCCCCGAAAGAGTGCGGGTGGTCTATGACGGGATTGGTGGTGCCTTCGGTGGAAAGGAGGACGTGAGCGTCCAGATCATCCTCGCCCTAGCAGTCTGGTGGCTCGACCAACGAGGAATTCGGCGGCCAGTCAAGACGGTGTGGGATCGGGAGGAGTGCACCATCGGTCATTCCAAACGACATCCGATGATCATCACTTCGAAGTGGGGGGCCAAGACAGATGGGACATTGGTTGCGGCCAAGATTGAGCTGATCGCAGATGGGGGTGCGTATCTTTCGACGAGTAATAAGGTGTTGCGCAACGCGGCGATCTGTGCGACGGGCCCGTACTACTTCTCCGCCGTTCACCTTGACGGGCGCGCGATGTACACCAACAATCTCTTTTCAGGTGCATTCCGCGGTTTTGGAGCAACACAAGGGCATCTCGCCGCTGAACTCCAGATGAACATGCTCGCAAACCGACTAGGCATTGATCCGGTAGAACTGAGACTGAAAAACGCATTGACTGACAAGACACCTATCTCACTCGGCACCCTCATGCCGGGAGGGGTGAATTTACAGGAAGTGATCAGCGAAGCGGCCCGGGTTGCCAACTGGGAAAAGCGCGGCGGTAACCGACCTGTAGGGGCACTCGATCATGACAATCTGCCAACTGTGGTGAGAGGACGAGGATTTGCTGCCGCGTTCAAGAACGTCGGCTTCGGCTATGGGATAGTGGAAGCGAGTTGGGCTCAAGTCGAGGTGCGTGGTAGCGGCGACGTCGAAGAAGCAATCATCCGTATCGATGGTGCTGAGTGCGGGCAGGGGCATCACACGGTGATGGCCCAGATCGCAGCCGAAGTACTCGGCATTTCCTATGAGCAGGTAAGCATTTCCAGTACCGACACGGCATTGGTTGGTAGTCAGAGTGCTGGTTCGGCGGCCGCTTCGCGGCTTACGTTCATGGGTGGCAACGCAGTCAAGAAGGCAGCTGCAGCCGCCTATAAGAAGTGGGTTGATGGAGAGTCTCCCGCAACCGCAGATGGGATTTGGGAAGCGCCGCCTACATCAGAACTTGATCCCGAAACGGGACACTCAATACCGGCCTTTGGCTATGGTTACGTCGCCCAGGTCGTCGACCTCACCCTCAACACCGAAACGGGCGTCATCCAAGTCGACAATGTTGTGTGTGTGGATGATGTCGGCAAGGTCATCAACCCAGAGCGGGCGATTGGTCAAGTGGAGGGATGCATTGGCCAGGCCCACGGTTACTCGGTGCTCGAGGATTTCCGGGTGGAGGGAGGCTATGTCCTTACCCCCAACCTGTCTACCTATCTGATCCCTGGCGTTTTCGATATCCCGGCTGCAGTCGAAACGGTGTTGATGGAGATCCCCCATCCTGAAGGGCCATATGGGGCACGTGGTATTGGAGAAATCCCATACTTGCCATATGCGCCAGCCCTGTTGGCTGCGGTTCACGATGCGACTGGGGTCTGGTTCGACGAGTTGCCACTTACCCCTGAACGGGTGTTAAGAGGGCTGGGGCACTTGAATTAGGTCGGTCGTTTGGTCTAGTTTGCTAGTGGTTGTGGTAGGAACCTCTCATGGGTAAGACACTGATCAAGAATGGCCACATCCTCACGATGGACGCCGACGACACGCGTTATACCGGCGACATCTTGATTGATGGCGAAAGAATCGAAAAGATCGCATCCTGCATAGACGAACAGGCCGACCGGGTCATCGATGCCACCGGTGGCCTGGTCCTTCCGGGTTTCGTCCAGTCACACATCCACCTTTGCCAGACCCTGTTTCGAGGCCAAGCCGACGACCAGCCCCTACTCGACTGGCTCAACACCATGACCGACCTTGAATCTCGACACACCCCTGAGACTCTTTACGCCTCAGCTCGTCTCGGGTTGGCAGAAATCATTAAGTCGGGGACCACGGCGATCATAGACATGGGCACGGTGCACCATCAGGACAGCGTTTTCACCGCGATGGATGAATCAGGCATTAGGGGCCAATCTGGCAAAGCCATGATGGATCTCACTGAGAACTTGCCTCCTGCCCTGCGGGAGACAACCGAGGACTCCATGAGCGAATCGATGGATCTACTACACCGTTGGAATGGCAAGGCCGGTGGGCGTATTCGGTATGGTTTCGCTCCAAGGTGGCAACTGTGGAACACCGACGGTCTCCTAAGGGAAATCAAGACTGAAAGCGATCGCCACGACGTGGGGGTCCACGGTCATGCTGGTGAGATCCAATACGAAGTGCCCGCAATGCTTCACCAGCGAGGGCGACGCAACCTGAAATACCTAGAGCACATTGGACTGGTCGGCCCCAGAGTTCAGATGGCGCATTGCATCTGGCTAGACGACGACGAGTTGGATGTCCTCTCAGAAACTGGCACCCATGTGATGCATTGCCCGTGTTGCAATCTCAAACTTGGTTCCGGCATCGCCCGAATACCTGAGATGCTGGCCCGAGGGATCTCTGTCTCTCTGGGCTCCGACGGGGCGCCCAGCAACAACAACCTCGACATGTTCATTGAGATGAGGGTGGCCTCGCTCATTCACAAGTACCGACTCGGGGCTGAGGCTCTACCGGCCAGAGAAGTACTTGGGATGGCCACCAAGGGTGGAGCAGCTGCATTAGGCCTTTCTGACCAAATTGGTTCACTTGAACCAGAGAAGAAGGCCGACCTCATCATCCTTGATGATGGGGGAGTCCATGCCGCTCCCATCATGGACTTTGAACTTGATGATCCGGTGGAGCGGATCGTCTCAGCTTTCCAGTCAGCGTCGGTGCGAACCAGCATCATCAATGGCCAGATCGTGATGGACAATCGCAAACTGGTTTGCATGGATGAAGAAGACGTTATTGAAAAGGCTCGTGTCGCATTGAGGACTCTGCACGAGGCCGCATCTTGACTCGCACTGAGGAGTTTCTACTATGAGAAGTGACTGGCTGGCTGAAATCGTCGACCGCTCTGAGACCGGCCCCTACTCGAAGGAGTCGGAATTTGATCTGATACTTGTACGCGTTGTGCCGGAGTTGGTCAAGAAGCACGGTCTGAAGTTTGATCCCGAAGTACTAGTCCCTGCTGATGATGACATGGCCGATCGACTCTATGAAGCAGGGTTGGAACTCCTTTCCACCACCGGGGTCTACAACCAGACCACCGAACGCCGCATCATCCTTACCCGTGACGAGATCGAAGAAGTAGTAGCGGCGGCCCCCCGAAAAGTCGTCCTTGGCACTGGCAAGGACGCAGTGACGATGAGCCATAGGGGTGTCGAGAGCGAAGAACGTTGTGTCATCCATTCCGCGCCCACGGGAACCCCCTGCACCGAGAAATATCACCCCCTGATCCTCCAGAGTGCTGCTCGCGAACCACTTGTCGATTGCCTTGGATCCGGATCGGTGGCCACCTACATGGGACGTCCAGTCATCCCGGGCACTCCGACTGAGATACTGGCGGCACGACTTGGTGCCTCGGTGGCCAGAGAGGCTGTCCGCAAGGCCGGTCGACCGGGTATGCACATCAACGATGTAGCGACTCCGCTTACCGCTCAGGGAAAGTTCGCGGCTATGGACCAGGAGAAGGGGCTCCGCTCTTCGGATGCATTCCTAGTGTCCCAGATGGTCGAACTCAAAACCGACTATGACCAACTTTCGCGGGTACCTCATATGCAGAACGCGGGCATGCACGTCGTCGACCTGCTCACACCGCTGATCGGTGGTATGGGTGGTGGAGCGGAAGGAACCGCGGTAGTGACGATAGCCGAACTCCTCTTAGGCACAGTCTGCTACAGCGCCTCCTATCACATCTTTGGCCATATGAGCCTGATGAATGTCAACAACACTGATCGCATGGGCCTGTGGATCTATTCGATCGGTGGTCAGGCCATTGCGCGAAACAGTCCCTTGCTGATGATCAACGCCATCTACTGCCGTTCCGGTCCTGGCACCACAGATTTGTTGTGGGAGGTGGCGGCGGGCTCGGTCGCCACAACTGTGTCTGGCCTCCACCAGGGAGGAGTCGGGTGCACCGGAGGTTCGGAGACTGATGTCTACACCGGGCTTGAGGCCCGGTTCAACGCCCAAGTCTGTCATGCGGCACTAGGAATGAGTCGAGAAGAGGCAAACGGTTACGTTCTTGAGTTCCTCAACCATTATGAGACGTCGCTGGCTGACCCCAATCGGGGTAAGCCATTCCGGGAACTCTACGACGTTGAACTTGTCGAACCGAATGAGTCTTGGCTCAACCAGTACGAAGAGGTAAGCGCTGAGATCACAACAATGGGCCTTGACATGGATAGAGGATGGAAGCGAGCTCTAGAGACTTCGATCAACTGAAAGTATCTAGGAGTAACGGAGAAAAGTTATGCCTTTGAATAAATGGGATGGTCTGCGTCGTGAAATCAACCTCGGTGCTGTTGAGGCAAGCGCCGCCGAGGCACTCCGGCTTGTCGAAGCTGGGGAAGACCCTTTGACAATATTCCTAGAGGGTATCGAACCGTGTCTGTCAGAAATCGGGGATCGTTTCGGACGGCTGGAGATCTTCCTACCCGAGTTGATGCTCTCTGCCGACGCGGTAAAGGCGATACAAGTCGAACTCCTCCCGATGCTGGAGGCTGATGGTTCTGACTACATGAAGAAGGGGAGGGTCGTGATCGGGACGATCTTCGGTGATATTCACGACATCGGAAAGAACATCGTCAGCGTGCTGTTGCAAGTGAGCGGCTTTGAGGTGAGAGATCTTGGTGTTGCAGTGCCCGCCCAAGACATCATCGACTCCGCCAAGGACTTCGATGCCGACATTATCGGAATCTCAGGGTTGATGATGCCTTCTCTTCCCTACATGCGTGACGCGATCTCTCTTGTGAAGGAGAACCCAGAGTTGGCCGATCGGTTCAGGATCTTCGTCGGTGGGGGGCCGGTAACCAGAGAGTGGGCGGAGATGGTTGGTGCCGATGGTTTTGCTGAGGATGCGGTTAGTGCAGTTGAGGAAGCCACCAGGCTCATGAAGTTGGTGAAAGGGGAGAGCGTATGAATGCCACGATGCGATTAGTCGACATTGTCAACCGCAGCCTGGACGGCCCGGTGGTCGAGGAAAGAACGTTTGACCTGACACACGTGGCACAAGGCGTGCAGCAGGTTGTTTCTGATCACGGAATCAAGGCGAATCCAGACAACATCGTCAACCTGGACGACGACATGGCTGACCGTGTCTGGGAGGCGGCTGTCGACTTGTTCGCCACCTGTGGAGTCTTTTCGAAGGACACTGGGCGGGTCATCATGTTCGATCGCGACGAGATCGAACAAATTGTCAGGGATGCGCCATCAGAGGTCACCATAGGCGAAGGGCCCGATGAGCGGACAGAGATGTCGCGCACCCTTGATGATCCCCGTCCCCCGCTGCTCATGGGAGGACCCATCGGTAGTCCAACACCCAATGAGCTGTTCGTACCGATCACCCGCAGCTATGTCCAGGAGCCGATCGTGGACGTGGCTTGTGCACCCACGTTGACGACGATCGCTGGTCAGGAAGTCCGTACCAAGTCACCCCTCGAAATTCTCGCCGGATGGGAAGAGGCCAAGTTGACGGCCGAGGCCCGCCGCCTCGCCGGGCGTCCTGGCATCGGCACAACAGGCATCATGATCAGTATCAGCGATCTTGCCAATCTTTCGGCCACAAGCAGCGGGTACGTGCTGCCCAGGGACATGCACACCTTCGGGATCATCTCCGAGTTGAAGACCAACAATGAAATCTTCAACAAACTTGCCCACACAGTCCTGATGGGTGGCATCGTCGACCCCTTCGCCAACCCGATCTATGGCGGACTCGGAGGAGGCGTCGAAGGCGTGGCGGTGTTACTTACCGCAGAGATGATCGCTCTCAGTGTCGTGTTCATGGCTACTTGCTGCGGGTCTTCACCAACTCACCCCTTCCATTTCCACAGCACTGCTCCCGAGATCATGCGGGCCACAAGCCTTTCATTTCAAGCACTAGCTCGTAACGCCCGACTGCTCACCAACCTCACATGCTCACCGGTCGGTGGACCCGGCACCAAGACGGTCCTCTACGAGGCGATCGCCTACGCAGCCATGAGTACCGTGTCCGGTGCGAGTCGCATCCTCGGACCTCGATCCGCCACCGGAGTGATCGCGGCCCATTTCTCCGGCCTGGAAGCTCGGCTAATGGGTGAAGCAGCTCACGCCGCCACCAAGTTGACTAGGGAAGAAGCAGAAGCCATCGTGCAGACCTCCGTCTCCAAGTGGGAGCACCTCCAAGATCAGCAACCCTACGGGCTGTCATTTCCCGAGGTATACAACGTCGAAACCGTCCAGCCCACCGACGAATGGTTGGGAATGTATGAAGAAGTCAAGGAAGAAGCCATCGGCTGGGGGCTTCCACTCGATTCCTAATAGGTGACACCCGGCTCACTCATCAGGATGCGACCTCGAAACTCGGTGGGTACATGGAACCGGCCATGTTCATGAACGAGATCACCGTGTACCCACACAGCATCGATTCCCTCGGGTGCAACTAGAGGATCGTCGAAGTCGTTGCATTCCCGCACCTTGTCCCAGTCGAACATGACCAACGACGCGTCCGACCCAGGAGCCAAGATAGGGCTTTTTAGTCCGAGGAACCGGCAGGGCAGTGTGGAGAGACGAAAGACGATCTCCTCTAATGGAATTTCGAGTTCACGTGCCATGCGCAGCGCCTTAGGGAAAGCCCCCAGGGAGCGGGGATGCGGCTTTTGGCCAGGACCCGGAACCAGACCGTCTGTGCAAATTGCCATCGAGGGCCGGCGAAAGAATCTTTCGACCGTGCCCTCATTGCCATAGTGAGAAATGATGCTTACTGCTCCGCGATTGGTCAGGAAGAAGTCGGCCACTGCCTCATAGGCTCCATAGGAGGAGAGATTTGAGTGGCCAGAGGCACGTGCGACGTCACCAAGTCGACAACCGAGAAACTCATCTCCTGCTCCTTCATAGATGCCGGCAATTTGCACTCCATCAAAACCACCACAAAAAACGACAAAGTTGTCCCAGCTAGTGGTGTCACCGAGTGTCTTCTCATGGGCAACCCGGAGCAGGCCCGGATCGGTGAGCCGGGCCAGGAACTCTTCGCGTGTACCGCCCCGGATCTCCGGTGGGAAGATCGTGTCACCCGTGGTGCTACCGGCCGCGTAGGGATACATGTTCTCCATGGTGGGGATGATTTCTGCAGCATCGGCGAGCCTGTCTGTGATTGCTTGGTACTTGTCCCAGTTTCGACTCCCTGCAATCTTGCTGTGCTCATTGCAGTAGCCACCACCACCCTCAATTGCTGCTACCAACACCTCATCGAGAGCCGGTAGTATCTGGTCACTCTCGGATCGAAGGTGAGGGAACAGGGCTGCCGGTTTGACCTCATTGAACGCTCGAATGAGGGAAGTGATCTCGGCCGTGTCTGAATACACCGCCGGGTTGTAGACCAACCCAGTTGAGAGTCCCAATGTCCATTTTGCTTCTTCTCGCACTAGTACACACATGTTTCGAATCTCATCTTCGGTAGCCGGGCGAGCTTCGTTACCCATGACCGCTCGTCGCACCGAACCGTGACCCAGATATAGGCCCATGTCGATTATCGAACGGCCTTGATACCAGTTGTAGAATTCCACCACTGATGACCATGTCCACTCGCCATCAATGGTGCCATCCATAGTGGCTAGTTGGGCGGCGTACTCCAACCGCTGATTGGGCGTGACTGGAGCCGGTGACAGGCCGTCGACCCCACAGATTCGCTTGGTTACCCCCCCACTGAGTGAGAGTTCGCAGGCGATGGGTATGCCGTGTTGGCCAATCCGTGTTCCCGCCAGCAAACCGTGGTTGTGGGTATCCACAAACCCTGGTGCCAATACTCGGGTCCGAGCATCGAGGGTAAGGTCTACATCTCGGATCGCTGATCTTGGAACGTCACCGAGGTGGCCGATGCGATCGTTCACTATTAGCACATTGCCCTCAAAGGGTTCACTTCTCCCGTCACCTGTCACTATCAATGCATTCTGGATAAGTTGACGCATCAGTTTCTTCGTTCAGGAGATAAGAGCTATTTCGCCGATTCGTGAGGGTCTCATCGAAAAGTCCTGTCTAGTGCGCTGCACGACTGAGCTCAACAAATGGCAGCGAACACGTTACGGCTGGTACCGATCCGAGTTCACGGCCCCAATAATCAGCCCAATCAACTGTAAGTTCGATACCTGGCCCTGCCAGATTCGTCTGGATGAGGGCAAAACCGATCAGTCGCGAGATCGTCGGACTCCAAGTGATACTGCTGGCCCGTCCCACCTGGTTGCCATCGCAACGAAGAGGCATGTGATCCCAGCGAACCCGAGGGGACATGTCGGGCAAACGACCATCGTTGAGCGAAAGCTGGACGATGTGCTCTACATCAATCTCAAGTCCAACCAACCGTCGGCTCGGGCCACGAATATTCTCAGCGGCTAGCGCTTCCTGGCCGATGAAGTTGGCCGCCTTATCAAGTTTCACGCAGTGTGCGAGACCAAGTTCGTAGGGGGTGACGTGATCGACTGGGTTCGGAGCGACGTCCGCGCTGGGCGCTTCCATCGTGGCTCCGGTGTATTCAGCAGAAACAAGGATTAGGCCAGCCTCAACCCGGGCGACATCTATTGCATACTCACCGGCTTGCTGGATTCCGGCACTTGCACCTGCTGCAGCGACCGCTTCCCATACGTCATGACCATCGGGGCTGTCTACCCACAACTCGAACCCTATTTCACCGGTGAAACCTTGACGGATGACAGTTACCCTGTGGCCGGCAATTTCGGTGGTCCGGATACGTGAGAACTGTAGGTCTGACCAGTCTTGGCCGGTCGCTTCTCCGAGGACCTCTGTAGAGCAGGGACCTTGGAGAGCCAAGATCCCATAATCATCGGTTATGTCCTCAACCGCTACGTCAAACGGTCGGGCCTTCTGGCGAAAGAAGTCGGCGCAGTTATCGGCCGAGAAGACGAAGTGATCCTCGGCAAAGCGAAAGATGATCCCGTCAGCTACCACTTTGCCTTCGTCGTTGCACCACGGCGCGTACCAGGCGGAACCGGGGTTCATCTTTGAGATATTTCTTGGAACGAGGTAGTCAACGCATAACTGCGCATCAGGACCCTGCACCTGGACCTTTGGTATTGGGGACATATCATTCATCGAGACGGTGCTCCGAATTGCACCGAGTTCTGTATAGAGGTCGGTGTATACATCGGGCACGATGTAGCCACCCCAGCTGTACCACCACGTTGAGTTGCTATGAACAGCCGTATTGGCGTGAAAGGGAGTCCCTCTGAATGCACTGGTCACTGTTTTCACTTCTCATTCTGGTGTGCGCCAACCTGATCACTGGCAACAAGTTGAAACATGACTTTCAATGTCGACTTAGCGAGCTTCCCGGGAATACGGCTTGGCTAGGGCCGCTGGCCCCGCAACCTTTCGAGCACGGGTCGGGCTAGCCGAAACGACGATCACAACTAGGTACGTTGCAATAAATGGGATCATTGCCAAGAAGTCTGATGGTACGCCGATGCCAGCGATCTGGAGGGTGAATCCGAGACTGCGCAAGGCACCGAATGCATACGCGGCCAGTAGAGCGAACCAAGGTCGCCAACCGGACAAGATAACTAATGCAACGGCGATCCACCCGGCGCCCGCTGTCAATCCTGCGGCCCATGTGCCAATTACGCCGATGGCGAGGTAAGCGCCACCCAAGCCAGCGCCGAATCCGCCGACAAGGGTTGAGACGTACCGGTACCTTGTAACCGAGAGTCCTGACGCATCAGCGGCGCCTGGATCCTCACCGACCGCTCGCAACGACAGTCCAGTCTGAGTTCGATACAGGAAGTAACTAATAGCGGCGACGAGGACCCAGGAAAGATAGACAACGGGGTCGTGTCCGAAGATGACGGGACCGACAACCGGTAGGTCACGAATAACTTCTGGAAAGATCGGGTCAAAGCGAACGCCAGTCTTTGTTTGGACCAATGTCGGACGGTCACCGCTGTTGCCCCAGAAAGCAGACAGTCCACTTCCCACGATCACCAGGGCCAATCCAGAGACGATCTGGTTTACCCGCAGCGAGATGGCCAGTACGGCATGGATCAAGCTGAGAAGGATCCCTCCCAGAGCACCGCCAAGGAGGGCAAGCCACGCGTTTTCGGTCTCGACGCCAATCCAGAATCCAGTAATTGCGCCGACGAGCATCATTCCCTCAATCCCAAGGTTCATGATTCCGGATCGCTCGGTCGTGATTTCCCCCAAAGCTGCAAACAAGATGGGCGTTCCTGCACTAATGGCGCTTACGACAGAGAGAACCAGCACTGTGTCATTCACCGGTCAGCCCTCCGTCAACTTCTAGTCGAGTCGGAGCTTTCGTGGTGATATTCACCTTGTTGGCAAGGAAGAACTCGCCAGCTGCGACAAAGAGAAAGATGAGCCCCTGTAGAAAGAAGACGATCTCGGGTTGGATGCCTAGAACTCTTTGAAGGCTGCTTCCGGAAGTCATGAGGGCAGCCAGAAGGACTGCCACCGGGATCACAGTCATGCAATTAAGTCGAGCAACCGCGGCTACAACGATGCCGGTGAATCCCAACTCGTGGGTGGACAACGCGTGTGGGTCAAGGCGCCCGACAACGCCACTCACCTCAATCGCACCTGCTCCCCCTGCGAGTGCGCCCGAGAGAGCCAGGACCGAAAGGATCTTGGTGTTGACTCGCATCCCTGCATAGCGTGACGCTTCTTGGGAGTCTCCAATCGTGCGCAACTCGAACCCGTAGGTTGTACGCCGGAGGATCCACCAAATTAAGATTGCGGCCAAGATAGCGATGACAATTCCGTAGTGGAGGCGGTAGGAGATCATGGGGAGTTTTGCATTCTCGGGGATTTGGAGGCCTTCTGGGTATCTGGTTTCGGGATTTCGCCAATAACTAACGGTTCCGAAGATCAGGTAATTCATGAAACTCAAGGCCACGAAGTTCAACATCAGCGTGGTGATGACCTCGTCGGCACTGAAGTAGGCCTTAGGTATGGCTGCAAGACCAGCCCACACCGCTCCGGCGGCTATCCCGCCGATCAGAAGTATCGCGATCGTGATTGACCTGGGAGTGCTTGTGGGTAGTGCTAGTGCCAACCCTGAAGCTGTCACGGCCCCTATGTAGAGTTGACCCTCTGCGCCGATGTTCCAAATCTTCATTCGGAAGGCGACAGCTGCTGCCAGGCCTGTGAGGATCAGAGGGGTAGCTAGCGTGAGGGTGCGTGTGGCGGGGCGCAAACCGTTGAAGCTGGCATCAACCATAGTCCTGTAGGCCTCAAGCGGGTTGCTGCCCGACAATGCGAGGATTGATCCGCCGATAATGGCGGCAGCAACTAGAGCGGCAAAGGGAACGCTGACCCGAAGTGTCCAGGACGGCACAGCCCGCGGGGAAATCGAGAATTGCTTGGACATCAGTTATGGACCTTGGCACCGGTCATCAAGAGCCCCAGTTCGCTGATGTCGAGGGTTGCCGGGGTATATGACCCGACTATCCGGCCACCCGCCAATACCAGGATCAGGTCTGAGAGTTCGACAATTTCACCAAGGTCTTCTGAGAACAGCAGGACTGCGCCACCCTTTTCTGTATCGGCCCGGATGTGCTGGCGAACTGAGGCCGTGGCCGCCAAGTCGAGTCCTCTCGTGGGCGATGCCGCTAGCAGGAGATCATGTGGGCGGCTCAATTCGCGCGCCAGTATGGCCTTCTGGAGGTTCCCTCCCGACATCAGGCTTACTGGCATGCCGGATCGGGCGCCGCGGATGTCAAAGTCTTTGACCAACTTCTCGGCTGCGGCAGTGATAACCGCAGTAGACAGCACTCCGCGGTGGCTATAGGGGGGTTCGTTGTAGCTCTTGAGTATTAGGTTCTCCTCGAGGGTTAGCCCACTGGCAAGACCGGTACCTAGCCGATCTTCAGGAACGTAGGCCAAGCCCGAGCGTGACCGAGCCCGTGAACTGAGTTGTGTGATGTCTCGCCCGCGCAGCATTATGGAACCACCACTGATTTGACGCCGTCCGACGATTGCTTGCTGGAACTCACGCTGCCCGTTGCCGGCCACCCCGGCCACTCCAACAATCTGGCCAGATAACACTTCCAGACTGGCACCACTTACAGCTTCAGTTCCGCGGTCACCAATTACCTCTAGGTCCCTAATAGTCAGAACCGGGGTGCTTTCGACAAATCGTCGCAGTGACTTATTGGCCAACTTTGGGAGGTGATCAGATCCGATCATCAATTTTGCAAGTTCGGCCGCATCGGTTTCATTTGTTCTGAGAGTCCCGGCGTTGCGACCACCTACGAGGACTGTGACTCGGTCAGTGTTTGAGAGGATCTCGTCCATCTTGTGCGATACGAGAATCACCGAGTGGTCTCGCTCTACCATGTGGCGTACTGCTTCGAACAGCCGGTCGCACTCCTGTGGGGCTAGTACGGCAGTTGGTTCATCCAGGATCAGTATCCGAGCCCCCCTGAAGAGTTGCCGCAGGATTTCCACTCTTTGCTGTTCGCCGACTGACAGTTGCCAGACATGGGCGCTCGGCTCGACATCAAGCCCGTACTGCCTAGCAAGTTCACGGACTTCGTCCTCTACGGTACCCAGCGATATATTTCGACTCTTGGCATTGAGCCCTAGCACCATGTTCTCGGCGACAGTGAAGCTAGATATCAGCTTGAAGTGCTGGTGCACCATGCCGATGCCCATGTTCGACGCGTCTAGAGGCGACCGGAACCGGATCCGTTCGCTGTTGAGTATCACATCGCCCGAGTCGGGCCGGTACAGCCCGGCGAGAATGGAGCAGAGGGTTGACTTCCCTGCTCCATTCTCGCCTAGAAGGCCGTGAACTTCTCCGTTTCGCAGGCTGAAACTAACCTTGTCATTGGCAGCAACTCCGTAGAACGACTTGGTCAGTTCCCGGACTTGGAGAATCTCCTTTTCGGTAGCAGCCACGATTGAGATACGGAGGCTGTCAGTCTGACGAAACCCCCTCTATCAGCCACAGGCAGCAACCCGTTCGCTCACTGAATGGGATCGTCTCTCCTTCAGCGACGACGACGTTGCCTTCGTTATCCAGAATCGGGCCAGCGAAATAGTCCAGTGAGCCGTCAAGGATTCCTTGGCGAGCTTCATCTACCAACGCAATGATGTCGTCGGTGACGTCCGGGCCATAGGGGCTATGGCCGATCATGTCGGCCGCCAAGCCTCCGTAGTGGAGGTCTGCCTCCCATGTGCCGTCAATCATGGAGTTGATCTGGTCGATAAAGTACGGCCCCCATTCGAACGTGAAAGATGTCAGCCACGCGTTGGGAGCCTCCGCGGAACGATCCGATGTATAGCCGATGACGTTGAGACCACGATCCTCGGCAACTGATGCCAGGGCAGGTGAGTTCAACTCGTGAGCGAGGATGTCAGCTCCGGCGTTGACCAGTGCTTCGGCGGCTTGAGCCTCGACCGGTGGGTCCCACCAACTGTTGATGAACACAACATCGACTGTCGCCTCGGGATTCACCTCCCGCAGACCAATGGTGAAAGCGTTCAGGGCCCGGTTGGGCTCTTCGAACGAGAACCCTGCGACATAGCCGATCTTGCCGGTCTCTGTGAGGCTGCCGGCTACTAGGCCGGCCAGATACTGACCGTCCTCAGTGGCTCCATCGTAGTGGCCGACGTTCTCAGCGGTCTGCCAGCCAGCCCAGGTCAGGAACTTGGTGTCTGGATACTTGTCAGCAATGGCCAAGATGTCGTCTTGCACGTAGGTCGTTGCAATCACCATGTCTACGCCGTCCATTGCCAAATCCTCAGCCGTGTTCGTCGTCATGGGTCCGGTAGAGATCTCCTCGAGCATCTGGACCTTGAGTCCAGGGAAGGCTGCCCTGACCTCGTCTATAGCCCTACCAAAGGTGCTGTTCCAGCCTCCGTCATCGACGAACAGATCCAGAAGAAATGCCACCGAGTAGCCGGTGCCATCGTGGGCGCCTGCTGCGATGTCGCCGACCTGGGTGGAGCCCAGGGGTGCGTACTCGAACACGACGTTGGATGTTGAGGCGTCGTAGTCGCCTGTGTCGATGTTTTGAATGACTGTGATCTTTGATGACGAACAGTCGCCGTAGGCGTCACAGGCCATTGTTCCAATCAGACCCGAGTAGCCCGTGACACCGTTGAGG
>PVBE012223849.1_pt1 | contig 28087 bp, 40 predicted proteins | sample 1631181 | NCBI WGS metagenome assembly PVBE01 (sample SAMN08397723, study PRJNA350692) | Marine metagenome, whole genome shotgun sequencing project. | isolation source: water | place: Pacific Ocean | collected 2012-04
AAAGTCACTCTTCTTAAACTCATCTAATATCTTTTTCTGTTGTGCATAGTATCCTTTAATCCAATCTTCTTGTACGTCAGGATAAACCTCATAGATTGTTTTGAATGATTTACCATCCACTTCAACTCCAGTAGTACTGTAAGTTACTATGTCTTCCCACTTACTAAAGTTTGCATTCTTTTTCAATGCACATTTAATAATCCAAGCAGATCCACGTTCTTGTTTTTCTGTTGTCTTAGCATCTGCTGCTCTTGCAGATTTCTTACCAGATCTTAAAAACTTTATCCTCCACTCTTTCTTATCACCAGTGTTTACAAATCCTTTTGTGCTTGCTTTCTCACCAAAGTGTATAGCAATGGCTTCATACTCATCTTCCGAAACCTTCCATTGCCATTGAGATGACTTAGTACCTTTCCAATTAGAATCGGCAAATATAGTTGCCTTACCTCTTGGTAGAGCACCAAAGATTTCCTCAACCAAAGCTTTACAATCTGATGGAGCTTTCTTTTTTATTTTTGTTTTGGTATCTAAAGTAAATGCTGTTGCCATTAGTTCCGCAGGTCTCCACAGATCTATTTAGATTCCAATTGCTTCCTCCAAGCATCAATCAGAAGTTGGAGTTCCTTCTGACGTGCTTGTGCTATTTTTATTTTCTCTTCCAGATTATTCATCTATCTCCTGCCTTACGATTCTCTGAACGCATGACATTAAACTGACCCTCTGGGTAACGTGATACTAGTTTGTTTACATTCATCAAAGTAAGTTCATCAAATGATGTGTCTAATGCCATACATGCCTGAGCAATATACCATAGGCAATCACCTAACTCAGTCTTCATATGATCAATGTTATCCACACTGTATGGTTTACCTTGGAATACAATCTTCTTAACGATCTCAGTAAACTCACCTGCTTCAGCAGATAGACCAGTAGCAGCAGTCATAAGACGTTGAACATCACATCCTTTAGTCTTAAGAGCATCCAATCGTTCTTGAAATGCATCGTAGTCTTTACTCTCTTGTGAGGTTACCTCATTTACAAACTCTAGGTAACGTGCGTAATCTACCTTTGGAATATCGTTGGTTACTTGATCCTCATTGATACCAGGAACAGAAGTATCTCCAAACCCATGTGGTTTTGTCATTTTAATAAGTTAGTTGGGATAATTTATCGTTAGAGAATTTCTTTACGATAGAAATCTCTTCATTTGCTTGCTGTCCAGAATCAACTAGACCTTTTTGAGCATCCTCTATATCATACAGCCTCATCTTCGCTCTGTCAATACCTACGCAAAACTTCTTATTCATTGTAGGATCGTTATAGCGATTCTTCAACTGCTTAACCATGATCTGATTCAATCCTTCCAACTCCTCAGTAGAAATGAGAGCGAACATAAGGTCAGCAGTAGCAGGGAGTCCGAAAGACTCTGACGTGTCAGTAAGATCAATATCAGTAGAACCGAAACCAGCACGAGTAGTTTGAGTAGCACTAACGATTGGGACATTACTTTCAACAGCCAGTCCACGAAGTTCTTCTGCGATACTCTTAACCAAGGTGTACGAATTAATGTTGCTACCTGCACGATATCTTGATGATGCACAGATATTTAGATAGTCTACAAAGATGATGTCTGGAGTAAAATTCTTCTTAAGTTTAAGTTCACCAATCAATGATCTAAAGTGTCCAGAGTGTGCTGATGCAGTAGGATACTCTTTAATGATGATCTTACCTTGAGTCTTCTTAACAAGATTTCCAATCTTATTATCAAACATTACTTTGGGTAATGATTTCAAGTCTTGGATTGGAACGTTGAGTAGATTTGCGTCAATTCTCTCTGCGATCTTCTCTTCAGCCATCTCCAGTGTGATATAGAGAACGTTCTTCCCTTGTAGTAAGACCGAACTGGCCATATGACACATAAACAATGACTTACCCACACCAGTTCCAGCCAGTGCAATGTTAAGCGTTTTGTTTGGGATACCACCCTTAGTAATTTTGTTGAAGAACTCAAGGTCAAATGGTATCTTAGTCTCCTCTTGATGATACGATTCATATCTCTCTTCCGAATCTTTAATATAGTCGTGCCCTACATTATTGTCAAAAGAAACTCCAAGTGCCTCTGTTAATACATGAGGTATCGCACCTTTGTCTTTAGTATCATCCTGACCATCTGCGATTTTAATAGACTCCATCAGTGCCAAATAGATAGCACGTTCCTGACACCACTTCTCTGTAGTGTCTAGCAACCAAGGTAAGTCATTCTCTTCGCAAATTATACTGTCTACAATTTCTTTGACTTGCTGGAACCCTTCATCGGTGAGATCTGTTCTCTTCTCTAACTCAATGTAGAGTATGTCCTTATTGGCAAGACTGTTGTATTTATCAATGTAAGTGTGTAACTCTTCGTAAATGATTCTGTAGTTGAACTCACTAAAGTACTCTGACTTTAGAAAAGGAACTACCTTACGAACATACTGCTCGTGACAGAGCAGGTTCGTGATGATCAGTAGTTCTGTATTCATAGGTAGTGGAGATACGATCCAACGATGTACTTAGGGAACTTTCTACATGGTCTTCCTTCATGTGGGAACATCCATGTTGGTGGGAACACTAACATTCTACCACACTTTGGCTTAATCCACTGACTCCATTTAGGAAATACTGTCTCACCCTGATCTGGTTCATTCAAATACAGGAAGAAACCAAGGTATCTACGAGCAGAATTGTAGTCAAGGACATCCACATGCTTTACAAACTGGTCTGGTCTACCACTAGGGGCATCACATTGTCCTAAACCATCTGGTTTATACTTCTTAATTCTAAATTCTTCTAATGCTATATCGTATGGGAAGTCATCACCAATACCTAACTCAGTCTTATATAAATTGACACACCCCATGAAGGCAGTCTGTAATAAGTAATGAAGAGGTTCATGCTTGATCTTACTCTCTTCACTTCCCTTATATAATTGAGTGAAGTTTAACTGAGTGAACTGAGGTTTCATGTTCTCAGTTTCAACTCGGTCATGACTGTCAGTATTAGATTCAAAAAGATCAATACATTTTTGTGCTAGGTCTTTGTCAATGACCTCATCGTATACACGGACGTAATCTTTAAGTTGTTTCATTACCGTAACTAAATTCTTTTTGAGCACACTCATCAAGTGCTTGCATTAATTCGGGGGTGAAGTACTTTTCTGGATCGGCAAGCATAGCTGACGGATACACAGAAGTATCCCCAACAACAATACGATTTCCTTTACGGGTAAAGACTCCGTACTTCTCACCCAATTCCAATAGTCCGTAATAACGGTCAAGTCCTTTGTCATAAAATAGTCTAGTGGTTACTTCTGAATTTTCTTTAGAGAGTCTTGACTTAGCTGTCTTAGCTTTAATAAGGTTTCCAACAACCTCTTTCTGACTCTTTTCCTTTTTTTTACTGAGATAAATGATTGTACTCGCGGCATATTTGAGACCAGAGCCGCCTCCCATTTCTTTAGTAGGGATGTAACTGCCGACAACATCGTAGGTATGGTTTGTAACTATAAGTGGAACGTTTGCCTTACCTAACTTCAGTGTAAGAACTCTAAAAATAGACTTGACAACTTGAGCACGAGTCATGTCACGAGTTTCCTTACCTGCTTCACTGTCCTCAATCTCCTTGGTGGTACTTAGCATACCAAGTGAATCAAGAACGAACATTAAAGGTTTACGTTCAGATGAATCCTGCTGTAAATATTTATCAAGAATCTTAATTGCCTGAGTTCTAAACTCTTGTACTGTTACTACAGGTACAATAACTATACGGTCACCATCAATACCTTTCTCTTGAATCAAATCTTTTGATAGAGCAGACTCAGACTCAAAGTAAATGACACCTGCATCCTTATCCATCTCTAAGAAACTACGTACTAGTCCTAGAGCAAAGAAGGTTTTACCTGTGCTAGTCTCACCAGCAAGTGCTGTGATCTTATTAGATGGGAGACCACCATAGATAGATCCACTGCATAGTGCATTGAAAATGTATGAACCTGTATCAATGTAGTTAGCAGTATCACCTGCTGCTACACCATCAGAGACGATAGAAGCATACTCGTTTCCTATCTCTCCTACTACATCTTTTAAAAAACTCATCCGAATAAATGTTCTAAGGTTGCAATTTTCTCAGGTTTCCACCCGATAGTGTCAAGAATGACTCTCAGTGGATCTAGGAAACTCTTCTGGAATTGTAGGTCATAGTCCACCTGTTTGTCAAGCTGTAGTTCATGAGGCCACACATTCATAAATGAAATGACGTTCTCAACTATCTTGTTTGGTGTCTTTAGGTAAATGAATTTCACCTTCTCACCATCCTGTATCAGTGGGTACTTGTGAGTCAACTTATTTTTCTTGATGTGATAGTTATAAAGGATAGCACCACGGACATGTATGGGTGTACCCTTACTATACAGTCCTGCTGGATTAGACCACTTTCTCACACCATTACATCCACGAGGGAATGCTACATCCTCTGGTGGCATTGCTTCAAACTTCTCTCGGAAGTCAGCAATATACTTTTGAGCATCCTTCTCATCACCATTCATAATAACTTTAAGTGCTTCCTTAATAGCAACACGACATGGTGCTGGTGTTGAGGATTTTACTGCCTCAATACCCATAATTTTAAGCTTTGGTTCTGTGAATCTGACTCCTTCTATGTCCCATGCATTTAAGATGTATCGTTTTTTAGCAGTCCAGATACCTTTATTAGCAATGGTCTCACGTTTCATGAACATCTTCTGGTCATAGGCACTTACGTAGTCGGCCAACTCTTGATAAGAACTCGTAATATACTTTTCAAGTTCCACTTCACAGATCTTATTAAGGAACGTGACAATGCTTTCATCAGTTTTCTCTCTGCCCTTGTATACAGTGTCAACCAGAGGCCCCAAGTTAAGGTAAATACTATCGGTATCAGCAGCAATAACATAATCTTCTCCATCGGTTTTAAGTATCTTATTCAGATACGTGTTCATCTTATTCTCTATCCATCGGATGCTAACTTGACCTGATAGAGTGATCGCCTCAGCGTTAGCCAAGTTATAATATCTGAAGTATTGATTTCCAATGGCACCATAAGCCGAGTTGAGTTGGATCTTTCGAGCCATTTGGATGTTATTGAATTTACTAATATCCTTTTGTAGTTTGGAACTTGGATCATTCTCATAATCCCGCTTCGCTTGAAGCATTTTCTTCTTATAAATCGTACGTTCTTCATAAATTGTCTCCATCATTTCAGGTAGGAACCCACGTATGTCTTTACGATACTGAGCACCGTTAGCACACGTAGCAAACTTAGAATCAAACTTAACCTCCTCGTTTAGAATCCCCTCAACGCTCGCGCTGGAATGTCTAGTCTCCCATAAGGTTTCTGGTGAGATGTTGTACTGCATGATGAGATGAGGATACAGACTGTTAAGGTCAAAAGAAACAACCCACTTATATAACCCAGGTATAGGCTCCTTAACGAAAGCTCCTGCATACTTCTCATCTTTCTTTTCACGTTTCTTAGGAGGTACGACAAAGTTTTTCTTCTTAAGGTAATTATATATCATAGTATCCCACATGCGAACTTGGGAATAAACGTCATCAAAGTTAACCTTAGCGTCGTAAGCCATTGTCACTGCTAGTTCTAACAGTTTCATCTTGTCTTCAAGACGGTCAACAAGTTCAACGTCCTTTATGTTGTAATCAATAAATTTCTGCCAGTCTCTAGTATAGAACTCTTTAAAATTATCATACTCAGAGTGATCTAACTTCTTCTCACCTAGTTCTACGTTAGCAATGTAATCAAGACGATATGATTCCTGATTAGTATAGGTAAACTTCTTATACAAATCAAGATAGTCTAGAATTGATACACCACATATATCATAGTAAATATTACGACGACCCTGAATATAAACCTCTTCCTCATCTACCTTATTCCAAGGTGATAAAGACTTCATCCACTTCTCACCTAGGATACGTGACACTCTACGACAAATATAAGGTATGTCATATAGGTTACAGTTCCATCCTGTTACAATGTCAGGAGTATTCTGTGCCCACCAAGTAATGAAGTTAGCAAGCATCTCACGTTCGTCTTTACAAATATAATGTTCATGCTCTGTCTGAAATTCTCTTGTACCCCAGACAATATATTTCTTAGTTGCTAGATTTCTGACTGTAATACATAGCATCTCTTCTGCTGCTGCATCTACATCAGGGAATCCATTCTCACATGCTACCTCAATGTCAATCGTAAGGATATTCATTTGATCCATACGATAGTCTACCTCTCCTTCAAACTCATTAGAGATAAACTGGTATAAGTAACGGTCATATCCGTGAACTTCTACACCCTCAACACCATGATATCTATCAGCAAATTCTCTTGCCTCACGAACAGTATTAAAATCAACAGGTTTTACATCACGTCCACCTAATGTCTTCCACTTTTCCTTTTTGTTACTAGTAATATAGAGGGTCGGGGAAAACTGGAAGCGATTTTCTACTCGCTCCCCTCCCTCATACCCTCTATACAGGATTGTGTTGCCAAGAAGTTGGATATTGGTGTAGAAACTCATTCAGCAGGTGGTTTGGCAGGTACAGTAGACTCGTATAGTTCCACCATCGTGGCACTTGGATCTACTATAGTAAAGATTGACTCAGATGTCAAGAACAAATCTCGTTGTCCTGAATATTTGGGATAGACCTCCAACTGATCATCCACGATCTTGAAGCAATCCTGTATGAAAAGACTGGGTTCTTCATCCAGTTCTTCAACCACACCTATAAGATAGTCATTTAGACCACCATTCTTAAGTAGTACTACCTTGATCATTTTTAGATTCCTTTTGTTCTATGAGTTCATTGTACTTTTCGGTTACCTGACTATGAGGATCATAGACTGTAACCACTTCTTCTAGACGAACAAAAAATTCTTTGTTTGTCGCTAACGGACACCAAGGATATAGAATAAGATTAGGGTTCTTCTCAATCTTCTCTTGGTTCTCTTCAAGGATTTCAGGTTCATCTTCTAAAGACTCATCACCCTCACCCCATAATTCCATCTCAATCTCAGATTGATCATCCAAAATGACTGAGTAAGGATTTTTAAAACAAAAGGCGATAGCAGTTTTGTTAGTGTCTTCTTTAGCACTGACTTCTTTTATGTCAGCGATGACATCTTCACCGCTTTTTAGTCTTGCGATTTTTACGCTCATAACTCTTTGCTGAAATTGTGTTAATGCTTTGACTAATTATGTCCTTAAGGACTTTGTTTGTATGAGTTCCCTTATCATATGCTATATTCCTAGCATACTCTAAGACATCCTCCATCATATACGATGGGAGTTCAATTGTCAAGACCTCCCTGTCACCACTATATGCAGGTGGTGAAAAATTATAGTAAAAGTTCATAGTTATTCCCAATAAAAAGAGAACCCCGAAGGGTTCTCTATTCAGTTATACACTATATATCAGAATCTGATACTTAGAATACGAACTTAGCACCGATTTTAGCACCCCAGTTACGGATTGTGTCGCCATCGCTGTCTTCGCCAGCAGTAGCACCAGAGATCTCAGCATAAGCAGAAAGATCATCAGTTAGAGGAGCAGAAGCACCAAGCTTACCAGAGATTTCTGTCTCTGTATCGTCAGTAGTTTCTGAATGAACTAGTGAAGGACCACCTTGTACGTAGTATGCGATCTTACCTTCTGTACCTACAGTACCTTCATATCCGATATGAACGTCAGTAGCTGCTGAAGAGTACTCTCCATCAGGATAAGTAAGGTTACTCTCTACGTTCACGTAAGGACCAGCAAAAGCTGCGCCAGCGAGGAGGAACGGAGATGCTGCTACAGCAGCGATTGTTGATTTGATTGACATGATTGTTTTAAATGTATCTCGCACGGAAAAACCCTGCGGATGATAGACTACCCCGACATGGGAGTCTTGTAACATCTGACGCAGGGTACGATTCTTTCGGGCCTGTGTAGTTATGTTAAGTTATTTATAATACCAGAGCGTTAAGGATTTGTCAAGGGGTGACAGTTCCTAAAGTGTCCCTACTTTAGAACCATTCCTTTCTGGCATGATGATCTGGGACAATTTTCTTCAGCACGATAGTGAGAAGACCGTCCTCAAATTTAACTTCCTTGACTTCGGTGTCATCAGTAAGAGTCCATGTTCTAGTAAAGGATCTCTGAGCAAGTCCTTTATGGTAGTAAGTTACGTCATCCTCTTTTTCATCCTGATTACCTTCTACAACGAGTTTACCATACTCAGTGTAGACCTTAACGTCATCTTTTTTAAATCCAGCGAGTGCAATCTCCAAACGTGACTCCACGTTGTTAATAGTTACAAGATTGTATGGTGGATAATTACTTTGCGGTGTTGCTATGTTGAAGAAACGATCAAAATATTCATCGTTCAGTCCAATGCTGTGCTTAGAGATCTTATCAAAAAGTTCAGGAAGATCTGATGCACGATAGCGTGTAAGATTAGTCATTGTTATGCTCCTTATAAAGCGAGTTTTGTTTTTTGTCCCCGAAGGCGACAATATTATTTAACACATTATTAAAAAAGACTTAAGTGTGATAGTCCGTAAGTTTTTATACCGATAACCGAAGTTATAAAACTATAAATAGGCTTGAAACTCTTAAAGTGTTAAAAAATGAGGAAGGTTATACCTTTCGTTATGATTTTGATGAGTGCCACTGCTGCTAATGCAGGTGGTCTGACCCATAAATTGAGTAGCTCAGTGCAACTAGAAACTCAGTCAGGATTCACAACTGTATCCAGAGTGGGTAATACATACAATACATCAGGTAGTGGTGTATCAACGACTATTACACCTTCAGGTGGTAGTGCCGCTAGTAATCTAGGTGGCATCTCTGCTGTAAGTGCTGCTGGAGCTGCAACTTTTGCCCTTCCTGACGTAGCACAGACAACTCAAGGTAATGCATATTCATTCACACAGAATGTAACTATGGCTGATAGTATAGTTACTAGTGCTGCTGATGTAGGAGACGTGCAAGGATATTCTAACATATCATCTAGTGCTCCTGGAGACAATACTGCCCTGGCTGGGACCATATCTACCGCAGGTGCAATGACTGTAACAGCTGGTGGACCAGGATCTTCGGCTACTGGACAGTTTGTATCAGAGGTTACTATATACTAAGATGAAAAGGGTACTAGCATTAATAATGTTATTGGGTAGTGCTGGTGCTGCTAACGCAGTTCCAGTGGTCCCCAATTTTACCCAGGGCTCAATGACGAGCCATACTGAAACTACGTCTAAAGTGACGGAGACAATTAATAGCATGGATTATGCTACAGGCTGGCAGTACAGTGTTACTGGTACAGGGATCCAGCACGATGGTGCCTCTATAACACCAGGTACAACAACATCTACTAATACAATTGATGGGGTGACTTCAACATGGACTGGTTTAGATTTAAACAACAAACCAAATTGGACACAGACAACGCCAGGTGCAAGCTTTCAAATGACCGAGACATACCTCGGACCTGGGCTTCAAAATCAAACAGTCATACAAAGAGTGACCGAGGTAACATCCGTCACCGATACAACAAGTATTTTCTCACAATAGGGAGTTCCCTTGCTATAACAGGGTTCTTACCAGTTAATGTCTATGCTCAGACAGACGTTGGTGGTGTATCAGCGACTGCTAGCCCTATCGCCAACTCTTCTGGCTCAGTCACCAACCAGGCAATTCAAGTTTTACAAGGTCCATACATAACAAATACTTATGGTGGAGGGGTACAATGTCAAGGACCGACCCTCAATATCACACCATACGTCACAAGAACGATGTCATGGCAGGATCCGTTTGAGGAAATCTATCAAGATCCAGTCTACAACAACGTTGATGCCAATGACGATGGTGTTCCTGATAATCCAGGAGAAGTATTGTACTACGTTCCTACTAGAACTGGTCAGAAGGATTCCCATAACTGGTCAGTAGGTGTATCAGCAACTATATCTCACCCATTAGATAAAAAATTACAAGCACAATGTAAGGAAGCAGCAGCTGCAAACATCGCTGCTGTGAACCAAGCGACTGCTAACAAACGTTTAGATTTTGAAATCGCAAGACTTAAAAATTGTGGTGAATTGATGAAAGCTGGAATAATTTTCCACCCCAAATCACCCTATGCATCTGTATGTGCCGATGTGGTCCTTGTAAATCCACCTGGAGTTGTAGCACAGCACTCACATACTATAGAAAAAGGTTCTTTAACTCCTAGACCAAATGGAACTGCTGAAAATCTAGGAACATTCTCTATTGGTGAACCTACTTCTTCTTCTTCTTCGGTTTCTTCAGAGGAGGCAACCCCTTCTTCAAACGATACTGATCAGCAATTACCTCCGAGCGACTCGGCTTCGCAGGAGTCTTCCCAAGTAGAGTCTGGACTTTCGTTAACAACTTCTTCACCACAGGCTTCACTACCTTCAGAAGCAAATCCGCTAGGGGTTTTGCAAGTAGGGCAGATGTCGTTGCAGCAGCAGCAATCCCTGCCGTAGTAGTTACAACTTGAGCAGAGGGTAAATATTTTTCAACTACAGTTAATGGTTCATATAGAGTCACGCAGATCTTTTCTGTAGGGTTAGCAGGATCTATTTGTAACTCAAAGGCAGATACTGCCTCATCTCCACTCTGAGACACATCACCTATTCTAGGAGCATTAGGTGGTGGGCAGGGTGGATCTTCTTTTGTATCAGTCTTAGGTATTGCTGGTGCTGCAACTTCAGGTGCAGGTGGTACTTCACTATTAGGTATTGCTGGTACAGGTGCTTCTGTTATAATTGTTAACTGTTCAGGTTCATAATCCATAGCATTAAAACTTGGAGTTCCTGCATCACAGTAAACTCTAACACCTTTGGGATCATTTTTTGTCAGACTACCACCCTTACCATCATCCTCAGTATGTGCTTCTACACATCCTGGCATATCCACAATAGGTTTACCAATAACACTTGTTACTGGAACTACTGGAGGATTTGCAGTAGGATTTAATATCCAAGTAGCAGGATCTACTACGTTAACCTCCCTAACACCTGCATTGGTAAGGTTAGTAACATTTATAGGTTGGATATTTATATCAATCTGATTGATACCAATTTCAGGTATCTCAGCCATTAGAAAGGACGAGCTGCTGTATCAGGACTTAAAGGTGCTGCGGGAGCATCCATCATAACACCGCCTGTTGAGGAGGGTACACTAGGAATTTCTGGTAGAGAAGAGTCCACCAATCCTGGAAGTGCTCCACTGACTGCCTCCATAACCTGAGATTTAACGCCATCAACGATGGATGCGCGATTAAGAAATAGAAATAGCCCACCGCCGACAACGGCAACAGATACAGCACCAGACGCAAGAGCAATGATGTTGACAATTTTCTGCATGGTAATTTTTTAACTAATAATATATATCAAACTTGAGATGGAGGTTTATTATCCCTCGCTTCATGCAACATATCATTAACAACACGATTTGCTTTAGCCAACTTCTCAATCCAGATCATATCCTCTAGTGGTATCTCCAGACCATTTCTAATGTAATAACATATAGTCTGTGCTCTTTTTCTATACTCAGTACTTAACATACCTCACCTATTACCCAAGACTTAATACCATTAGATTCCCAAATGATCTTACGAGTGTCATACTCTACATCTGCTGGAACTACTACACAGAAACCTATACCCATGTTAAAGACGTTTCTCATCTCCTCATCAGGAAGTCTGTATGCTTTACCTTCAGGACCACAACCAGCATTCTGAATCTTATCAAAGATAGGAGGTATATCCCATGAAGTATAATCTACATGAACATCAAGACCTTCTGGTAAACAACGTGGTAAATTACCTGGTATACCACCACCTGTTATATGTGCCATACCAACAATAGGAACCTCATCTAATAATTCCTGTATCATCATATTATATATTCTTGTAGGTTCTATTAGTTCAGGAGTATCAGCTGCCTTTATATGATGATGGAATAGCATTTGGTTAATCATACTATAACCATTACTATGAATACCACTGCTGGCAATACCAATTACCTTATCACCCTTCCTTATTAAATTTCCATTGATAATCTCAGTCTCTTCTACAATACCTGTACAGAACCCTGCAAGGTCAAACTTACCGTGACTATACATACGTGGCATTTCTGCTGTTTCTCCTCCTAGGAGGGCACACTGTGCCTCATGACACCCATCACCTATACCAAATACAATCTGTTTAAGAACATCCTTATCTAATTTACCAGTGGCAATATAGTCTAAGAAATATAATGGTTTAGCACCACAGGTAATAACATCATTCACGCACATTGCTACTAGATCTCTACCTAGACAATGCCATGCTTCATCAGTTCCAAAAACTTGTCCTACATTAATTTTCGTACCAACTCCATCAGTACCTGAAACTAATACAGGTCTTTCATATCCTTCTGGGACTCTCATCATCCCATTAAAACCACCAAATCCACCCAAAACTTGTGGAGTATGAGTGGACTTAACCTTTTCAGATATGAGTTCTACAAATCGTTGACCTGCTTCTATGTCAACTCCGCAATCCTTGTAGTTCATTCGTTGTAGGTATGTCAAATAGTACTGTATCTATATAGTTGCTTGCCCAATCCTTATCAAATAAGTGTTCTAAAATACCACGAGTCTTATCATTCTTCTTTTGACTTTCACAATACCATACCTGATCATCAAGTCTCTTCATAGTATTGACCCAGTTAGGATCTGGTTTAGATTCTAATACAGCACGACGAAACGTACCAAGATAATGTAAGACCACACAATAGAAATTTGCCATGTCTATATCCTCACTCAAACGTGTGAACTTACAGTAAGGTGAGAAGATACTATCACCCCATAAAGGAAGTGGTCTTCTCTCTTTAAAATTAAAATTATTACTAACCTCTCTTATCTCATCCCAATCATCAAAACCTGTTACAGGTGACACATCAACAATAGCAGCAGTAACTACCTTACCTGTAGAAACTATATCACATCCAAATATAGGTAGATTGTACCGTGGATCAGGATAGAATATTGAATGTAGTATCTTTAATCCCTTTAGATCTGCTAACTCAAGATGCATCTTCCTTAATGCAGGACACTTCCACATCTTATTTGTTATGTTTAGATCGTCTCTCTTTACTTCAGGGATAGGACTCTCTAATGGTTCCACATCAGGAAAACTCTCCATCATCTGTATGATTAATGAAGATAGATCTTCTACTAAGTCACGCATAACTAAAAAAGAACTCCTTAATTAGTTGCTCGGACTCTTCCTTACCGAAAGCACTTCCTAGATATCCTGAGATAGGATCTAACCTTATCATATATGAATCAAAATCTTTATAGCAACTAGTATCTTCACCAGTTGGTTTTGATTCTTCTATCATCTCCTTATAGAGTGACAGATAATATTTAAATGTTGGTAAGTACGTATCAACCATGTCTGCCTCACAGTATCTTACAAAGATATTGTCAGAGAAATGATTACCCTTCTCAAAGAAACGATAAGTCTCTGTCGTCTTTGGTAATGGAGGTACTTCTAATAAAAAATTCTCTACAGGATGCTGGAAGTCAAATACAATTATAACTTTCTTCTGACTGAATCCCATAAGATCCATACCAAAACAGGGAACATTATCTCCTGTCTTAGGATAGATTATATTGTTATGAATATTGAGATATTTCTCATCCCAGATGTCAACATGTCTGGACTTAAGAAAATACTTACCAGAATATAAGTCGGCAGTCAACTTCGTGCCTTTCTTATTCTCCCAGTTAGCATGTTGCTTTTCAAATTTTAGATCAGGAAAGGTATCAAAGACTGCCTTCCTATAATTTTTCCAAAGATCATTCATGCATGTATTTCACATGTAGAGGTAGGATCCCAACAGTTAGGACATTCCATCTCTTGTTCATAACTATGTAGTTTGTGTATTACTTTGTCGTATTCTTGGGCAACTGAAGGGTCTTGATTGCCGACAATACTCTTGTAGTATTCGCATGCACGTAACATGCGAGTAACATCTTTTTCATGAAACTGCATCATTGTTTAACTCGGTCTCTGAATTACCGTTGGTCTTATATTTTAGCAGTCTTCTTAGCAAAGTCACCTCCTTAAGAAGTGATTTGTTTTCAACCTCTAACTTTTGGATCTCTTGTTCGTAAACAATAATCATATCTTTTAGGTTTAGATTCTCATTCTCTAATTCCCAGTCCATCGTGCGTACTTACTACCCTTGCACATAAAGGTAGAGTCTTAAATATTTAGGTCTGGTAGAACTATTTACACACTTAAGAATCGCTTAATCTGTTGGATGATTGAGAACCCATATCCAAATAATAAGCAACACCAGAATCAAAAATATTCTAATTGATTCTGGTGAGGTATCAATCACAATGTGTAAGGTTTCTCATCCTTCTTGTTTGGATCAACAGCAATAATCTTTAATGGTGCTTGCTCAATCACAAGTGTCTGTGTAGGACCACCATTAGGACCAGTACCATTCGCACCGTTGCCATTACCGTTACCATTCATCTTCATAGTGCCATCACCCTTCTTAGATGCTGTCTGAATTCCGAAGCTAGCTAAAACTCCTGTAAAAACTGAAGCTATGAAAGTTGGATCTATTTTTTGTTGCGGTACACCTGGAATCGCCACATAATTAAGAGTCAATATTCCACCTGACCACACCAAGACACCAAGCCTAACCATACTAGACAGTAATGCTGCTTGTTCATCTTGATCTGGAAGAATAGCATCCTTTAGTTTACCAAAGGCACCCTTCTTTTTCTCTTCCTTACCTTCCTCTTCTACAAGGACTTCTTCTTTATCTGCCATTTATGCCTCCGTGGTTGTTTTCTTTTTTCCAATGTTGTATTTGGACTCAAGATCCCAATCACCTTTTTCCTTGTAGGAAATAATCTTAATCTGACTTAAAGGAGCAGTATCTAATATAGAATCTTTCTTAGGAACATCAACTAAACCCCAATCGGATAGTAGTTGTACAATCCTATTCCTCCTCTGCACATCATTTTGAGATAAATTTGTCCGTTTACCATCTAAGGCAAACAATTCTTTGAAGTGAACTATGTAGTACTGACCCTTCTTATGTAAGATGTGACAAGACTGATATAGTTTCTTTTCTTTTCTAGATGCTACTCCAATACGTGTGAGAGTTTCACGTACCTTTAGAAAATCATCAGGTTCCCTAAGTGTAACCTCTATCATATCGTTTTTAGTCCACGATATTTCCTGTTCCTCGCTCATGTTAATCCTCCAGTATTCAGTTTTGATTTAATATAGTCAAGTTGTTGCGGGGACAGTAGGGATATGGCTTGTCTTGCTTTTTCTATGGAATATCCATAGTATTTTTGAACAAGTTCAAGGTTCTCAACCGTGTCCTTTTTACCCCAAGGAGAGAAACGCTTCCTCGGTCTCACTGTATTTATATAAAAATCGTACTGTAATTTAGATGGAAGATTTGTACAACGATTCATCTCATTAGCATGCATCACTGTGTCTATGTGATGTGACATACACTTATTAATAATATAAGCAGGATACCCCTTCTCATTGAGGGGATCCTGATCCATTAGGTTATCTTTAGTTGTATTAATGCTATTGAGATAATCTTTAAGTTGCATTAGATTCCTGAATTGCTTCTTTAATAACAGTTTTAAGTTGTCTTAGTTTCTTTTTACCAAGACCTGCTCTTGTATCAATCTGTACCTTCAACCAGTATACAAATGCAAGAACAATAATGAATTGAATGCCTTCACCCCAAGACATATTCCATGCTTCATTAAGATCTAATGAGGCAGCAGCTAATAAGTTAATCATTTAATACAGCAGTGACACCAAGTATTCTGGCGTTAGGGTTTCTAGCAAGAGCGACTTCTCTTGCTTCATCGTAGTTGCGACATATTACCTTCTCAGTAAAAACTGTTCCAGCAACATAGAGTTTGACTTCACACTTCATAATTCATTAGTACCAACTCTTTACGTTCGTTCTGATCTTTCATATAGTCACCCACAGAACGCATGGTGTAAGTGTGACTAAACTCAGCAGCGATCCAGAATTTAAAACGATCCCTTACACACTGACTACTATTATAACTGATCATTTGCTTGCAACAATAATTGTCACAAGATGATGCAAAAGCATCATGATCAAAATACTTATGCATGTCACCCTTCTTACCATAGAGTTTGTCTCCAATCTCATATGGTGGATCTAGGTAAACAAATGCTTCTGGAGTATCATCCAGTAACGAAGCAAAGTGATAGTTAGTGATCTGCCAATTCTGGATCAGTTCACTATAACTGGGGAGTTTTTCAATTCCTCGCATTGAGAAGTTGGATTCACTTGCTTGTTTGGAGAATGAGGATGACTCAGTAAGACCACTAAAAGAACACTTGTTAACGATGTAAAAAGCCACGGCTCTGTCTTTGTCTGGAACATTTTTGTTATTGATTATTTCCTTTTGAGATCTAAACAATCTACCAGCAGAGAGTGGTTCATTATTATCTTGCTTGAAGGTCTTTAGTTGTTCATACAAATAATTACCATCATCTCTCAAGACACACCAGAAATTATACAAAGGTTCATATAGATCATTAACCCATACTTTAAGTTTAGGATAAGTCTTAGTGACGTGAAGTGCCATAGATCCACCACCTAAGAATGGTTCACGATAAATCGTATACTTGGATAGATCAGGAATCCATTGTGCTAACTTAGGCACTGCACGAGACTTACCACCAGGATAACGAAGTGGTGTTTTTAAACCTTTAAGACTCATCTTGAAATGCTTCCTCTGCTTTTTCTAACAGTGGTGCAACTGTTATTAGATTCTCTATGTTAGATAACATATCAGCAATGTGCTTACTGATGTAAGGTTTCTCAGTTCTTGCAGCGAATGCTAATGCATTACGTAGATCTTCTTGTGCTGCTTGTAGAGAATCTTCTACTTGCTTTGATAAACTCATTTAAATTCACACTCCATCATGATTTGTGTTAGACTTGCCAGAAGATTAATCTCCTGATCAGCAACGAATGCTGCCTTATACTGATAGTCTGCAATGATAAGAACCATTGCTGCTATAGACTGAGGGTTCAGTCTAGTATATAGGGTGTCATATACCTTACGGTATAGAGCAGTTATATCATTATCAATGTTCTGTACTACCCACTTCTTAACCATTGTAAAGTTCTTTGCTTTCAATCCCTCTACTAATTGCTCCATAGGAGCATCACCAATGATTGATAGAATACCACTATCAATTTTACCACTAGATCCATAACGCTGAAGTTCATTCAGTACTCTTCTCCAATCAGGGAAGTACTTCTTGATCAACTCAGCAACGACCTTCATCTCAAACTCTACATTCTCAGTAGCAAGTATATAATTAACACGTTTGAAGAACTGACCTGATATCTCCATCTTATCCTTACCAGTTATTCCGAAGTCAACAACCGAACAACGTGAGTGTAAGGGTTCAATAATACGATTCTTATAATTGCACGTAAATATAAAACGACAGTTCTTCTGAAACTCTTCAATGCTTGCACGTAGGAGTAACTGGACATCATTGGTGGTATTATCCGCTTCATCAATAATAAGTACTTTATGCTTTGCTCCACCAACAAGAGAGACAGTACTAGCAAAGGTCTTTGCCTGATTGCGTACAGTGTCCAAGAATCTACCTTCATCAGATCCATTAATGACATAGAAATCTGCTCCTAATTCGTTACACAGTGCCTTAGCAACTGTTGTCTTACCTATACCAGCAGTACCAGACAGTAGCAAGTTTGGTATCTCACCTGCCTCTAAGAAACCTTTGAAGGTATCCTTTATAGGTTTTGTTAGGATACAATCTTCAATTGTCTTAGGTCTGTACTTTTCAACCCAAAGGAATTGATCATTCATAATTTTAATCTGCTCTCCAGTTGAGGAGAATTAATGTATCCAAAAGAAAGGTTACAACTGATGATGGTCTTTCGTTGATCACCAGTTATGAGTGGAGATCTATGTGGCATTGCACCAGGGAAAATAAAAATATCTCCTTCTTCAACATCTGGTTGGAACTTAACCATCGTATCATAATCTACGAGTTCTGTACACTCTTTGGGATCTGGAAGTTCAAGATAGTATACAAATGCTACAGAGGTTTGACCATGAACATGCCATCCATGCTTATCTCCAGTAGTATATTGTTGATACCATCCATTAAGTAACTGAGAATCTCTCAAACAGTAATGGTCATGAAGTTCTGCATAGAAATCATTCAGATTATTATGAAGCAGTGTTAGATACTGTTTCTCATCTAATGACTTTTCTGCATAGTAATCAGTTCTAGAAATAGAATCATCTGCACTATAAGGATCATGTTGAACTGTCTTACCTTCAGAGTATTCAATGCTCTTTAGTAAGACTGGTTTCAACTCATTATGTAATGGAAACTTATAAGTCCAGGGTTTCATTATGGTTCTAGAGCGATCCAATACTTGACTGTTGCACCTTCAAACTTGGCAACATTAGCATTACTAATAGTAACCTTATACTCGCTCTGTATTAATTTCAAATTCTCAATCTTAAAACAGTAACAATAATCCTGATCCGTCTCACCCACTTCTACTGAATATGTGTTAGAAGTGTCATTCTTTTTATCTGTTACACAGAGACGCATCTTACCATCACGACCATACAGACAGAGATCTGGAACCTGATAGACTGCTGCTGCACGTTGTAGTGCATTCAAAGCTTCTGGTGTCAGGGTAAAAGTTACATCTTCAGATGGAAGTGTAATCTCCTGATCAGGTGGTTGTACAATAACATCAGGATCAGCATAGAAGAACTTAGTCTTAGACTTTCCACTACTGTCACTTACAGCAAGGTACTGAGTGTTACTGGTATCAAACTTAGGTTGATCAAACAAACTAAGACATCCAAGAAAAGAACTTAGATCATAGATAGAAATCTGACTATCAATGTTCTCTTCCACTGAAGCTTCAGCAAGAATGTTCTTGTTAACACTCAGGGTCTTAATAGTACTACCTGGTTTGATTACAATTGACTTGTTGATACTGCTGAAGTTCTTCAGAATATCAATGGTCTCTCTAGAAATTACTGTCATCTGTCGTAGTCTACTGCGAAGGCGGTTGAATTGTTTGCATTAAGACGGTCTGCTGCTTCACGCTTATCATTGAAGTGTAGAAGAAGAACACCGTAGTGAATAATCTTTATGATATCTTTACGTGATGATCCTTTACGATCATAACGTGAAGCATACTTAAGAACATTACTTCTACAGAACGCTTCAGCATCACCTACAGAATCAATAAGGTCAAGAGTCTGAACGTTACCGACAGAGTAATGACCTTTGTAAGTGCTTGAAATGTAGTCTGAGATCTCCTTTAGTATCTCATCTTCATTGTACTTTTTACTCATTCTAAGGACTTCAGAAGTTGTTCATCTGTTAGTTCCTCTTCATTATACACTGTTTCTTCTCCTGCGTCAACCTTAGTATAAAGATCAAGGAATGACTGCTTAGTATCCTCGTCAAAGCGATTGATACAATTGGTTAGTGCCTTCAACTTGTCACCAAAGATGCTATATGCTTGAGCAATATGCACCAAACGTCTGGTGGTTATGATCTCATCCACTCCACCATCGTAGAATGTTTTACGGATTGCTCCTGCCCACTTAACTAGGTTATCAGCGAACTCCTTCTCACACCCTACATTGAGTAGGATCTTAGTTTCAATAACTGGAGTAGGATAGGACTGCTCAAAGGTTACTGGGAATCTTTCAAGGAACGCTTCGTTGAGCACGTTAGTTCCAATAAATCTGCCGTCGTCTGAACCTTTACCTTTAGTGTTTGCGGTGGCAACGACTGTGAAACCTTGTGCGGGTCTGACGTACTCTCCGATCTTTTTAAGGAAAATTCCTTTACCTTCAAGGACGGACTGGAGGCAGAGAATCTTGTTTGAGGCAAGGTCAATTTCGTCAAGGAGCAAGACAGCCCCTCGCTGGAGAGCTTCAACAACAGGTCCGTTGTGCCAGACGGTATCGCCGTTAACAAGACGGAAGCCCCCAATGAGATCATCTTCATCTGTTTCTATTGTAATGTTTACTCTAATCAATTCACGATTGGTTGCAGCACATGTTTGCTCAACAGAAACAGTCTTACCGTTACCTGATAAACCAGTAATGAATACAGGATAGTATGCTTTAGATTGAATTATTTTTTTAAGATCATTATAAGGACCAAATGGTACGAAGGTCTTATCCTTATTAGGAACTAGACTTACATCCACTGCCTTAGCAGGTGCTTCAAATACTCTCTCAAGATCTGCTACTGTGAGATCCCACTTACCTCGTCCAACCTTAAATTGTTTAAGTCTTTTGAAGACTGTTGGTTGACTAACTCCAAACTTATCAACAGCAGCACGGATAGCAGTAGAACCAAATTCATTACCAAAGTTGCGTTTGATGAATTTTGTGATGTCATTGGTTGAAAGTTCAAGTTTTTGTGGCATTTTTTCTCTTTGTTTATATAAACATTATAGCAGTTCTGATACTATAATGGCAGGGTCAGTGGACAGTTTTAGAACTGTTCCCCCTTGTAAGTGGTTGATGCTGCTAAGTCATTTAATGAATCAGTAGCAATTGATTCCTGACCTTCTGAACCACCTGAGACTGGGTGGGGATGGTCTTTCATATAAGCATTAGGAAATGCTTTTTGAAAATTTAAACACGCTCTCGCTTGAGTAGGTGCATACAAGTGACCCTTATGGAAGGTGTCACGATCTTCTTTATAATAGTATTCAAACTCCCACTTAGGTAACGTCATGCGATCTGCTCCACGAACTTGTTAAGAATTAACTTATTGGTCATCTTAGAACCCATGTGCTTTTTGAATGCTCTAGTAAGTTCTCCTGCGGTTGCAATCTCACCTTTAACCTTTACATCAAGATCATTAGTATCACCACCCACATTGGATGATCCTAGGATAAGTAATTCACTGTACCCATATTTATCAGTAGATACAAACTTCTGCTTAGACCATTGCTTATTGTAAACTTCCTGATCACTCCACTTAATATCTGCCTGACGTAAGATTTTATTCATATCACCCTTGTCACCTATACGAATACCAATCCAATTATACTCTGTAACCTGATTAACAAATCCTACAATCTCTCTTGTTGTTAAACTGTATGATGTATTAATTTTCTTAGAGAAACCTGTTTCCTTATCACGTAAGATGAATACTTTATTGTGTGAATTTTGTAGATAGGCACTACGGAATTCACGATCTGCCCAGTCACACTTAGTTAAGTATGACATTGGATTTGAATCACCATCACTTAGAACAACCACATTGACCTTATCAACCTTCTCAGTTGCTTTAAACTTATTAACTAAAGCACGAGTACAAATAACTGCATCTGCTAATGGTGTACCACCAAGATTATATTTCTCCATAGGTCTGCAACCCCAACTGTATCTCATTCCCCATGCTTGAGTCCAGATATACTTCATCTGAAGTTCAAGTTCACGATTGTTCATCTTGCTACTGAAGAACTCAAACAACTGGAATGAATCAGTTAGTGAAAGTACATTCTCTTTCTCAACATATGTTTCAGGTGCTTCTGTTCTTCCACCCCATCCATTAGAGAATGCATAGACTCTGAATGGAATGTTTACTTTCTTACAGAACCAAATTAGATTATATGTTTGCTTAAGAGTATCAGTAAGAAGTGTACCTGAAGGTGTAGTAGTGGTCATAGAACCTGACCAGTCAAGATGCATTACTAGACCATGATTCTTACCATCTGCTACAGTAGTAACTCTCTTAAAGATATCCTCACTGATCTTATACTTGTATAATGAGTTAGTATTGATAACTCCAGTCTTAGAAGTTGCTGCACGTTGATAGTTGGCAGCAGACTTTTTCATCTCAAACTGCTTAACAAGATAGTTAACAGTCTTGACTGAAGACTTCTTAAACTCATTAAACTTTGAGAAATTATATTTAAGATTCTTATTGTAATATTCTTGTGCTGACTCGTCAACGTGTGCCTGACCTAAGAAATGATAATGAAAGTCTTGTACTATTGTTTTATATGGTACAACGATGTTCTCAACTTTAACCTTTGGAAGATCTACGTAGACCCATTCCTTAGCAGAATCATCAACCAATTGCTGCTGTGCTTCTGCCATTGCTTTATCAGTATGAGATTCAGTCTCATCATAGTCTTCACCAGCACCGTTAACTGGTGCCTCCATGTCCTCACCACCTTCATCTGAAGCTTCTGGTGTCTGACCTTCACCCTTTTCTTCTGAGGTTGGATCAGGAGAAGATGGTTCATACTCAACATCTTCCTTGTCTTCCTGCTTAAGGATATCATCTAGACCACCAATACCTGCTGGTGGTAAATCAGGTAGTTGCTCTTTCTCTTTTTCCTTCTGCAATCCCTCACAATATTCATACAACTCATTAGCAAGTTGTACTACATCTTCAAATGTACTGGTCTTACCAGCACGATCAACCCAAACCTGCTCTTCCTCAGTAAATTTTATTTCCTGATGTGAACCAATCTTATAGTGAAGGTTGATACGATCAATGAAAGGAAGTCTTGCTGGATCTTCTTTACGTACACCGAAGAAATCCTTATCATGTAACTCAGTATATCCTGTATAGAATGACTTGCGTAGACCAGGATATGTTACCTTCATCTTCTTCTCAATTCTTACATCCTCTATTACATTCACAAAATCCTTTGGAGCATCTCCAAAACAATCAGCAGGAGTATATAATGCATGTCCTACCTCATGCCCTACTAGAAGGTCATATACATCGTTACTAACATCCTTCCATATAGGTAGAGCAAGTACACGTTTCTGAACATCAAAGTATGCTGTAGCAATCTTACGATGCTCTACATGTAAGTTCTCTGTTGCGAGTAACTTCGCTAGTTGACCTTTGACATCAGTGTTTACTTCTTGCATTTTCCTCCTTGGTTACACCTATTATAACAGGTATCAGAGTAGGAGGCAACGCATGGTGGACAGTTCAATAACTGGCATCTACATCTGAAGGTGGTTCCCATACTGGAACTATCTCATGATCTTTAAATCTGACTTCACCATCCTTCAATTTCTTCTCAAGTTGTTCAACATCTAAACTGTGAGCAACTACCTTAGTTTCACTCTGGTCATTTTCATATACATGGAATTGTAATTCTGTCATGACACATCTATCATTTTAGAGAAATCATTAATCTTCTCAAATCTTAAAGTGGTCATAAACTTATCGGCAAGTATATCACCCTTATGTGATATCACGAATACGTTTGTACTCTGTCCCAAGTTTCTAAGAATTTTCATAAGTTCTTGGGTAGAAGAATCATCCAATGATGAATCAAATACCTCGTCCAATATAAGAAGATTAGTTGATGCAGAGTTTTTCATTCTAGCAACTTCTCGCCATGTGAATAATAATGCTAGATCAATCTTCTGCTTCTCACCCTCAGAGAATGAGGAGTAGGAGAAGTCATCACGAAATCTTGATTTAATTACTTCATTAAATTCATCATCTAGGGTGAAGTTAACGTAGAAGTCCATACTCTGAAGGTATTTATTGATCAGTGTGTTGAAAACTGGTACGTATTTCTTGATAACTTGGGACTTAATTCCTGAATCCTTAAGCAAATATGAAACTGCTGTGTACTCATCCAAGGTTTTGTTAATATTTGCACAATCTTTCTCAGTTTTTGATAGGTTTTCTTTGAGAGATTCTAATACTTCTATCTCACCTTTAACGTTTGGTTGTTCTTCTGTTAGAGATTTAATCTGTCCTTCTATAGTAAGGTTACGTTTCTCAATTCGTATCAGATCTCTATCAAGATTATTGATATCATTATTTAAATTAAAAATACTTGTATTTAAACTTTCAAGTTCAGTTAGATCTTTTAAACATGTTTCAATTTGACCTTCTAATTTTTTAAGTCCCTTATTATAAGTTGATGATTCTTCATCTAATGTTGTACACTTAAGAGTCTTAAATTCTTCATTAATCTCCTGAGTGCAGGTAGGGCAGACGTTGTTGGAGGAAAAGAACTTCAATTCTTTTAGTAAAGCAGATTGTTTGTGCTCTATTTTTACACGCAATCCCTTTAACTTTTCTAAATCTTTCTTAACACTTTTGTAATTATCAAGTTTTGGTTCTTCACTTTTTAATTTAAATTCAATCTTACTGCGATCAGCATTTAAAACTTTAATAGAATCTTTATTATTTAAAAGTTCATCTTCCTTCTCACGAACTCTATCCTCATTGATAGCAGATAATTTTTCAATGTGTGCTTGTTGAGTGTTAACTCTCTCTTCTGCTATTGCTAATAGGTGATCACAATCTCTTCCTTGATCTTGAGATTCTTTAATACGATCTTTTAATAATGTATTCATAACACTAAAGATCTGAATATCTAATAGATCTTCAACTACTTCACGTCTAGTTCCTGCTGGCAATTGCATGAAAGGAACAAATGTACTACTCCCTAGTATAACAACCTGCGTAAAAGACTTATAATTTAACTTGAGTATTGATTGTTCTAGATACTTTTGGTAATCTCTATTCGCTGCATCTTGATCTACCAGTTTATCATTCTCAAAAATTTCAAACTTATTAGGTTTAATCTGACGACGTACTAAGTACTGTCTACCATTAACTTCAAATTCTGTTTCTACTACCGTACCTTTCTCATTAATACTATTAACTAATTGACCCTTAGTTATCTTACGGAAGGGTTTGTTAAACAATACGAATGTAATAGCATCTAAGATGGTTGACTTTCCAGCACCATTGGTTCCAATTATAAGAGTTGATGGAGATTCACTCAATGGGATCTCAATGAATTGATCTCCTGCACTCAGGAAATTTTTCCATCGGATCTTCTGGAAGGTTATCATTTGTGGGGTGGAACAACTAAAGTGTCGGATTCAATAATACTGTAGCGATACCCAAACTGTTTACAGTTGGATGCTACCATGTCTACATCAATATTTGCGATTCTTAAGTTGGAATTTTTCTTCTCTGGATCGTCTGCTGCTTCAAGGTGAACTAAGTATCGTTCAGCATCATCTTGTTTCTCAAAGATCTGGACAATTTTAGATTTGTCTTTTGCCTTGACAGCATAGACTCCTTCAGTACCATTGTCTACTAGTATGAACATGCTTCTACATACAATGACTTCATGATGGATTTAATGTTGGTTTTGTTTTCTTTTAGTTCCATCTCATCTATGTAGTTCTCTAGCAAAGTTAAAGTGTCTTCGGTCTCTACCACTTCTAGTTGTTTTTCTAGAACAGTACCGAGATCTTCAATGATCTTTAAGTCTGCTACCTCACACTCCTGTAGTCTACGAACAAACTGATCAAACTTAACTTGGTCAGTCTTATTCTCCACTATCAATTTAACATAAGTTCCTTTGATAGTTTTAGGATCGGGTAAAACACAACCCTCATTATAGTACAGTTTGTGGAACATGTCAAACGGATTTCTATAGAAGGTAGTCTTCATAGTGTCCGTGTCAAACACATGGAACCCACGCTTACAACCATAGTCATTCCAGTATAACTGGGAAGGGTTACCTAGGTATGTAATATTATCTTGCTTAGATTTCATATGATAGTGTCCAGTAAATACTTTTTCAAATTTACTGTACGGTGATCTATCCATTCCATGAGTCATGAAAGCACCTGGATGAGCTTCAAAGCCGTTAAGCTCAAGATGGCCCATACAGACAGGTGCAGTACTTTCTGTGATGCATCTGAAGGTAGCGTCTCTGTTTTCATCACATATCCAAGGAAGAAGTAGAACGTCAATACCACCGATGCTACGGGTAGTAGGGTCTTCCACGATGTCAATGTTGTCGTACTCTCCCAGTAGTTCCTTGGGAGCATTAATTCTAAGAGTATTCTTGTAGTATATGTCATGGTTCCCTATGAGCATTGTCATATGACATCCCATCTCTCTAATAGGATCAAACCACATGTCTCTTGCAGCATCAAGAGATTGAAAGTTTATGCTCTTTCTTTTGTCAAAGGTATCACCTAGATTTAAAATAGTTTTAATACCACTTGCTTTAATAAAAGGTACAACTATCTCACCATAGAATTTCTTGTACGCAGTTATATAAGCTTGGTTATCATTACGAACACCAAAGTGCTGATCTGTTATTAGTAATACCTTCACTAGTTATATCTCTGACTAGTTTCTATACGTGCTTTAATAGCATTGTACTCTGAGTTCTGCTCACCATCTACGTGCATAACTTCTTGGTAACCTGACTTCTCAATTATCTTATCTCTAATCTCCATCTGACGTTTCTCTTTAGCAATACGTCTTAAGAATGCAAAGTAAACTATCTGTGTAAAATAAGCAAATGGATTTTTAGATTTTGCTGGATCAAAATTATCTATGTACTGAATACAATTCTCTATACCATCACACACCATATCATCCTTATACATGTAGTTGATGAAGTTTGGTCTGTATGATAAATGCTGTGCTATCTTTAGGAAGCACCCACCAATGTAATCATTGACTCTAGGTTTTGGTTTTCCCTCTCTTTTGTTGCGAAGAATCTTGGCACGATACTTCTCAAGCTCTGCTAAGAACTTCTTATTATCTAAGTAATGTTCTTTTTTTCTTCTAGGGGCCATAGGTTTTGTGTACATGTATAGCCAACTGACTGTCCCTATTATAGTAAATCCTGACCATTATGTCAAGGGGGCTTGACAAGATCAGGAATACTCTATAGAATAACAATGTCAGTTGTGAAGGGTTACCTCTAGCTTCTCTTATAGAGTTCTTCAAATCTCTTACGAGCATCAGATATTTTACCGATCATACCCTCTTTATTCGTGACTTCTACTTGATGGTCTTTTCTAATTTTTTCTTTATCGGCACTGCCGCGCTGCGAGTGGAGGTACGATTCGTAAACAAATATCATTTCTCGTGAAAGTGAAGCAATAGAAACAACATCCTTCTCGTTTATAATATAAAAATCTTCTTCAGAAAAATTCTGCCATTGAGTAAAACCAATACCTTTAACAGCTTTATCATCTGAAATCTCTTTCGTAAAAGATTGTACTACCAATGGGTTTTCAACATACAATAAGTCTTGCGTAGGAAATGTTGCTTTGTCCCTTGAGACAATACACTTCCCGATAATTTCATCACCACTTGTTAATTTAATACAGCAGTGAAACTCTTCATCGTGCTTAACGTAGTTTAAACTCATTGACTACCTTAGTTTTACGTCTATAATTTCATAATCAAATTTTTCATCTTTGTAGACTTTGACTCTTTCAAACAAATGGTTTAAAGTATAGTTGTGAAATTGGTTTCGGGAGATGTTATCTGCAATATCATATAATACTGCTTGTGATTTGTTATCACCCTTTCTTAATACTCTACCAATTGATTGTAAGTTTCTCACTCTTGATTTACTAGGACTAGCAAAAATTACATTATGAAGGTTTTTAATATTAATACCTGTAGAAAAAGTTCCGTAGGATGCAACAATAATATTATCGTTGGTCTCCTCTGCTAGAGCTCTTATCTTCTCACGGTCATCAACATCAACACCACCATGTACTAAATGTACTGGTTGTGATACATTACTATTTAGCAGTTCATATAAAGGGATTCCGTGACGCTCTACATAGTTAAAGAGAACTAACGTATTTCCGCGCAGATCTTTTGTCAATCTCATAATGAATTTGTTTCTCTGTTCATGAGAAACTAAGTAGTCCATTTCTTCTTGATAAGTTTCAAATGGTATATAATCATGCTTCAACACTAGGATCTTAACCTTAAGACTAGCAACTTGACCCTTATCCATCAGAGTCTTAGTTCTAGTTACTTGAGAACATCTACCAAACAGACCTTCTAATACTAGTTGGTTACATTCTGATCCATC
>PVBE012844714.1_pt1 | contig 28080 bp, 18 predicted proteins | sample 1631181 | NCBI WGS metagenome assembly PVBE01 (sample SAMN08397723, study PRJNA350692) | Marine metagenome, whole genome shotgun sequencing project. | isolation source: water | place: Pacific Ocean | collected 2012-04
ACTCAGCGTGGACATCGCGTTGTTCCTTTCGTGCTCAAGTATTTGTGGTAAAGTGTCTTGACACACCAAGGATCACGCGATGTCCATTATTATGCAACCATTAACACCAACTTTTTGGGACTAGAACCATAAATTATAGGCCCCAGATACGTCGATATCCGAAAAAACGCCCAAATACAGCCGCATATCCCCACTGTAACCGTAAGCGCTCAAGACCACACCGGTTCAGGCGATGCGATATTGTCAATCTCACTTGCCGCCGGACTCCAGGCGGGGCATAATCTCTGTTAGCGAGACATAACACGATCATTCTCGCCGCCAAACCGCCCGCAAGGCGACTATTGAACCGTATGGCGTGGTGTTCCTGAGATATCAGCCCGATTAACGCAGGGCTCTTGGAGTGGAGAATTTATATGTCGCTTACTGAAGCGCGAAAACGCGTTGATCTGGCCCGGGAAACCGGGGCGACTCATCTTAGTTTGTCACTGGGCGCTATGTCCGGCGATTCAGGCAGCGCCTGGGAACTGGCGTATCTGGAGGTGATCCACCTGTGGCACGAGCATCTACAGGCGCTCATGCCGGAAGTCGCGAAGCTCCACAATCTGGTCTCGCTTGATCTCAGCGGAAATGGTCTGACGGTTCTCCCCCCGGAACTCTTTATCATGACGGGCCTTACGTCGCTGAACTTGGGCGGAAACGATATCGAGGTCCTCGCTCCGGAGATATGGCGCCTGGAGAACCTCCGCAAACTCGATATCAGCGACAACAGACTCACGGGCATTCCGCAACAACTTCTTCAGCTGAAAGAGCTTACCGAGCTGCGTCTAGGCGCAAACTACATTAGCAGCGATCTGGGCCGACTGCTGGGTGAGCTGGCCCAACTTCCGGATTTGACCGAGTTGGACCTGAGCAGAAACGAGCTAACGGAAGTTCCGCCCGAGTTGGGGGACCTGGCGAATCTCCAGACGCTCGACCTGAGCGGCAACAAGCTCAGGACACTGCCCAGCCAGATCGGATCGCTGACTGCTCTGAGGACTCTGCAACTGGTCGGCAACCGTATTGAGACATTTCCCCCGGAGATAGCGCGGCTTACGAATATCACCTCGCTTGACCTGGCCGAGAACGACTTGTCGGCGCTGCCGCAGGGGATAGCGAATCTGTCCGGTCTGACCACCCTTGGTTTGCGAGACAATGCGATCGGGACGCTGTCTGGGGAGTTATCCCGCCTGGATAAACTGACGTCGCTCGATCTGGGCGCTAACGGCCTGTCGATATTCCCGCACGAGATAGTGAATCTCGCCAATCTGGTCAGGCTCGATCTTAGTCACAATCATTTCAAGTCGCTGCCGTATGAGATCGCGGGCCTTAGCGGCCTGATCGAGCTGGACCTGGATTCCAACGGCATGACCGATCTGTCGCCGATGATAGTGAACCTGAGTGCTCTTGAAATTTTGCACCTTGGCGGTAATGAGCTGGGACAGTTCCCGCCGGTGGTGCTGGGCCTGCCTGCTCTTTCGGAACTGGACCTGAGTGAAAACGGAATTACCAGCGTGCCGGCGGAGATAGCTCGCCTTACGAAGTTGAAGGCGCTTAATCTGGCGGGCAACGACATTGAGGAGTTTCCGCCGTCGGTAATCGGCATGGCGCGCCTGGAAACGCTTTTCCTGAACGACAACAGTCTGACCGCACTGCCCGAGATGGTGGCCGGCTTTACTGGTCTGAGAGAGCTGCATGTCAGTTTCAACGCTCTTGAGACCCTTCCCGGAGAGATGGCGAACCTGACGGCTTTGACCAGACTCTATCTCAACTCCAACAGCTTCGCCGTCCTGCCGGAAGTGCTGATGCGCCTGCCGAGCCTGGCCGAGCTCTATCTGGATTCAAACGAGCTTACGCGCCTTCCGCCCGAACTGGTGCTGCAGACGAACCTGACGGCGTTGTGCGTCGTCGACAACCCCATAACCGACCCGCCAATGAACGTCGCCGAAAAGGGCCTCGACGCGATGCTCGAGTACTTCAGCCAGGCCTAGACGCCGCTTCAGCGTTTGCCGGCCGGTCGTTTGGTCAGCGCCGCTATTATCTTCTTCAGCTCTTTATTGTCGGGGCTCGATATTCCGTTGTGGTTTACGTATATCGCCGAAGTGTCATTGGCCTTTACGATTACGTATTTTCCCAGCGCCAGATACTTTTCGATCGCGGGTTTTGCCTTTAGCACCGCATTGTGGGCGGCTGATTTTAAGGCGACGACATGTATTTCACATGCGTCGGTAAGCGATGTATCAAACCATATGCCGCAGATCATTACGAACGTTCGGGCTCCGATCTTCTCGACTTTCACCGACGAGAATTTCGACAGTTTTCCCGCCTCAGCGCGTTTCAGCAGGTCAATCAGCCACTGGTTGATCCGCCCTTTGGCGTTGAACGGATCTTCGGGCTTCTCTTTGCGGTCGAAAGATACTCGGTCCCGCAGAGCCGGATCGATTCTGATCGACTTGCGTTGTCGCCAGGCCTTTCGCATGCTGTCCAGGAAATTGACGATCGCTCTGTGATTGGCCCTGGTCTGTGTGATCAGCAGCACGCCGCCGACCGCCTTGATCGCCCCGGCCTCACCGCCGGCGTTGCGCCATGAATCACGATCGACAGTATCCTCCAACATGCTTTTTATCTCCGAGATGTACTCTCGCGTGCTGCGCAGATCATCGTCGTATCCGCCGCCTGCTCCGGGATCGAAGAGGCCTGTCGATTCGCTGCTGCTCCATCCGGCGTCGGGGTCGCTGTTATCCGCCAGATCGAAAACTGACGGCTCGTCGCCTGTAGTTGAAAATGATCCGCTCGCCAGCACCACGCTGCTGACGGGCCCGGACGAGTTGTCTCCTACTTGCACATCAAAGACATCGTCGGGCCAATTCCTTCGAACCGAGCCTTGCACTGTCGAGCTGTCTGATTCGTAGTCGATTTCAGTGCGCCTTAGATCCTCGTCCAGGGAGTACGCAATCAGATCCTGAATGTCGTACGTACGAGTATCCGCGTTTACGCCGATGTCACGCTGGGAGGAAACCGTTATACCGGTCTTGTCGATAGTGAAGTCCAGCCCTCGCTGCCAGTCGCGGTCACTTGCAGATTTCGCCTTGCTGGTTATTTTGCCCATCATGCTGCTCAAAGCTTCGCCCAGTGTGGTGTCTGTCATGGTAAGGCTGATTTTGGTCGACGGTTTTATTCCTTCGGCCTCCAGCTTGTCCCATCGCACGTCAATGCCGTTCGCCATTTTTCCGAGATCGGCCAGCGCCTTCTTCAGCGAAACGTCCAGAAGAACTACTTTTGCTATCTTCTTTGAAAGGATCTTGTCGTCGGGATGCTCCTTGGTCTCGGGCTTCCTTTTCAAGAGCGTCGCGACCGGCTTGAGCACCGGTGCGACGGCGTCGGCTCTAGCGTTTGGATCCTGGAGCACCAGGTCCGTCGCGGCGGTCTGCATGACCAGTTCATGCCACTCGGCGCCCTCCAGAACGGCTTTCAGCACAGCATCGTTGGACTTGCGGACTATCTCGTTGGCTTTAAAGCTCTTTTTCAGCGCTAAATACTCGCCGATCAGCGCTGCTTGTTGTCTCGCCTCGAATTGGCCTGGAGCCCTGTCGGCGGCTTCGTCAAAGAGATCGGCGGCCGCGTCGATATGACCGCGTCTGAGGAGTTCGAGGGCCTGAAGGGTTATGGTCTTGCTGTCCGTCGGGCTGATTCCGTCGAAGAGGTCATCGTTTTCCTGTGGGAGTTTGGCGATCTCCGCGAGAAGACGGCTGGGCGATAGTTGGGTCAGGGACTGTTCTATGGTTACTGTGCTGCCCGGTCGTTTGATGCCTCGCTGGATGTAGTCGTCGTCCGACTCGAGAACCAGCATCGCCATGGCTCTGGTGACTATTCCTTCGGTGCGGCTGAAGTTCATGAACGCCCGAACTCCATCGAGTTTTACATCTTTCTTGTGCAGTGCGGCCCACATACCATCGGCCCGTTGGTGAGCCCAGACCTTTCTCAGGTCCGGCGCCTCGGGCAGAATGTCGCCGGCTTTGGGGAAGTTAAGCACGTATCTGGTCGACTGGGTCCCGCCGCGTCGATGCAGCGTGACTTCGATCGTGCGTTTGCCCGCCCCGGGCCACAACCCTGTCACCACCATACCGTTTACCGGATCGGGTCGGGAGAATCCGATGTCGGTCAGGTCGGCTCGCCCTTTTGCCTTCTTGGAATCGCCAGGGACGATCTGGCGAATCGTTACTGTGGTTACCGAGTCGGGTATGCGCGATCTGTCCAGCAGGCGTTTGACGCTCCTGACCGATTCCTTTGAGTCATCATAGTAGATGTAGTCGCTGGCTCCTCCGGTGGAGTCGGCCAGGAACTCGAATATAATGGATTCCGATTCGGCCTGGCAGATGAAAAAACGGCAGTTGGCCGGCGGGCGCTTGGGCAACGAGGCTTTCTTGCTCAGGAACGGGCTGGCCTCCTTCCCGGGTTTTCGCGCCCCGACGCAGTCTTTGGTATCGCTGATCAGGAATACGTTCAGCGTCTTGCTGGTGTCCTTGTTGAGCGATTCGACGGCGCGGAGCGCCGCGGCGAGATCCGTACCGCCTTTTGGCATGAAACCGGTCAGCCACTTAACAGCCTTCACCTTGTTGCTCTTAGATGCAGTCTGCAGATTATCATTGAAGAGTCCGACGTCCGATGCGGCTACGATTACGTTGAACTTGTCCTTGTCTGTCAGGTCGTCCAGAATAGTCTTCACCGCCGTGGCGGCGATTCCGAAAGGTTCTCCCTTCATCGAAGCCGAGGCGTCCAGCACGATCACCATGTTCCGTCCGACCCGTTCGTGTTTGGGGGCGTCCCAGGACGGATCGAGGACTGCAGCGTAGTGCTTTTGTCCTCCAGGCGACTTGAATACCGTCACGTTGGACTGTTTGACTTCCGGCGTGAATGCAAACGCGGCCGGGTGGTCGAGTTTCCAGTTATTACCGCGAAACCCCAATTCGATTCTGTCCTTGAATCGCTGCACTCCCAGCGCGTCGGCGATCGCCTTGACGTCTTTGATCCCGCCGGGGCAGCGTAATGTGGCGGCCAGTTTGAAGCTAACGGCCTCCTTGAACGTTCCGCCGATCACCTTCATTGACCTGTATACGCAGTCGGCGCCCGTTCCTCCCAGAACGCTGGTGAACTTAAACTCCACCTTCTGTGTGCTCTTGGGCAGTATCGGGAACACCGACAACCGCCACGTATCGGAACCCAGATACTCCAGCAACGCCGGGTCGCGCTGGGCGTTTCGGATCTGGCGGTATATTCGCCTTGCGGCTATGCGCGGATGAAACACCGCCGGGCTGCGCAGTCCGCCGACCCACATCGCCAGTTCGCTGACCGCCCCGCCAGGCGGAAGCTGAAATTTCATCACTATTTCCTGGTTGGAGTTTGTGTAGTTCACATACACCTGGCTGACGGTTGTAACCGCCGTCCGCCCGACGATGTTCACCCGCTCGCTGTGGGATTGCAGCGCGACTCTTGTCTGGCCGGGGGCCGATTGGGCTGATAGCGACAAGACAGCGGTAAGCGACGCGATGAACCAGAAATTGCGATTGGACATTGTGTTCACAGCCGGCTCCTTTCGATTGAGGGACAGCTATCGAATACACAGTCTGGCTTCCCCATGACTGCGATGCAGGCGCGCCTTGTTCCCCGGCACCAGGGCGTCGAGAGGCGCCGTTGATAACTATAACTCCGGATACGATCTTTGTCGAACGGAAGTTTCCTTCATTTCGGGTTTCAGAGTATAATCTCCGTGCCGGCGGGGCGGTCTCTTTAGGAGTTCGTTTATGACGTTGCAACGGAAGTTGCCTTTGATAGTCCTGGCGATTGTGGTTGTCCTGCTTACGCCATATTTCATCTGGCATGCGGAGATGGACGCCTATTTCGCTTCCGAAAGCTACCAGGAGTGGCTGGCTTCGGTGCGCCCTTACGCCTGGGCGGTGGCGATCGGGCTGATAGTCGCCGACCTGTTCCTGCCGATACCCGCCGCTCCGATAATGGCCGCCATGGGAACGCTCTACGGTCCGATTGTCGGCGGGCTTATCGCAACCGCCGGTTCTATGCTGGCCGGACTGCTGGCCTACGGACTGGCGCGTCTGTTCGGATTGAAAGCTGCTCGCCTTCTGGCAAGCGACAGCGAACTTGACGATCTGCAGCAGTTCTTCGACTCCTGGGGCGCCGCCGGCATAATCGCATCGCGAGCGCTGCCTGTTGTTCCGGAAGTAATGACGCTTCTGGCCGGTCTTGCCAACATGCACTTCGGGCGATTCCTGCTGGCCCTTACGCTCGGGTCGGTTCCCGTCGGCTTTGCATTCGCCTGGGTCGGCCAGGCCAGCGGGCCGTCGTCATCAATGCTGCTGATACTAACACTGATCCCGGCGCTGGCGTGGTGCGTTTATGTGGCGATCGCCAGTCGCCGACGGCGAGAGAAGATTCTTGACAAGGAGACGATCTAAAATGACAAACGCACAAACAAAACTCATTACAGCGGGAATCGTATTCGGTCTGGGCGCCGTGGCCGCAGGTGTCGGGATTCTGGCAATGGCGACCGATCGCTTCGGCGGCGAGAGCGGACCTGTTCCCGGCGGAATTGCGATGATCGCGGGATTCGTGCTGGGCGTTGTCGCACTGAAGCAAATGAACCAACAGGAACGCAAGCCCGACATGCAGCCGCCTGTCTCGCCGCAATAGAGATGATCGCCGAGTCGCAACACTAAGAATAAGGACTCCCAATGAAACTGAAAATGCGTTATCGATATCTGATCGCTCTGATCGTGTTGTTGCCGGCCGCTTCGCTGTGTTCCGCGGCCGGCAAGCCGCAGCAGATTAAACCTGCGAGCTGTCTGCCGAAGACCACGCCATGGGACCTAAAGGCGTTGAGTAAGGCGCCGGAGTTCAAGTGGGCCGAGGACGAAGGCAAGGGCGCGCGTTCGTTGTACTTCACCGGGCCGGCGTACAAAGGCAAGCCCACTCGCGTGTTCGCCTACTACGCCACGCCGGGCACGCTGGCCAGGGACCCGGACCAGGATGAAAAGCTGCCGGCGGTCGTACTCGTTCACGGCGGGGGCGGAAAGGCGTTTGACCAGTGGGCCAAACTGTGGGCCAAACGCGGATACGCCGCGATCGCGATGGACCTCGGCGGCTGCGGACCGGGCAAAAAACGTCTCAAAGACGGCGGACCGGACCAGGGCGACGGGACAAAGTTCGGAGCCATCGATCAGCCCAACAGCGATCAGTGGACTTACCACGCCGTGGCCAACGTCATCCTGGTCCATTCGCTGATCCAATCGCTCAAGGGAGTCGACGCCGATCGGACCGCGCTTACCGGCATCAGTTGGGGCGGGTACCTCACGTGCATCGTCTCGGGGCTAGACAATCGCTTCAAGGCGTCGGTCCCGGTCTACGGCTGCGGATTCCTGCACGAAAACAGCGTATGGCTCGGGCGATTTGAGAAGATGTCCGACAAGCAATCGGCCAAATGGGTGAGCCTGTGGGACCCGTCGTCATACGCCGGCTCGGCGGCGATGCCCGTGCTGTTCGTCAACGGCGGAGCCGACTTCGCCTACCCGCCGGACTCCCACGCCAAGACCGCCGCACTGGTCAAGGCGCCTGGAAAGAACATGCGTTTCGTGCCGAACCTGCGGCACGGGCACATATTCGATCGACCCAAAGCGATTGAAGTTTTCATCGAGCATCACCTCAACAAGGGCGTCGCGCTTCCGCTGGTCGGACCGGCCGCGATCGCAGACGGCAAGGCGACTGCAACGGTCAAGACGAAAACCAAACTCACCGCCGCGGCGCTGCACTACACAACAGCCAAACTGGCCGGGAACAATCGGGGCCGCAAGTGGACCCAAGCGTCCGCGACGATCAAAGATAATCGCATCAGTGCTGACGCGCCGCCAAAGGATGCCACGGCCTGGTTCGTGACGGTTACCGACGAGCGCAAAGTCCTAGTCTCCAGCGAACTGGTGTTCCCCGGAAAGGGTATCAAATGATCAACATGCGGCGGGTATCGGTTGTACTGGCGGTTGTTTGCATCCTGGCGGCCGAAGGCTGCACCGCCGCCGGACCGACGGGAGGGGCGGCGTATCCGTACGATGCGAACGCCGCGATCAAACTGTCGGACAAGTTCAAGCGCCTCAAGGCGCCCGGCACGGGTCGGCGGGCGATCCAACTGACTTGGGGCAAGGGGACCTGCTACCCGCTGTACTATTTCATTCCGTCGCTGACCCGAGATATGAAATACCTGGTGCACCATCGCGCCGAAGCCGGGCAGGTCCAGCTCCACCGCCTGAATCTGCAGACCGGCGAGTCGGTGCAGATCACCAAGGGCGACACGCCGAAAACCGGTTGGGACAACTGGTGCACCGAGGCCGGTCGCGGCGTGCTCGATCATCGAAGCGTGTTGAGCGTAGCGGCCGGGCGGGTGGTCTACTTCACCGGCGAAAAGGGCGACACGGTCCATTCCGTCGATCTGGCGACGCTGAAGGATCAGGTGCTGTTCACGTTGCCCGAGGGGTACCGAGCGGCGGGGCAGAACTGCATCACGCCGGACGGTAAGTGGTTTGCATACATCGAATCGCCGATCGGCAGTTGGTACCGCCGGCCGGTCAAGGGCAAGAAGGCCCGAGTCGTGGCGTACAACTTCAAGAGCAAGGAGCGGCGAGTTCTCTGCCAAATTGACTGCCACATCCATCACGTGATCCCGTACGACAACGAGCGTTTTATCTTTTGCCACCCGCCAAACGGTATGGGAATGCTGATGACCGATCTCACCAGCGGTAAGTACGAGTACCTGCGGGCCGGCGACCCGGGCGTTAGTGTCAAAGCCGGCGACAACACTGTCCGCGGACACGTTTGTCATTTTGTGGCCACCACGCGGGGCATCGTTTACGAGGTCATCCCGTCGTCCGGCAAGGGCAACTACGGCGGTCTGTACGACCCGCTGAGCCGATCGCGTTTCGAGTTCCCGCTGCCGCGGAAGTTTGGCTATACGCATACCGGATGGGACCCACGCGGGCTCCTGTGGTTCTGGGAGGACGCCAAACGCCATCATCTCGTTGCTGCACGGTCCATAAGCGCCGGCCGCAGCGAGTTTTTTGACCTGACCGGCGAGTGGAAGACATACGGGCGCGGGTAGAAATCGCACTTTCATCCGCAGCTCACGCCCGATCGCAAGTGGATCATGTTCGTCGGCGGAGACGCCGAAACGAAAACGAATCACATATTCCTGTTGGACGCCTCGGACCTGAAAGACGCCAAAGGGATCTCCGGGAAGTTGCTGAGCAAGAGCGGTGAGAAGAATATTCCGTGATCGCTCTTTAGCGGATCGAAGGAACAGATATGCAACGGGTATATGCATGCGTTGTCTGCGGATTATTGCTCGGCTCGTCCGGCGTGTCGGCCGCCGGCCAGCCGTTTGGGATTCGCCTGGTCGACAGCGTCAGCGGGAGGGGCGTTCCGCTTGTGGAACTGCAGACCGTAAACAAGATTCGTTTCGTAACCGACAGCGCGGGCTGGATCGCTTTTCGCGAGCCCGGACTCATGAACAGCACGGTATTCTTCAGCGTGCGGAGCCACGGCTACGAATTCGCCAAAGACGGATTCGGATTTGCGGGCAAGTCGTTGAAGGTGAGCCCCGGCGGGTCGGCGACTTTGAAGATCAAACGCGTGAATATCGCCGAACGATTGTGTCGGCTGACCGGCGGGGGGATCTATCGAGACAGCATTCTGCTGGGTAAGAAGGCGCCGGTGCGACAACCTCTGCTCAATGCGCGCGTGCTGGGTCAGGATTCGGCGCTGGCGGCGATTTACCGCGGTAGGGCGTATTGGTTCTGGGGCGACACGAATCGGCCGGGATATCCGCTGGGACATTTCCAGACCTCAGGCGCCACTGTGGAACTGCCCAAGAGCGGACGAATCGATCCCACAGGCGGCATCAATTACAAATACTTCACGGACTCCTCGGGCTTCAGCCGCAAGATGTGCCCCGTTGCAGGCGACGGGTCGATACTGGTCTGGCTGCACGGGCTTGCAGTGATCCCCAACGCTTTCGGCGGCGAGACGATGATAGCGCATTACTCGCACTTGAAGAGCCTTGGTAAGCGGATCGCACACGGGCTGGCGGTCTGGAACGATAAGAAGGAGACCTTCGAACCGGTCCGCCAATTTGCGCGCGATGAGAAATGGCGCATGCCTCATGGCCATCCGATCCTGATGACCGAGAAGAATCGCAAATGGCTCGTGTTCAACAATCCCTGGCCCGTGGTTCGCGCCGGCGCCAATGTCACCGCTCTGGGCGATCCGAAAAAGTACGAGGCCTTCACGTGCCTGGCCCCCGGAGCCCGCTATGTCAAAGGCAAGAGCAAGCCCCAGCGTGACGCCGGCGGAAAGGTGGTCTGGGGCTGGAAAGCCAACACCGACCCGATCGCCCAGAAAGAGGAAAAGCAGCTTATCTCCGCGGGCTTGCTCAAGCCGGGCGAGGCTCGCTTCCGACTGCGAGATGCGGTAGGGGCCGAAGTGCGACTCCATCGCGGATCGATTCGCTGGAACGCCTGCCTTAAATGTTGGATCCTTATCGGGACCCAGTCCGGCGGCTCGAGTTCGTACCTCGGCGAGGTGTGGTTCGCCCGCGCCGAGTCGCCGACCGGACCGTGGCGTCGCGCGGTAAAGATTGTCACGCACGACAAATATTCGTTCTACAACCCGGTCCATCACGCATTTCTAGACGCTGAAAAAGGGCGAGTCATTCACTTCGAAGGCACGTATAGCGACACCTTCTCAAAGACTCCAACCCCTACGCCACGCTACAATTACAACCAGATACTCTACCGTCTGGATTTGGGCGATCCGCAACTTAAGCCCGCAGGCAAGTGATTGACTGACACCGTCAAACGCCGATACGACACCTTGATTTGATCCGGACCGCACCTAGAATTACCTGGAGGGTGGTTTTGAACGGAAAGGGAATTACCATGAGCGTACTGGACCAGTTGCGTGAGATGACGGTCATTGTCGAGGACACCGGGGATATCGATTCGATCAGGCGCGACAAGCCTCGCGACGCGACGACGAATCCTTCGCTGCTGCTGGCAGCGGCGCAGTTACCGCAATATCAACATCTCGTTGACGATGCGATCGACGCCGGCGGGGTCGACGTATCGGACCCCCAGGCCGACATGGGCCCGTGCCTGGAGAGGCTTGCGGTGAACTTCGCAGCCGAGATTCTCGCGATTATTCCCGGACGTGTTTCGGTCGAAGTCGACGCCATGCTGTCGTTCGACACAGCCGCAACGGTGGACGCCGCACGCCGTCTGATAGCGATGTTCGCCGACAAGCAGATCGCCCGGGAACACATACTGATCAAAGTCGCCTCAACGTGGGAGGGGATCGCCGCGGCGAGGCAACTCGAAGATGAAGGGATTCACTGCAACCTTACGCTGCTGTTCAGCTTCGCCCAGGCCGTTGCGTGCGCCGAAGCCGGCGTTACGCTAATATCGCCTTTCGTCGGACGGATACTCGACTGGCACAAAGCGGCGCTAGGCGTAGACAGCATCCCGGCGGATCAAGACCCAGGCGTGCTGTCGGTTACGCATATCTTCAACTACTACAAACGGTTCGGATACGAGACCGAAATCATGGGCGCCAGCTTCCGCAACACCGGCGAAATTATCGAACTTGCCGGTTGCGACCTGCTGACGATCTCGCCGAAACTGCTGGCCGAACTCGACGCCAATGACGATCACCTTGAGCGGAAGCTCTGCCCCGATCACGCAAGATCGCTGCACCTGGACCAGACCAAGCTCGACGAAAGAACGTTCCGCTGGATGATGAACGAAGACGCGATGGCGACAGAAAAGCTCGCAGAAGGCATTAGGAGATTCAGCGCCGATCTTGCTAAACTGGCCGATTACATACGTCAGATACACAACGACGACCAACCGGCGGAATAACTGCGCAAGACCCCTGCATGCCGATTTCCGTGCGGGGCCTTCATTTCTCACTGCCGTGGAGCGGACGTTTTCGATCGCTTCGTGGAAACCGTCCGGATGACCTTCCCGTTGCGGATTACCGCGAAGAGGTCGGGCCCGTCGCCGGGAATGTCGGTTTTGTCGAGTTTGAGGCGCCGCCCGCCGAAACGGAACACTTCAGCAAGACCGCTTTTCTGGTTGCGGGCGGCTACGGCGAGGTGGGCGTCCGAGCTGAGGTCGCCTGCGTCTTTCCCCCCGAGAACAACGGTCCACGTAACGTTACCCTGCCGGCCCGTGAAGCGGTTTCCCACTCCTCCCGCCAAACGGAGCTTCGGTGCGAATGCCGTAAGGAGTTGAATCGCCGCGGCGCCGCGGCGGACTATGCGCAGGTGTCGCGTCGGCTGGCGGAAGGGGTTTCCACGGAAGTAAACATCCGATGTTCCTACCGAGGCGGTTACACCCGGTGTCAGGAAAGCGACCTCCAGACTCACCTCGCCGAGCTTCGTGAAGGCTTGCTGGTAACTCGTTGGCTTGGTCCTGCTCCTGCGGCGGCGTCGCTCGAAGCCGAAGACGGTGAACCGTCCGGCCTGCTTTGTCGGCTCGATGAACGCCGCGTGGTATCGCCACTGGGCCTTGCCCTTGCCGAGCGGTTCGAGGCGGTCGAAGACCAGGATGTGGTCGGGTTTGAGATACACCAGCACGCGCGACAGGGCGCCTATGCGGGCGCTCGGCGGGTAGGCGTTTTTCAGGTCGACGCGGGCGACCGAGAGGTGCTTACCGTCGGCAAACATTGTGACCCGTCCGACCTGGTTCGAATCCAGCCGCGGGTGCCATACCTGCCTGCCGCCCCACTGGTCGGTATCGTTGACGAGAATGCAGTTATTATTAGCCGCCGTCTTGCGATACGTCCGGTCCCATCCGGGCTCGAGGATAATCTTGTGCGAGCCCTTCCAGATTGCGATCGAACCGCGGTTGATGGGGCAGTGGGCCCAATTGTATCGCAGGGCTTTGGCGGAGCCGGCGAGTCCGAAGACCGAACCGGCCGTCATACGCATGCGGAGTGCATCCTTGCCCCAATCGGAGCGCATGAAGACCTGGTCGCAGTCGTCGAAATGGAAGCACGTCGGTGTTGTCTCCGGCGCAACGCGGGCGGGCAGGGGGAGATTTGCGTTGGTCTGCTTTCCGTGATGCGTCGTCATGACCGGGATGCGATTCGCGGGAAACTGCGGGGCGTTGTGAAGAGCGTACCGCCATTCGTTGGTGAAGAATGCTCCCTTCGCAAGGTCCACCCCGGTATGGCGGTGTATCAACCGCCGGGAGGTCTCCCAGAACCCCAGCCCGTAATGGCGGGCCTCGTTCATCCATTCCAGGCCCCCGTCGCGGGCGAGGAGTTCTACTCGTTTGCGACAGATCATGGTCGCCCAACGCAGCCAGTTTTTCGCCTCGGGTCCGTCCCAGACTAACCCCGCCCCGACCAGCGCCCAGACGGCTTTGGAGTTATGGTTCTGTGCGTATCCGGTGGCGTTATAGTTTCGCTGGAACACGAAATACGTGTAGATCCCCTCGAATTGCTTGAGGAAATATTTGTCGACGGTCTTTCGGGCATCCTTGTCCAGTCGCCCCGCCAGGCGATCGTAGAGGCGGCAGACGCCCAGACCTTTGCTGCCGGCATCCATATCGTTGCCCGAGGCCATGGATTCGGCATCGTCGCTGTATTCCCAAAGCTCTCCGCGGTCGGGGTCGAGGCGGACGATCAGGCGCTGGACCTCCTCGTCGCGCAGCGTCAGCGTCGAGGTCTTGGTCGCCCTGGCCGGACGGTCGGTCAGTCGGGGGTGCTTGCCTGCGAGTGCCGGCTTGAGACGAACGTCGCTCAAAGACGCCGTACGTTCATCCGGACCGATCGCTATCGAACCGATGTGCTGCGGGCGAAGCGGGTTGGGCGTGAGAGTCACTTTGGGCTTTTCCGTTTTGCCCCGCTCCGGTCGCCAGCGCGTGTGATGTGGGAAGTCATCGAATGATATTCGTATCGTGTGCTTTCCCTCCCGAGCGATTTCCAGGGCGAAACTGGCGTAAACCCTTCCCGCTTTCTGGTCGGCCGGACTGGGCAGGTCGAACCAGGACGTGTAGATATGCTTGTTGTCCAACGCCACCCGCGCGGTCGGGACCTTCCACTGGCCGTTGAAGATCTCCCAGGGCCCGGTGTGGGTCAGAGCCTTCTCGGCGCTGCCCAGCAGTTTCGCCAGGCGCCTGGTGTGGATGGACTTGGCATCCGGATGCGCCACCGAACCGTACGGTACGTACAGTTGGCGCATGTCGAACTGCCCGTCGAAAGTTGTCAGGTCGAACCGCCAGATTCCCTTCGTCGGAAACTCACCAGTGATAAGAATCGCCCTTCCCGACGTCTCGGCCCGGAAGCTTCCGACGCGGTCGCCGAAGCGCGGGGGGGCGCCGGGTTTGGCTGTATTGACCAGATCGGCGATGGGCTTTACGCTATCGCGCGCAAGCCACCATGCCGCGCGGGAACCGTCCGGACCGCCCCAAGCGACCGCGGATGTGACGACCACTCCCAGGGCTACCCAAACCACCCGTCGACAGCCGTTTCTATATCGTTCGCAATCCATATCGCTCCTCACCGTCGGGACCTATTCGAAGACGATCCGGCCGAACTGGCTGGCGGCGTGTTCTCCGCCGACAAGATCGAAGACACCGCTGAAAACGCTGAATGATCCGATCTTCGACCTGAAACACTGGAACGCCCACGCCCGGCCCGACGCGGGCGGGGTATCGGTAAGATCCGCCAGGGGCACGGATGCCTCGAACGTTCCGCGGTGGTCGTGCAACTCGAAGGCGAATTTGAAATCCGGCCGCCATCGCTGGGGGACCTCGCCGGGTTTGTAGGCTCCGAAATGCTTCGACAGCCAGACGCCGGCGATATTGGCGACGATCTGGCGGTAATCTTCGCGTCGACCGGTCGGGTCGATAAACAGTTCGAAACACGGAGCCCGCCAGGCCAGGTTGCCCTGCCCGGGGCGCGGGACGTCCTTCCATAGTTTCTTGGCCCAGTCGGGCGTTTGCGGACGTGTCTTGTATGCGAAGTCAATTCCGATGTACAGGTGGGTGCGCGTGTAGAGCAGGCGAACGGTAGTGGATTCTTCGGGCGGGGTTTTCATGTCATCCGGGCGGCGCGGAGCCTGCTGCGCTGACCAGACCGGCCGGACGAAAGCAGCCGACCTGTGCGCCCCAGACCAGGCTTTCTCATCAAGCCGGCCGTCGATGGTTGGCGCCTTTACCGTACGCGCCACACGCCCTTCCCGCCAGCCGAATGCGGACATGTACGGCTCGAACTCCAACCGTCGCCGCAGCCGGGCGTATTCGCCCCACTCGAAGCTCCCCGCCTTCGAACGCGCGCCCCACAGTTCGTCGGTGAGTTTTAACTCGAGGGCAAGAGGGCTCTTGTCGAGGACCGGCGCGAGCGCTTCATACTTCGCCTTCAGCGTTCGGTTAGTCTTTCCGAAGTGCTCGACGGCCTCTCTGCGCGACATTGCGGCGCCGGGCCAACGGTTCTGATTCCAGTAGAGAATGTAGTCTCGCAGCGGCGCGTAGACCTTCGGGCGGCCCGAGGCCAGCTCGCGGACGGCCAGCAGCAGTGAGCGTTTTGGATCGTAGGCTCCGGGATTCCAGAGATAATCGTAAACCGTGATTCGCGTTACCGGCGTGCCACGTTCGGGGAAGAGGCAGTCGACTTCCTTCCACAGCTCCGCGGATCTGCCGCGGCAGGCGAAGTAGTCGCCGCCTCGCCCGTGATTATCGTAGATTTGCGCCTTGAGTTTCAGGCCGAATAGCACGCGGAATTCCTTTAGGCAGCCTGTGGGGATCTTGCGGCTGATCACCTCCGGACCGCAGACCGAAAGCCCCATGTCTTCAGGCAGCGGACCGTGAGAGGCGAGGGCCTTGGCGTATGACGCCAGCTCGAAGCTGTTGGCGTAGTACGGGCGGGGCATGAAGTATATGCGGTTGCCGGGATCGATGCGCTTGATACGCTTATGCATGCCCGTAAGAAAATGATGCAGCGCCTTGAAGAACCCGCTCTTACCGAACCGCCCTGCAGTGGCCGGGCTCATTTTCGAGCCGCTATCGTCAAACTTGAGAACGAATTCCCGACAGCCCGCACGGTAGTATTCTGCAGCGCCGGTGCGATGTTTTGGCTTTTTCTCTCCGACAGCGACTTCATCGTAGCCGGCGACAAGTTTGTCCATTTCCTCGTCGGTGGCCCGCAGCGGGTTGCCGTAATGCACCCAGGCGCCGTGCGTCCGAAAGTACTCCGCGCGAAAGCTCTTGTTACCCTTGGGCTGCGCCGCGAAGAACCATCCGTAGTTCGCCTTGTACCGCCATTCCCACTGCCTCGGCCTCTTGTTGCCGCGCAGGCGAAAACGTGGAAAATCGGCGATCTGACCCTCGCGAATATAAGAAACACCGTCTTTTCTGAAGACCATCTGACGCAGCGTGCACAGTGCCCAGAAGTCGCCCGCCGGCGAGTTACCGCCCAGTACGACAACGTTGGGAGAGTCGCCCTTTCCCGCGGCGCTCAGCAGAATGTAGGCGTCCGGTCCGGCGCTCTTGACGCTCGTGTTGAGTTTGGCCGGGGCCTTGGCGTGCGCGGTCTTCCCGGCCGCGGCGTTCCGCCGGGCGTCACCGACCAAGACGATCGTTCCGGCCGACGGAGCAGTTCGAAGAAACGACGACACAGTTATCGCCGTAACGTTATCCTTGCCCAGGAGCCCGGTGAGTTCCTTATCCAACGTATCGGGCGGGCCGTAACGGTCCGGCTTTACCAGGAGCACCTTGCCGGCCGCAAAGACCGTGTCCTTCAGTTGCGCCTTCTGCGGCGTGGGGATGATGGCCGTTTCGAGATCTCCGGTCATGTATTCGGCTACCACTTTGCCCAGTTGGCGGGTCTCGCCCGCCCGCGCCGAGTCGCACGAGACACTTGCGACCAGGGCCATAGCCAAGAGCATCGCCCGAAATGTCGAAACCGAAGGAAATGCCATCGTACCTGCCGAAAAGTTGTTTTCACGCAGCGCACCGGCGCGATCGATAGCAGCCATTATACCACTACGCATGTAGTTGACAAGAAATGCGTTTTTCGGTGGTCCTTTCGGCGTTTGAATCGGTAGAATGCTTGCAACTTACGTTACGGTTGAATGGTCCCCTGGAATTGGAGTAGATTTAGATGAGCGGTGAAACGATTGAGTCTCTTGCGGATATCTGGCCGATGCAGGCCGAACTTAATAAGCGTGCTGGTTTCGACACCGCCGCGCTCGGCGAGGCGCTTCGAGCGGCTGAAGCTGGCGGAACGCTGCCCGATGAAGGCGGTCTGCGGACCGAAGTGGGGCGGGCGATCAAGAATTATGTCGACGCGATGGCCTCTGAATGCCACGAACTGCAGGAATGCCTGTCGTGGAAGCACTGGTACCGCGAAGCCAAGGAAGGGCGCCAGTACGAACTGCAGGACGTGCAGAACGCTCGCGTCGAGGCCACCGACATGCTGTTCTTCCTGATCAGCATCTGCCAGACTCTCGGCGTGACGCCGGAAGATTTGTTCAGGCTCTACTCGCAGAAACTCGGCATCAATCACAAACGCCAGGACGAGGACCGTTCGCAGGCCGAACACGCTTCGCACGAAGACGAGAATCGCGACGTAGTCTGACCGCTGGGAGCATGAACAATGAACAGTAAGTGTGCGATCGTATTGTTGTTGGCGTCTATCGCGTTTTTCGGCGGATGCGCCCGGGAGGTCATCAGCGTTGGGACGGCCGATGAGTTGGTTTCGGCGATCGGGCCGAACCGGACCATCGAGCTTCGCCACGGCGTGTACGACATATCGAGCGTCGCTCAGCGGAAGATGGAGTTCGTGCGATGGGCCAAGGTTTTCGACGGTCACGAACTGATCGTTCACAATGTCGCCGGGCTCAAGCTGATCGGAGCCGGGAAAGCGACGCAACTGCTGGCCAAACCGCGATACGCAAACGTCTTGACCTTTGACGGCTGCACGGATATCGCCCTGGAGAATCTCGTGCTCGGACATACCCCCGCGGGCTACTGCGAAGGCGGCGTGGTGCGTATGAGCAAGTGCCGCGCTATTACGATCAACAAGTGCGATCTGTTCGGCTGCGGCATTGAGGGGCTGACGCTCAGCGATGTCGCGGGTCTGCGGTTCAGTCATTCGACAATCCGCGACTGTACCTACGGGATCATGACAGTCTCCGGTTCGAGCGATATCCTGATGAGCGATTCGCGCTTCATCCGCAACAAGGAGTTCGGCGGATTCGCCTTCTCCGACAGCCGCAACATTCGCCTGGAGCGATGTGCTATTAATAACAATCACTTCGACTCGCTGGCAGCCAACCTGTTCAGCGCGACTTCGTGCAGCGATATCATAATCTCGGGCGGTGAGATAACCGGAAATGTGTACAAAGGAATCATGTCGCCGATCGATTGCGTGAAGATTATCAACACGAAAATCGAGAGCAACACCGAGCCGGCTGACGGCGATCGTTAGACTTTGCCCGCTGACGGGCAGAGGTCGGCAAGGGTGCAGTTTTCGCAGTCTGGTTTGCGTGCGTCGCAGACGGCCCGGCCGTGGAATATCAGCATGTGCGACCAGAGTATCCATTCATCCTGCGGGACCAACTCCATAAGGTCGCGTTCGATCTTGACCGGTTCCTTGTGCTTTGTCAGGCCCAGTCGCCCGGAAAGGCGGATCACGTGAGTGTCGACCACCACCCCTTCAGCCAGGCCGAACGAATTGCCTAGAACGCAGTTGGCGGTCTTCCTGGCCACATTGGGCAGCGTGAGCAGCTCTTTCATCGTGCGGGGCACTTTTCCGCCGAAGTCGCTTATGATCTTGGCGCAGGCTCCGCGGATGTTCTTGGCCTTGTTGCGGAAGAAACCGGTCGAGCGGATCTCGTTTTCAAGCTCCTCCTGGGGCGCGTCGGCGTAAGCTCGCGGAGTTCTGTACTTCTTGAAAAGCGTTTTGGTGACGACGTTTACGCGTTTATCGGTGCACTGGGCCGACAGGATCGTCGCCACCAGCAGCTTCAGCGGATTACCGTGCCTCAGTGCGCAGTCGGCGTCGGGATAGGCCTTCTTAAGAGCGGCGATTAATTCCGCGACTCGCAGTTTTCGATTTGCTTTCGATTCGCGTGGCATAGTCGCGGGTTACCGATTGAGGTAGGAGTCGATCTGCAGGGCGGCTTTTCGCCCGGAGCGAATCGCGTTTGCGACCAGCGCCGGTCCGCTCACGGTGTCGCCGGCTGCGTAGATTCCGGCGACGGAAGTTTCGTATCGCTCGACGTACAGTCCGCCGTCGTCCTCGATCGTGAGGGTCAGTTGCTTTGCGACTTCCGGGTCGATCGTTCGCTTGAACCCGACTGCCAGGAGCGCCATGTCGGCGGGTATCGTGAACTCGCCGCCGGTGATCGCGACAGGCTCGTTTCTCGCCCCGGCGCCGCGGGCCCATTGCACTTCTGTGGCCGATACTTCCGTCAATTGGTTGTTACCGCGGAATTCCCTGGCCTGGACGCACCATCTGCGATCGACTCCGGCCGAGGCCTCCTCGTCGTGCGTCGGATCGGTCGTGATCTTGTCTTCCGGCATGATCTCCAACTGCATCACGGACTTTGCGCCCTGTGCGACGGCGGTCTCTACGCAGTCGTTTCCGGTGTCTCCGCCGCCGATAACCACTACTGACTTGTCCTTTGCCGACATTGCTTCGGGCTGAGCCAGGTAGTCCAGTGCGAAAGTCACGCCTTTCAGTTCGCGTCCCGGCAGGGCCAGATCGACTGGTTCAGTCGCTCCAGTGGCCAGGCACACCGCGTCGAACTGCTCCTTGAGTTTGTTTGCGGTTATGTCGCTTCCGACGGACGTTGACGTTTTGAAAGTCACGCCTTCTTCGGCCAGTTGTTTGACCCTGCGATCGATGAGCTGCTTTTCCAGACGGAATTCCGGTACGCCGTATCGCAGCAGTCCGCCGAGTTCGTCGGCTTGTTCAAACACAGTGACATCGTGTCCGGCGCGCGTGAGTTGCTGTGCGGCCGCCAGTCCCGCAGGACCGGATCCGACGATCGCCACGGTCTTGCCGGTTCGTTTTTTCGGTTTCTGCGGCTTGATCCAGCCTTCTGCGAACGCCTTGTCTATCACTGCCAGTTCGGCTTGTTTGATATCGACGGCCTCGGCGTTTATCGCCGACTTGCACTGTCCCTGGCACGGCGCCGGGCAGATCCTCGCGGTGAATTCCGGGAAGTTGTTGGTCTTGTGCAGTAGTTCGGCGGCCTGGCGCCATCGGTTTTCTCCGACCAGGGCGACCCAGTCCGGGATGCGGTTCTCCAGCGGGCAACCGACCTCGAGGCATTTGGGATTCATGCACTGTATGCACACCCCGCCCTGCAGCGTCGCCAGCGTCGCGGTGTCGCCGGGCTCGGCGGCCAGGAACTCGGAGATCGCCTTGCGATAGTTTTTCAGGTTCTCTTTCTTCGTGCGTTCCGATTGCGGCATGAGTCGCCGCATCCAGCGCATTCGCTTTATGACCTGCATCATCCAACTCGGAGCCGAGATGTTCATCTTCGGCTTCCACAGCGGTATCGGGAGCGTCACCGTGAGCTGGTGTCGATACGAGATACGATCTCCGTTTGCGGGATTGACGTTGTACTTCTCGCGATCGCGATTGAACTTTTCCGGGCTGGTCGCCAATTCGGCGGTGAAGAATATGTCTTTGATCAGCATCGCAGAGGCCAGGTTGTGCGCCACCGCCTGTGTGGCGGGGTAACCGGCCTGGGCGTTATCGTGAGAGTGAACAGACCTCAGGGCGTCGGCATACTGTTGTGAGTAAGCTGGTCCGCCCCATCGCATCGTATCGTAGAGTCGCACGATGATGTCACGCTTGAGCGTATCGTCAATTCCGTCCAGGTCTGCGATGAGTTTGGCTCCGAGCGTTCTGAGCTGGTCTCCCATGCTCCGTCCAGCGCGATAGCGTCTTACGGTCCACCGGTACTTGTCCTCCAGGGTCTCGCGCCATCCGGTTCGTTTCGGCGGTCCGCGGAAAAGGTCGGGCTGGACCACGAGTTTGCGGCCCATGTTGAACGCGTAGAGATTCTGCTGCGATGCGGCCCGAATGGTGTGTTGGATCGCCGAGGCGATTGACTCCATCGAGACCGGGATGAGTCCTTTCTGGAACGCGAATCCCAGCATCATAAGGTTTGCGTAGACTTTGGATCCGAGGTACTTTTCGCAGATCGCAGCGATGTTCCGGGCCATGAAGTCGTCTTTGCGCGTATGAGCCCGGATGATCTTCTCCAGTTCGTCCGGGTGGAAGTCGTCAGCACCCATAACACCGTTTATGGTGGCGATTTTGTCGGTGTTGATTACCGCGGCGGTCGTTTCCGGCGATGCGGCTCGGATCCTGCCGGCCGGGTCCATCGCGCGTGCGGCTTCAAGAATATCCACGCCCAGCAGGAGGTCTGCTTTACCGTACGGTATCGACGCGGTGACGGGTTTGTCGGCTATGTTGTAGACGACTTGGCTGACCACGCCTCCGTTTCTGATCGCCAGGCCCTTCTTGTCGACGAATACGACTTTGTATCCTTCGTAGTGCCCCGCCCGCACGACAATGCTGGTCACGGTCCCGATTCCCATACCGCCTACTCCCGTCAGGCAGCATCGCCACAGGTCTCCGTGCGGGCGTTTTTCCGGTTCGGGAATATCGTCGAGATGCAGTTCGGGCACGCGCGACTTTGCCGGGCGTTTGCGTTTTACCGTTATGCGTTCGAAGCTGTTGCACGCACCGACTCGCCTGCAGGCTCCGTCGGCTACGCACCATGACAGATCGGTGTCTATCTTCGTCCCGTAGTCGGTCTGCACATGCCTGAGTCCCGGGCATCCGGTAAGTTCGGCGCACGCCAGGCAGAAGCGGCATATTTCGGTATTGACGTTCATGTGCCGCGCTTTGGGCAGGTACCCGCGATCTTTTACAAGCTGTCGCTGTTCCCGGCGTTTTCGCCTGGTTCGCGTGATTCCGCATTCCTTGTCGGCGATGATGACCTTGACGCCTTTTTCCAGCAGCGAATTTTCCAGCAGCGTTCGATATTCGGCGGTCTCTTCGGGATTGATTCGAATCACCGGCACGTCGGTGGTGCTGGCCAGACCGCGAACGGTTTCCGCGATCGACTGCACGTCGGTGTGCGCCCCGAGCACGTCGAAGTCGAGCTCCGGGGTGGTCTGGTGCCCGGTCATTCCGGTTGTGGAGTTGTCCAGGATAATGAACGTTATGTTCTGTCCGAGTTTTATAGCCTGGCTGATCGCCAGCACTCCGCTGTGGAAGAACGTCGAGTCGCCCATGAAGACCGCTTCGCTGTTCTCTATGAACGGGTCGGTCCCGCTTCCGGTCCCTCCGCCGAGTCCCATGCCCGAAAGGTCGTGCATCAGCGCAGCATTTGGCGGGAACATCAGCATGGTGTAGCATCCGATGTCGCCGTGGAAGACCACATCCATCGGTCCGCGCTTGTGGACCTTCCGCATGTAGTCGGCGTCCATGAACTGCTTCTTGATCTGCAGGCACAGCGCCGCGGAGTCTCGGTGAGGACATCCCGGACAGAACGAAGGTATTCTGGGGGGAAGGGTCCCGACGTCGGTCCTGTTGACGATGTCGATAACGCCGAGTTCCTGGGCCATGACTGAATCGGGATCGTCGCCGATCGTTTCAGGAGCATCCGGAGCTTGTCTTGCGTTGCCCGCACTTTCGGCCCAGCGGATAAGCGGTACGAGTCTGGCTGTCAGGATCGACGGATGCAGCCCGGCGATATGGGGCAGGCCCTGCAGCCCGGCGGGGAAATTCTTGCCCCACACTTCCGTTTCCGCGGGCATCTTTCCGGTCTGTCGATCGTTTGTCACGATCTGGTCGACCTGTTCTTCGATGAATCCGCGACGCTCCTCGACAACGACAATCCGCTTGCACTGGGTTGAAAGCCGCATGACCATTTCCGGGTCGACCGGGTACGTCATGCCAAGTTTGAGAGTGGGGAACTGACCAAGCTTTCCTGCTTCCATAAGCGTCTGGGTCAGGTATCCGTGCGCCAGGCCGCTGGTGATGAAGCCCAGCGGTCGAACGTCGCCGTCGTCTGCGGGGTGTTCTATTCGGTTAATACCCAGATCCCTTGCCGCCGCCATCGCCCGGACGTGCCTGGGCGCCATGTTGGCTTCCTGCCACCACGTTCTGGGCGGAAGGAGCACGCGCGTGTCGAAATCGACTTCCGCGGTGTCCAGAACGGTCTTCTGGCGGGTGTTGAACGCTGGGAACTGGTTGGGTCTGCACTGGACGGTGCCCCCGCCGTCGGCGAGGTTGGTGGTGATGATATAGCCCATGTACAGTTCGCTCATTCGCGAAATCTTGAACGCCAGGTCTACGAAGTCTTTGACTTCCTGTGCGTTGGACGATTCGATCACGGGAATGTAGAGGTGCTTGGAGATGTATCGGCTGTCGGCGGCCACCTGCGTCGAGTCGGACCACGGATCGTCGCCGTACACGACGATGGCTCCGCCTTTCTTGTGCGCCCCTGCGAGATTTCCCAGCGCCAGTGCGTCGGCCGCCACGTGCACCCCGACGCTTTTCATCGCAATCATGGCGCGACACCCGATGGACTGGGCGCCGTTAAGCATTGCAGCGGCCAGCGCTTCATTGTTGTTTATCGCCGCACGTATTCCCTTTTCCAGCAGCAGTTCTCTGATGTACAGCATCGAGTCGAAGAACCCTGCGATGGGGCTTCCGGGATATCCCGCCAGAAGGTGTACGCCTCCCTCGGTTTCGAGGGCTCCCTTAAGGATCAGTTCACTACCGCTGAAAATCTCGGGTCCTTCAGCGGCTAAAAATCTAGAGTCAACACTCATTGTTTGAACATTCTATGAAACTACAGGCAAACCCCCAAGATAATTTCCGCGCTCGTGGTGTTCCAGGCGTTTTATTGTGTGTGGTGAGGGCTCTGGCCCCACTTCAGCTTCGTCGTAAGCGTCTGGAAAAAGCTGTTGGCCGGGTGTGGGATAAGCTGCGACGGATGCTCTGACCGGCGGACTTCTATTACGTCACCATCGCGCAGCCCGCAGGTAAGCTGTCCATCGACCATAACCGATGTACCTTCATTAACTCTTACGGTGCGCACGATAATAGGTTCTGCTGCGTGAACAAGTATCGGCCGCATCGACAGGGCGTGCGCCGCCAGCGGCGATATCACTACTGCATCCAGCGTTGGTTCTATGATCGGGCCGCCGGCTGACATGTTGTATCCTGTCGATCCGGTGGGTGTTGCGATGACAAGTCCGTCTCCGAGGTATCTCGAGATGTGATCCGGTCCTCGCGAAACGTCCAGGTCGATCATCCTGAAGGATTTTCCCGCCGAAATCGCCACTTCGTTAGCGACCGGTGAGCTGAATGTCTCATGGTTGTTCTGGTGAACGGTTACATCGAGCATCATTCGCTTTGTGGGAGGGATTCTTCCGTCGAGCACATCGTCAAAGTGCGCCCGCATCTGTTCGATATTGAATTCGGCCAGAAATCCCAGCTTGCCCATGTTCACCCCGAGCAGGGGCGTGTCTGAGCCCGCCAGCGCTCTAGCGGCGGCCAGGATTGTACCGTCTCCGCCCAGCACAATGCACAAGTCAGCCTGCGGCGGGGCTTTAGAGGCGTAATCGTGAACGTCTATCGTACCGACCACTTCGGAGCGCTTGGATATCCATGGCTCAAGCGTGCCTATCTGGTTGGTCACGCCGCGCTTAGAGTAGTTCGCCAGTATAAGTACTTTCTTTTCAGACATGGGCGTATATCCTGTTGGCGGTTATTTCGTCCCGCCTATCTGTCCACGTGAATCGAGGTAGAGCTGTTGTCCGCTGGTTACCGTCAGCGACGGGTCGATTCTGGTCGCCAACTCCGTAGCGCTGTCGGCGAACAGGGGCGATATCTCAATAGCCGCCGCCACCTGTCCTTCGGCATCCAGCGGTAGTTCGATTCCGGCTTCTTCCAGCCAATTGGCCGCACGCCTGACTTGGTGATGCAGGCAGGTCAGCGGGGAATCGAGTCCTTCGGCGTTCTTGATCGGGCTGAACTCCTCGTCACGCTGGGTTTCGAGGATCATAGTCTTTTCGGCAAGCGACATTGCGTCGAAAATGAACATTTCAAGTTTGATTGCGTTGGGTTCGTCCGGCGTGATCTTAGTTCCGCTTGCGTCCAGGTGAGGTACGGTTTTCTCTGCTCGGTGGAACGGCAGGGAGCATTCCGGCCCGTCGGTGAGCCGTTCGACGAACGCGCGGTCGAGAATGTGTATGGCGATCGAGCCGGCTGAGAATCTCAGGAAACCTCGATCGTCGGTTTGCATCGCCAGCTCATCGGGCATGTCTGAATACTCGATTACCGTCATCTTCCCGTTGACTATGCAGAAATTGCCCAGTTTTTCCATGGGATCGCGCTTGGGCAGCGCCTTGGCGCTCATTTCGGCCTGTTGCAGATCGTGCAGGCCTATAAACAGCGGATCGATGCACCGGACCATGGGGTTGTCGACCTGGAAGTAGCTTATCATCGTTACTCCGCGCTGCGACATATCGGCCAGAGATCCGCTGTTCCGCAGAGCCGGGAGTATTCCCCCGTGCCCGTCGGGACTTACCGCCAGGGTGCCTTTGGATTTCAGCAGGAGCCTGCCGTCCATCCCGATCGCGGGCATGGCGCCCTGTCGGAAGCATTGGACATTGTCCGGTTCGAGCCCGAAATAGTTATTCCGCCTGAGGAAGGCCTGGGTCTGGGTATGGTTGGCCCGGGAGGTCATTATGTACCATGGAATCGCTTTGCCCGCTCGGACCGAGGCGGCTTGTATCTGCTCGGCGAATACCTGGAACAGCGGTTTCTTGGCTACGGGTGTGGCTTGGAAGCATCCCTTTGGCCCGTCGAATCCGAGTCTGGTTCCCTGTCCTCCAGCCACCACGCAGGCGGCGACTCTTCCCTCGCCCAGAAGCTGGTTTCCTCGTTGCTCTGCTCGTTGGTAGAGCTCGGCCTGTTGTTGGTCAGCTGGTTTGTGGGGCAGTACCTCTGGCGGTACGATATCATCAAACGCCAGTTCGTGCGGTTGGTCGGTGGTGAAACGTTCGGCGCAGTGTCCAATCTGTTCGAAGTGGACTTTGCCTAACTGCTCCAGCAGCGCCTCTTGTCTGGTCGAGTCCAACTCGTCCCAGAACGCCAGCAGGTGCTCTTGTTGAAATTGCTGGAGTTTTTGTCTGATTTCCGTGAGTTCAGCCATTTATTTTCTCTTCCTGCCCACCCTGCATCGGTTGTGCAGGTTTTCTGGAAAGCAGGTATCCCCAGGCCTGACGGCGTCAGGGAGTCTTTATTCTACCGAAGAAACACAGTGTCTTACCTTGGTTTCAAGCAACGCTTTAGCTCGATTATAGCATCAAGCCTGCCTGCTGGGTCGTTTACGCCGGAAAATCATGTCACACGCAGGTCGATCTGTCAACATTATTGGCCTTGTCTGGCGCCGAGGCGTGGTCTATAATTATAGTACAAGCGAAAAAGAGACTCTTGAGAAGTCCGCTGACGACATCGCAAGTGCCCCGCAATCATTCATTCTGATCCGGATAGCCTTTGTCAGGCGTTGTCGAAAGTCACTTCTCAAGGGGCGCTCGGTTTTGGTTTCCAGGCGAATTCCGTTAAGTCGTCTAATTCGGTAAGAGCTTTGTATATTAAGGTTTGGCGGCGGTCTGTTTTTTGTCTAATATATATTGTTGCATACCGCCATACTCAGGTGTACAGTGCCTCGACCTTAGGGCATCGTTTTCCCAAGGGCAATATCGAGTTGACGACGAACATAGGTCGGTGATTTCCGTCGGCCTAGTCGCAGTGATCTGATTGAACTGCAGCAGTACAAGGTATAATTAATAGTTATTTGCTTACTCAGTTCAGCCAGGTCCAGCGGCGCATTTTTAGGAGACAGTATCATGAGACGGACAAAAGGTTTTACTCTGGTTGAGTTGCTGGTTGTAATCGCGATTATCGCGATTCTGGCTACGCTGCTCGTGCCTGCTGTGCAGCGGGCGGTCGAACTGGCCAATCAGGCTTCGTGCCGGGCCAACCTCAAAGGCGTCGGAACGTCAATCGCCATGTTCAAGGGCGAAGACAAGAACGCCAAGTTCCCGCTGTTGGTTACTTCGGGTCGGCCCGAGTCGCCGATTTCGTCGAACCATGCTGGAAAAACGATCGATGAACTGCGCACAAGGGTCGCCAGCAATGCTTCGGCGATGCAGAACGTGTGGATGATCATCGACAAGGGTCTTGTCACCGAAGAAGCGTTCCAGTGTCCCTCGGACGACGATTTTGAAGGCCGCACATTCGAGACCGCTGCAATGCGAAGGCAGTTCAAAGTCGGCTGGCAGTCGGCGCACAACTTCTCGTACGGCCTACACTTTCCGTACAAGAGCATTGGTGTGATCCCCGCTGGCGGCGGCGATCCGTCGAATATCGACAACGAGGCGTGGCTTGGAGCGCAGTTGAAGGGTTCGTTTGTGATCATGGCTGACAAGAACCCCGCCAATCTCGCCGACGCACCCAAGCCGATTAACGATGGAACCACCGGAACGAGGAACATTCCCTCGAACCACATCAGAGACGGCGAAGGTTACCTGATGTTCAGCGGCGCGGTCAACTGGAAGAGCGGTCTGAAGGATTCCGACGTCAATGGCGACGATATCTACACGATCGACACCACCGCCGAAGGCGGCAACGCCAACCCCGCTACTCCGGCAGGCTTCGACGATCAGTACATCGTTAAGCATCCCGAGCAGCAAGCAATAAACGTGCCTTAGTCGAAAGTAGTATGTAACTCTATCGGCGGCGCAACGCGGCGCCGATGATTGCGGTAGCACTGGCGGGGCGGCCCGGAAGGGTCGCCCCGCATTTTTATTTATGGTTCTCATCCAATAAAGTTGGTTGTTTTCTTCCCTGGGAACGCCTGTTTGATCTTCAATCCGAAGT
>PVBE010022878.1_pt1 | contig 28069 bp, 20 predicted proteins | sample 1631181 | NCBI WGS metagenome assembly PVBE01 (sample SAMN08397723, study PRJNA350692) | Marine metagenome, whole genome shotgun sequencing project. | isolation source: water | place: Pacific Ocean | collected 2012-04
ATGGCCTCCTCGCCCTGAGCGGGGCGCCACACCGAGTCGGTTTCCACTCCGGCGGCGGTGGCGCGTTCCTGACCCGGGCGCTGCCCTACGACACGACGGCTCACACCACCGCCAATGCCCTGCGGCTCGTGGACACGATCTTCCCCGGCAGCGCCGCGAAGGCTGGCAACGCGACCGTCCAAGAGTTCGCGTGTCTCGATGTGCCCGAAGAGGCGCGCCAGGAGGTGGTTGGTCGCCTAGCAGACGCCGGGCCCCTTGTGATCGGCATCAATCCGAGTGGCGGTCGCCGGCTGAAGCAGTGGGATCCCGACCGATTTGCACAGGCCGCGACCAGGCTCGCGCGCGCGCACCATGCGACCGTGGCGCTGATCGGCGCTCCGGAGGACCGCCCACTCGTGAACACCGTCAGAGACGCGCTACCCGAGGACGTGCGCGTCATCGATTTCGCCGGTCAGCTGGATTTGGTCGGTCTGGCCGCGCTGTGCGAGCGCCTGACCGTGCTGATCACCGGTGACACCGGCCCGTTGCATCTGGCAGCCGCCGTCGGCACGGCGACCGTGGCCATCTTTGGCCCCTCAGACCCGAGGCGCTACGCCCCGCTCACGCTCGCTTCGCGCGTCGTGCGTACGGACTTGTGGTGCAGCCCCTGCAACCGCATCCGGCTGCCGCCGATCCGCTGCCGGGGTCGGATGCCCGATTGTCTCGCTGCGGTAGACATCGAAGACGTCTGCCGGGCGGCCGACGAGCTACTCGTCGCCGAGAGCCGGGACGCCCCGACGCTCGATAGCCGCAGGCCCTGATCGACGCAGATGGGGCGACGGGCACACCTACTGGCCATGGGACAGACTCCCGATGTCGGATCCACGTGACGAGACACCGTTGAGAACATCGCGATAGAGCTCGAGCAGGCGATCGGCGGCAGTCGTCCACGAGAACTCCCGCTCGACGATGACGCGCCCGGCGTTTCCCATGCCGACCAGACAGCTCGGCGCGCCGAGCGCCTCGTTGATCGCGCTTGCCAGACCGACGGCATCGCCCGGCTCGACCAGCCAACCGCTCACGCCCGGCTTGACCTTGTCGGGTAGGCCTCCAGCCCGTGAGGCGATGACCGCCCGCCGATGCGCCATCGCTTCCAGCGTGACGAGTGAGCTCCCCTCATACAGGGTTGGATGGACGAAGAGCGAGGCCGCCTCGTACCAGCCGTGCAGCTCGCCGTCGTCGACCCGCCCCACGAAAGTGACACGGTGCGTGAGGCCGGCTGTGCGCACCGCCCGCTCGAGTCGATCCCGATACGACCCATCGCCGACCAACACCCACCGCCACCCACCCTGGCCGGCCGCCGTACTGCCGTCTGCGTCGAGCCGGGCGAGCGCCTCGACCAGGAACTGGAAACCTTTGGACTCTTCGATCCGCCCTACGCTCAACAGGAGCGGCTGGTCCCCGTCCAGACCAAGGCGACGCCGCAGCACGTCGGCCGCAGCTGTGCCCGTGCATCGATCCAGCTCGGTCAAATCGATCGCGTTCGGCACCACCCGGACACGCGCACGGGTTACCGGGAGGGTCCGCAGGAGGACCGGCTCCAGGACCCGGTCGGTCGCGATCACCTGGTCGGCCACACGCGCACATGCGCGCACGGCCTGTTGCAACGGCCGATACGCAACACGCTTCAGCCTGGCGCGCGTCGGATCCGTCGCGCCGAACTCCTCCAACCCCTGCGGATTGAAGACCAACGGTACGGTTTCTAAGGGATCGCGCCGCCGTGCCAATGCGTACCCCAAACAGCTGGCACCGAGTCCGTGCACAATCTGAATGCCGCCGGCGCGGACCAGCCGCGCGGCGAGACGGCCAGCGCGCCATCCGAACCAGGGGTACGCCGTGCTCCGATCGAGCACCGTCGTTCCGCGTCGCCCGGCGAACGGAAAGGTTCGGTACGGGACAAGCCGCGTGCTCACGCGACCGTGGCCATCGCCGAGTGTCTCGAGCGACTCGATGCCGCCAGCCGTCGGCGGACGGGTAATCACTGTCACCCGAACGCCACGACCAGCCAGATGGCGGATAAGGTCGTGCACGTGGCGCTCGAGCCCGCCGCTACCGTGCAGGGGAAACACGGCGCGCGTCAACAGCACGACATGGAGATCGGTGTCCGTCACCGGAATCACGCCACGCGCGGCCCGCGCTCGAGCAGGGACGTATACAACGCCTCAATGCGATGGGCGACGGCCGCTGCGTCGAACCGCTCTTCAACGCGCCGCCGCGCCGCGGCGCCGAGCCGGCGGCGTAGCTTCTCGTCCCGGCGCAGCCGAGCTATGTCGTCACCCAATGCCTCGGCGGAGCGCGACAGCAGACCGGTCACGTCGTGCTCAATGATGTCGCCAGTCCCGCCGGTGTCATTTGCCGCGATCGGCCGGCCGAGCGCGCTGGCCTCGAGCAACACGCGGCTCAGCGATTCCGGTCCGTGGGATGGGAACACCAGCATCCCGGCATGACGCAGCCACACAAGCGCCTCCTCCCGCGGCAACCAGCTCACGAATCGCACGTCTCGGCCCGACCGGCGACTCGCCGCCTCGAGGCGACCGCGCTCGCTGCCATCTCCGACGATGATCAGCGGCCAATCCAGCTGGGCGCGTTCAATGGCGGCCAACAGCTTCGTGACCCCTTTGTTCGGTTCCAGTTTGCCGAGATAGAGCGCGTAAGTCGTCTCCAGGGGACAGGGCTGGCGTTCCGCCCCTGCGCGGATGGCGGTGACATCGACCGGGTTGGGAATCGTCGTCACAGCGCCATCGTGTAGCTCAGGGGTGCGTGCGCGCAGGTCGCGCGCAATGGCCGAGCTGACGGCGACGACTCCGTCGCCCGCCACGAGCGCACGCCGTTTCGCTGCCAGATTGGCACGCATATACGGAATGAGCGGAAGCGCCAGCGGCCACAGCACCCCCGCCCTGGGCTGGACGCACCGCGTCATCATGCCAGGAGAGCAGCCAGGACACAGAGTATCGGCATCGCGATCGTAGATGAGATCCGACCAGTAGCAGACAGGCCAGTAGTCTCGCACCGTGCAGACCACCGGCACATTCGCCTCCCGGCCGGCCGCAACGCTCGCCGGCCCCGTCAGCACGTGCTGCGCATGCACGATGTCGATCGCCTGCGTCCGGATGAGCGTGCCGAGAAAATGACCGAATCGGCGATATAGGCGCTCGTTCTTGAAGTAATTGCGAACATACGGCACGTTCGGCGCCGCAGCGTGATACTCGATCGGCCGGAAGCCGTCGTACCCTTCGTCGCTCGTGGCAGGCTCGTGCGTGGTCCTTGGGCGCACGACCACGAGCTCATGGCCGCGCGCGCGCAGCCCTTTCGCCAGCTCGTAAGTGCTCCAACCGCTGCCGCCACATCCAGGCGGGAACGCGTCGGTTGCGATCAGTACGCGCATCTAGGCTTGGTACCCACGCCCTGGCCGCTGCTGCAGCGCGCGCTTCATCGCCGCGGTGAGGGTCTGGCAGTGCGTGTCCCAGCCGAACCGCTCCACCGCGCGCTCGCGGGCCGAGGTGCCGAGCGCCATTCGCGTGTCCGAGTCCCTCAGCGCGTCGATCGCATTGGCGAGACCATTGGGATTTGCCGCATCGTACAATACGCCGTCGCGCCCGTGTCGGACGATCGTGCGCAGGCGATCGATATCCGGTGCGACCACAGGAAGCGCGCTCGCCATATACTCGAACACCTTCAGCGGCGACCAGTAGAACCCGAGCGCCAGCGGCCGGTGGGCACCGACGTCGAATGGAGCCACTCCGATGTCGGCGGCAGCCAGCGCTGCCGGCATCGACGCGTTCGGCACGGCCCCCGTGAACGTGATGCCGTCGAGACCGCGCGCGGCGGCGCGAACCCGGCCCAGCTCGGGACCGTCGCCGATGAGCACCGCGCGCACGTTCGACGGCCCGCGGCTCCGCAGACGCCGTACAGCCTCGACGAGATGGATCGCGCCGTGCCAGGCGCGAAAGGCTCCCGCAAAGACCACGACAAGCTCATCGGCGCAACGGGTGAAGGGTGCCGTCCCATGGGCATCGGGCCGAAAGCGGTTGGTGTCTGCACCCCACTCGAGCTCGAGAATCCGGTCTGGCGCCACGCGGTTGGGCAGGATGCCGGCGTGCGGCGTCACGATCAGATCGGCGGCCGCACACTGCCATTCGCGCCACCGACGCATCGGAGCCACGATTAACGCACGGTCGAGCCAGGCCTTCGCCGAGCCGGGGTAGTCGATGACCGGTGCGTTGACTTCGAGCACCACGAGTGCGCCGACGTCGGCGGCCGCACGCAGGCCCTCGCCGCCGAAGTTGTAGTACCGCTCGATGATGACATCCGGACTCAACTCGCGCGCGATCCGCCGGACCCGACCCGCCGTCAGCCACCGCAGCTGGCGAGCCCCGAGCGGCGGTGATACAGCCTGCCAGGAGACCCCGTTGCCGTCAGGAAACGGCGAAGGACCGGGTGTGACGAGGACGTGCACGTCGTGGCCGAGCGCCGCCAGCCCCTCCGCCACGGCGGTAACGTGGACCGATCCGCCGAGCGTGCCGGGCACCGTCTGATCGATGGCGACATACAAGATTCTCATCAGGCGGTGCGCGTCAGGAGCGCGAAGAACGGCCCGGACCGAATCCGGCCAAAGAGCACGAGGTCGATCTTCATCAGCCAGGTCAGCGCCACCAGCATGCCGTAGGTGAATCCGCGTTTGGCGAGCCGAGCCTGAGCCCGCTGATGGGCGGCACGGACCGCCGCCCGGGGCACAGGAGCTGCGTCGTCAGCCGCACTCTCGGCTCGGCGGGTCGCCCAGCGTTCGGCCATGCGCAGAAGGATATTTTCGACGAACCCGCCGACGAGGGGCGTGTAATACCGGATCCGCTCGATTCGGAACCCGGCCTCCTCGACCACGCGTTCGAGATCGGGTATGTCGGCGAGCGGATTGACGTGGTCCGACTTTCGCAAACGTTCGTATGTCAAGTCGACGAGACCCACGCGCTCGAGTCCGCGTGCCAGCCGGTTGATCACGCGGAGCCCTGCCGCAACCGGCGAGTTCTTCCGCACATGGGTGTAGACAAAGAGGTGGCCACCCGGTTCGAGCACCCGAGCCGTCTCCTTGAGCATCTGCATCAGCGCGTCGCGAGAGAGATGCTCCAACACGTCGAGCGTAAACGCCTTCGTGAACGACCGGTCGGCCACCGGTAGCTGCCGGAGATCGCCGACCATCAAATCTACCGACGCCAGAGCCTCGACCGCGAAGTGAGGACTCACGTCGATCCCGGCGAGATTCGCGCCGCTGTCACGGTTCCAGACCAGCGCCCGGCCGCTACCGCACCCCAGATCGATCACCCGGTCATCAGGCGTCACCTGGAGAAACTGGCGCAGCATGTCGTTCCGGATGGCCGCCGACAAGAGCGGTGGCGACACGCGATCGTGCCGCCCCTCCTCGTACATCGCCTCATCGACATACTTCGTCATCTCGGCGAATGGCGTCGCAGGGCGCAGATCGAGATAGTCCCCACCGACGGCGGCGTATCGCCGGTCGCACGCTCGGCATGTCAGCCTCTCGTCGGCTGCGTAGAGCTCCGTCCGGCACGACGGACACCGGGCAATCGCCAGCAGTCGCGGCGAGATCATGAATTGCGCACCACGTCGGTCAGAAATTGTTCGATCCGCTCGGCACGACGGCTCCACGAGTAGGACGCCGCCTGGTTGAACGCGGCGCGAGCGAGCCGTTCCGACAGGGCTCGATCCGCGAGGAGCTCCCGCACGGCGGCCGCGAGCGCCGCCGGATCGCCTGGCGGCACGAGCCGCGCGTTCTCGCCGTCGGTCAGGATCTCTCGAATCGGCGGCAGATCGGAGGCGACGATCGGCTTGCCCGCTGCCATGTACTCGAAGAGCTTTAGCGGGGACGTGTACCGGGCGGATGGCGTGGCGACCGTCGGGAGAACAAGCACGTCGGCATCAGACAGCCATTCCGGAACCTTGACCCTTGGCACCAGGCCGGTGACCGTCACGCGGTCGTCGAGGTCCAGCTCGTGGATCAGGTCTCGCACGCGAGTAAAGTCCACGTCGCCCTGGCGCCCTCCAACAATCAACCCCCGCGTCTCGGGCAGCGACACCAACGCGCGCATTAGGACGTCACTCCCCTTCCAGGGATACAGATGCCCTGCATACGCCACCACGGGTGGTTCACCCGCGGTGGGCGATTGGAATACCCGATCGGCCGGTACGCGCACGCCATTCGACACGGTCACGAGCCGAGTACGGCCTCCGAGCCGCTCGGTCAACTCGGTCGCCAGCGTGCGGGTCGTCGTCACATAGCCCTCAGCCTGCCTCCAGACTCGGGACTCCCGTTTCGACAGCCGCCGCTGCTTCCGGCGGCTGCCACGGCGCGCGCCTGCGACGAGCTCGGGCATCGTCTCGGCGAACACAGGCGCGTAGCCGTGCGTTTCGTAGACGAGCGGAGGACGAAGAGCGCGCGGCAGTCTCAGAAGCGCCCCGGCCACGCCGAGGTCCCGGGTGAAAACGACGTCGAACTTCTTCGCTCCGCCAACCGCTCGGGCGGCCGACTGCATCAGATAGGTAGCGCGACGGCACGGTTCCGGTCCTAGCACCCGAATGGGCATCACCCGCAGCCGTGGGGTCCGCTCGCAGCCGTAGAACGCGAACGGATCTCGGGCCGGCCGCACCGTGTCGGGCCGAACGCCAAGGATCATCTCGTGCCGACGCTCTGCGAGCGCGTAGGCGGTCTCCATCGTCTGAATACCGTTGGCGCGTTCGAGAGGGAACCGGATGTCGGCAAGATACAGAATGCGCAAATCGTTCTCTGTTCGGGTCGCGCTCACCGCTCGGGCTCTGCGTATCGCTCCGGCTCTTCGTAGAAAGAGCTTCTGTCGAACAGATACCGTTGAGCCAGCCTCGGTAACGCGCGTGGAACCGTCACGAACGTATTGTACGCATTGCGTGCTGGTTCGAGCCGCTGGCGGTCCATCATCCCGCTTCCGAACTGCGCCATCAGCCCAAGATTCCACCAGACACATCCTCCAAGCAGTAGGCTGAGCCCGACTCGGCTGCGTTGCGCGGTGGCCAGCTTCAGCATGGCGGCCATGCCGATGACGAGGATGACCGTCGTGCCGACGAAGCGCCGCTGGCCGAACGACCCGGCGACGGTCCAGCTGTCAATGCTGCCTGAAATGTACACCTGCGCGGCGAACATGAGGCCGAGGCACGTCGCCACGCGCCGGGTCGAGCGCGACGGCGCAGTCAGCACCAGGACGGCCAGTCCCACCAGACACAGCAGCACGAGGGGTGTCCAGACCAACAGACCGTGCCCCGGTGACAGCAGCACGTGACCCGCATACGGTGCGAACCACTGCATCTTGTTCGCGATGTAATCCGGCGGACCCAGCCGCCCGTTCAAGATCAGATACGCTGCCGCCTGAGGGAGGTAGCAGACGCCGAACGCCGCAACAGCGGCACACACAGCGGTCAAGCGCTCGCCGACTCGATGCGACCATCCAGACTGCATGTCGGTTCCCAGCATCCAGACAAAGTCGAGGGCGGGACCAATCACGAACAACACATCCTGCTCCCGAACCATGACCATCAGGGCGGCGCTCGTTCCGAGGGCCACGAGACCACGGGCGGACCAACGCTCCCGCACGGAGAGCCAGACGTTCACGAAAACGGCGACCGCGAAGGCCGAGCAGGCGTGCGCCATTCCAGGTGCGACATACATATAGAAGAGAAGCGGTGTCCCGAGCCAGACGATCAGCCCGGCCAGCTGCCCGCGTCGCCACGAACCGGTCAGCCGACATGCCACGCGAATGGAGAGCAGCACGGCGAGGAACCCGTAGAACGCGGAGCCATAGGCGACTGCCCGCAGATACGGCCGTGAGAAGCCATCGGCCACCACATCCGCACCAACCGTGCGCATGAGCCGGACCGAGAGATCGGCTACGCCAAAGAAGGGTGCCCAGAGGAGCGCACATCCGATGGTACCGAAATTGTACCGTCGACCGGTCGAAGTCGTCAGCTCGAGAAACGTCTCTTCGAATCCAAAGGAACGGGCGATGCCACGGTCATGAAAGTAACGATATTCGTTGTCGAACGAAAGATCCTGGTCGAACCACAGGGAACGCAAGAACGCGAAATACTGGATCTCGTCGGAGGCGTACAACCGAGGAGTGACCGCGGGGAGAGAGACGACGAACAGCAGAACCACCGCCCACTGCTGCAGCCGCGTCTGGGTGCGCGGCGTGCCTTGAGCCGATCGCGCCAAGGGCATCGATACGCGGCATTATACCACCCGGCCCAGAGCCCGATGCAGATCCCGGCCGATGGAATCGATAGACTTACAGATGATGCCGCGTGTCACCGAAATGCTCGTCGCGCTCGAGAGACATCCCGCTCGCATCATCTGGTCGCTGGGCTTGGTGTTCCTATTCGTCTACATCGCGAGCCAGACCATTGTGCAAGGCGCACACTCACGAACTATCAATGGCGACGCGATTCAGTACTACGCCTACCTGCGTTCGTTGGCGATCGACGGAGACGTAGACTTCACGAACGACTACCGCCTGCTCTTTGATACCGAAGCGCCGGACGCGTCCAACAACGTCTGGCTTACGACGGTGACACCAACGGGTCGAGCTCCAAACATGATGGCAATCGGCCCAGCGCTGCTCTGGGCACCAGCGTTTCTACTCGTCGCGGCAGCCGGCGGAACGCTTCGCCTCGTCGGTCTTGGCGTGCCGTTCGACGGTGTCGCGATGCCGTTCCTGCTGTCGGCCGGCGTGGCAGGTATCTTGTACGCCACGGCCGGCATCCACCTCTGTTACGACATGTGCCGGCGCCTGTATCCGGCCGTCGCTGCCCTGTGGGCAACGCTCGCGGCGTGGCTGGCCACGTCCGCCGTCTACTACTCGGTCGTCTCACCGACGTATTCCCATGCGGTGTCGATCTTTGCGGTGGCGCTCTTCTGTAACACGTGGCTGCGTACGCGCGGCCGTGACGGTCTCGGGCGCACCGTGGCATTGGGCGCGCTCGCTGGACTCGCTGCTCTTGTCCGCTGGCAAGACATCATCGTGCTCATCTTGCCGGTCGGCGAATTCCTGCACGCGACCCTCAGACGCGATCGATCGGTGTCCAACGCGCTCGGCCACGTTGGCGTGCTCGGCGCTGCAGCCGTGCTCATGCTTGCGCCACAACTGGTGGCATGGCAGTCAATCTACGGCCAACCCATCCTTATGCCGCAGGGCGAGGGATTCATGCGCTGGACATCCCCCGCCGTCGGCCTCGTGTTGTTCTCTTTGAAGCGGGGACTTTTTACGTGGACACCCGCCGTGCTGCTCGCCGTCATCGGATGGCGTGCACTCGTCCGACGGGACCGCGAGCTCGGGTGGTCCGCAGTCGGAATCGGGCTGGTGGCCCTCTACATCAACGCCGCCGTGAGCGACTGGTGGGCCGGGGAAGCATTTGGAGCTCGCAGATTCATCAGCTACACGCCCTTCCTGACGCTCGGTCTTGGCGGGATGTTCGCCGCGCCATTCTGGCAGAAGCGTCGGGTGTGTTTGCGGTGGACGGCGCTTGGGCTCATCGCCTACAACCTGTTGTTCGTGTTGCAGTACCAGTTGTTCCTCCGCGGCTTCAACCAGCTTGCCCCGTACCCGACGACCCCGGGCGAGGTGTTCGTCGAGCGTCTGATCGTGCCGTTTCGTCTGCTGCGATCCTGGTTCGCCATGTAACGACGTCGAACCTCAGGCATCACCGCCCGACCGCCTGGCGGTACACGTCGCGGTAACGGGCCGCGCAGACTTCGACCGTGAACGCGTGCTGGATCTTCTCCCGCGTCGCCGCGGCGGTCCGCCGAGGGCTCGCCAGCCGAGACCCGACGGCCTCAGATAGCCCCTCCGGCTCAGTGAGTTCAACATCGTCCGGAAAGTGATCACGGACCTCGCGTCCCCCGGCGGTGGGGGTTGCCACAACCGGCGTACCACACGCCAGCGATTCAAGCATGACGGTGCCCCAGGATTCCAGGCGAGACGGCAGCACGAAGAGATCGGCCCCTGCGTAGTAGCGCCAGAGCTCGTCGTTCGGAACCGAGCCAAGGAAACGCACGTGGCGCGCCACACCCATCTCTTGCGCAAGCGTCTCGAGCGACCCACGCAGCTCTCCCTCCCCAACCAGTAGTAACTGCGTATCCGGCGAAGCATTCAGGATGCTCGGCATTGCTCGGAGCAGATCCTCATGTCCGGCGACCGGATGCAGTCGCTTCACGGTTAACAGCACCGGCCCGCCGTTCAGGCCAAGCCCCTGCCGCAACGCGCTCCGCTCTGATGCCGCCGGCGCGCGAAACGCTGGAGGCACCGGCGCATAGATGACCAGCGACGGTTCCGGCGCCAGATTCCTGGCCCGCGCGTACTCGAGAAGCAGTTGACTATAGAAGACACGACAAGCAGCCCGACGAACCACTCGGGCGAACCGAGCGTGCCGGCGCGGGTCGTGGTCCCAGATGTCCGTTCCGTAGAGCGTGATGATCGACGGCTTTTCGTACAACGACGCCAACCGGTCACTCACCTCGACAATCAGCCCATTGCTGTGGAGGTGCACGAGCTCGCTTCCGCGAATTGCGCCGGCCGCACCGCCTGCGATCCGCGCGCCGGCTAACGCGGCACCTAGCACAGAACGATCGAGCCAACGGCGGCCGCACCGCGGAACGTAGTCGACCCGAAGGCTCCTGCCAACCGTGCCGCCCTGACGCGGGGGATGCGCGACGAAACGTGCAGCAACGCCATGCGATGCGAGGGCAGGCGCGAGCAGCGCCGGCAGAATCGCGTTGGCCCCTTGCTCGGGCGGGAGATGCGGGCTGACCATCGTGACGCGCAGTGCAGTCTCTGCCTCGGCAGTGCCAACCGACATCGGGAGCGCATGTTAGCAGAAATCATCCACTATAATTGGCTGCGATGCAGCGACTAGCGAGTGCGCTCCTGGCGCCGGAGGACCATTGAGAACCGTCGACGACGACGCAATCAAGACCCACGGCGCCGTGCGGTTTCGGTCCGACTTTCACTACGCGGTCTTCGAATACTGGCGTAGCGCGAAGCTCCTGCGGTATCTGACACGGTCGGGTATCACGGAGCTTGGCCGGGTCCTCGACGATGGCTGCGGCGGGGGCGGTATGTGCGTCTCGTTCGGGGAGGAGAGTCCCCTTGTCGTCGGCATCGATCCCGGCGAGCGGTTTTGCACGGCAGGCCGGCGATTGGCGGCTGAGCGAAACGTCCCCACCGTCAGTTTCACCCGCGCGGACGGACACCTGCTGCCGTTTGGTGACGGTGTCTTCGACCTCGTGCTGTCCCATGCCGTGATCGAACACGTGGCCGATCCCGCCACATATCTCAAGGAAGCGAGACGTGTCCTTCGGCCCGGCGGCCTACTGTTTCTCGAGACAGCACCATATCTGTCGCTGGCGGGCGCCCACCTTCCGAGGCTGAGGTGGCCTATCCCATACTACCTGCCGATGGGGCGGCGCGCCGCATTCGCATTCGCGAAATGGATGGCGCGTCACGCGCCACAGCTCCTCAATGAGCCGCCGGAGGGCTCGTCGTTCATCACGCTGGCACGAAGCGGCGGCATTAAGGTTGACGACCTGTTATACCGTGTCACGCTTCGGAGACTGCGCCGCGACATCGCAGGTGCGGGGTTCAAGCCGCTGCGTGAGGACCTATACGTCAGCGGGTTCGTCCGCCGGCACCTCCCAGGGGTGGTCTCGCGACTCGTACCGCACGTGCCATTCGCGCGGGATGTGCTCATCACGAACATGGAGTATCTGCTCGCGGCGTAGGGAGGGACGGTGTCTGACCCAAGCTTCTGGCGACGGGCGCTCGATGAACGCGCCGCCCTGATCACGGACCTCGCGAAGAGCGACGTGGGCAGGAATCTGGATCAAGTCGTCGCCATGGTACTGGACGCGTTCCAGGGGGGAGGACGCATCTTCCTTTTCGGCAACGGTGGGAGCGCCGCCGCCGCGCAGCATGTCGCGGCCGAGCTTGTCGGGCGGTTCCTGAGTGAGCGAGCACCGCTGCCCGCCCTAGCGCTGACGACGGACACCAGTGTGCTCACGGCCCTGGGCAACGACTACGGATTCGAGCGGACGTTCGAACGGAAGGTCGACGCGCTTGTCCAGAAGGGCGACGTCGTCATTGGGCTCAGCACCAGCGGCAACTCGGACAACGTGGTGAAGGGACTGCGTGCGGCACGGCGACGCGGTGCGCGGACCGTCGCCATGCTGGGGCGGAAGTTCGGACGGGTCGGGCGAGTCGTCGATCTCAAGATTCGTGTGCCATCCAACAGCGTCCCCGTGGTCCAGGAGATCCACAAGTGTCTCCTCCACCTCATCTGCGAATCAATCGATCGGCGGCTGACGAGTCGCACGGCACCATCGCGGACGCAGACTCGGAGGAAGGGCCGTGGCTAGTACGCGCCGCGCAAGCCGAACCGGGGCTTCGAACACGCCCCAGGTGTTGCCCAGTGGTCAGCTCGGCCCGGTGCTTGTGGTGGGGGACCTGATCTGTGACCGATATCTGTGGGGTGACGTCGATCGGATCTCACCCGAGGCCCCAGTCCAAGTACTGCAGTGGCAGGGCGAGGCCGAGCGCGCCGGCGGCGGGGCCAACGTCGCGTTGAACCTCGCCGCCCTCGGGTGTGAGGTCTACGTGGCCGGTGTCGTCGGCCGCGACGGGGCGGGCCGCTGGCTGATGCGGACCTTGAAGCGACGCGGCGTCCACACGGACGCGGTGATCATCTCGGCGGAACGCGCCACGACCCGAAAGCTCCGTATCGTCGCGCGCGGCCAGCAGCTGTTGCGCGTCGATCAAGAAGATCGCGACCCCATCGCCGCCGGCGACGCGCGCGCGCTGGTCCGCGCGTTAAAGCCACTGGTTCGGCGCGCGGCAGGCATAATCTGTTCGGACTACGGGAAGGGCACCCTCAGCCCCTCCGTTCTGGAGGTGCTGCTGAGGCGACCGGCCAAACATCGCCCGGGTGGCCGCCGTCCGCGCGTGCTGGTCGATCCGGTGGGACGTGACTACTCGCGATATCGCGGCGCCGACATCCTGACACCGAACGAAAAGGAGCTGACCGAGGCGACGGCTGAGCTGGATGACGCCGACCTGGCCGCACGAGCCGAACGGGTCCGCAAGGTCTCTCAGGTCGGCGCCGTGTTGGTCACACGCGGCGCGCATGGGATGGATCTCTTCGAAGGCGGGCGCGGGACGACACGGCGCGTCCACGTGCCCGCGTTTCAGAGACACGAGGTGTACGACGTGACTGGGGCGGGCGACACAGTGGCGGCGGTGATGGGACTCAGCGCCTTTCACGGCCTGCCGCTGGCCGAAGCGGCGCGGCTCGCGACAGCGGCCGCTGGGGCCGTCGTGAGCCAGGTCGGAACCGCGGTTGTCGACGCCGAGACGTTGACGCGGATCACCGGGAGCACATCTGCCGGGTCAGGGGTCAAGGTCCTCACGCGTGCCACACTCCGCGCGCATGTGCACGAGGCGCAGATGCGCGGCTCACGAATCGTGTTCACGAACGGCTGCTTCGATGTGCTGCACACTGGACACCTGCACCTCCTCCAGCGCGCCAGGGCCCTCGGCGACCTGCTTGTCGTAGGGATCAATGACGACCGCTCCGTGCGGCGGCTGAAGGGACCAGGCCGCCCCTTGGTCGGCCACAAGCAGCGCGCCGAGGTGCTGGCCGGCCTTGGGTGCGTGGACTACGTCACTGTCTTCACGGAGACGACGCCGCTCCGGCTGATCCGAAGCGTGCGACCGGATGTCTTGGTCAAGGGCGCGGACTACACCATGGACGAGGTCGTGGGCCGAGACGCGGTGGAGAAAGCCGGCGGCCGCATCGAGCTGATCCCCCTCCTGCCAGGCTTCTCCACGAGCGCGCTCGCACGCACATTGTCCCAACGTAGGCACGGAGAAGGGTCGTGAGCAAGCGACCGCATCCAGCGCTCGACGCCTCGGCTGCCAGCACGGTGTCACTAGGCAGCCGCCCGAGCAAGGTCCATCGTGAGGCGGTGGTCGATCCGGCAACCTATCAGCCCGGGACGTCGCAGCTCGAGCAGTTGATCCCTCCGGTTCTCAGAGGAAGTGACATCAAAGCCGTCGCGGACGCGTGGGCTCGCGCCGTCGCACGAAAACGAAGTGTCATCCTCGGCATGGGAGCGCATCCCATCAAGGTCGGGCTGAGCCGTCTCATCATCGATCTCGTGGAACGAGGCTGGCTCCAGGCCCTAGCTGGCACCGGCGCCGTCGCCATCCACGACCTCGAGATGGCACTGCAGGGAGAGACATCCGAGGAAGTCGCGGATGGGTTGCCGACCGGAACCTTCGGCATGGCCGTCGACACCGGCGACGCCTACTGGGATGCCGTCGAGCTCGCGGCGCGTGAAGGATTTGGTTTGGGGCAGGCGGTCGGCGGCTGGATCAGGGAGTCCGACTTCCCGTGCCGCGAGCTGAGCGTACTGGGCACTGCCTACGACCGCGCGGTGCCGGCAACGCTGCACGTCACGTTGGGCGCCGACACCGTGCATATGCACCCGCGGCACGACGGCGCAACCCTCGGGCGCACGTCGCTGCGAGATTTCTATGTGTTCGCCGAAGCGGTTTCACAGCTCGACGACGGCGGTCTCTACATAAACTTGGGATCGGCAGTAACGCTTCCGGAGGTGTTCCTGAAGGCGATCAATGTCTCTCGGAACATTACGGGCCGTCCGCACCGGTTCATAACGGTCAATCTCGATATGGTGCAACACTACCGGCCCCACCAGAACGTCGTAGACCGACCGACGCAGCCGGACGGAAAAGGCTACGCCATCACCGGCCATCATGAAATCCTATTTCCGCTGCTCTACGCCATGGTCCGCGACCGGCTTGCCTAGGACCATAGACTCTGCTCGGCTCGCTCGCATTGACCATGCGCAATCTCACAGGCGACCAAGCGTTAACCGTCATTCGAGCAATACGTTAGCTTGACGCCTAGCATGCTTGGAAGTACGCTGAACACTGAGCATCACATCTTCCGACCGGCCGTTGGGAGCGCCCGGTCTCATGAACGTGAGTCGACGACTAGGGCTGCTCGAGATCGATCCTCACCGCGGCGCAGCCGAGCGCAACCTTGTGGTCCTGAAGAATGACCGATGACCTCTTGACCATCGCTGGCAGATCGTTCCGCTCCCGCCTCATCGTCGGCACGGGCAAGTATTCGTCGAACGCCGTGATGGTAGCGGCGCACGAAGCCTCCGGCACCGAGATGGTCACCGTCGCCGTCCGTCGCGTGAACATCTCGGATCGCAGCAAGGAATCGCTGCTCGGCTACATCGACACCGACAAGTACTTCCTGCTTCCCAACACCGCGGGCTGCTACACGGCGGAAGACGCGATTCGGACGGCACGTCTGGGGCGGGAAGCCGGCTTGTCCAACTGGGTGAAGCTCGAGGTGATCGGCGACGAGAAGACGCTGTTCCCTGACAACGAAGCGCTCCTCGAAGCGGCGCGGGTTCTGGTCAAGGAAGACTTCATTGTGCTGCCATATACCAATGATGACCCGATCAGCTGCCGCAAGCTCGAGGACGCCGGTGCGGCCGCGGTCATGCCGCTCGGGGCGCCGATCGGATCAGGGCTCGGTATCCAGAATCCGAACAACATCGCAATCATCAAGGAGTTCTCGGACGTGCCGGTCATCGTCGATGCGGGAGTCGGCACTCCGTCGGACGCGACCATCGCCATGGAGCTTGGTGTCGATGGCGTGCTGATGAACACCGGGATCGCCGGCGCGGGGGATCCGGTGACGATGGCGGAGGCGATGCGAAAGGCCGTCGAAGCTGGACGCTTGGCATTCCTGTCGGGGCGAATCCCACGCAAGATGTACGCGACAGCGAGCAGCCCGATCGAGGGCATCATCGGCCGCTAGCCAGCTTCCCGCGCGGTGCCGGCGGATGCGAACGCCTACAGGCTGACTGATCTGCCTTTCACACGCATGGACTAAGCCGTCATCGGCCAACAGGCCTCGCGACGAAGATCGTGAACCTACGCGTCTCAACAGACCGTCTCGGCATCACGGTGACGAGAGTCTTCGACGTCTCCGGTGCGGTCGGACGGGCGGCGCTGTTGGTGCTCCTTTTGGTGATGGCGCAGTCCTTCCTGTGGGTTGAGACGGCCCCACCATCCCTAAAACTTGGCGTGGCCTTGGTCGGGTTCATTGCGTTTCTTCGACCCGCATCAGGTCCACTGATTGTCGCGGGACTCGCACCGCTGGGTGTCGTGATCACGAACCTGTGGAGCGCGCAACCGGCCCGCGTGACCGAGGCTCTTGTGTTGGCGTGTCTAGCAGGGTATTGGCTTCGCTCCATTCGCATGCGGCAGCGTGCTCCGAGCACCGACACTCTCAACGCCGCCACGCTCGCACTTGGCATCGTCGCCATCGCCTCCTGCATTGTCGTGCTCTTCGTGTTCCAGGCATGGCAGGACTATCCTGGTCCGTTTCTCGAACGGCTGGTCATTTTTCTTGCTCGCGACTATCACGCACCCCCACTCGACTATCGACCGTGGGCCGATTATCCAGGCTTTGCGTTCGTCCCTACGACAGCGCTACTACTCGAGGGGTTGATCCTATTCCACATCGTTGTCACCCGCTGCCACATTGATTCGCGGTACGCAGGCCAGATAGCGCGCGCGCTGGCAATCGGCGCCGTCGGGTCCGCTGTCCTGGGCCTCGCGAACGTCTTTGTTGAGCTGACACATGAGACCGCGCGACTGAACGGCATTACACAGGCTTTCGCCAGCGGCGTCTTGACCCGCCAGCAGTCTGCGATCACATCAAAGATGGGCGCCGCGGGCTCATACTTCGTTCTGATGGCGCCTCTGTCGTTCGCAGCGTTCTCACGCCGGCAAAAGCCCTTTCATGCTGGCGTCGTCGCGTCCGGTCTCATCTGCCTTGCAATGTGGATGACGGGCAGTCGCGTGGCCCTCGTCGCCGCACCGGCCGCTGCGCTACTTCTGTTCCCCTGGCGCGCATTCCTCCCCCGCCGCTGGCGCCTGAGCGGACTGGTCCTCGTCGCGACAGTGCTGGCCTTCGTACCTGTGGCACTGTGGATCTACCGCCTGGATCTGTTCTCTCCCAGAACGTTGACCGCGATCCTGTTCCGCTACGAAATGGTCCAAACGGCCATGCGAATGGTGGCGCAGCATCCGCTTCTTGGCATCGGTGTCGGACAGTACTTCCTGCTTTCCGATTCCTTCAGTTCGCCTGATCTCGTGTCCATGATGACGACCGTCGACTTCACCTCTCGCGCGAACGCTCACAACTATTTCCTGCAGGTCACTGCGGAACTTGGTCTGGTGGGTTTCGCTGCATTTTGTTGGCTGCTCGTCGCGGCGCTCGTGCCCACGTGGCATGCCTACCGGGACGGACGGGCCAACCTGATTTTGCGCGGGGCGGCTGGCGGCGTCGGCGCGTTTCTCATTACATGTCTCGCGAGCCACCCCCTGCTCTTCGAGATCATCGCCTATCCGTTCTGGCTGGCCCTCGGGCTCTGCGCCGCACTGGGGCGCGACGCGCGCCCTGAGCTACCAGCGGTTTCATTGCCCGTTTCGGATTCCGAGCCGTCTGCGCCACGGCTGGCGAAACGTCGTGTGGGGATGTGGGCGATGTTGGCGCTTCCAATTCTTGTCGGCTCGATCCCGTTGCGGGTAGCCCAAGACACTGCCGCCATCGACTTCGGGCGCGTAACCTACGGACTCCACGACTGGGAGACCAATCCGGCGGCCGTGCGTTTCCGTTGGACAGGCCAGCGCGCGACCTTTTTTGTACCGGGACACACCAACGTCGTGGATCTGCCAGTACGAGCTGTTCAGATCGAATCGCTCGCGCCATTCGTCGTCGAATTCCGGATCAACGGCCGCCGCGCGGACGATGTCCGGCTAGAACACGACATGTGGCAGCGCGTGCGCTTGACAATGCCACCGCAAGACCACCGAAATTTCCATCGAATCGATCTGTTCGTTTCCCCCTCGTGGCGCCCTGCAGAGCTTCTGCCGGGTAGCTCTGATCCTCGCAGGCTGGGCGTCATGTTCGGCGAGATCACAGTCGATGGTCCGGGAAAATCGCAGCGCCTTCTTGATGATCGACCGAAAGGCGGCGTGCGTTCCGGCTTGGAGCGATTCTACGCTGCGGCAACGAACTAGCGCCAAATGGTCAGGAGGGTGGGTTTTGCCACGAACGCACGACCGTCAGAATCGGCCCAAGAACAGAACCGAATCGGACGGTGAGTTCCATCAATCCGTTGCGAGCTGTCGATAGAGCGCGTCGATATCCGCGACGAGCCTATCGAGCGAGAATCTTGCAACCACCGCCTGTCGCGCCCGCTGTCCCATCTGCCGACGTGCGGCCTCACCACCGTCCCAAAGCGCCTGCACTGCCTGAACAAGGCTGCGCGCGTCACCCGGTGGCACCAGCACGCCGATGTCGGGGCTCGTGATGACGTCGCGCACACCCCCAACGTCGGTGCTGACCCCCGGAACCCCGGCCGCCATTGCCTCGATCAAGGCGACCGGCGTCCCCTCATTACGTGACGTCAGGACGAAAAGATCGGTGGCGGCATAGAGGTCCTCCAGGTCTCGGCGCCAGCCGAGGAACCTCACGCGATTCTCGATACCCGCCGCAGCAGCCGCACGCTCGAGCGTGGAACGCCGCTCGCCGTCACCCGCAATAATGAAGACGGCGCCAGGCAGAACAGACGACAGGCGGCGCGCCATCTCGATAAAGAGGTCGTGATCCTTGATGTCCGTCAATCGTCCGACAGTAGTGATAACTGGTCCATGTCGAGGCAATCGGAGACGAACCCTCGCCGCTGGACGCGCAGCGTCCGCAATCGACGAGAAGCGGCTCAAATCGAAGCCCAGGTGGATCAGTCGAACCTGGGCAGCGCTTCCGACGCGGTATTTCCCGACGATGTCCCTTGCAATTACTGGCGCAATCGCGACGATCACGTTCGTTCGGCGGGCCAACCAACGCTCAATGGCGAGGAAGATTGACGTGGACCGCGGGGTAAAGTAGCCCTCAAACACGTGACCGTGATAAGTGTGCACCAGGCGGGCCGGCGCCCGCCGTCCGCGGGTCCGGTTGTATAACAGCGCGGCCAATCGACCCAGGGCCCCTGCCTTGGCGGTGTGGGTATGAACGATTCGAGGCTGAAATCGGCACAATTCCCGATAGATCCCCCACAGTGCGCGGAAGTCCCGCAAAGGCGTCACCTCCCGGCCAAGCAAAGGACAGAACGTCGCATCGACGCTCTCCACGTCCAGCAAATAGCTCATGTCCCCTTCGCCGGGTGACAACCGCCCGTGCAGCAGCAGCGTCTCATAGTCGCGCGCGCGCAGTCTGGCCGCCAGGCCGACCGCTTGGATTGCTGGACCTCCGACGTTCAGACGCGTGATGATGCGGACGAGGCGCACAGGAAGGGACCCGACTCTACCGCTCCGACGTCGACCGGCTGGACACGCGCCGCCACCAACCTGATCGCGACGAATCCGCTACAGGATTCACAACGTCCCTCGACATCGTGCCCGCGACGATTGGCTCCAGGTCGAACTGCAGCCTGGACAGCACGACGCCGTGATTCGCGCAGGCCGACTTGACCTGCTCCAATCGTTGCGCTTCGAGTCGGCTGGCGCTGACCACGACAGCGTCGATTTCGCCGTTCTCAATCTGCTCAAGCAGGTAATCAATCCCACCGAGCACCGCATAGCCGTGTACCCGGACGCGCCGTCGAACTGGGTCGTCGTCGATGAAGCCGACCATCCGGTACGTGGGTGCCCGTCTCCGGATCTCTTGCAGTGTCAGTGCCGCGCCCTCCCCCGCCCCGTAGATGATCAGCCGATGGCCGGTCTGGCGTCGCCGCTGTACGAACTCGGTGATCAGACGGAACGATGCGCGCGATGCCGTCAATAGAAGCAGCAAGAGCAGCGCGTATATGACAAAGACTGCGCGGGAATAGCTTTCGAACCGGTATGAAAACAGCAGAATCACTATCGCGGCGAGCGTGCCGTAGACGACTGCCCTGGCAATGTAAACGGCATCCATCATACCGAAATCGTTCCACTGGGCCCGGTATACGCCAACGGCAAAAAGCGCCACCATTTGCGACGCGATTACGATGGGCAAAGAATCGGCGAAGAGGTAGAAGTTCTCCCCGAACCGTGGATCTTCGAACCGAAGCCGGTTGGCGGCATAGTAGGCGATCGAGACCAGACAGAAATCGAGCACGACTTCTGCAGCGCGGCGCTTGTACAACAGGTTAACGATCAGCGGTGTCACTCGTCCCCGACGTTGGAGCGCGTCGTCGTACACCCGGACGCGCGCGAGGTACACGGCGAAGATCACCATCGCGAGGAGAAAAACGGCGGCACCGACGACGGTCCAGCTCTCGGTGAGGTGTTGAACGGCAACGCCTAGTCCTCCGGCCGAGGCGGCGAGTACCCAGAGAACCATGACTGCGGAGCGCTCCGACAGGCCGATTGCTACGAGCCTGTGGGACGAGTGGTCGCGACCACCCGTCGAAACGGAACGGCCCGACAGTGTGCGCAATACCGTCACAAGCGTCGTGTCGAAGATCGGCACCAGGAGCACCAGAGCCGGTCCAGCGACAATCGGCAGCACGCCAGGGCCAACGCCCCCTTCGCTGCCCGCAACTAGGACAAGCGCCGCAAAGTTCAAGCCAATGAAGAGGCTTCCGCTGTCTCCCATGAAGATCGAGGCCGGGTGGAAGTTGTAGACAAGGAAACCAGCCACGGCACCGATGAGAATCACCACGTAGCGAGCCGTCAGCCATGCTGTCGTGCCCGATTCGGCCGGTAGCAACCCCGCGAGGAGAGCGGCTGCCGCGATAAGGGCAATGCCACCGCAGAGACCATCCATGTTGTCGAGCAGGTTGAACGCGTTCGTGATGCCGACCAGCCACGCGACGGTCAGCAAACTGTTCAGGGTCACCGACTCGAACAGCTCGAGCCGATAGTCGAAGAACAACAGAATGGACGCGAGCAAGATCTGCGCTACGATCTTCGTCGACGGTCGTAGCGACAGCAAGTCGTCCGTGAGCCCGAACAGAAAGGCGAGGGACCCGCAGGCGAGCAGTACCGGAAAATGTTGAAAACCGTCGAAGAGGACGACGCACGCGAGTGTCGTTACAGCGATCCCGACGCCCCCAAAAAGCGCCGTCGACCGCTTGTGCCAGCGGTCGGTCGTGGGCTCCGCCACATAGCCGCCGCGTCGCGCCGCGCCGCGACAAACCGGCACAAGGAGGAGCGACAGACTGAAGGCCGCGACGAACGGGATGACAAGTTGGGTCATAACCTTCGGCCTCGCTGGTCGCCGCTTGGAAGGAGCCGGTTCTCAACGACGAGCCAAGAACGAAGCGCTGCCGAGCATCGCGCTGCCCGTGGAACAGGCTAACAGGTCTGACACACAGACGCCGTCCGCATCAAACGAAGCCTGAGCCACACGATGTCGTCTGTCAAGCCGCCGATGAGCACGATCGCCGAGCAGCAAGTAAAACTGCATACTCGCTCACACAAAATATTGCTACGCCGAAAGCTAGAATCGTGGGTCCGATTGCACCCCCGGCAACCCGGTTGGCCCGCGGTCCAAGCGATCCGGAGCCGGTCGCGCGTCGGGAGACCTGTAGGATTCACGGCCGAACAGGAACGAGTACGCTAGTCGGCCAGACCGACGGGAACCGTGGTCCGAGACGTCCACTCGGGCAGTAGACGCAGCCAGTGCTCGAAACAGAGCAGGCTCCACAGCTGTTGACCAAGATCGGCCTGGCCCGCCTGATGCCGACTGACGAGGCCTTCGACATACGTCGGCGAAAGGTAGGCCCGGAACCTCGCGTCGCGCGCCAACAGTAGATCGCCAACGAACTCGCGGAGCTCACCCCGGAACCAGGCGCCGAGCGGTACTCCGAAACCCATCTTGCCCCGATTCACGATCTCGGGTGGCAACAGATCGGAAAACGCCTCACGCAGGATGACCTTGGTCCTCCCACGTCTGAGCTTCATATGGTCGGGGATCGTTGCCACGTACTCGACCAGATCCCGATCCAAGAACGGAGATCGAGCTTCAATAGAGTTGGCCATCGAGCACCGATCCACCTTCACGAGCAGATCGTCAAGTAGGTAAGTACGAAAATTCGAATACAAGAGCTTTCCTAGCGTCGAGAGATCGGCCATTTGATCGATGTCGCGTTCGAGGTAGCGCAGACGATCGATAGGTGGCAGCGACATCCGGAACTCGGGATCGAGCAGGTCTTCCAGATCGTCGAAGAAAAAGCTGCTCCACCTCGTCATTCGGTCATAGATGGGTAGATTGACGGCTTGAAAGAAACGCTGGACTCGGGCGAGCCGATGTCGCGAGCTCTCAGGCGACACGACGCGTGAGAACGCAAGATTCAGGAGGTTTGAAACGCTTGTCGGGATCCTCTCAGCGAGAAGGCCGGCGTAGAATCGCACATATCCCGCAAACAGCTCGTCCCCCCCATCGCCATTCAGGACAACCGTAACCTGCTGACTTGTCAATCGCGATACGATGTAGGTTGGTACCGCAGATGAGTCACCGAATGGACCATCATGGTGCCAGATGAGTTTGTCGATGAGACCAACGGCAGACGGCTCGACAACGAACTCAGTATGCTGCGTGCCGAACCGCTTCGCCGCGAGACGCGCGTACGCTGTCTCGTCATAGGCGACATCGCCCTCGAAGCCGATGCTGAAGGTCCTGACCGGTTCAGGCATCGCACGGCTCATCAGCCCAACGACGATCGTCGAATCGATACCCCCGCTGAGGAATGCACCAATGGGCACATCGCTGACCAACCGGCGCTCGACCGCCTGCGTCATCAGCTCTCGTACTTGACCGACTATCTGACGACGGTCAACTGGTCCAGCAGACGCCAACTGCTCACGCGACGGGTACCGTAGACGCCAATATTGCCTGCTCTCGATCGTGCCATCGTGCTCCACAGTTACAATCGTGGCGGGCTCGACTTGCTGGATCTGGCGATAGAAGGTGTTCGGGCACGGGACGTATCCGTGGATGAAGTAGTACGGAACGGCGGACGGATCGACTTCGGTCGGGATCTCCGGATGGCCGAAGAACGCCTTGATTTCTGATGCGAAGGCCACGCGGTCGCGGGTGTGGTGGTAAAAGAGTGGCTTCTTGCCGGCGCGATCGCGAGCCAGCGTCAGGCGCCGATTTCGCTGATCCCAGATAGCAAGAGCGAACATGCCTTCAAGAAGACTCACGCAGTCGGCACCTCTCTCCTCGTAGAGGTGGACGATCACTTCGGTGTCGGAGTGCGACCGGAAGCGGTGACCGTGGTCTTCGAGCTGCTTTCGCAGCTCCCTAAAGTTGTAGATCTCACCATTGAAGACGACTCGCACTTCTCCGTCCTCGTTTGGCAACGGTTGGTTGGCGTTCGCGCTGAGGTCAACGATACGGAGCCGGCGGAAGCCGAGGCCGACAGAACGGTCCGTCGAAATGAACAGTCCGGCATCATCAGGACCTCGATGATTCAACGCCTCACGCATCGCGAGGATGTCATCGCGGTTGACGCTGCCAGTGTGACCCAATCGCACTTCTCCGCAAATACCGCACATCAGATCCAGCCCCTCCACCAGTAGACGACAATCGCCGCAACCTCATGCAGCAGACCACGCAGCTGCTCCAGACTGGCACCGCGAGCGTGGGAATAAAACTGACTCTGAGGCACCGGCGTTGGGATGACCTCGATCTCGGGTGCGACGTGCCTCCATGTGAGCATTGCGCGGCGCATGTGATAGGGCGAGCTCACGAGCAAAACCTGCCGCCAACCGTGTCGATCGAGCGTGTCATGTACGCGGGTCACATGTTCGTAAGTACTAGCGGCCTCAGACTCGAGCAGGATAGCCTGAGGTGGAATGCCTTGAGAGACGGCTAGATCTCGCATCACCTGCGTCTCCGGAAACACAAACTCGTAGCCGGACGAGAAGATCAACCGTGGCGCGTAGCCCGCCTGGTAGAGGTCAATGGCCTGCTTGACCCGTTCTTGATAGCCGCCCCCGGCCTCGCCGGACTCCCCAACACCGCCCGCAAACACGACGATGGCGTGTGAGGGCCGCGGCGCATCGGCCTCACGCAGGAACTCCGCCATCATCCAGGGCAGCGACGTTTCGAAAGACATCACGTACAGAAACACGACTGCGACGACGGCCGCTCCGGCTCGACGTCTGGCGCGCTGGTACAGACGAAGAAGAACCTTCTCCCAACGGTCCTTGGCGGGTTCACTCCGGTCGAGCGCCTCGACAATCAGCGCCGACATCTTGGCGATGCGTGCCTGCCAGCTATTCTCCCGGGCAATCGCGATTCGGCGTTCTCGTTCAGGCGACGGCTCTCGCTCGAGCGCCGTGGTAATCGCCTCGACCATCTGCCCCGGACCGGTGGCGACCGCGACACAGGGCCCATGCTCGGCATTGAAGCGGCGGATCTCCGGAAGATCGGTCGCCACGACAGGAATACCCATGGCCAGGTATTCATTGAGCTTTGTCGGATACACGTTCGCAGTGTAGGCGCTTGACCGATACGGCACGAGCCCCAGGTCAAAGCCTTTGATGTAGCTGGGCAGCTCGTCATGCGACCGGGCGCCGAGGAGGTGCACATTGGGTAGCAGGGAGATGGATGTCGTGTCGCACTGACGGGGCCCCACAAGGACAAAACTCACGTCGGGCATCCGCGTGGCAGTCTGAGCAATCAACTCGAAGTCCATCCACTGATGAAGACCTCCGACGTAGCCGACGATGGGCCGCGGAATCGAGCGCAGGTCAGCCGGTGCCTCGTCCGTCGATCTTCTCACCCGCTCGAATCGTTCATAGCTCACACCGAACGGAAACAGGTGGACTCGCCTGGCATGCTGCGCGGCACGTCTTCGGAGTCCATCAGACGTCACGAAGACAAAGTCGACCTCACGAAACAGCTGCTCTTCGGACGGCGTGATCCGTCGGGCACCCGCGGAGCTCGACGCCAGATCGTCAATGCAATAGTAAACAGACAACACGGGACCGATGCCCCGGATCAGATCCCGAATCAGCGGGGTTGGCAAAAACGTCCAGATCATGGGGCGGTTGAACCCGGCGGCCCGCATCCACCGGGTAAGCGCCCGCATGAGCAATGCGCGATTGATTCGCCGAGCCACCCATAAGTACGGGAACGGCAAGATTAGCGGCGAGTAGACGAACAGGTTGTCCCGCTCGCGCCGAAAGCCCTTCGTCCCGCGCCACCAGTTCTGGATTCGGGCCCACACGCGGGGCAGATCCCGGATCGACGGTGCGCGAACCCCGGTGTTCTCGACGAAGAGCACCTGGTTCCCGTTCGCCGCCAGCGTCGACATGATCTCCTGGTGGCCCTGCCAGATGAACTTCCAGTCGACCGACGAAAAGCACACGATGTGCTGCCCGCGCAGCAACGAGGCGTTTCTCATGCTGTCATGAACGCGCGGTGCCACAACTCGAGCATGAGCAGGGTCCAGAGATGATGCGAGTAGTCGGCCGCTCCAGACTGGTGTGCCGCGATCAGCTCATCCACCGCCCTCTGCTGGATCAATCCGCTGGTCGCCACGCCGGACGGCTGGAGGTGGTCGCTCAAGAAGTCCTTCAGGTTCGTCCTGAGCCACCGGGCTATGGGCACCGCAAACCCGCGTTTCGGACGGTGCAAAGTCTCTGCTGGCAACCTGTTCTTCAGTGCATCCTTCAGCACAGCTTTTGAGGTGAATCTGCGCAGTTTCAGATTGCTCGGCAGTCGCGCGGAGAACTCCGCGAGGTCACGATCAAGGAACGGCGATCGCGCCTCGAGCGAATGCATCATCGTCGCGATATCTACCTTCACGAGGAGGTCTGTTGGCAGATAAAAGGCGGAGTCGACCGCCAGCATGGCGTCCACGGCGTCGGATGTCATGACGTCTGTGAAGAGACCTGGCACCGGTCCTTCCCCGGGAGGAATGCCACGGCCAAGCGTGGCGATGAGATCTGGCCCGAAGACACCGGCCCAGAGTCGATAGCGATCCGCCCGTGTCGCGGAGACAGCCCTGAACAGGCGGGCGAACCGCGCCTGCCTTGCATAAGAGCTCAGACGTGTACTGTCCAGACGGTCACCGACCTGCTTGAGCCAACGCCGGAATGGCAGCACCCGCTGCCAGTCCTCAACCATCCGGGTCGCTAAGTGGCGGCCATAACCTGCGAAGAGCTCGTCGCCACCATCGCCATTGAGGGCAACGGTCACATGTTCCCGCGACATTGCCGCCAGATACGACGTCGGAATCACCGATGAGTCAGCGAACGGCTCACCGAACCGCTGCACCAGCGACGGCAGCACCTCGACGGCGTCTGGCTGAACGACAAACTCGTGGTGCTCGCTGCCGAGCACACGCGCGACCCGCCTGGCATACGGGAGTTCATTGTACTCGGGTTCGTCGAAACCGATCGAAAACGTCTTGATGGGTGCGTCCGAAAGCCCAGCCATGATCGCCGCGACCGCGCTGGAATCGAGGCCACCGCTCAGAAACACGCCTAGCGGGACCTCGCTCACCAACCGCTTCCGCACCGCCGTAGTGAGCAATTCGCTCACTCGTTCGGCTGCATCCCGCCGATCAAGCTTCAGTTTCGGCTCGAACTCCATCGACCAGTACTGATGTGTCCGGGTACCGCGCCGATCTCGAACCAGTTGGTGTGCCGGGCGCACTTTCCGAACATGTCGGTAGATGGTTTGGGGCGCCGGAATCGCCATGTACGCGAGGTAGTTGCCCAGCGCGCCCAAGTCCAGCTCTCGAGGAACTTCTGGCGCACATAGCAGAGCCTGAAGCTCCGACGCGAAGATAAGCCTGGTGCCAAGGTCCGCATACACCAAAGGCTTCTGACCGAATCGATCGCGGCCGAGTATCAGTCGCTCGTTCCGCGCATCCCAAAGCGCGAACGCAAACATACCGTCCAGTGACTCGACAAACGTCTCTCCCCATTGCTCATACGCGTGAATGATGACTTCGGTATCCGACTGCGTTGAGAAGACATGACCGTCCCGCTCCAGCTCTGTCCTGAGTTGGGTGAAATTGTAAACCTCGCCGTTGAATACGACCCATACGCTCCGGTCCGTGTTGGCCATCGGTTGATGACCATGCGCGACGTCGATGATGCTCAGCCGCTGGCTGCCCAGTCCAACCGACACTGTCGGTCCACACGCCGAATGGTCACTCGGCAAACATACGACACCGTGATCGTCCGGGCCGCGGTGCCGCAGCGTGGAGCACATTCGGCGAAGCAGTGGCTGCTCTACTCGACCTCCATCGAAATCTACGACGCCGACTATGCCGCACATGCTGGTCGTCCGCTCAGCGTTCGATAGGCCTCGAGATACTGCTGCGCGATCCGCTCGATCCCGAACCGGGCCTCAATGGTCTCGCGTGCTCGGATTCCCATCTCGCTGGCCCTATCGGGATGCTCCACAAGGAAGCGAAATGCCGCCTCTAGGGCTGGCACGTCACCAGGTGGCGTGAGCAAGCCGTTGACGCCGTCCTCGATCAGGTCTTCGGTGACGCCCTCCAGGTGTGACGACACACAGGCCATGCCGCTGGCCATCGCCTCCATCAACGCGTTTGGCAAGCCTTCCCGCAGCGACGCCAACACGAAGATGTCAGCCGCACCATAGTACCGGTCGATGTGGAGCGTCTTCTCCACGAAGATGACGCGGCTTTCGAGATTCAAAACTCGCGCCCTGAGCCTGATCTGCTCGGCCAGCTCTCTATCGACCTCGTAGTACCGAGAGCGCGTGGCCCCCACAAAGACCAGGGGTCCGACCGCCGCGGGCGCCTTGGCCAAAGACGCCCAGGCGTCAAAGACCTTGTCGGGACACTTCTCGGTCGAGAAGAATCCGACGAATAGAAACATGAGACCGTTGCCAGACAGCCCTAGCTGACGCCGCA